>Ga0156037_1082_pt2 | contig 50209 bp, 50 predicted proteins | sample RifCSPlowO2_02_FD_107691 | JGI IMG/M metagenome (GOLD analysis project Ga0156037, IMG submission 107691) | Burkholderiales bacterium RIFCSPLOWO2_02_FULL_66_35 | reverse complement strand
ATCTTCGACGACCGCATCCGCCTCACCAGCCACCGCACCGACCTCGGCATCCTGATCATCCTGTGGGTGCAGCTGGTGCTGGGCCTGATCACCCTGCCGTATTCGTTCGGCCACAAGGACGCGGGCGTGATGCTGGCGCTGGCCGACTGGGCACAGCGCATCGTGACCCTGCGGCCCGATGCCGCCGGTCTGGTGGCGCTGGACTGGCCCTACAAGGTGCACCTGGTGCTGGGCATGACGATCTTTCTGCTCTTTCCCTTCTCGCGTCTGGTGCACGTGTGGAGCGGCTTCGGCACGCTGGCCTATGTGGTCCGCCCCTACCAGGTGGTGCGCAGCCGCAAGCTGGGCCTGAATGCCGACACCACGCGCCAGCGCTGAACGCCGCCCACCATGAACCAGGACATCACCATGAGCCCCTCTTCCACTGTGGGTTGCGGCAGCAGCAGCTGCGCCTGCGCCGATCTGGCCCAGCCCGCCGTGGCCAGCATCAACGGCATCGCCCTGCACGAACCCGATGAAGTGCTCGATGCCCAGACCCTGCGCGAGCGCGCCTACACCGAGCTGCTGATCCAGGAGGCGGTGAAACAGGGCCTGCTGCCGCTGTACCGGGGTCTGGTGGCGCAGCAGCCGGACGAGGCGCAGCGCCAGGTCATCGAGACCATGCTCGACCAGGCCGTGACCTCGCCCGACCCCACCGAAGACGAATGCCGCCGTCACTACGAAGCGCAGAAAAACCGGCTGATCGTCGGGCAGGCGCTGCATGTCCGGCACATCCTGTTTGCGGTGACGCCGGGTGTGAACGTGCACGCGCTCTCGCAGCGCGCCGAAACGGCGCTGCTGGAGCTGTCGCGCAAGGACGTGCCCGCAGGGCGCTTCGCGCAACTGGCGGCCGAGCTGTCGAACTGCCCCTCGGGCGCCCAAGGCGGCGACCTGGGCTGGGTGACGCCGGAAGCCTGCGCCCCCGAGCTGGCGAACGAGCTGTTCTTCCAGAGCGATTCGCGCTGGGGCATGGGCGTGCACCCGCGCCTGGTGCACACGCGCTTCGGGCTGCACATCATCGAGGTGCTGGGCCGCAAGAAGGGCCAGTTGCCCGAGTTCGAACAGGTCCGCAACCAGATCGCCAGCCGCCTCGCGCTGCAGTCGCGCAGCACGGCGCTGCGCCAGTACATGCAGCTGCTGGTGGGGCAGGCGAAGGTCGAAGGGATCGAACTCGAAGGTGCCGACTCGCCCCTCGTTCAGTGAGACAGAAGCCGCCATGCCCGACGACCTGCTGTTGCGCCTGCGCGATTTCCATTCGGATTATTTTCCGCTGCACCAGCAGCGCTTCCAGGACCTGGTGGCGCAGGGCCAGCATCCCAAGACGCTGTTCATCGGCTGTTCCGACTCGCGCCTGGTGCCCTACCTGCTGACGGGCGCTGCGCCGGGCGAGTTGTTTCTCGTGCGCAACGTGGGCGCGTTCGTGCCGCCCTACGACCAGTCGCACGGCCTGCACGGTACCATGGCGGCGATCGAGTTTGCGGTGCTGAGCCTGAAGGTGGAACGCATCATCGTCTGCGGCCACAGCCATTGCGGCGCGATCCGCACCGCCTACGAAGGTGCGCCCGACGAAGCGGTGGCGCTCAAGGCCTGGCTCAAGCTGGCCGACGAGGCCCTGCTGCCGGTCCAGCCCAGCGCCGAAGCGCTGCGCCGCACCGAGCAGCGCGCGGTGGTGCTGCAGCTGGAGCGGCTGATGGATTACCCCATGGTGCGCCGCGCAGCGGAAGCGAGCCAGCTGTCGCTGCACGGCTGGCACTACGTGATCGAGGAGGGCGAAGTTCACGTGTTTGACGCAGCACAAGGTGCGTTTGTGCCGGCCTCGTTAGCCTCCCACAGCGGCACGGGCCCGTACCAGCCTTATGTCGAACACGATGGGCAAATTCTTTCTGATGGATGACGTGAGGTATATAGAAAGCGGATTGCCTGTTCAGGAGGCAGTTGCCGGGCGCGGGCGGGCCGGGGCACCCGGGTGCCACCGCCGAATTCGCTCGGAAAAGGGACGGGCATCGGATGCGTGGTCGTTGAACCGGCGCCGGGCAGGGCAAAATGGCGGGTGGTTTTTACCCGTCCGGTCGTTCGCCGCCCACACGACGGCATGCCCGACCCGAGCCACCCTGCCACCACCCCGCAGCCTGGCCGCCCCCTCTCACTCTTTCCAACAAACACCGAGATGAAACGCGACAACACCATGCGTCCCCAGGACCTGACCGCCACCCAACCCATCAGCCAGGACGTGCTGGCCGAGAAATACCTGAAGCCGGGCGAATCCGGTCTGGAAGACCTGTACCGCCGCGTGGCGCGGGCGCTCGCTTCGGTGGAAAAAGAGGTGGAACGGGCCGAATGGGAGCAGCGTTTCCTGGACAACCTGCACGCGGGTGCCATCGGCGCGGGCCGCATCATGAGCGCCGCCGGCACCGACATCCAGGCCACCCTGATCAACTGCTTCGTGCAGCCCGTGGGCGACGCCATCCAGGGCGTGGACGCCGAGGGTTACCCCGGCATCTACGAAGCGCTGCGCGAAGCCGCCGAAACCATGCGCCGCGGCGGTGGTGTGGGTTACGACTTCTCCCGCATCCGCCCCAAGGGCGCCGAGGTCAAGGGCACGCACTCCATGGCGTCCGGCCCCTGCAGCTACATCAACGTGTTCGACCAGTCGTGTTCGACGGTCGAGAGCGCGGGCGCACGCCGCGGTGCGCAGATGGGCGTGCTGCGCATCGACCACCCGGACGTGATGGAGTTCATCACCGCCAAGCGCACGCCGGGTCGCTGGAACAACTTCAACGTCTCGGTCGGCGTGTCCGATGCCTTCATGGAGGCCGTGGGCGGCGACCAGCCCTGGGAGCTGGTGCACAAGGCCCGGCCCGGCAAGACCCTGATGGACAAGGGCGCCTACCAGCGCAGTGACGGCATGTGGGTCTACCAGACCCTGTCGGCCACCGAGCTGTGGGACACGATCATGAAGTCGGCCTACGACTTTGCCGAACCCGGCATCCTGTTCCTGGACAAGATCGGCACCGACAACAACCTGCACTACTGCGAAACCATTGCGGCGACGAATCCCTGCGTGACCGCCGACACCTGGATCATGACCGAAGACGGCGCACGCCAGGTGACCGATTTGATTGGGCGCGATTTCAAGGCGGTGGTGGATGGCCGCAGTTTCGCGTTGGAGAGCGATGGCTTCTTCGCCACCGGTACCAAGCCCGTGTTCAAGCTGCGTACGCGCGAGGGCCACAGCCTGCGCCTGACCGCAGACCACCGTGTACGACGCGTGGCGCGCAAGACCCGCTACAGCCTGGAGCTGGACTGGACGCCGGCCGAACGCCTGCAGCCCGGTGACGAAATCGTGCTCAACGACCACCGCGCCCTGCAGGGCTGGGCCGGCGAAGGCTCGCAGGCCGAAGGCTATCTGCTCGGCTTGCTGATTGGCGACGGCACGCTCAAGGCCGACAAGGCCGTGCTCTCGGTCTGGTCACCCGAGCTGCGCGCCGTGGGCAGCGACACGGTCGCTTATGCCCACACGGGCGCCGCCGGCATCGTGCGAGCGGCCGAGGCCGCTGCGGCCACGTTGCCACACCGTTCCGATTTCAAGGGCTTCCAGCGCCCGATCGCAGCCCGTGGCGAGGCCCGTCTGGCCAGTGCCGGGTTGCGTGATCTGGCCTTCGCGCTCGGCATGGCGCCGGATCACAAGACCATCACACCCGCGATGGAACAGCAGTCGTCCGACTTTGCCGAAGGCCTGCTTTGTGGCCTTTTTGATGCCGATGGCTCCGTGCAGGGCTCTCAAGACAAAGGCGTGAGCGTGCGACTGGCGCAAAGCGACGCCGGACTGCTGGAAACCGTGCAGCGCATGCTGCAGCGCCTGGGTATCGTGTCCACGCTGTACCGTGATCGCCGCCACGCGGCCGTGGCGTCCCTGCCCGACGGCAAGGGAGGCAACGCCGACTACGCCACCCAGGCGCAGCACGAGCTCGTCATCAGCGGTGACAACCTGCGCGTGTACGCCGAGCGCATCGGCTTCGAAGACAGCGACAAGGCCGAGCGCCTGACGCAGGCGCTGGGGGGTTACAAGCGCAATCTGAACCGCGAGCGCTTCACCGCCACCGTCGAATCGCTGCAGCCCGATGGTGAAGAGATAGTGTATGACGTGACCGTGGCCGACGTGCACGCCTTCGACGCCAACGGCCTGGCGGTGCACAACTGCGGCGAACAGCCACTGCCGCCCTACGGCTGCTGCGACCTCGGCCCCATCATCCTCACCCGTTTCGTCAAGAACCCGTTCGGTTTCGGTGGCGTGCCGGCGTTTGATTTCGAGGCCTTCGAGCAGGCCGTGGCGACCCAGGTGCGCGCGCTGGACAACGTGCTCGACGTGACCTTCTGGCCGCTCGAACAGCAGCGCGCCGAAAGCGCCGCCAAGCGCCGCATCGGCGTGGGCTTCACCGGCATGGGCAATGCCTTGGCCATGCTCTGCGTGCGCTACGACCGCGAAGAGGGCCGCGCCATGGCGGCCCAGATCGCCGAACGCATGCGCAACGCCGCCTACCTCGCCTCGGTGGAGCTGGGCAAGGAAAAGGGCGTGTTCCCCAAATTCGACGCCGAGGGTTACCTGGCTCCCGGCACCTTCGCCAGTCGCCTGCCCGACGCGATCAAGAAGGCCATCCGCAAGAACGGCCTGCGCAACAGCCACCTGCTATCCATCGCGCCCACCGGCACGGTGAGCCTGGCTTTTGCCGACAACGCATCCAACGGCATCGAGCCGCCGTTCTCGTGGATGTACCGCCGCAAGAAGCGCGAGGCCGACGGTTCCACCAGCGAGTACGCGGTGGAAGACCACGCCTGGCGCCTGTACCGCGAACTCGGCGGCGACGTGGACCAGCTGCCCGACTACTTCGTCAACGCCCTGGCCATGAGCGCGGGTGAACACATCGCCATGATGGAAGCGGTGCAGCCCTTCGTGGACACCGCCATTTCCAAGACGGTCAACGTCGCCGCCGACTACCCGTTTGAAGACTTCAAGAGCCTGTACCAGAAGGCCTGGCGCGCCAATCTCAAGGGCATGGCCACCTACCGGCCCAACAGCATCCTCGGCTCGGTGCTCGACACCGGCAGCGCCGCGACCGACGCCAAGGCCGCCGCAGCGCCCGCCGCCCCCGCGCCGGTGGACCCGATGCGCACCGTGATCGAGAGCCGCCCCAAGGGCGCGCTGTCGGCCGTGGCCGACAAGATCGAGTACTGGACGCAGGAAGGCCACAAGACGCTGTACATCGTGGTCTCTTTCCTGCCGGTGCCCGCGGCCGAAGGCAATGGCACGGTCGAACGCGCGATCGAGTTCTTCATGCCCGTGGGCCAGAACGGCGAGTCGCAGCAGTGGATCACCTCCACCATGCGCATGCTGTCGCTGGCCGCGCGCGGCGGTTTTCTGGAACGGGCGCTGTCCGACATGCGCAAGGTCGCCTGGGACCGCGGCCCCGTGCGTCTGGGCACCTACCAGAAAGCCGACGGCACGCACGTGCCGATGTGGCACGACTCCGAAGTCGCCGCCATCGCCTTTGCGCTGCAGAACATCATCGCGCGCCGCGCCCAGTTGAGCGTGGTGGCAACCGCCCCGGCGCCGGCCATGCCTGAGCTGACCGGCATGCCCTCGGGCGTGATGGCCGGCAAAAAATGCCCCGAGTGTGGCGCGCACGCCATGATCCGCAAGGATGGCTGCGACTACTGCACCCAGTGCGGGCACCTCGGCACCTGCGGATGAGCGCCACCGCGCGCCCCGCCGTACCTTTGCGCCCTGTCGGGCCAGGTCGCGCGGGACGCGCACAGCCGCAGGGGCCGAATCCCTGGCGGCCTGGGCACCTGCTGCTGGCGCCGCACCGGTTGGCATTTTTTCTGGCGATGGTGTTGCTGCTGGCCTCGGGCCTGTGGTGGGCGCTGGTGCAGCTGGACCGCACCACCGGGGCGATCGGCCTGGGCTACGCGGTGCCACCGACGATCACCCACGCCGCGGTCATGAGCTTCGGTTTCATGCCGCTCTTTTTCGCCGGCTTCCTGTTCACCGCCGGCCCCAAGTGGCTGGGCGTGGAAGGTCCAGGAACCCGGGTGCTGGTGCCCACCCTGCTGCTGCAGGCCGGCGGCTGGCTGCTCTGGCTGGCCGGGGCGCACACCCATATGGGGATCGCGGTGGCGGGTGCGGCGCTCGCGGCGGCCGGGCTGGGCGCGCAGTACCTGCGCTTCTGGGGCCTGGTGCGGCGCAGTCCGCAGGCCGATCGCCTGCACGCCAAGGTGGTGGCGGTGGCGGGCACCGTGGGCACGCTGTGTGTCGCGGGCCTGGCGATTGCCTTGCTGGCCGGTGCGTTCGACCTTGCCCGCAGTCTGGTGCTGACCGGCCTCTGGGGTTTCGTGGTGATGACCTACCTGGTCGTCGCGCACCGCATGATTCCTTTCTTCACCTCCAGCGCCGTGCCCATGGTCGAGGCCTGGCGCCCGTTCTGGGTGCTGTGGGCCCTGCTGGGCGCCGCGGCCTTCGAGGCCTTGGCGGTCTGGGTCGCCGCGAGCGGCTGGGCCGGTGCGCCGGGCTGGATGCTGTTGCAGGGTGTTGTCGAGCTGCTGGCCGGCGGCGTGATCCTCTGGCTGGGTGTTGCCTGGGGCCTGGTGCAGAGTCTCAAGGTCCGGCTGCTCGCGATGTTGCACCTGGGTTTCCTGTGGCTCGGCCTGGCTTTTGTGCTGGCGGGGCTGTCGCAGCTGCTGGGCCTGCGTGCCGGTGTGCCGGCCCTGGGCCTGGGGGCCTTGCACGCGCTCACCATGGGCTGCCTGGGTTCGCTGCTGGTGGCCATGGTCACGCGCGTGTCGTGTGGCCACAGCGGGCGCACCCTGGTGGCCGATGCGCTGGTCTGGGCCGTGTTCTGCCTGCTCCAGCTGGCGGTGCTGCTGCGCGTGGCGGGCGCCCTGGATGGCGCACCCCTGTGGGTGCTCACGGTCGCCGCGCTGCTCTGGGCCGGCGTGATGGGCGTCTGGGGCCCGCGCCTGATCGGCTGGTACGGCCGCTTGCGTGTTGATGGCCGACCTGGCTGAACTTTTTCGCTCCCATGCCTTCGCAACCTGCCATGACCTCTGCAGATACATCCCCCGATTGGGCCTTTGTCGTCAGCGAGCTGATCCAGGCGCGCCAGACCGTGCTGCCCAAGCGCCTGATGGACCCCGGCCCGGACGCCGCGCAGACCCAGGCCATCCTGGCCGCGGCCGCTGCGGCGCCCGATCACATGCAGTTGCTGCCCTGGCGCTTCATCCTCGTGCCCGCCGGGCAGCGCGCCACGCTGGCCGAGGTGTTTGCCCGTGCCCTGAGCGAGCGCGACCCGCAGGCCACGCCCGAGCAGCTGGCGCAGGCGCGCGAGAAAGCGTTCCGGGCGCCGCTGCTGATGCTGGCGGTGGTGGACGGCGCGCGCGGCGACCCTGAGGTCGACCTGAACGAACGCATCCTCTCGGCCGGCTGTGCGGTGCAGAACATGCTGCTCATGGCCACCGCGCTCGGCTTCGGCTCGGCGCTCACCAGCGGCAAGGCGCTGAAGTCGGACACGCTGCGGGCCTGCTTCGGCCTCGGCGCGGACGAACAGGCGCTGTGCTTCGTGAGCGTCGGCACCGTGCACTCGAGCAGGCCGGCGCGCGTGCGGCCGACCGTGGCCGACTATGTGAACACCCTGGGTTCGGGCACCACGCCCTGACCTCTTTTCCCAAGACAGGATTTTTCATGGACATCAGCACCTTTGACGATCTGCTGGCCGCCGCGCGCGCCCAGTCCCAGCCCCAGCGCCTGCTGTTTGTGTTCGCCGGCGTCGAGCTGCCGGACGACGCGACCCCTGCCCAGCGCGCCGCTTTCGAGCAGGGCCAGGGCGGTGCGCTGGTGCCGCAGATGTGCGTCGACAAAAGTCCCGACGAGCTGGCTTCGTTCGATCAGCTGAAACAGGAGGCCAGCGGTTTTGACAAGCCCTGGGGCATGGTGTTCGCCGCCGCGATGTCGGGCGCACCGGGCAAGGCGCCCACCAGTGCCGACGCCGACGAACCACTGAAGAAAATGGTGGAAGCGATCCGCCAGGGCCAGATCCAGGCCTACATCCCTTTCGACCCGCAGGGCCGCGCGGTGCGTCTCGGCTGATCGCCATGGCCGGTATCCGCCTGCACCAGATCGGCCAGCCGGGCGCACAGCCGTCTGCGGCCACGTTCGAGCAGCCCTTCGAGATGCTGACCGCCTGCCACGAACGGGTGGATCGCATGTTGCGCCTGCTCGACCGGCTGTGCCAGCACCTTGACGCGAAAGGCCATGACGAACAGGCCGCCCAGGCGGCGCGCGACGTCATGCGCTACTTCGACCTGGCCGCGCCGGACCACCACGAAGACGAGGAGCGCCACGTCTTTCCCCGTCTGCTGGCTGGAAACGACGAGAACGTGAAGACGGTGGTGCGCCGGTTGCAGCAGGACCATCGGGACATGACCGTGAACTGGGTCGAAGCCCGTGAGGTGCTCCGGCGGGTTTGCGAGGGGTCGGTGCCGACGTGGTCCGCTTTGAGCGAGACCGACCGCGCCACGCTGGCGCGTTTTGCGGGTCTGTACGCCGATCACATCCGCGCCGAGGAAGACACGGTCTACCCGGCCGCGTCGGCCCTGATCGACGCCCCCGAACTGCAGCGCATGGGGGCCGAAATGGCCGCCCGCCGCACGGCCCGGCCCTGAGCGACAGGACCGTCCCCATGCCACCCCTGGAATTGCCCGAATTCGAATGGAGCGAGGCATTCGCCTGCGGCGTGGACCTGATCGACCGGCAGCACCGCAACCTGGTCGATCTCATCAACCTGTTGCGCTCGGCCATCTTGCGGGGTGACACGGTCAGCAGCGCGAACAGCGTGGAATCGCTCCAGGCCTATGCGCGTTACCACTTCGCCTACGAGGAATCGTGGGCGCGCGACCACGGCATGCCCCAGGCCGCACTGGACCAGCACGCGCGCCGTCACCAGGCCTTTGCCGACCGCATCCAGGCGATGGCCGAACAGGACAGCCGGGAAGAGGGCCCGGGGCACGCGCTGCACCGCTTTCTCGCCAACTGGCTGCTGGAACACATCGTCAAGGATGACCAAGAGATGGTTCACCGCCTGCTGAACCCGGGCGGCGCCAAGGCCTGACCGTCTGCCGCCTGCGGCCGCGCTCAGGCGGCACCGGGTTGTTGCGAAGGCGCCGCGCGGCGGAAGTTGTGAAGCTTCATTCGGCCGGGCCGACGGTCAACGCGACCTCGGCCACACCCTCCACACGGCCGGTGATCTGGTCGCCCGGCACCACGGCGCCCACGCCTTCGGGCGTCCCGGTGTAGATCAGGTCGCCGGGTTGCAGGTGGTAGAACTGGGACAGGTCGGCGATGATTTCGCGGATGTTCCAGATCAGCTTGTCCACACCGGACGACTGCTTGGTCTGGCCGTTGACTTCGAGCGCGATGGCGCCGCTCTCGATCACCACGCCTTCCATCGGCACGATCTCGCTGCAGACCGAACCTTCTTCGATGTCCTTGCCCAGGTCCCAGGGGCGGCCTTTGTCGCGAGCCACCAGCTGCAGGTCGCGGCGGGTCATGTCCAGCCCGGCGGCGTAGCCGTAGATCACCTCGTGCGCGTTCTCGGCGCTGACGCGGAAACCGGCCTTGCTCACGGCCAGCACCAGTTCCATTTCAAAGTGGTAGTTGTTCGTGCCGGGCGGGTAGGCCACGGTCGCGCCGCTCTGCACCAGGGTCTGTGGCGACTTGGTGAAGTAGAACGGCCGCTCGGCCGACTTGTCCACCGGCTTGCCCATCTCGACAGCGTGCGCGTGGTAGTTGCGGCCGACGCAGAAGATGCGGTTGATGGGGAAACGTTCGGTCTTGCCGCGGATGGGCAGGGACTGGACGGCGGGTGGGGTGAAGAGGTAGGTGGTCATCGGGTTGTCTCTGAAAAGTTATCGCGTCTCGTAGACGCCGAGCTTGCGGTGTAGCGGGGATTCGTCGGCGATGAAGACAAAGGACGATTGGTCGTCCTGGCGGTTCTTCAGCGTCACGGGCTCGTAGCCGGGCGCGCAGCAGGTGTCGGCCTCGACCAGACCAAAGGTCTTGCCGCAGGTGGACACGTCCACACCGCCTTCGATCAGGTGGAACACCTGCGAGGGTGAGCGGGCGGGCAGCGTGAGTGTCTGACCGGGCTTGAGCATGAGGGCGTAGAAACCCAGGATGTTCTCGGCATCCGTGCCGGTCTCGGGGTTCACGTAGGTCACCTGCAGGCAGTCCAGATCGGGCTGGTCGGCGGCCATCGCCACGAGCGCGGCGCGCGTGTCCACCCAGGGGTAACGCAGCATGGGGTAACGCTTGTCGCTGCGCGCAAACATCTGCGTCGGCACCACGCCGGCGCGGGTCCAGGCGCGGTCGCCGCTGCCTTGCTGGACGGGCTGGCGTTCGCCGTTGATGTGGTAGCTGGCCTCCATGTAGTACACCAGCGGCAGGTCGAGCACGTCGAGCCAGACGACAGGGTCTGTGCCGTCGTGGCCGTGTTCGTGCCACAGGCCGGTGGGCGTCAGGATCAAATCGCCGCGGCTCATGGGGCACTTCTCGCCATCGACCGTGGTGTACGCGCCTTCGCCCTCGACGATCATGCGCACCGCGTTGGGCGTGTGGCGGTGGCTGGGCGCCCACTCGCCGGGCAGCAGCAACTGCATGCCCAGGTACATCGCCGGGCTGGCCTTCATGTTCTCCAGGCCGTGGCCCGGGTTGGCCAGCACCAGCACGCGGCGTTCGGCCTTTTCGATGGGCGTGAGTTCACCGGCTTTTAGCAGCAGCGGCTTGAGCGTGGCGTAGGGCCAGTGGATCGCCTGCGTGGCGCGCGTCGGCACCTTGGGCGGCAGCACCGCGCGCAGGCTGGGCCACAGCGGCACCAGGTTCAACGCCTTGAGGTCGTCGCGGTAGTCCTGCGGCAGGTCTTCGAGTCGTCCGAGTTCGTGGCTCATCTTGTGTCTCCGGAAATGGGGGTGTGAAGCGACTGGTGAAAGTCCTGGCACGTCTCTCCAAATGGTTGTACGCACATAATCAGTGTACTTATCATAAGTGTCCTGCTAACATGAATCAAACCCTTATGGGGTAAACCCTGCCTTCGATCCGCCATGAAAAACGCCGACCCGTCCACCGTGAACATCGACCTCCAGCCCGGTCATGCGATCCGCCGTCTGCACCAGATTTCGGTCGGCATCTTTCTGCAGGAAGCCGGGGACCTGGGCATCACGCCGGTACAGTACGCCGCCCTGCAGGTGGTTGGCAACCAGCCGGGCATCGACCAGCGCACGCTGGCGCGCACCATCGCGCTGGACGCGTCCACCACCGGCGGTGTGGTGGACCGGCTCGAAGCCCGCGGCTGGATGGAACGCCGCACAGCGCCGGAAGACCGGCGCGCGCGCCAGCTGGTGCTGACCGCATCTGGCGAGCAGGCGCTGGCGGCGTGTATTCCCGCCATGCTGCGCGCCCAGGAGCAGATCCTGGCACCGCTCACCGAGCGTCAGCGCAGCGACTTCATGCGCCTGCTGAACCTGCTGGTGACGCAGAACAACGAGATGAGCCGCGCGCCGAGCGAAGCCACGCGGTAAACCGCTTGCGGCGCCTCCCTCCCCCCCCTCCCCTCCAGCGCGATGGGCACGGGCCGCGTTGCGGGCGAGGGTTTGTTCGACGACGCACAGACAGCCGCGCCGCTCGCGCAAAATCATCGGGTCCCGTGGCGCCTGCACCGAGACCTCGGCGAGGCGCTCGCTCCCCAACCCTCCAAGGAAGACCCTCATGAACCTGCACCTGAGCATCGGACCACTGGTGTCCCTCATCGCCGGCATCCTCATCCTGGTGATGCCCCGCCTGCTGAACACCATCGTCGCCGTCTACCTGATCATCATCGGCTTGCTGGGTCTCTTTGGCCGCTGAGCCCGTTCCCGATGGCTTGAACCCAGGTTGTGGCGGGCGGGCATGCCCTGGCGGCGTGCATCCTGCCACGCCGCGCGCGAAAGTGGCGCTGTCAGGCCACCGGCGCGATCTGCTGGGCCATGAAGACCTGGTGCAGCGTGATCTTGCGCACCTCGACCTGGCTGGCCTGGATGTGTGCGCGCAGCAGCAGGTCGGCGCGGTCGCCCTTGCGCGCGATGATGGCGCGCAGGATCTTGGCGTGTTCGTCGTAGGTGGCATCGATGCGCACCTGCTTGAGAAAATCGAGCCGGCGGATGATGCGGATGCGCTCGGTCACCTCGTGATGCACACGGGCCATTTCGGGGTTGCCCGCGGCCTGCACGAGGGTCTCGTGGAAGGCCTCGTCCCAGGCCGCCACCGTCGTCGCGTCGTTGCTGCGCTCGCCCATCGGCACCAGCCAGCGCTCCTTGAGTTCCTGCAGCAGCGTTGCTGAGGTGGCCACGTCCTGCTGGCACAGGCGCTGCACGGCGGTGGTCTCCAGCACCATGCGCAGGTCGTACAGCTGGTCGAACTTGTCGAAATCGAAGGGCAGCACGCGCCAGCCGCTGCGGAACATCACCTCCACCAGCCCCTCCTGCTGCAAGCGGTACAGCGCCTGGCGCACTGGCGTGCGCGAGACCGCCAGGCGGTTGCAGACCTCGTGTTCGCTGAAGCGGTCACCCGGCACCAGCCGGAAGTCGGCGATGTCCCGCTTGAGCTGCTCGTACACCTCGTCGGCGCGTGAAGGGGGTGAGGTGGTCGTCTTGGCGGGGAATCGTCGGGTGGTGTGCACGGGAACGCTCTGGCAGTCTGGGGGGGATCATCGCCGGGAAGGGATCAGCGCCGCCAGCAAGGGCGCGCTGGGGGCGGTCCAGCCAATGATGCCACCCTGGGCGCGCAGCATCTCCACGGTGGCGGCCTTGAAATGCGGAAAGTAGCTCTCGGTGCAGTCCTCCAGCAACAGGCAGTCGTAGCCGCGGTCGTTGGCCTCGCGCATGCTGGTCTGCACGCAGACTTCGGTGGTCACGCCCATGAACACCAGGTGGCTGATGCCGGCCTGCTGCAGCGTCTCGTGCAGGCCGGTGGCGTAGAAGGCGCCCTTGCCCGGCTTGTCGATCACGATCTCGTCCGGCAGCGGCGCCAGCGCCGGGATGATCTGGTTGCCGGGCTCGCCCGCCACCAGGATGCGACCCATCGGCCCCTCGTCGCCGATGCGCAGCGCGGGGTTGCCGCGCAGCAGCTTGGTCGGGGGGCAGTCGGACAGGTCGGCCGCGTGCGCCTCGCGCGTGTGCACCACCAGGCCACCGGCATCGCGCCACACCTGCAGCACCGCCTGGCAGGCGGGCACGATGGCCGCGAGCAGGGCCACGTTGTTGCCCAGGCTCTCCCCGAACCCCCCGGGCTCGATGAAGTCTCGCTGCATGTCGATGATGACCAGCGCGCTGTGCGCGAGATCGAATGCGTAGGGGAAGGGTTGTGCGGGTATTTGCATGGTCAATGTCCTCCGCCCATGTGGGCACCGATCGTCTGGCGGTCCGCATTGGCGCCGGGCGTCTCGAACACGACGCGGCCCTCGCTCATCACCACGATGCGGTCGGCCAGCTCCAGCAGTTCGTCCAGGTCCTCGCTGATCAGCAGCACCGCGCCGCCCCGGTCCCGAACCCCGCGCAGTCGGGTGTGAATTTCCTTGACCGCCGCGAAGTCCAGTCCGAACACCGGGTTGGCCGCGATCAGCACGTTGATGTCGCCGTGCAGCTCGCGCGCCAGCACGGCGCGCTGCACGTTGCCGCCCGAGAGGCTGCGGATGGGGGCGTTTTCTCCCTGCGTCTTGATGCCGTAGCCGGCGATCCATTCGCGTGCCCGGCTGCGCCAGTGGCCAAAGCGCAGGCGGCCACCGCTGCACAGCGGCGCGCGGTCGAAATCGCGCAGTGCCATGTTTTCGGCGACCGACAGGTCGCCCACGCAGGCATTGCGTAGCGGCTCCTCGGGCAGGCTGCGCACCTTCAGGCGGTGGTTCTCCTCGCGCCGCGCGCCATAGGGCTGGCCCTGCACCGTCACCGTGCCGGCCGCGCGCGCGCGCTGTCCCACCAGCGCCTCCACCAGCTCGCGCTGGCCGTTGCCCGATACGCCGGCCACGCCCAGGATCTCGCCGCTGGCCACGGCCAGACTCAGGTCCTGTACGGCGAGCGTGCCGCGGTCGCCCATCACCTGAAGGCCTTGAACCGCGAGCGACTCCGCGCCCCTTGCCGGGGCTTCGGTTCGGGCCGCTGGTTCGACGCTCTCCGCGCTTTCGGCCGCGCCTCCCACCATGGCCTGCGCCAGCAGCGCCGGCGTGGTGCCGGCCACGGCGCAGTGGTGCACCGCCTGGCCGCGCCGCAGCACCGTCACGTCGTCGGCGTAGGCCATCACCTCGCGGAACTTGTGCGTGATGATCAGCACCGTGCACTGGCCGCTGCGCGCGAACTCGCGCACATGGCCCAGCACCTCGTCGGCCTCCTGTGGTGTGAGCACCGAGGTGGGTTCGTCGAGGATCAGCAGGCGCGGTTTCAGGTAGAGCTGCTTGAGCAGTTCCAGCTTCTGCTTCTCGCCGGCGGCCAGCTCCTGCGGGCGGGCGTCCAGGTTGAGCTGGAAGGGGGTGGTCTCCAGAAAACGCGCCAGCCCGGCGCGCTGCTGCTTCCAGTCGATCACCGACGGTGTCTGTCCACCGGCCAGCAGCAGGTTCTCGGCCACCGTCATGCCCGGCGCCAGCGTGAAGTGCTGGTAGACCATGCCGATGCCCAGCGCACGCGCCACCACCGGGTTGGGGATGGCCTGCTCGCGGCCGTCGATCAGGATGCTTCCGCTGGTGGGCCGCTGGAAACCCGCCACGCACTTCACCAGCGTGCTCTTGCCGGCGCCGTTTTCGCCCAGCAGGGCGTGCACCGTGCCCGGGGCGACCTTCATGCTCACGCCCTGCAGCGCCTGGAAGCTGCCGAAGCGCATGCCCATGTCGTAGGTGTCCAGCGCCAGTGCGCCGGTGGACGGCGGCAGACCACCGATGGGGGCGTCGTCGGTCATTGGACTACCCTCCGTGCTGCGCACTGCGGGGCTGAGCGCCTTGGGAACGGCCCTGCGGCGCTCATGTCAATGCTTCCAGGACGGCGGTTGAAGGGGCGTGCGCGCCGAACACGCCGCCCTGCATGGTGATCATCTTCAGCGCGGCTTCGTGGTTGCCGCGGTCGGTGGCGGCGGTGCAGTCCGACAGCAGCAGGCACTCGAAGCCGCGGTCGTTGGCGTCGCGCATGGTGGTGTGTACGCAGACGTCGGTGGTGATGCCGGCGAGCAGGAGGTTGCTGATGCCGCGCGTGCGCAGCAGCAGTTCCAGGTCGGTGGCATAGAACGAGCCTTTGCCTGGCTTGTCGATCACCACCTCGCCCGGCAGCGGCGCGAGTTCGGGAATGATGTCCCAGCCCGGCTCGCCACGCACCAGGATGCGCCCGCAGGGTCCGTCGTCGCCGATGCCCACGCCGTCGGTGCCGATCTGGCGCGAGCGCCAGCGTTTGTTGGCCGGCAGGTCCGAGAGGTCGGGCCGGTGGCCTTCGCGGGTGTGCATCACCGTGTAGCCGGCATCGCGCATCGCGGCCATCAGCGTCTGCAGCGGCGCGATGGGTGCGCGCGTGAGCGAGATGTCGTAGCCCATCTGGTCCACATAGCCACCGATGCCGCAGAAGTCGGTCTGCATGTCGATCACGATCAGCGCGGTGTTCTCGGGCCGCAGGTCGCCGTTGTAGGGCCAGGCGTAGGGGTTGGCGTCGATGAAGCGTTCCATGGTTCAGGCCGCCTTCTTCAGGTTGACCACCGCCGGATCCGGCACCAGCGGGTGCGGCTCCGGGCCTTTGTACGAGCGTGTGGGCGCATCGAAACCGCAGGGCGTGCCGTCGGTCACGTCCACCTTCCAGGGCAGCTGGTAGGTGCCGGCGGCCATGGCGTGCATGTAGGTGTAGGGGCAGTCCTGCGCCCCGCCCTTCACGGCCACATAACCGCGGTGGTAGAGCTGGTAGATGTTGTTCTCCACGCCCCATCCTTGGCGCGCCTCGCGCACCAGGTCGGGCCGCAGTTCGGCGGTGATGATCTCGTCGGCACGCCCACCGCCTTCGGTGATCACCGTGCCGTCGAAGCTGCAGAACATGCCCTCGCCCATGGAGTCGAACGTGCCGTCGCTGCCGCACAGGCAGACGCTGGCGGTGATGGCCAGGTTCTGGAAGGCGTTGGCCTGGTTGGTGATCTTCCAGGCGTGGCGGATGGGTGCCGTGTAGCCGGCGGTGCGCAGGATGATCTCCGCCCCCTTGTAGGCCGCCTCGCGCGCCATCTCGGGGAACATGCCGTCGTGGCAGATGATGAGCGAGAGCTTGCTGCCGTTGGGCCCGTCGCACACCGGCACGCCCAGGTTGCCGGGCTCCCAGGGTTCCACCGGCACCCAGGGGTGCAGCTTGCGGTAGTAGAGGCGGATGGCGCCGGTGTCGTCGATGATCAGCCCGCTGTTGTAGGGGTTGCCGCCGGGGTTGGCCTCCATGATGGAGAAGCAGCCCCAGATGTGGTGGTCGATGCAGGCTTGCTTGAAGGCCGCGACCTCCGGGCCGTCGAGTGAGACCATGAGCTCGGGCGCGGTGCTCATCGAGAGGCCGTGCAGCGCGTACTCGGGGAACACCACCAGGTCCATGGTGCCCTGGTTGCGCCGCGCCTTGCCCACCAGGTCGCAGATGCGATGCGTCTGCGCCGCCAGTTGCGCGGGCGTTTCCACCACCGGCAATTGCAGCTGCACCAGGCCAACGACCACACCGTGCTTCGATTTGTTGAGTCCACCCAATCCACTCATGAGTCTGCTCCTAGCGTGTTGATGAGAGTTCGCCCGGGCTGCCCGGCACCACCACGCCCGGGCGGCAGGTGAGCACCAGGATCAGCAGCGTGAGCACATAGGGAACGATGTTGAAGAGGTGGTAGCCCCAGCCGATGCCGACCGACTGCAGCGCCGGGCCGATGGCGCCCGCACCACCGAACAGCAGGGCGGCACCCACGCAACGCAGCGGGCTCCAGCGCGCGAAGATCACCAGCGCCACAGCGATCAGGCCCTGGCCGCTGGAGATGCCTTCGTTCCAGCTGCCGGGGTAGAACAGCGTGAGCGAGGCACCGCCGAGGCCTGCGATGAAGCCGCCCGCCGCGGTGGCCGCGATGCGGATGCCCGAGACCGAGTAGCCCAGCGCGCGCGTGGCGTTGGCCGAGTCGCCGGCCAGGCGTACCAGCAGACCCAGGCGCGTGTTCGAAAACGCCCACCACAGCAGGACGGCCATGAGCAGCCCGAGCGGCAGCAGCGCGTTGACCTCCAGCGCAGAGCGCACCGCAGCCGATTCGCTCCAGCCGCCCAGGGACAGCGCGGGCAACTGAGGTGCCTGCGGCTGGATCAGCGGCTTGCCGAGGTAGAACGCCAGGCCCATGCCGAGCAGCATGAGGGCGATGCCGGTGGCGATGTCGTTGACGCGTGGCAGCGAGCACAGCAGGCCGTGCAAGGTGGCCAGCAGCGCACCGGCCACCGCGCCGGCCAGCACACCAACCCAGGGCGAGCCGCTCAGGTACGAGGCGCCGAAAGCCGTCATGGCCGAGAGCACCAGCACGCCTTCCAGGCCCAGGTTGATGCGGCCCGATTTTTCGGTCAGGCACTCGCCCAGGCTCACGAACAGGAAGGGCACGCCCACGCGCAGCGCGCCACCGACGATGCCGGAGAGGAAGATGATCAGTTGATCTGCGGTCATGTCTGCTCTCCTTGTGGCGCCGGCTCAGCCGAGGGGACACGGGCGAGCTTTGCGAACCAGGCCTTCCAGTCGGTGTCGCGCAGCGCCTCGCTGGCCAGGATCAGCACGAAGGCGATGCCCTGCAGCAGCAGCACCGAAGCGTCGGGCAGACCGAGGCGGCGCTGCAGCAGGCTGCCGGCGGCACCGAAGCCGCCAAACAGGATGGCCACCGGGATCACCGCCACCGGGTGGTGCCGCGCCATGAACGAGACCAGGATGCCGGCGTAGCCGTAGCCCGCAATCAGCGCGGCGTTGGCGCTGGTGTGCACCGCCGCCACCTCGATGGCTCCGGCCAGCCCGGCGGCCGCACCGCCAAGCGCGCAGGCCAGCACCACCAGCCGCGTGGCGGGCAGGCCCACCAGCTGGGCCGCGCGCGGGTTGCCGCCCACCACGCGCACCGCAAAACCCGAGGGTGTCAGGCGCAGCCACAGGCCGGCGACCAGACACACCACCACCCCGATCACCAGGCCCCAGTGCACGTCGGAGCCGGCGATGGTGCTGATGAGCAGGCCCTCGTCGAGCGCGGGTGTGGACGGCTTGTTCAGGCTGGCGGGGTCGCGCAGCGGTCCTTCCACCAGGTGCTTGAACAGGCCGATGGCCACGTAGGCCAGCAGCAGGCTGCTGATGGTTTCGTTGATGCCGCGGTACTGGCGCAGCCAGCCCGCGAGCGCCACCCACAACCCGCCGGCCAGCGCCCCGGCCAGGCACACCATCACCGTGCCGGCGAGGTTCGTTGGCAGCGGCACGGCCTGGGCCAGCGCGGCGCAGGCCAGGCCACCCAGCACCAGCGCACCTTCACCACCGATCACGGTGAGGCCCGCGCGCGCCGGAATCGCCACACACAAGGCCGTCAGCATCAGTGGCGCGGCGCGCTGCAGCGTGTTCTGCCACGAGTACCAGTCGCCGAAGGCGCCCTTGAACAGCAGCACCCAGACCTCGACCGGACTCACCCCCGAGAACGAGACGATGAGACCGAACAGCAGCAGGGACACCCCGATGGCGCCGACGGGAAGGAGGATGTTGCGCATGGCCACGGAGCCTTCAGACGGAACCGTTCACGCCTTCGACCAGGTAGTTCATTTTTTCGAGTTCCAGGTCGGTCTGCTTGAACGCCTTGCCGGCCGGAATGATGGTGGCGCCCTTGTTGTCCTTGAGCGGGCCTTTGAAGATGTCGAAGCTGCCGGCCATCATCTGCGCCTTCACGCCATCGGCCTGTTTCTTGGCGGCGTCGGTCACCATGGGGCCGTAGGCCGAGGGCTTGACGAAACCTTCCTTCAATCCGCCGCGCACGAAGTTGGGATGCGGCTTGCCGCTGCGCACCGCATCAACGAAGGCGGTGTAGGCGGTGAGCCAGTTCCATTCGGCGCCGGTGAGGTAGGCCTGGGGCGCGAGCTTGGCCTGGCTGGCGTGGTAACCGCAGACCATCTTGCCGCGCTTGGCCGCGGTCTCCACGATCACCTTGGGGCCGTCCACGTGCATGGTGAACACGTCCACGCCCTGGTCGGCCAGGCTGTTGGTGGCCTCGGCTTCCTTGACCGGCATCGACCAGTCGCCGGTGAAGATCACGCTGCAGGTGATCTTGGGGTCGACCGACCGCGCACCCATGGTGAATGCGTTGATGTTGCGCAGCACCTGCGGGATCGGCTTGGCGGCGATGAAGCCGATCTTCTTGCTCTTGCTCATGTGCCCGGCGATCACGCCGTTGAGGTACTGGCACTCATCGATGTAGCCGAAGAAGCTGGCCGTGTTCTTCGGGTGTTTGCCTTCGGTCCACATGCCGCCGCAGTGGGCAAAGCGTGCGTCGGGGAACTTGGCCGCCACCGCCAGCATGTGGGGGTCGAAATAGCCGAACGAGGTGGGGAACACGAGCTGCGCGCCGTCCTGCGCGATCATGCCGGTCATGGTGCGTTGCACGGCCGCGGTCTCGGGCACGTTCTCTTCTTCCACGACCTTCACGCCCGGCATCTTCTTGAGCATGGCCGCGGCTTCGGCCTGGGCTTGGTTGTAGCCGTAGTCGTCACGCGGGCCGACGTAGATCACGCCCACGGTGATGGGCTTCTGCGCGAAGGCGAAGGGGCTGCCGGCCGCCGCGCCGAGCGCGGCCAGGGTCTTGATCGAATCGCGGCGGTTGGAGAAGAGGTGGCTCATGGGAACGCTCCTGGGGGTTGGTTGGAGGGGACGGGGGTGAACGGATTCAGGCCAGCAGGCTGACGTGCGCGGCAACGACGCGCCAGCCCTCGGGCGTGCGCAGCCAGGTCTGGCTCTGGCGACCGGTGCGGTCGCTGCCATGGCGGAAGAACTCGGTGTTGGCGGTGGCGAAGTCGCGGCCGTAGGTGGTGATGACGGTTTTGCCCAGTGTGCGCGCCAGCCCGGTCGAGGGGCGGCCGGCGCGGAAGGCGCGGATCGCCTCGTAGCCATAGAGGTTTTCGGTGGCACCAAAGCGCAGCGTGTGCGGACTGTCCCAGAACAGCTCGTCGAGCACGGCCACGTCGTTGTCCACCAGGGCACGTTCGTAGCGCTCGAACACGGCGGTCACTTCAACCAGCACATCGGGTTCATTGATCATCACAACACGGTCTCCTTCACTTGGGCCACGCCAGACTGCGCCAGTGCCCAGCCGGCGCGCAGCGCCAGGTCTTCGCGCCAGGGCGCGGCAATCAGCTGCACGCCGATGGGCAGGCCACCGGTGCCGCCGGGCCACATGGGCGCGGTCACCACCGGGCAGCCGGAGAACGACACCGGTTGCGTGAGCAGCCCGATGGAGGGGCGGCACGGCAGGCGCTGGCCATTGATGTCGACCCACTCGCTGCCGATGGCCGGCGCGGCCAACGGTGTGGCGGGCGTGATCAGCACGTCCCAGTCGCGGAACAGGGCATTGACCTGGTCGCGGTAGCGGCGGCGGAAGCGCTGGGCGCGCACGTACCAGACGGCCGGTTGCAGCGCGCCCGCGATGAGGCGGTCCACCGACAGCGGCTCGTGGTCGGCCGCCCGCGTGCGCAGGCTGTCCATGTGCAGCTGCCCGCCTTCGCTGGCGGTGACGATGAAGGCCGCAGCACGCGCGGCGGCGGCGTCGGGCCATTCCACGCCACGCTGCACGGCCACCCGCGCGCCCAGCGCGTCGGCCGCCAGGGCCACGGCTTCGCGCGCCGCCGGTGTGGCCATCGCGTCGAAGTAGCCACCGAGCACACCCACGCGCAAGCCCTCCACCCCTTGGGCGAGTGAGCCGGTGGTGGGCTCCACCGCGGTCGCGAAGCAGCCCGGGTCCAGCGCGTCAGGGCCCTGCAGCGCGTCGTAAGCCAGGGCCAGGCCCGGCAGGTCGTCGCCGAAGGGGCCGAGGTGGTCGATGCTGTGCACGAAGGGGAAGCTGCCGCGCCGCGAGAGCCGCCCGAAGGTGGGTTTGAGGCCCCAGATGCCGCAGAACGACGAGGGCACGCGGATCGAGCCGTTGGTGTCCGAGCCCAGCGTGAGTGGCACCTGGCCGGCGGCCACTGCCGCACCCGATCCGCCCGAGGACCCGCCGGCCGTGCAGTCCAGGTTGTGTGGGTTGCGCGTCGGCCCGTAGTGCGTGTTTTCGGTGGTGAAGCCGTAGGCGAACTCGTCCATGTTGAGCGAGCCCACCAACACCGCGCCCGCGGCCTGCAGGCGCTGCACCAGCACCGCGTCGGCGGTGGCGGGCGGGTGCGAGCGGTTCACCTTGGAGCCGGCCAGGGTCACCTCACCCGAGATGTCGAACAGGTTCTTCACCGCGAACGGCACACCGGCCAGCGGCCCCAGGGGTTCGCCGCGCGCGCGCCGGACATCCACCTGCGCCGCCTGGGCGCGGGCGGCGTCGAAGCGCGTGCCGGTGAAGGCGTTCACGCGGGCGTCGGTGGCCTCGATGCGGGCGATGCAGGTCTCCAGCACGGCGGCGGCGCTGCACTCGCCGCTGGCGACGGCCTGCACGGTTTGAGAAAGTGAAAGCGTGGGCATGACGCGGCTCACCGGGGCTGGTCGAAGGGCGCCGGGCAGAACAGCTCGGCCGGTTCGTCGTGCGGCGCCAGCGGGATGTCTTCCAGCGTGGCCGCGAGGCTGGCCGTGCGCTGCAGGTGAACCGCCACGCGCGCGATCTGCGCGTCGTCCAGCGGCAGGTCCACCGCCACCGCGGCGGCGTGCACATAGGCCAGGGTCTGCTCTTCGGTCATCGCCGCACCTCGCGCTGGAAGATCTCCAGGCTGCGCTTCTTGGCGTCGATGAAGCTGGCTTCGGACAGCGTGGCCGTGGTGCGTGGTCGCGGGTCGTCGTAGGGCAGGATCTCGGCCACTTTCGTCGGCCGCTTGGTCAGCAGCAGCACCTGGTCGGCCAGGTACACGGCCTCTTCCAGATCGTGCGAGACCAGCATCATGGTGGTGCCGGTCTGCATGAACACCTCCTGCAGCTTTTCGCGGATGAACAGCGTCATCTCGAAGTCCAGCGCCGAGAAGGGTTCGTCGAGGAACAGCACCTCGGGGTTGGGTGCCAGCGCGCGCATGATCGACGCCGTCTGCTGCTGCCCGCCCGAAAGCTCGTAGGGGTAGCGGTTGAGGTCGAACTTCACGTCGAACGAGGCCACCAGCTCGGCCATGCGGCGGTCCACCTCGGCCTTGCTTTTGCCTTCGAGCTTGAGCGGGTAGGCGATGTTGTCGATGGTGCGCATCCAGGGGAACATCGCCTCGCGGTAGTTCTGGAACACGTAGCCGATCTTGGTGTCCTTCAGGCTCTTGCCGTCGAACAGGATTTCGCCGCTGTCGATCGGCACCAGGCCCGCGATCATGTTGATCAGCGTGCTCTTGCCGCAGCCGTTGGGGCCGAACACCGAGACGATCTTGTGCTTCGGAATGTCGAGGTCGAAGTTCTCGTACAGCGGCCAGCCCGCGAAGTACTTGGTGAGGCCGCGGATGGTGATGTGCGTGCCGGCCGGTCCGGGTTGAAAAACAGGTGCCGGCACGTCGGCAAACACCGGGGCATTCAAGACAGCGTTCATCTTCCGCTCCAGTGAACAATCTTTCGCTCGATGAGCAGGAACAACACGTTCAGCGCATACCCCAGCGCACCCGCCGCGAGGATGGACGCGTACATGTCCTTCACGTTCATCACCTGCTGCGAGTTGATGATGCGGTTGCCCAGCCCGCTGTCGGCGCCGATGAACATCTCGGCCACGATCACGATCACCAGGGCCATGGACACGGCCGAGCGCAGGCCTACGAAGCTGGGTTGCAGGCTTTCCCAGATCAGCACGTCCTTGAACACCTGCCAGCGCGTGGCGCCCATCACCTTGGCCGCCATCACGCGCTGCTTGCGCGCGTTGATCACACCGTAGGCGCTGTTGAACACCACGATCAGCAGCGCACCGAAAGCGGCGATGGCGACCTTGTTGATGTCGCTCACGCCGAAGATCATGAGGAACAGCGGGATCAGCGCCGACGAGGGCGTGGAGCGGAAGAAGTCGATCAGGAACTCCACGCTGCGGTAGGCCTTCTCGTTGCTGCCGAGCAGCACGCCCAGCGGCATGCCTAGCACAGCGGCGATCAGGAAGGCCTGCACCGTGCGCCACACCGTGACCACAAAGTCCATCATCAGCGGGCCACCGGCCAGGCCGCCGATCAGCGCGCCGAGCGCGTCGATGGGCGGCGGCAGCAGGATGGGCTTGATGAAGCCCAGCCGCACGACCAGGTCCCAGATGATGAAGAGCACGACTGGGCCCACGAAAGGCAGGGCCTTGGCCCAGTCGGTCTTCTTCGGTGGCGTGGGCGCCCCGGCCGAAGCTGGCGGGCTCCAGGGCTTGGTCGTCTCGGCGGCCAGGGGCGACGTTGCTTCCATCGCGCTCAGCCCTTGTAGAGCATGGAGTCGACCATCAGGCGCTTCGAGAAGATGCCCTTGTCGGAGAACAGGTCGAAGAACTTCTGGAAGTGCGCCACGTCGGCCGGGGTGAACTCGTTGTACATGGTGTACGCGGCCAGCGGAACCTCGCCGGTGAGCGCGCCCTCGATGGCGGTGTAGCCCTTGAGGTACTGGCGCGCCTCGACCGGCTTGCTGCGCACATAGGCCACGCCCTTGCCGTAGGCGGCGACAAACTTCTTGGCGGCGTCCGGGTTCTTCTGGATGAACTCCGACGACAGCGAAGCCGAGCCGCCGAACCACGGCGCCATCGGATCGCCCAGCACATATTTGGCGATCACGCCGGCTTCAAGCACCTTGGTGGTGCCGTTCATGCGGCCGATGGTGCCGGTGGGCTCCAGCGTGTAGGCGCCATCGATCTGGCCCGCCGCGAGCGCTGCCACGTGTTGCCCGATCGGCAGCTCGACCACGGTGGCACCGGTCGCGCCGCCGCGCTCCAGCACGGTCTTGGCCAGCGTCACGTTCTGGATGCCAGGGCCGGAGCCGATGCGCTTGCCCTTGAGGTCGGCCATCACCTTGGCCGGACTGGCCGCGGGCACGATCACCTCGTCGAGCACGTTCTTCACGTTGCTCGGGTTGGAGCAAAAGATCTTGAAGGTGCCGGGCTGGGCGATCTCGCCGATGGCGATGTTGGCCGAGCCGGTGCCGTTGGCGGTGCCGTCAGCACGGCCCGAAAGCACGGCCTCCATCACCTGTTGCGCGCCGGCGAACTTGAGCGGTTCCACGTCGAGGCCGGCTTCCTTGAAGTAGCCGAGTTCAATCGCCGAATAGAACGGCAGGCCGGCGGCGATGGGCCAGTAGCCGATGCGGATCTTGGGGCCGGTCTGCGCGTGCAACACGGAGGGCGCACCGAGCAGGCCCAGGGCAGCGCCGGCTGCACCGAGTTGCAGCAGCTGGCGGCGCTGGGGCGAGGCGGTGGGGGCGGCGGGTTGGTGTTTCATCGGAAGACTCCTGCGGGTTGAAAGATGACCGGTGGTCGGGTGGGGTTCAGGGGAAGGCAAGGCGCGCCGGCGCCGTGGAGGCCAGGTAGGCGCGCCAGCCGCCCAGGTGGGTGATGTCGGCCGCGCCCTGGAGCGCCAGGGGCTCGCACAGGAAGCCCTGCACGCTGCTGCCGTCGGCTATCTGCAGGCTGCCGATGGACAGGGGCGCGGGCACCAGCGCGACAAAGCTGCCGTACTGCGACAGGGGCATGTCCCAGACCTCGATCTCGATGCGCTCGCCTTCGCCGGGCGCCACGCGCAGCAGGCCGGGTTTGGGCGGCGTGGTGTCGGGCAGCGCGTAGAGGCGGTAGAAAGGCGCGGTGTGGGTGCGGCTGAGCAGGGTCGCGCCGCGTTCGGTGAGCTGGCCGTTGAGCGGCATGCCGGAGAGGTGGGTCCCGACCACGGCCACGCGCACGCGCGGCGGCGAGGCGAGGGTCAGGCCCGCGATGGGCTGGGGTTCGGGCAACGGCAGGCCGGTGGCACCTTGGGTCAGGCCGTTGGCGTGGTGGTAACGCTGGCCCAGCTCGGCGAGTTGCCAGTCGCTGCCGCAGCGGCCGATCAGCGTGATGCCGAATGGCAGGCCGTCGGGGCGCAAGCTGCTGGGCACCGACAGCGCGGCGTAGTCGAGCAGGTTGACGAAGTTGGTGTAGGCGCCGAGCTGGCGGTTGAGCACCACCGGGTCGGCCAGCATGGCTTCAATGGTGTGGTGCGTGGGCGCGGTCGGCACCACCATCAGGTCGATACCGCGCCAAAGTGTTTCGGCCTCCTGGGCCAGCGCCGCCAGGCGGGTCTGCGCCGCCACCAGATCGGCCGCGCTGTAGGGGCGGCCGGCGCCGATGATGCTGCGCACCGGCTCCATCACCTCGGCCTCGTGCGCATCAAAGAATCCGCGGATGGCTTCGTAGCGCTGGGCCACCAGGGCGCTGCCGTAGAGCATGTCGGCGCAGGCCGAGAACACGCCGAAGTCGATGGGCACCGCCTCGCCACCGAGGTCCTTCATGCGTTGGATCGCCTGGTCAAAAGCTGCGCGCGCGGCCTCGTCGCCAAAGAACTCCAGCGATGCCGGCACGCCGAAGCGGAAGCGCGAACCGAAGGGCGTGCTGGTCAGGGACAGCGCGCGCGAGTAAGGGTCCGCCGCATCGTGTCCCAGAGCGGCGGCCAGCACCTGCGCGGCGCGCGCCACCGTGGTGGCGAAGATGGACACGCAATCCACCGCCTGCGCAGCGGGCACCACACCCCGAGCGCTGATCAGCCCGCGCGAAGGCTTCAGGCCCACGATGTTGTTCAGGCCGGCCGGCACGCGGCCAGAGCCGGCGGTGTCGGTGCCGAGCGCGAAATCGACCTGGCCGGTGGCCACCACATACGCCGACCCCGAGCTGGAGCCGCCCGACACATACAGCGGGTTGATCGCGTTGGGCACGGCGCCGTAGGGCGAGCGCGTGCCGTTCAGGCCGCAGGCGAACTGGTCGAGGTTGGTCTTGCCGTGCAGCGATGCACCAGCGTCGAGCAGCTTCTGCACCACGCTGGCGTGGGCCGAGGCGGTGTAGGCAAACGCCGGGCAGGCGGCGGTGGTGGGCCAGTCGGCCACGTCGATGTTGTCTTTCACCGCAAAACGCAGCCCCGACAACGCACCGGGCCGGGTGCCGCTCAGCGGCTGCGTCGGCTGGTGCAGCCAGGCCTCGGGCGCCCAGGGCGCGCCGGGCTTCATGGCCGGCGTGGCGGCCTGTCCGGGACTGGATTCATGCACCATGATTAAGCATTCCATCTTGTATCCAAGGTCAGATGCAATATCGGTGCCAGGCGGGACAAGCCGCGTCGGGGTGGTTTCGGTATCGCCGGCGCGCAAGAAGGTGGTGAGGATTCCCGGGTGCGCGCGGGCAAGCTGTAACCGCGTCGTAACGGGTTTCACGGATAATTGAAACCAAATTACAGAGCCAACCGTTTCAGCCACCCATCAGGAGACTCCTTTCATGCCGCAACGCGCCACCAAGATCGTCGCCACCCTCGGACCCGCCTCCAGCGATCCCGCCATGCTGGAGGCGATGATCCGCGCCGGCGTCAACGTGGTGCGGCTGAACTTTTCGCACGGCACCGCGCAGGACCACATCGACCGCGCCACCCTGGTGCGCGAGGCGGCGCAGCGTGCGGGCCGCGAGGTCGGCATCATGGCCGACCTGCAGGGCCCGAAGATCCGCGTCGGCAAGTTCGCCGAAGGCAAGGTGATGCTGGAGCCGGGCCAGCCTTTCGTGCTCGATGCTTCGCGCACCGAACCGGGGGACCTCGGCGGCGTGGGCCTGGACTACAAGGAGCTGCCGCGCGACGTCAAGGCCGGCGACACGCTGCTGCTCAACGACGGCCTGATCGTCATGACGGTGAACAAGGTGGTCGGGCCGGCGGTGCACACCACCGTCAAGCTCGGCGGCGAACTGTCCAACAACAAGGGCATCAACAAGCAGGGCGGCGGCCTGACCGCGCCCGCGCTGACCGCCAAGGACATGGACGACATCAAGACCGCCATGGGCCTCAAGGCCGATTACGTGGCGGTGAGTTTCCCCAAGAACGCGACCGACATGGAGCTGGCGCGCCAGCTCTGCAACGTGGCCGGTGCGTCCATCGGCCACAAGCCGGCGCTGATCGCCAAGATCGAACGCGCCGAGGCCATCCCCGAACTGGCCAACATCCTCAAGGTGTCCGACGGCATCATGGTGGCGCGCGGCGACCTGGCGGTGGAGGTGGGCAACGCGGCGGTGCCCGGGCTGCAGAAACACATGATCCGGCTCGCGCGCGAGATGGACAAGGTGGTGATCACCGCGACGCAGATGATGGAGTCGATGATCGTCAACCCGGTGCCCACGCGCGCCGAGGTGAGCGACGTGGCCAACGCGGTGCTGGACGGCACCGACGCCGTGATGCTCAGCGCCGAAACCGCCGCCGGCAAGTACCCGCTGGAGACGGTCAAGGAGATGGCCAACATCTGCCAGGAAGCCGAAAAAGCCGAATACAGCGAACTGGGCAACGACTTCCAGGGCAAAAAATTCACGCGCATCGACCAGTCCATTGCCATGGGCGCGCTGTTCACGGCCCACCACCTCGGGGCCAAGGCCATCGTCGCGCTGACCGACTCGGGCTCCACCGCGTTGTGGATGAGCCGGCACAACGTGCGCATGCCGATCTACGCCGTGACGTCCAACCTGACCTCGCAGCGAAAGATGACGCTCTACCGCAACGTGCGCCCGCTGCTGATGGACACCAGCGCCGACCGCGACACGGCGTTGGCGGATGCCGAGGCGCACCTGAAAGCGCGTGGCATCGTGCAGAGCGGCGACGTCTACGCCATCACCGTAGGCGAGCCCATGGGGCAGCCCGGCGGCACCAACACCTTGAAGATCTGCAGAGCTGGATAGAGCCCCCCTGCGCCGCTGACGGTCTGGGGGGATTCACCTCGCGCCGAACGCGGGGTTGTCATCGGACCGCAAGGCCTGCGGCGCTAAAATTCCCCGAGTTACCAACCGGTTACCAACTTGATTTAGGGGATTTTCATGGCTCTCGTTTCCATGCGCGAACTGCTCGACCACGCTGCGGCGAACGGTTACGGCATTCCGGCTTTCAACGTCAACAACCTCGAACAGGTGCAGGCCGTCATGGCCGCGGCCGACGAGGTCGGCGCTCCGGTCATCCTGCAGGCCTCGGCCGGTGCCCGCAAGTACGCGGGTGAAGCCTTCATCAAGCACCTGATCCAGGCCGCTGCGGAGATGTACCCACACATCCCGATGGTCATGCACCAGGACCACGGTACCAGCGTCAAGGTCTGCGAAGGCGCCATCGCACTGGGCTTCGGCTCGGTCATGATGGACGGCTCGCTCAACGAAGACGGCAAGACGCCGTCGAGCTTCGACTACAACGTGGACGTGACCCGCAAGGTCGTCGAGATGGCGCACAAGAGCGGCGTCACGGTGGAAGGTGAACTCGGCTGCCTGGGCAACCTGGAAACCGGTGACGCGGGGGAAGAAGATGGCATCGGCGCCGAAGGCAAGCTGGACCATTCCCAGATGCTGACCGACCCCGAAGAAGCCGCGACGTTCGTCAAGGCCACGCAGCTCGACGCGCTGGCCATCGCCATCGGCACCAGCCACGGCGCCTACAAGTTCAGCCGCCCGCCCACCGGCGACATCCTGGCGATCAGCCGCGTGAAGGAAATCCACGCCCGCATCCCCAACACCCACCTCGTGATGCACGGCTCGTCCAGCGTGCCGCAGGACCTGTTGGCCATCATCAACCAGTACGGCGGCCAGATGAAGCAGACTTGGGGCGTGCCGGTAAAAGAGATCCAGGAAGCGATCAAGCACGGCGTGCGCAAGATCAACATCGACACCGACATCCGCATGGCCATGACCGGCGCGGTGCGCAAGTTCATGGCCGAGAACCCCGAAAAGTTCGACGCCCGCGAATGGCTCAAGCCCGCCCGCGAAGCCGCCAAGGCGATCTGCAAGCAGCGCTACATCGAGTTCGGCTGCGAAGGCCAGGGCGCGAAGATAAAGGGCGACACGCTCAGCGTGATGGCCGCGAAGTACGCCCAGGGCGAACTGGCGCAGAAGGTGGTCTGACGCCAGGTCGCCTCCGCTTCCCTGAAAGGCCACCCTTGCGGTGGCCTTTTTGCTTATTGCGGAATGTCGTTTTGTGGAAAACGACAGCGCCTCCCCTGTGATTGAGCCGTCGATTTGTGGCTGTCATGCCGGACGGTTACGACTTGAAACCATTGACCCTGAGCAAGCTTTCAAGAAACCGCCGGGCCAGCCGATGAACAACTTGTGACAAGGAGTTCCTGCTGCCTGTGGTGGCAGGGAAGGTCAATCAACCAGGGAAATCCCATGAAACACCTCCAGCATTCCAAATCGGTTCTGATCGCACTGGCTTTGACGGGTCTTGCAGCTTGTTCGACACCTGCACCTCAAGTGTCCCAACAGGTGCTTGATGCCCCGCAGGTGGTGCACATCACGCCGTTCAACCAGCCCGACGTGGACGCGGCCGCGAGCGCCTATGTGGGCGCGTACGCCAGGACCGTGACCAGCAGCCTGCAGGCGGGCAAGTACATCGAATCGCTGGCGTTTCGCCACCTGAACGCGGAATCCTGCCTGAGCAGCCGCGCCAGCCGCCTGCTGGGCAAGGAGCTCACGCCAGAAGACAAGGGCGGCCTGCTGTTGTCCGCGGTCTCCCGGGAGCAGATGCGGGCCTACCAGCAGCTGTCCAACGGCCACCAGACACGCGGCAACAGTCTGGAAATGTTCTCCTGCGACCACGCCGGCTTGACGGTGGCGTCGAGCGCGAAGTACTGAGACAGGACCCCCGGGGCGCTGACCAGGCGTCCCTGCGGACGCGTCGAATGTCCGGCGCTGGAACGTTCAGGCGCACCCGGCGCGAGGGCCGGCCAGCCCATGGGGCCTGAGGTGGAGCCCACGCCGCGCCGGTCACCCGACCTGCGATAATTCCCCGGAATGGTTCGGAGCCCGCTGACTGTTCGGTCACCGGGCTTTTTTCTTGGCTGTCACTTGTCCCTGCGCCCGATCATGACTTCCGCCCTCCACACCTCCGCCCTGAATTCCCTGCCCCTGCTCGCGCGCGGCAAGGTGCGTGACAACTACGCCGTGGGTGACGACCGCATCCTGATGGTCGCGTCAGACCGTATCAGCGCCTTCGACGTGATCATGGGCGAGCCGATTCCCGGCAAGGGCGCGCTGCTGACCCAGCTTTCGCTGTTCTGGTTTGACCAGCTCGGCCCCAAGGGCCTGAACATCTGCCCGATCCACCTGACCGGCGAAGCGCCCGAGAGCGTGGTGAGCGAGGCTGAACGCGCCCAGGTCACGGGCCGCTCCATGCTGGTCCAGCGTCTGAAGCCGATTCCGGTTGAGGCGGTGGTGCGCGGCTACCTGGCCGGTAGTGGCTGGAAGGAATACCTGGAGAGCCGTTCGGTCTGCGGCGTGCCACTGCCCGAGGGGCTGATGAACGCGAGCAAGCTGCCCGAGCCCATCTACACGCCCGCCGCCAAGGCCGAGATGGGCGAGCACGACGAGAACATCACCTTCGAGCAGACCGTGGCCATGATCGGTCCCGAGCTGGCCGCACAGATCCGCGACATCTCCATCGCGCTTTACAAGGCCGCGGCCGAGATCGCGCTGAAGAAGGGCATCATCATCGCGGACACCAAGTTCGAGTTCGGCCTCGACAAAGCCGGCACGCTGGTGCTGATGGACGAGGTGCTGACACCCGACTCCTCGCGCTACTGGCCGCTGGAGAGCTACGTGGTGGGCCAGAACCCGCCGAGCTACGACAAGCAGTTCCTGCGCGACTGGCTGGAGTCCGCGCAGGTGAGCGGCAAGGCCTGGGACAAGACGGCGCCCGCGCCGCGCCTGCCCAAGGAAGTGATCGAAAAAACGGCGGCCAAGTACCAGGAAGCGCTCACGCGGCTGATGGGCTGAGGCCCTCGCGTCAAGTCGCCAGGCCTTCGGCAAACCCGGGCGCCAGAGCCCGACGCAGGAAATCCACAAACGCCGTCACCGCGCGTGGCACGTGGGCCGAATACGGCCGGATGGCGTAAATCTGCTCGGCGAACGCGCCCACTGGCTGCCACTGCGGCAACACCATCACCAGCTTGCCCGCGAGCAGACTGGCCTGGGCGCTGAAGTCGGGCAGCAGCGCGATGCCCAGCCCGCCCAGGGCCGCGTCGCGCAGCGCCTCGCTGTTGTTGGCGGCCAGCGAACCGGACACCTGCACCGTCACCCGCTCGGCGCCGGCGGCCGGTTGCAGTGGCTCCAGCGTCCAGGCCGGCGTGTCCTGCGAGCGCGGGTAGTGCAGGCAGTTGTGTTGCGCGAGATCGCCCGGCGCCGCGGGCACGCCCTGGCGGCGCAGGTAGGCGCGGCTGGCCACCAGCACCGAGCGGGTGGCGCACAGCGTCCAGGCCACATGGGTGTCGGGCGGCGTGGCGGTGTGCCGGATGGCGAGGTCGAAACCTTCGGTGGCGAGCGAACGCAGGCGGTCGGCCATGTCCAGTTCCAGCCGCACTTCGGGGTACTGGCGCAGGAACTCTGGCAGGCGTGGCACCAGTTGCTGGCGCGCAAACGCCACCGGCGCCGTCACCCGCAACAGGCCGCGCGGCGCGCCCGCCGCATCGCGCACCTGCGCAAAACACTGCGCGATGTGTTCGAACGAGGCCCGGGTGTCGTCCACTAGGCGCTGGCCGGCTTCGGTCAGGCGCACGCTGCGGGTGGTGCGCTGCACCAGCGCCACGCCGGCCACCCGTTCCAGCTCGGCCATGCGCTGGCTCACCGCGGCCTTGCTGACGCCCAGCCGCGCGGCAGCGGCCGTGTAGCTGCCCTGCTGGGCGAGCACGTTGAGCCAGTGGAAGTGGCTCCAGAGTTCGTGGACTTTCTGCTGATTCATGCATTCCATTGTTCACCAGATTGAACAATCATTTCAGGTTTTTGGCCTTGTATCGGGCGTGCGCACTTCCTACACTGCATCCACCCTTCACCCCGACCGAGATCCACCATGACCACCGCCATCACCCACTTCATCGCTGGCGCCCGCGCAGCCGGTTCCTCCACCCGCGCACAGGACGTGTTCAATCCCGCCACCGGCGCGGTCACCGGCCGCGTGGCGCTGGCCAGTGCCGCCGACGTGGATGTGGCCGTGGCGGCCGCGCAGGCGGCGTTCCCGGCCTGGTCCGACACGCCCCCGATCCGCCGCGCGCGCGTGATGTTCAAGTTCCTCGAGCTGGTGAACCTGCACAAGGACGAGCTGGCGCACCTGATCACCGCCGAACACGGCAAGGTGTTCACCGACGCGCAGGGTGAGGTGGCGCGCGGCATCGACATCATCGAATTCGCCTGCGGGATCCCGCAACTCTTGAAGGGCGACTTCACCGACCAGGTCTCGACCGGCATGGACAACTGGACCATCCGCCAGGCGCTGGGTGTGGTGGCCGGCATCACGCCGTTCAACTTCCCGGTCATGGTGCCCATGTGGATGTTCCCGGTGGCGATCGCCGCGGGCAACACCTTCGTGCTGAAGCCCAGCCCGATCGACCCGAGCGCCAGCCTGTTCATGGCCGAACTGCTGAAGCAGGCCGGTTTGCCCGACGGCGTTTTCAACGTGGTGCAGGGCGACAAGGAGGCCGTGGATGCGCTGCTGGTGCACCCGGACGTGAAGGCCATCAGCTTCGTGGGCTCGACGCCGATCGCCAACTACATCTACGAGACCGGCGCCCACCACGGCAAGCGTGTGCAGGCCCTGGGCGGCGCCAAGAACCACATGGTGGTGATGCCCGACGCCGACCTGGACCAGGCGGTGGACGCGCTGATCGGCGCGGCCTACGGTAGCGCCGGCGAACGCTGCATGGCCATCAGCGTGGCGGTGCTGGTGGGCGACGTGGCCGACAAGATCATGCCCAAGCTGATCGAACGCACGAAAGCGCTGAAGGTGCTCAACGGCACCAATCTCGCCGCCGAAATGGGCCCGATCGTGTCCGCCGCCGCGCACCAGCGCATCACGGGATACATCGAAGCGGGTGCGGCCGAAGGGGCCGAGCTGCTGGTGGACGGCCGCCGATTTGATGCGAAGCAGACCGGCGAAGGCTGCGAAGCCGGTTTCTGGATGGGCGGCACGCTGTTCGACAACGTGACCACCGACATGAAAATCTACAAGGAAGAGATCTTCGGCCCGGTGCTGAGCTGCGTGCGCGTGCACGACTTCGCCGAGGCGGTGCAGATCATCAACGACCACGAGTTCGGCAACGGCACGAGCTGCTTCACGCGCGACGGCAACGTGGCGCGCGAGTTCGCGCGGCGCATCCAGGTGGGCATGGTCGGCATCAACGTGCCGATCCCGGTGCCGATGGCCTGGCAGGGCTTCGGTGGCTGGAAGAAGAGCCTGTTCGGTGACATGCACGCCTATGGCGAAGAGGGCGTGCGCTTCTATACGAAGCAGAAGTCGATCATGCAGCGCTGGCCGGAATCGATTGGCAAAGGCGCAGAGTTCGTGATGCCGACCGCGAAATAAGCGACTCCCCGCGCCGCCTGCGGCGTCACCCCCCCAGGGGGCGCCACTGGCGGCCCGGCGAAGCCGGTTCCGCGGTGGCCTTGGCTGGCGCACTTCCATCATGCGGGTCTGTCGCCTCGTCCCTCTTTTGGGCGGCGGGGCTTTTTGTTTTCTGCACCTCGCGGGTCGATGGCGTCTCGCCTCCCCAAAGCAACGAACAGAACCACCCTGCGGCGGCTGATCGCGGTTTCCTGTTTCAGTTGGGTCGGCAAACTGCCGATACGGCCCTGTGCCTGCGCAAAGCGGCTGGGTCACGCCACCCTGTGTGCACCAGCCACCCATCTGTGAAAACCACTCAATTCTGGGGAGCCTTTCAACAATGAACTTCTTTTCTCAACGCCGTCTTGGGCAAAGGTTGGCCTGGGGCTTCGGGACCGTCCTGGCACTGCTGCTGGGTATCGCCGCCTTGTCCCTGATCGGCATGCAGAACCTGAACCGCACGCTGCAGGAGGTCGTGATCCAGGGGGGGCATCGCACGGCGGCGGTCGTTGGCATGGAGCGAAGCGCCTATCGATTCATGTCTTCGTTGCGCGACATTCGTGGCTCCGAACTGTCCGACAGCGAGGCGATGATGAAGCGCCTCAGACAGGACTGGGACACCTATCTGAGCAAGGAGAAAGCCGCCAAGGAGAGCCTTCCTGCGAACGATGCGAACGTGGCAGCCCTGTTTGACCAGGTGGGTCAGCGGGCCCGGGCGGTTCATGAGGTGATCCCTTTGGGCGAGAAGGAGAGTGGCGGGCGTGGGGAGCCGGCCGTCTTCTTTGCCATCTCCCTCGCCCTGGGGCAGGACGCGGCGGCATGGAACACCAAGTACCACCAGTGGTCAGAGGGGCTGGTGGCGCTGTCCGCCTGGGACGATCGCGCCAAGGAGGCTTCGGTGGCAGACGCCTCTGCCACGGCTGACGGGGCGCAAAAGGTGGTGGTCGCCGGCAGCCTCATCGCCCTGCTGTTCGGTGCCCTGACCGGATGGCGCATCACGCGCGATGTGACACGGGGGTTTTCCGCGACGGTGCAAGCCACCGAGCGCATGGCCCGGCACGATCTTTCGGTGCCGGTCGAGACGGGCTTCAACGGTGAGTTGGGCGTCCTGGCGCGTTCGCTCGAACTGATGCGCGTGGCACAGCACGAACTGGCGCAGGGCGTGCGCCAGGCCTGTGGAGGCATTGCCACGGCCAGTGCCGAGATCGCCCAGGGCAGCCAGGACCTGAGCGGACGCGCCGAGATGGCCGCCACCAACATGCAAGGGGCCATCGGTGCCCTGACCCAGCTCAACGCGTCGGTCGATCAGTCGGCGCTGTCGGCGCAGTCGGCCAACGCGCTCGCCGCCGAGGCGCAAACGGCGGCCACGCGTGGCGACCATGTGGTGGGTCAGGCCGTGGCGACCATGAACGAGATCGACGCGGCCTCGCGCCAGATCGCGGACATCACGGCCATCATCGATGGCATCGCGTTCCAGACCAACATCCTCGCGCTCAACGCCGCCGTGGAAGCCGCCCGTGCTGGCGAACAGGGGCGGGGTTTTGCTGTGGTGGCGGCGGAAGTGCGCAGCCTGGCGCAGCGCAGCGCAACGGCCGCGCGCGAGATCAGGGGCCTGATCGAGGCCACGCTGGAAAAGGTGGCCTCGGGCAGCGAACACGTCAAACGGGCCGGTGGCGCCACCCATGAAATCATGACCTCGGTGCAACGGGTTTCCTCCACGATTGCCGCGATCACCGGCGAAACGGCGCAGCAGCGTCAAGGCATTGGACAGGCCAGCGCGTCGGTCAGCGAGCTGGACCAGGGCGCACAGCAAAACGCGGCACTGGCCGAGCAGTCGGCCGCTGCGGCCCAGTCTTTGCAGGACCAGGCCCAGCGCCTGAAGACCCTGGTTGAACGTTTCAGGCTGGAGGGTTCTCCGGCCTGAAGACCGGGGGCCCTCGGTGGGGCCGTCCCGCCCTGAAGTCGAGACCCGCTCAGGGCTACTCAAGATGCGGGGCGTACAGCGGGAAATGAATGGGTAGAGTGGTGGTTTCTCATATCCCATGACCGCAGGAGGCCCACCATGTACACAGCAGCCGCCACGCGCTACGACAGCATGCCCTACCGCCTGTGCGGTCGCAGCGGCTTGCGTCTGCCCGCCCTATCGTTGGGCCTGTGGCACAACTTCGGTGACAGCTCGCACCTGGAAACCCAGCGCGCCATGCTGCGCGCCGCGTTTGACCTCGGCATCACCCACTTCGACCTCGCCAACAACTACGGCCCGCCCGCCGGCAGCGCCGAGACCAATTTCGGTGAACACCTGCGGCGCGACTTCCGGCCCTACCGCGACGAATTGCTGATCTCCACCAAGGCCGGCTGGGACATGTGGCGCGGACCCTATGGGCAGGGCGGTGGTTCGCGCAAGTACGTGCTCGCCAGCCTCGACCAGAGCCTGAAGCGCATGGGCCTGGACTACGTCGACATCTTTTATTCGCACCGTTACGACCCGGACACGCCGCTCGAAGAAACCATGGGCGCGCTGGCCACCGCCGTGCAACAGGGCAAGGCGCTCTACGTCGGCATCTCCAGCTACTCGGCCGGCAAGACCCGCGAGGCCGCGGCCATCCTGCGGCAGATGGGCGTGCCCTTGCTGATCCACCAACCGTCCTACAGCCTGCTCAACCGCTGGATCGAGGGCGAACTGCTCGACACCCTGCAGGACGAGGGCATCGGCTGCATCGCCTTCAGCCCGCTGGCCCAGGGTCTGCTGACCAACAAATACCTGGGCGGCATCCCCGAGGACTCGCGCATCAACCAGCCCGGCGGCGGCTCCTTCAAGATGGAGCACCTCAGCGAGCAGAACCTGAACCACGTGCGGGCGCTCAACGAGATCGCCTTCAACCGCGGCCAGAGCCTGGCGCAGATGGCGGTGGCCTGGGTGCTGCGCCAGCCCGGCATGACCTCGGCCCTGATCGGCGCCAGCCGCCTGGAGCAGATCGTGGATCTGGCGGGTGCGCTGGACAACCTCGCCTTCAGTGCCGAGGAACTGGCTGCGATCGACCAGCACGCAGTGGAAGGCGGGATCAACCTCTGGAAGAAGCCCTCGACCGATCAGCGGCCGTAGATCAGCTCAGCACCATGCTGGAGAGCCGCCGGCGGTAGGTGGCCACGGTCGGGTCTTCCGGCGGCACCTGGCCTTCGGCCACCTTGGGCTTGGGCGGTTCGATGATGTCGAGGATGGCGATGAAGGTCTTGCGCGCCAGCTCTTCGCTCCAGGTCTTGTCGCGCATCAGGATCTCCAGCAGCTCGTCCATGGCCGGAACGAACTGGTTGTGCGCCATCAGCAACTGGGCGAGGGCGAAGCGGCTGTCGAAGTCGCGCTTGTTGGTGGCGATCTTGGCCTGCAGCTCGGCGGCGCGCGCTTGGGGGTCGGCCACACCGTCCTGCGCATCGCGCGCCTTCATCCAGCGGTTGAGCGAGTCGAGCCGGCGCACGGCCACGGACTTGGCGATCACCGGGGCGAAGGCCACCTTGGCTTCGTCGTCGCGTTCCAGCTCCAGCAGCAGCTTCACGAGGTCGAAACGCGCGTCGTCGTTGTTGGGGTCGGTCTGCACCGCCTGCTGCAGTTTGGCCAGAGCGCCTTCCACATCGCCTTCGGCCAGGGCGTCCAGCGCAGCGGCTTCTTCTTCGGCGGCTTCCAGTTCTTCGGCAGCGGGCAGGTGCTTGTCGAGGAATTCCTTGATCTGGCCTTCGGGCAGGGCGCCCATGAAACCGTCGACGGGCTGGCCGTTCATGAGCAGCACGCAGGTTGGGATGCTGCGGATACCGAAAGCCTGGGCCAGCTGCTGTTCCTCGTCGGAGTCGATCTTCACCAGCTTGAAGCGCCCGGCGTAGTCGGTCTCGATTTTTTCCAGCAGCGGGCCGATGACCTTGCAGGGGCCGCACCAGGGCGCCCAGAAATCGACCAGCACGGGCGTTTGCATCGAAGCTTCGATGACTTCGGTTTCAAAGTTGGCGACGGTGACGTTGATCATGGGGAAGGCTCTGGAAATGGGCGCACATCGCCGACGGCGGGGCGCGAAACGTAAAATCGACACTTTACCGGAGCGGGGCCGATTTCCCGAACCGGTCCCCCACGCCGGCCCTCCGGGCGCCCGGCAGAAAGCCCCTCCATGAGTTCCATCCAGGTGGGCGTGGTCATGGGTTCCAGCAGCGACTGGGACACCATGCAGCACGCCGTGCAGATCCTCAAAGACTTCGGCATCACGCACGAGGCGCGCGTGGTCTCGGCGCACCGCATGCCCGACGACATGTTTGCCTACGCCGAGGCTGCCGTCGGCCGCGGCCTCAAGGCCATCATCGCCGGCGCCGGTGGCGCGGCGCACCTGCCCGGCATGATCGCGGCCAAGACCGTGGTGCCGGTGCTGGGTGTGCCGGTGATGTCGAAAGCGCTGTCGGGTGTCGATTCGCTGCATTCCATCGTTCAGATGCCCAAGGGCGTGCCGGTGGCGACGTTTGCCATCGGTGCTGCCGGTGCGGCGAATGCGGCGCTGTTTGCCGTGGCCTTGCTGGCCAACGAAGATCCGACCCTGCGCGAAAAGCTGGAAGCCTTCCGCGCGGCGCAGACCGAGGCGGCCCGCAACATGTCGCTGCCCACAGAATGACCCACCCCCGCCGCGCTTCGCGCGACCCCCTCAAGGGGGCAACACCAGCGGCCTGGCAAAGCCAGTTCCGCGGTGTTTCTGGGTTGTTACATCTCTCACGTTCCGTTTTTCCATCTTCTACGGACTTTTCATGAGTTTGAAACCGCTATTGCCCGGCGCCCTGTCCGACCGTGGCCAGCAGATGACCCTGGGTGTCATGGGCGGCGGCCAGCTCGGCCGCATGTTCGTGCAGGCCGCGCAGGCCATGGGCTATTTCACGGCGGTGCTGGATCCGGACCCGGCCAGCCCGGCCGGGCAGATCAGCCACTACCACATCGAAACGCCGTACGACGACGAGCAGGGCCTGGCGCAGCTGATGCAGCGCTGCGACGCCATCACGACAGAGTTCGAAAACGTGCCCGCCCCCGCGCTGCTCACGCTGGGCGCACACCGGCCGGTCGCGCCGTCTTCGGCCTGCGTGGCCGTGGCACAGGACCGCATCCAGGAGAAGGCGCACTTCGTCGCTTGCGGCCCGATCAGCGGCGTCTACCCCGCGCCCTATGCCGCCATCGAGTCGAGCGAGCTGCTGGCAGCGGTGCCGGCCGATCTGCTGCCCGGCATCGTGAAAACCGCGCGGCTGGGGTACGACGGCAAGGGTCAGATCCGCGTCAAGACCCGCGAAGAACTTGCCGCCGCCTGGGACCAGCTGGGCCGCGTGCCCTGCGTGCTGGAAAAGCTGATGCCGCTGCAGAGCGAGTGTTCGGTGCTGGTGGCGCGCGGCGCCGACGGCAGCGTGGTCAGCTTCCCGGTGCAGGCCAACACGCACCACGACGGCATCCTCGCGATCACCGAGGTGTTTGAGGGCGCTGTGCCCGCCGATCTGGCGGCGCGCGCGCAGGCCAGCACGGTGGCGATCGCGAACCACCTGAACTACGTGGGCGTGTTGTGCGTCGAGTACTTCGTGGTGGACAACGGCGCGGGTGGCGCGGACCTGATCGTCAACGAAATGGCGCCGCGCCCGCACAACAGCGGCCACTACACGCAGAACGCCTGCGACATCTCGCAGTTCGAGGCGCAGGTACGCGCACTCGCCGGCCTGCCGCTGCCTACCCCGCGCCAGCACAGCCCGGCCATCATGGTCAACCTGCTGGGCGACCTCTGGTTCAACGCCAATGGTGTTCGCCCTCAGGCCAGCGAACGGCCGGTGTCGCCGCCCTGGGCGCAGGTGCTCGCGCTGCCGGGCACCCACCTGCACCTGTACGGCAAGCTCAGCGCTCGCCCGGGTCGCAAGATGGGCCACCTGAACATCACTGGGGCCTCTGTATCGCAGGTGCGCGAGACGACCGCGAAGGTGCTGGCCCTGCTCGGCCTGCCCGCGCTGGCCTGATCCACCGATGCCGCTCTGCCTGAACGCCAGCGACCCGGCGGCCGTCGAAGCAGCCGCTCAGCGCCTCGCCGCGGGCTCGCTGGTCGGCATGCCGACCGAAACCGTCTATGGCCTGGCGGCCGACGCCGGCAACGCCACCGCGGTGCTGCGCATCTTCGAGGCCAAGGGCCGGCCAAGCGACCACCCGCTGATCGTGCACATTCCGCCCGCTGGGGCGGCCGACTGGCGCACCGCTGTGGCGCCGTTTGCGCGCGAAGTGCCGGCGTTTGCCGCCGCGCTGATGCAGGCCTTCTGGCCCGGCCCGCTCACCTTGATCCTGCCGCGCCGGCCCGAGGTTGCGGCGGTGGCCGCGGGCGGGCAGGATTCGGTGGGCCTGCGTTGCCCCTCGCACCCGGTGGCGCAGGCGCTGCTGGTGGCGGCGCGCGTGCACGGTGTGCACGGTGTGGCCGCGCCCAGTGCCAACCGTTTCGGCCGCGTCAGCCCCACCACCGCCGCGCACGTGGCCGAAGAATTCACCGAGCTGCCGGACGACGCGCTGCTGATCCTGGACGGTGGTGCCTGCCCGGTGGGCATCGAGTCCACCATCGTGGACTGCTCGCGCGGCGCCCCGGTGCTTCTGCGCCCCGGCGTGATCACGCCGGGGCAGATCGAAGCCGTGTGTGGACAGCCGCTGCGCGCGCGCGACGAGGCCGCGCCGCGCGCCTCCGGCACGCTGGAATCGCATTACGCGCCGCGCGCCAAGGTGCGGCTGATGGCGGCGCAGCCGCTGCAGGCGGCGCTCGACGTGCTGGGCCCGGACGCGAAACACATCGCGGTCTATGCGCGTTCGCCCTTGAAGACCGCTCGTGGCGTGGTCCTGCGCCGCATGCCCGACGACGCGGCCCAGGCCGCGCAGGCGCTGTTTGCCGTGTTGCGTGAACTCGATGCCACGGGCGTCAAGCTCATCTGGGTGGAAACACCGCCCGAAGGCGCCGACTGGGATGGTGTGCGCGACCGCCTGCAACGCGCGTCAGCCTGAACGAAACACCCCCTGCGCCGCTTCGCGTCACCCCCCTCAAGGGGGGCGGCACTGGCCGTCTGGCAAAGCCAGCCCGGCGGTGCCCTGGGCTGCACCGTTTCGTGCGCTGCGGGCGGTGCTCCGGCGCCATGGAAAACCGACACAGTGCAGCCCTTGAACGCATAGCTGTATGGGGCGCCTTGTCGCGCTACAGTCCTGTCTGCGTTTCAGGAGCGTCCGAAGCGCAGCTTCATGGTCAGGATGGCCAGTGCCAGCAGCAGCGTGATGGCGTTGGCCACGACCACCGGCCAGGCACCCAGCATCAGGCCATAGGCCAGCCACATCGCGATGCCGAGCGTGAAGCTGCTGTACATGCCCAGAGAAATGCCGCTCACGTCCCGCGTCTGGAACGTGTGCCAGACCTGGGGCACAAAACTGAAAGTGGTCAAGAAAGCGGCGAAGTAGCCGATAAGGTCGTCAGGGCGCATAGCCACGCATGATAGGAGTGGCGGTGGCTTGTTGCTCGCCACCCGATCGATATCCACGATATTTCAACGCCAGCCGAGTACCGCCGTGAAAACTTCACTCTTTGCCCAAAGAAGCACCACCGACGACAGCCTGGCCATCAACAGCGAGACCCTGCACCAGTACTACTGCACGGTGCAGTCGGAGGTGCATCCCGAGACGCTGGTGGATGAGGCCATGAACCGCCGTCAGGCGAATGCCCTGATGGCGCGTCGCAAGCGCAGCCGCCTGTCGGGCTGGGCCGTTGTCGCGGCGCTGGCCCTGGCGATGGGTGGTCTTGTTTTCCTGCTGGGCTAGGAGGCGCAGCAAACGCCTCTCAGGCTTTCAATCCGGCTGGGCGGCCGCCCATTCCACCAGCGCTTCCAGCGCCGGCCGCGCGGCGCCGGCGTTCGGGTGGTTGATGAACCCCACGACCGCGTAGCGTGTGCCGTTCACCGCATTCACATAACCGGCCACGCCGGTCACGTCGCGCAGCGTGCCGGTCTTGAGCCAGGCGTTGCCGCGCGCGGCGCTGCGCGGCCCGCGGGCCATGCGCGCGGCCGTGCCGCTGACGCCCGCCACCGACAGCGACTGCACGAACTGCGCGCCCTTGGGATGGGCCGCCGCATGGCGCAGCAGGCCGGCCAGCGCGTCGGCGGTGATGCGTTCGTCGCGCGAGAGCCCCGAGCCGTTGTCCATGACCGGGGGCGCGTGGCGGATGCCGAAGGTGGTTGTCCACCAGCGGGCCACCACGTCGCGTGAGCGCTCGAACCGCCCCGCGCGCAGCGGGGAGATGTGTTCGCGCGGCACGGTGCGCGCCTCCTGCCGCACCGGGTTGAGCCGGCCCAGCGTGAGGAACACCTGCTGCGCCATCACGTTGTTGCTCCACTGGTTGACGTCGGTGATGATGTCCGAGAGCGGCAGCGAATGGGCTTCGTGCAGCAGGGTGGCGCCGGGCGGGGTGAGCCCGTTGCGCACTTGCCCGGTGATCGCGCCGCCGCTGGCGCGCCACAGGCCTTCGAGGGCACGCGCGGCGTAGCTGGCCGGGTCCTGGTAGGCCACGGGCCAGACGCGTTCGCCGCAAGCCAGCGGGTACTGGCCCTCGAAACGGATGGCATTGGCGTCGTCAAACCGCGCCTGCAAGGCGCCACGCCAGTCGCCACAGCCTTTGCGCGAGAGCGGCACGGTGGGGTCGATGATCAGCCCCGCCATGGGCGGCTCGCTCAGCACATGGGCGACACCGAGGGCGCTGTCGGGCTGGAACTTCAGGACCACCGACTTGAAGTTCACCAGCAGCGCGTCGGGGCTGGCGTTGTAGGGCCGCAGCGCCTCGCCGTCGAAGGCGCCGGGGTCGCGCGCGGGCACTTCGAAGGCGCTGTGGTCCAGCACCACATCGCCCAGCACCACCTGCACGCCCCGGTCCTGCAGGGCGAAGAAAGCGGTCTGGATACGCTCCAGCACCAGTTTGGGGTCGCCACCGCCCTGGATGTAGAGGTTGCCGCGCAGGGCCCCTTTGTCCACGGCGCCGTCGGTGTAGAAGCGCGTGCGCCAGGTGAAGTCGGGCCCCAGCAGGTCGATGGCGGCGTAGGTGGTCACCAGCTTCATGACCGAGGCCGGGTTGATGGGCTGCCCGGCGCGGTGGCGCAGGCGCTCGCCGCCGTCGCCGGATACCGGCACCACCAGGGCCGACACGGCGCTCGCAGGCACCGCGGCACGCCGGAGCGCGGCCTGCACCGTGGGGGGCAGGGCGTCATCGGCCAGCGCCGAGATCGGGAGCGCCAGGGCGCCGAGCAGGCCTGCACCCAGCGCGCGCCACCCGGCGGCCCCGGGGGTGGGGCGCGGGCGCCGGGGGCGTTCGGTAGGCGGGGTGGTCAACATGGCAGGGATTATGGAACCCGGGGGGCGCATCAACGGCCCCGCCCGGCGGCCGCATCGCGCAAATGCGCCATTGCGCACGTCCTGGTGGATGCCCCGACGAACGCGGCCACGGATGCCGCTCGCCGATAATGGCCGGATGCCTTCTGCCGCTTCCCCTGCCTCTCCCCCGCTGCGCCTGCTGGCCATCGAAACCAGCACCGACACCCTCTCGGTGGCGGTGGGCGGTGGCGTGCCGGGCGATGCGCCGTGGCAGCACACGGGTCCGGGCGCCGCGCAGGCCTCGGCGACGCTGTTGCCGGTGGTGCAGTCGCTGCTGACGCAGGCGGGGTGGGCGCTGCGGGAACTGGACGCGCTGGTGTTTGCGCGCGGGCCGGGGTCGTTCACCGGCTTGCGCACCGCGTGCGCCGTCGCCCAGGGGCTCGCCTATGGCGCCCAGGGGGCGGGGCGCGCAGGTGGTGTGCCGGTCCTGCCGGTCGATACCTTGCTGGCGCTGGCCGAAGAAGCGCGCCACCAGCGGGCGCTGGCCGGGCAGGCGCCCCCCCGCGTGATCGCAGCCCTGCTTGATGCGCGCATGGACGAGATGTACGTGGCGCTCTACGCTTGCGGCCCGTTGGGGCTGGATCCGGTACCGCTGCAGCCGCCGCGCCTGTGTGCGCCGGCCGATCTGGGGGAATGGCTGCAGCGAGGCTTGCCGCAGGCGCTGGCGCCGGGCGATTGCCTGCTTGCCGGCAATGTGTTTCCCAGCTACGGCGCACAGTTCAGCGACCTGGCCGGCGAGCGCCAGACCGCCCTGCCCACGGCCGCTGCCTTGTTGCGGCTGGCGCCAGCGCTGCTCGCGGCCGGGCGAGCGGTGGCGGCGCACGAGGCGCTGCCGCTCTACGTGCGCGACAAGGTGGCGCAGACCACGGCCGAGCGCGAGCGCCTGCGGCTGGAGCAGTTGGTGCGCCTGTCCGCGCCCGTGTCGGCGGTGACGCCGCTGGACGCCTGAGAGGCCGACCCATGGCGAACACGAACCGGTCTGTCGAGGCTTCTTCCGTCAGCGCGCCGAAGGTGCCGGTGTGGTCTGCGGGCGACTGGCCGCTGGCCGACGCCAGCGCGCGTCCCGCACCGGCCGCGGAGCGGCGCATCGCCTTTGAGCCGGTGACCGCGACCGACCTGGACGCGGTGTGCGAGGTGGAAAAATCCGCCTACACCCACCCCTGGACACACAAACACTTTGCCGATTCGCTGGCCTCCGGTTATCCGGCGGTGATGCTGCTCGGCGAAGCCCTGCCGGGCGAGGCGGTGCACCCCCGACGGGCCGACGGCCGCGTGCTGCTCGGCTACCTGGTGGCGATGCCCGGCGTGGACGAGGTGCACCTGCTCAACATCACCGTGGCCCCGGCACACCAGCGCCAGGGCTGGGCGCGCTTCATGCTCGACGCGCTGGCGCTGTGGTCGCGCAGCCAGGGGGCGCAGTGGCTGTGGCTCGAAGTGCGCGCCAGCAACGCACCGGCGCGCGCCCTGTACGAAGGCTATGGTTTTCAGCAGGTGGGCATGCGCCGCGGCTATTACCCGGCCAGCCATTTCCAGCGCGAAGACGCGGTGGTCATGAGCCTGAACCTGGTGGCGCTGGCGAATGGCGGGAGCGCGGCATGAACGACACCGCCGACCAGCCCGACACCTCGTTCGTGCCGCAGCTGGATGCGCGCCAGCGCGCCATGCTGGCCGAGATGGGGGTGCGCGTCTGGGCGCCAAAGCCGCCTGCGGCCGCCCCGTCCACGGTGCCTGAGCCCGTTGCGGTCAAAGCGCCACCCGCCTCGGTGGCGCACGCTCCCGCACCCTCGTCCATGCCAGCGCCCGCTGCACCCGCCACCCGGCCCGCACCGGTGCGGCCGCCGGTGAACGAAGCGGTGGTGGCCGCGCCCCAGCCCGTTGCCGCCCCAGCCCGACTGCGCCCGGCGGGTGTGGACGCCATGGACTGGCCGGCGCTGCAAGCCGCCGTCGCGGGCTGCGAAGCCTGCGGCCTGTGCCGCAGCCGCCAGAACACCGTGTTCGGGGTCGGCGACCGCCAGGCCGACTGGATGGTGATCGGCGAGGCACCCGGTGAAAACGAGGACCTGCAGGGCGAACCCTTCGTGGGCGTGGCCGGCCAGCTGCTCGACAACATGCTGCGCGCCATCGGCCGCAGCCGCACCGGCAGCGGCGCGCAGGCCGCCTACATCGCCAACGTGCTCAAGTGCCGTCCGCCGGCCAATCGCAACCCGTTGCCCGAAGAGGTGGCGCAGTGCGAGCCCTATCTGGCGCGCCAGGTGGCTCTGGTGCAGCCGAAGATCATCCTCGCCATGGGGCGCTTCGCGGTGCAGTCGCTGCTGCAGACCAGCGAACCCATCGGCAAGCTGCGTGGGCAGGTGCACCGCTACCAGGGTGTGCCGGTCATCGTGACCTACCACCCGGCCTACCTGCTGCGCACGCCCAGCGACAAGGCCAAGGCCTGGGCCGACCTGTGCCTGGCGCTGGAGACGGCCGCCGCATCATCCGATCGCACGGCCCCTTGACGCTCCAAAGACTTTGGTATCGGGGCTTGGAGCCCATGACCGGTCCCTGTCAAATCTGACGCCGTTTGGCGCCGGTCGCCCGGCGCCCGAGGCAACACTGAACCGCCCGATTGAGGGTGTCATTCCGTGCTGCCACCATGAAAACCCCATCCCTGTCCGTAACGGACCTGTCGGACCCTGCGCTGCAACGCCCGCCCGCTGAGGCTGAACCGTCGACCCCGTCCTTGTCAGAGGGCGCCCAGTCCACCATGGGTATCGCCGAGGCCTTCATGCAGCACCTGCAACCGCAGATCGCCCGCAGCGAACTCCAGCGCCGGGAGATCTACCGCCTGCGGCACCAGGTGTATTGCGAAGAGCTGCACTACGAGGCCCTGCATCCCCTGCGGGAAGAGCGCGATCCGTTTGATGCCCAGGCCGTTCACTGCGCGGTGCGCCACCGCCGCTCGGGCGTGCTGGCCGGCACGGTGCGGCTGGTGGGCAAACGCGGTGCCCACGACCGCTTACCCCTGGAGACCCACTGTGCCCAGGCATTGACTCACCCCAGCCTGCTGCCGCACCACTTTGCACCGCACGAAGTCTGCGAAATCTCGCGCCTGGCGGTGCCCGCGGTGTTCCGCAAACAGACCGCCGCCGCCGAAGGGGCCATCGTGGCCGGTGGGTTCTCGGAACAGGAACTGCGCAGCTTTCCAGCCATCGCCATCGGCCTGTACATGGCGGCGATCACCCTGTCGCACGAGACGCAACGCCACCATGTGTTCGTGATGATGGAACCCCGGCTGGCGCGCGGGCTGGCTTTTGTGGGCATCCGCTTCCAGGCCCTGGGCGAGGCCATCGAATACCACGGCAAGCGCGGCGCCTACTACATCGACACCCGGCAGCTGCCGTCGCAACTGGCGCCTGCCTACCTGGATCTGTTGCAGGTCATCGCCGGCGCGCTTTTCCCCCGACCGCTGACGGCCGCACATCCTGCGGCAGCGTGGCCCTGACCGGTGAAACCGCCGATCTCAGCCTAGGGCCGGGCTCGCTGGTCGGGCCGGCCACAACACCGTCGCAATCGCCAGCATCACCAGCACCACCGCGGTCCAGTCCTGCCAGTGCAGCACCTCGCCCAGCCACCAGGCACCGCTGAACACGCCCAGCACCGGGATGAACATCACCGAGAGCGTGGAGGCGATGGGTGGCAGGTCGCGCGCCAGCATCAGCCAGACCACCTGGGCAAACGCGAAGACGCCGATGGCGTTGTAGACGATGGCGCCCCAGATGGGTGCCGAGGGCAGGGTCCAGGCGTCGCGTTCGAAGACCACCGCCAGCAGCGTCATCCACAGCGTGGTGGCCACGGTCATCCAGAAAGAGATCGCCAGCGTCGGGTGCGCGATGCGCGTGCGGCGCATCAGCTGCGTGCCCAGCGCCCAGGTGGCCGCCGCCACCAGCATCATGAACACGCCCAGCGGCCGGCCCGACAGGGTGCTGACTTCGTGCCAGAGCAGCAGCACCACGCCCAGCGCCGCAGCGGCCACACCGAACCAGGCACGGCCCGCCAGCCGCTGGCCGAACCAGGCCGCACCGAGCAGCGCGGAAAACACCGGCATCGTGTAGCCGAGGATCGCCGCCCGGCCGCTGGAGAGCGACTGGATCGCCAGGATGGCCAGCGTGTGCCAGAAGAACATGTTGGTGACCGTGAGCACAGCCAGCTCGCGCCAGTGCACACGATCGATGCGAAACGGCACCTTGCGCCACACCAGGAACAAGCCCAGCACCGGCAGGCCCAGCCACATGCAGATGCTGCGGAAGCTGAGCGGCGGGAAGCCGGTCACGCCGAGCTTCATGATCGGCCAGTTGAGGCCCCAGACCAGGGTGAGCAGGACAAGCAGGATGAGTTGCTGGCGGGACAGGGCGTGCATCGGTCTGATCTTAGGGGGCTTTCGGTGCAGTCCTGTCGCCTGGGGCCACCTAAAATCGCGCCATGACCTTTCTCGACATGCTCAGCGCGGCAGAGCGCCAGAACCAGTCCCTGCTCTGCGTCGGCCTGGACCCGGATCCGGCGAAGTTTCCCGCCCACCTCAGGGGCGACGCAAGCCGCATCTACGATTTCTGCGCAGCCATCGTCGAGGCCACGGCCGACACCGTGATCGCCTTCAAGCCGCAGATCGCCTACTTCGCCGCCCACCGTGCCGAAGACCAGCTCGAACGCCTGATGGCCCACATGCGCGCGGTGGCGCCGCAGGTGCCGGTGATCCTGGACGCCAAGCGCGGCGACATCGGCAGCACCGCCGAGCAGTACGCCATCGAGGCCTTCGAGCGCTACGGCGCCGACGCCGTGACGCTCTCGCCCTTCATGGGCTTCGATTCGGTGCAGCCCTACCTGAAGTACGAAGGCAAGGGCGCGTTCCTGCTCTGCCGCACCTCCAACCCCGGCGGCGACGACCTGCAGAACCAGCGCCTGGCGACGGTGGACGGCCAGCCCTTGCTGTACGAACACGTGGCCCGGCTCGCCCAAGGGCCGTGGAACCTGAACGGCCAGCTCGGCCTGGTCGTGGGCGCCACCTACCCCGCAGAAATCGAGCGCGTGCGTGAACTCGCGCCCACGCTGCCGCTGCTGATCCCCGGTGTGGGTGCGCAGGGCGGTGACGCCGTGGCCACCGTCCGCGCCGGTTACCGCCGGCAGGGCGACGCGACCACCGGGCCGGTCATCGTCAACAGTTCGCGCGCCATCCTCTACGCGTCCAGCGGTGAAGATTTCGCCGCCGCCGCGCGCAGCGAGGCCCTGCGCACGCGCAACGTGCTGGAAGCCGCCCGGGGCTGAGCGCCCGTTTCACAGGTGACAGCCGGCAGGCTGCGGGGCCTCTACGATGGGGGTTTTGATCAAGAGGCCAACCATGCTGCTGCGGGCATCCTCCCAGTACACACCGTGGAACCGGCTTTGCCGGGCCACAGGTGGGGTCCCCCCATCGGGGGGAAGACGCGAAGCGGCGCAGGGGGGTGGCTGTGCTTGATCTGTACACCGCCGCCACGCCCAATGGGCACAAAGTGTCCATCGCGCTTGAAGAGCTGGGCCTGCCCTACACGCTGAAGGTGCTGGACCTGACGGCCGGGGAGCAGAAGACGCCCGCTTTCCTGGCCATCAACCCCAACGGTCGCATCCCGGCCATCGTCGACCACGAGGCCGACGATTTTGCGGTGTTCGAGTCGGGCGCCTGCCTGATCTACCTGGCCGAAAAGACCGGCCGCCTCATGCCCGCGGACGCCAAGGGCCGCTCGCGCGTGCTGCAGTGGCTGATGTTCCAGATGGGCGGCATCGGGCCGATGATGGGCCAGGCCAATGTGTTCTTCCGCTACTTCCCCGAGAAGATCCCGGCCGTCATCGACCGCTACCAGGGCGAGAGCAAACGCCTGTTCCGCGTGCTCGACGGCCAGCTGCAAGACCACGAATTCCTGGCTGGCGACTACTCCATCGCCGACATCGCCAACTGGGCCTGGGTGCGCACGCACCGCTGGTCGGGTGTGGAGATGGACGACCTGCCGCACCTCAAACGCTGGCGCGATGCGATCCGCGCGCGCCCCGCGGTGCAGCGCGGCATTGAACAGCCGCCGTCGAAGGTGGACCTCACGCGCGACGGCGACGCGGGCGCGCAAAAGTTCGCCGAAGAGGCCCGCCGCATGGTCGAGACCGGCCAGAGCCTGAAGCCGGGTGGAGGCGCCGCATGAAGCTCTACGTGGCCTCCCGCGCGCCCAGCCCCCGGCGCGTGCTCATGTTCCTGGTGGAGAAAGGCATCAACGGCCTGGACCTCGTCGATGTGGATCTGAACGCGCTCGAACACAAAGGCGATGCCTACCGCGCCAAAAGCCCGCTGGCCCGCGTGCCCGCGCTGGAGCTCGACGACGGCCGCGTGCTCACCGAAACCCGCGCCATCTGCACCTACCTGGAGGGCCGCCACCCCGTGCCCAACCTGATGGGTGTAGACGCCACCGAGCGCGCCTTCATCGAAATGGCCGACCGCCGCGTTGAGTGGTACTTCTTGCTGCCCATCGCCAACTGCGTGCGCCACACCCACCCGGGACTGGCGCCGCTGGAGCAACCGCAGTTTCCCGAGTTCGGCCGCTCGCAGGGCGAGAAACTGCGCGAGACCGCGGCCTGGCTGGACGGCGAACTGCAGCGCCAGCCCTGGGTGGCCGGCGAGCGTTTCAGCATCGCCGACATCACGGCTTTCTGCGCGCTGGAGTTCGCGAAGCTGATGCGTTTCAACGCGGGTCAACAGGGCTTTGCCGCGCTGCAGGCCTGGCGCGACCGGGTGGCCGAGCGGCCGAGCGCAAGGACTTGAACACCCCCGCAGCGCTGCGCGCTACCCCCTCGAGGGGGCGGCACTGGCCGTCCGGCAAAGCCGGCCCGGCGGTGCCTTGGGCTGGAGCGTGTCATGCATCGGGGTCGCGCTCCGGTGCCCTGAAAAACGGATACGGGTTCGCCTTGTTGCTTCAGTCCCAGGCGGCTATGG
>Ga0156037_1198_pt1 | contig 57207 bp, 61 predicted proteins | sample RifCSPlowO2_02_FD_107691 | JGI IMG/M metagenome (GOLD analysis project Ga0156037, IMG submission 107691) | Burkholderiales bacterium RIFCSPLOWO2_02_FULL_66_35 | reverse complement strand
TCAAGGTGGGCGAGTGGGTGCTGGCCATCGGCTCGCCCTTCGGCTTCGAGAACAGCGTGAGCGCCGGCGTGGTCAGCGCCAAGGGCCGCTCGCTGCCCGACGACAGCTTCGTGCCCTTCATCCAGACCGACGTGGCGGTCAACCCGGGCAATTCGGGTGGGCCGCTGTTCAACAGCCGCGGCGAGGTGGTGGGCATCAACTCGCAGATCTACAGCCAGTCCGGTGGCTACCAGGGCCTGTCGTTCGCCATCCCCATCGAGATCGCCACGCAGGTCAAGGACCAGATCGTGGCCACCGGCAAGGCCAGCCACGCGCGCCTGGGTGTGTCGGTGCAGGAGGTGAACCAGACCCTGGCCGACTCCTTCCAGCTCGACAAGCCCGAAGGTGCGCTGGTTTCCAGCGTGGAGGCCGGTGGCCCGGCCGACAAGGCGGGGCTGAAGCCGGGCGACGTGATCCGCCTGGCGAACGGCCAGCGCATCGTGGCCTCGGGCGACCTGCCGGCACTGATCGGCCAGTCCGCCCCGGGCAGCCAGATGACACTGGAGGTCTGGCGCCAGGGCCAGACCGAGACGCTGACCGCGAAGCTGGGTGACGCCAGCGACAAGAAGGCCCAGGTGGCCCAGGCCCTTGATGGCGTGGGCCAGGGCAAGCTTGGTCTGGCGTTGCGTCCGCTGCAGCCGCAGGAAAAACGCGGCGCCGGGGTCAGCTCTGGCTTGGTGGTCGAGGACGTGGGCGGGCCGGCGGCGCTCGCCGGCGTGCAGCCGGGTGACCTGCTGATGGCGGTCAACGGCACGCCGGTGCAGAGCGTGGACCAGGTCCGGGCCGCAGTGGCGAAGTCGGCCAAGTCGGTGGCGCTGCTGATCCGGCGCGCCGGTGACACCATCTTCGTGCCGGTGCGCCTCGGATGAAGGCAGCGCCGCACGCCGAGGCCTGCGTGGACGGGCCTCGGCGCCACAGCGGGCTGTCGGCCCACATCCTGCCGACCTCGGCCACCATGATCGGGGTCTGCCTGACGGCGCTCTACATCAGCCTGCTCAGCCCCTTCAGCGCCGGGCGGGTGGTGGTTGACAAGCTGCTGGCGGTGGACGCGCTGGTGTTCCTCGTCAGCGCGGTGCTCTCGTTCGCCTCGATGCGCGTGCACGACGGCGGTTCACGTTTCGAAGCCTGGGGCGAAAACGTGTTCATCGGCGCGCTGGGCCTGCTGGCCCTGGGCGCCCTGGTGCTGGCGTTTGTCGTGAATTAGTGACCACCCCCGCCGCGCTGCGCGCGACCCCCTCAAGGGGACGGCACTGGCCGTCCGGCAAAGCCGGCCCGGTGCTGCCCTGTGCCGAGCCGCTGCTTGCGAGCGTTGTCGTTCAGCCTCGGCCGCGCCTGGCGTCACGCCACAGGCGCACCGCCAGCAGCACCAGCGGCACGCTGTGCAGCAGCAGGTCGAAGATGTCGATGGGCTTTACCAGCGTGCCCTCGCTGAGCATGCGCAGCTTCTCGATCAGGTGCGGCTCCGGAACGATGGGTGCCACCGTCAGCCAGAGCGCGACGGCGATCAGAAGACCCAGGGGGAAGCGGTCGAGCCAGGCCATCAGGGGGGGCTTTCTTGGGTGTTGGCGTTGAAGCGGGCGAGGCAGCGTGCGCAGATGCAGGCCTGACCCTGCGCCTCTGCGGGCAAGCGCGCCAGCAGGTCGGGCGTGAAGGTTTCGGTGACACACCAGCACGGCGGCTGGGGTTTGCCCGTGGCCTTTTCGACCTCCATCGCGCAGCGGTTGTCGCCGCCACACAGCGGGCAACGGGTCGGGTCGATGGACAAAGCGGTGGTCTGCATGGAAATGGCGCGATCTGGTCAGTGTACCGACCGAATGGCTGTGGTACTTTCAAAGTGCCCATGCCCCTCCTTCGAACCCCCATTTCCTTCGTCCTCGCGTCACTGCTCTGGCACGGCGCCGCGATCGCCGCCGAACCGCTGCGCGCGGTGCCCGACACCCTGGCACAGCGCGTGATGGCCTGCACCCTGTGCCACGGCCAGGAGGGCCGTGCCACCAACGCCGGCTACTTTCCTCGCATCGCCGGCAAACCGGCCGATTACCTGTACCACCAGTTGCTGCACTTTCGCGAGGGCCGGCGCAACAACGCCGGCATGAGCTACCTGCTTGACCACCTGAGCGACCCCTACCTGCGCGACATCGCGGGCCACTTCGCCGGTCTGGATCTGCCTTACCCGCCGCCGCAGCCAGCCACCGCGCCGCCGGCCGAACTGGTGCGGGGCGAAGCCCTGGTGCGCCACGGCGACCCGGCGCGCGAACTGCCCGCCTGCACCGCCTGCCACGGTGCGGCCCTGACCGGCGTCAGCCCCGCTGTGCCGGGCCTGCTGGGGCTGCCGCGCGACTACCTGGTTGGCCAGCTGGGCGCCTGGCAGACCGGCTTGCGCCAGGCCTTTGCGCCCGATTGCATGTCCCACGTCGCGAAGCGCCTGGCGCCTGCCGATGTGGCGGCCGTGTCCAGCTGGCTCGCGGCCCAGCCCTTGCCGGCGGATGCGCACCCGGCACCGCCGACCGGCGAGCCCTTGCCGCTGAAATGCGGCCTTTCGCCCCAGCGCAGCGGGGGTGCGCGATGAACTTCACCTCTTTGCGCACCGCGCTGGCGGTGCTGCTGCTGGCCTGCGGCGTGCTGACAGCGGCCGTGTGGTCCGAACTGCGCGGTGAGGCCCTGCCCGAGACGGCCGCAGTGGCGCCTGCCACGCCGGAGCAGGTGGCGCGCGGGGCCTACCTGGCGCGTGCCGGCAACTGCATGGCCTGCCACACCGCACGCGGCGGCGAAGCCTATGCCGGTGGCCGCAGCATCGACACGCCCTTTGGCACCATCGTCGCCGGCAACCTCACGCCCGACCCGGAAACCGGCCTGGGCCGCTGGTCGCCCGAGGCCTTCCGCCGCGCCCTGCACGAAGGCCGCTCGCGCGACGGCCACCTGCTGTACCCCGCTTTCCCCTACACCCACACCACGCAGATGCCGGACGCCGACGTCGCCGACCTGCACGCCTACCTGCGCAGCCTGCCTGCGGTGCAGCAGGCCAACCGGCCGCACAGCCTGCGTTTCCCCTACAACACCCAGGCCGCGCTCGCCGCCTGGCGGCTGATGCACTTCGAGCCCGGTCGCTTCCAGCCCGATACTGTGCAGTCCGCCGAGTGGAACCGCGGCGCCTACCTCGTCAACGGGCCGGCCCACTGCGCCGCCTGCCACAGCACGCGCGATGCGTTCGGCGGTGCCAGCACCACCTTCGGCGCCGACGATCTGCCCGGGGGACACTGGTTCGCGCCGGCCTTGAGCGACCCGCAGCAGGCCGGCGTGCAAGGGTGGACCACAGAGCGCATCGTCGCCTTGCTGCAGCTGGGCAGCGTCGAGGGCGCCACCGTCATGGGCCCCATGGCCGAGGTCGTGTTCCACGGCACACAACACCTGCGCACCGAAGACCTGCGGGCCATGGCCGTCTACCTCCAGGCGGTGCCGCCGCAACCCGCGCCAGCGGTCGAATTCGAAGCGGCCGACGCCTCGCAAAAGGCGCTGGGTGAACAGCTTTATCAGCGGCATTGTGTCGACTGCCACGGCGCCCAGGGGCAAGGCGCTGCCGGGGTCTACCCTCCGCTGGCCGGCAACCGCGCCGTCACGATGGCGTCGCCCGTGAACCCGGTGCAGGCGATCCTGAGCGGCGGCTTTGCACCCGCCACCGCCGGCCATCCGCAACCCTACGGCATGCCGCCTTTCCGCACCCTGCTGAACGACACCGAGGTCGCGGCGGTGGCCGGCTTCATCCGCCAGAGCTGGGGCAACCAGGCGGGCGCGGTGTCTTCGCTGGACGTGCAACGCGTGCGCTGAGTTCGGTCTTGCGTCAAGTGGCGCCTGGGTGACCGCGCGGTGGGGCACCGGGTCACTACCATCGCGCCATGAACACCGCCACATCCTCCGACGAAGGCCGCATCAGCACCGAGCTGCGCGGCCATGTGCTGCTGATCGGCATCGACAGGCCAGCCAAGCGCAACGGCTTCACGCCGGCCATGCTGCGCGCGCTGGCCGAGGCCTACACCCGGCTCGATGACGAGCCCGCGCTGCGCGTGGGCGTGCTGCACGCCCACGGCGAGCACTTCACCGCCGGCCTCGACCTGCCCAGCTTCGCGCCGCTCATGCAGCGCGGCGAGTACGCCGTGCCACACGGCCTGGTGGACCCGCTCAACCTCGGCGACGCCGGCTGGCGCCGCCGCACCAAGCCGATGGTGGTGGCGGTCAAAGGCATCACCTACACGCTGGGCATTGAACTCATGCTCGCGGCCGACATCGTGGTCGCGGCGGACAACTGCCGCTTCTCACAGCTCGAAGTCCAGCGCGGCATCATGGCCACCGGCGGCGCCACGCTGCGCATGGCCGAACGCGCGGGCCTGGGCAACGCGCTGCTGCACCTGCTGACCGGCGATCAGTTCGACAGCGCCGAAGCCTTGCGGCTGAACTTCGTGCAGCGCGTGGTGCCCGCGGGTACCGAGCTCGACGAAGCCCTGCGCATCGCCGACGCCATCGCGCAGCAGGCGCCGCTGGCCGTGGTGGCGACGCGGCTTAACGCACTCAAGGCGGTGGAGCAAGGGCCGCTGGTCGCCATGGCCGAGTTCGATGCGGTGCAGCAGCGGCTGGCGAACAGCGAGGATGCACGAGAGGGTGTGGCTTCGTTCAAGGAGAAGCGGGCGGCGGTGTTCAAAGGGCGCTGAGCCGCTACCGATTGGCAGCGCCCTTCAACCGCCCGCCGAAAACTGAGCCACCAGCGTCTCCCCCCACTCCCAAGGCCCTGTGAGCGTCAGCGTCACCGTGGTCCAGTCGCCGTCGGTCTGCAACTGCTGGTCGGCGTCCCAGGCGCCGCCTTCGTCCAGCGGTCCGCGAGGTCCGGGGCTGTGGCGTTCGGCCCAGTCCAGCACGGCCTGCACTTCGGTCAACACCGCGGGCAGCTCGGCCGCGCGCACGCTGGCCATGGCGTCCCAGGCGCCGGTGCTTTCACCATCGTCGCTGGCGTCGAAGATCAGGTACTGAAGTGTCATGCCGTGATTGTCTGTGCGCCTTCTCTGCGCCATGCAAAACGGCGCCCGAAGGCGCCGTTTTGCTTTGTCGAGAACGCGGCGGAACCGGCTTTGCCGGGCCGCATCGCGTTGCCCCCTTGAGGGGGTGACGCACCGCAGTTGCGGAGCGGGGGCGGGCTTTACTGAGCGGCCTTCACTTTCAAACGCCAGGCGTGCAGCAGCGGCTCGGTGTAGCCGCTGGGCTGGGCCAGGCCCTTGAAGACCAGGTCGCAGGCGGCCTGGTAGGCCATGCTGGTCTTGAAGTTGCCGGCCATCTTTTTGTAGAACGGGTCGCCCGCGTTCTGCTGGTCCACCACGGCGGCCATGCGTTCGAATGTCTCGCGCACCTGGGCCTCGGTCACCACGCCGTGGTGCAGCCAGTTGGCCATGTGCTGGCTGCTGATGCGCAGCGTGGCGCGGTCTTCCATCAGGCCCACGTTGTGGATGTCGGGTACCTTGGAGCAGCCCACGCCCTGGTCGACCCAGCGCACCACGTAGCCGAGGATGCCCTGGGCGTTGTTGTCGAGTTCCTGCTGCTTCTCGGCTGCGGTCCAGTTCGGGTTGGCGGTCACGGGGATGGTCAGCAGGCCGGTGAGCAGGTTGTCGCGCTCGGCGTTGGCGTCGATCTTCTCCATCTCTTTCTGTACGTCACTCACCAGCACCTGGTGGTAGTGCAGGGCGTGCAGCGTGGCGCCGGTGGGGCTGGGCACCCAGGCGGTGTTGGCGCCGGCCTTGGGGTGGGCGATCTTCTGCTTGAGCATGTCGGCCATCAGGTCGGGCATGGCCCACATGCCCTTGCCGATCTGCGCCTTGCCGCGCAGGCCGCAGGACAAGCCCACCAGCACGTTGTTGCGCTCGTAGCTCTGGATCCAGGCGCTGGTCTTCATGTCGCCTTTGCGCACCATGGGGCCGGCCAGCATGGCGCTGTGCATCTCGTCGCCGGTGCGGTCGAGGAAGCCGGTGTTGATGAAGGCCACGCGGCTGGCGGCGGCTTCGATGCAGGCTTTCAGGTTGACCGAGGTGCGGCGCTCTTCGTCCATGATGCCGAGCTTGACGGTGCTCTCGGGCAGGCCCAGCACCTGCTCGACACGGCCGAACAGCTCGCCGGCAAAGGCCACTTCACGCGGGCCGTGCATCTTGGGCTTGACGATGTAGACCGAGCCTTTGCGCGAGTTGCGGATCGCGTCCTTTTTCGTGCGCTTCAAGTCGTGCATGGCGATGGTGGTGGTGACCATCGCGTCCAGGATGCCTTCGGGGATCTCTTTGCCCTCAGCGCCCCACAGCACGGCCGGGTTGGTCATGAGGTGGCCGACGTTGCGCACGAACATCAGCGAGCGGCCGTGCAGGCGCACGCCTTTCTTGCCGTGGGGTGCGGTGTATTCGCGGTCGGCGTTCAGGCCGCGCGTGAAACTCTTGCCGCCCTTGCTCACTTCTTCGGTCAGCGTGCCCTGCAGGATGCCGAGCCAGTTCTGGTAGGCCAGCAGCTTGTCTTCGGCGTCCACCGCGGCCACGGAGTCTTCCAGGTCCAGGATGGTGGACAGCGCGGCTTCGACCACGAGGTCGCTCACGCCAGCGGCGTCGGTTTTGCCGATGGGCGTGCTGCGGTTGATCTGGATGTCCAGGTGCAAGCCGTTGTGCTTGAGCAGCACGGCGCTGGGCGCTTTGGCCTCGCCCTGGTAACCGATGAACTGGCTCTTGTCGGCCAGCTTGCTGGTGCCGCCTTCGGCCAGGCCGACCACGAGTTCACCGTCCTTGTTGACCTTGTAGCTGGTGGAGCCGAGGTGCGAACCCTTCTTCAGCGGGGCGCAACGGTCGAGCACGTAACGTGCGTATTCGATGACCTTGGCACCGCGCTTGGGGTTGTAGCCGCCCTTCTTGCCGACCTTTTCGCAGCCCTTGTCTTCGCTCAGCACGTCGGTGCCGTAGAGCGCGTCGTACAGGCTGCCCCAGCGCGCGTTGGCGGCGTTGAGCGCGTAGCGCGCGTTCAGGATCGGCACCACCAGCTGCGGGCCGGCCTGCGTGGCGAGCTCGTCGTCCACGTTTTTCGTGGTGGCCTTGACCTTCTTGGGCACGGGCACGAGGTAGCCGATGGTCTCCAGGAACTTGCGGTAGGCCACCATGTCGGTGATCGGGCCGGGGTTGGCGCTGTGCCAGGTGTCCAGCTCGCTCTGCAGGCGGTCGCGCTCGGCCAGCAGGGCGGCGTTCTTCGGGGCGAGATCGGCGACGATGGCGTCGAAGCCTTTCCAGAACGTCTCGGCGCTCACGCCGGTGCCGGGCAGCACGCGCTGGTTGATGAAGTCGTAGAGCGCGGTGGCGACCTGCAGGCCGTGAACGGAAGTGCGTGCGGTGGTGGCGGACATGGCAATACCTCGAACAGGTGAAACGAACTGGGCAGGGGTGTCAGGTGTCCCGGACTGCGCGGACCAAGGGGCGGCCGCGCCATGCACGGGAGAAGGAAATCCCCCATGCCGGGATACACGAGGGATGATGTTATTCCATACCTGGATCGGTATTAAATAACAGAGGACCGATTGATAAGTGACTTTTATGCGGGTAATTTGCCGCGTTGGAGCGGCAAAGCATCACTCATTTGGCGGGTGCATACAGACCGTGGCGGTCCATGCGCTGCTGCAGCGTGTCGACGCTCACGTCCAGCATCGTGGCCGCCGCCGGCAGGTCCCAGTGGGTTTCTTCCAGGGCGCGCACGAGGTGCGAGCGCTCCAGTTCGTCGTTGCGGGCAAAGACCGGCTGCTCCGATGGTTTTTCAGCGAAGTCCACGGGTGCGCTGGGTGTGAGCAGCAGGTCGGTGGAGGAGATACGGCCATCGGTACTCAGCAGCACGGCGCGCTCGATGACGTTGCTGAGTTCACGCACGTTGCCCGGCCAGGTGTGTTGCAGCAGGGCGGCCTCGGCAGAGGGGTCGAGCGTGGTGGGCGGCTTGTTGTAGCGCTTGGTGAACACGGTGGTGAAGTGCTGCGCGAGCAGCCAGAGATCGCTGCCGCGGGCACGCAGCGGCGGCACGCGGACCGCGAACACCCGCAGCCGGTACAGCAGGTCGGCGCGGAACTGCCCGGCGCGCATCATCGCCTCCAGATCGCGGTTGGTCGCGGCCACGACGCGCACATTGATCTGCCGGTCGGTCACGGCGCCCAGCCGGCGCACGCGGAGGTTTTCCAGCACGCGCAGCAGCTTGGCCTGCAGGCCCAGATCGAGCTCGCCGATCTCGTCGAGGAACAGGGTGCCGCCGTCCGCCGCTTCAAACAGCCCGATGCGCCGTTCGGCGTGGTCGCCGCCCTTTTCGTAACCGAAGAGTTCGCCCTCCATGAGGTGCGCGGGCAGCGAGGCACAGCTGACTTCCACAAAGGCGCCCTTGGCCCGCGGGCCCGAAAAATGGCAGGCGCGGGCCACCAGTTCCTTGCCCGAGCCGGTCTCGCCGCAGATCAGGATGGGGGCAACGGGGGAGGCGTCGGCGGGTTCGTTCTGTATCAGCACCTGGATCAGTTCGCGCAGGGCCTGGATGGGACGCGACTCGCCCAGGATGCATTCGATGCCACCGTGTTCGGCATCGCGACGCTTGTAGTAGTCGAGCGCACGGCGGGCGTTGGCTTCCACCAGGGCCCGGTCGATCACGTCCTTCAGGGTCTTGAGCGGGACCGGCTTGGTGAGCAGGTCAAAGGAGCCCGCCTTCATGGCGTCGACCGCGACCGCCACGTTCGCGTGGCCCGACACCATCACGGTGCGCACCTGGTCGTCGTTGCGGTGCAGTTCGCGGATCACTTCGAGCCCGTTGATCCCGGGCAGCTGGTAGTCCACGATCGCCACATCGGGCATGAGTCGGCGTGCCGCCTCCAGGCCCGCGATGCCATCGCCGGCGATCTCCACCGTGTGGTGGTGTTGCTGGAAGAAGCGTGCGATGTTCTTCGCCAGCATCGGCTCGTCTTCGATGACCAGTAGGGTTGCCATGGTGCAGCTCTCGGGTTGGGGCTTTCAGGCCGGTTGGGTCAGGCAGGGTGCAGAACGGGGCAGCAGGATTTCGACGACGGTGCCCTTCGCACCCGCCGGCGCCAGCGTGAGGTGGCCCTGCCATTGCTCGACCATGCGCTTGACCAGGGCCAGACCGATGCCCAGGCCGCCGCCTTTGGTGGTGAAGAACGGGCGGAACAGGCGCTGCTGCACCTCGTCCGAAATGCCTGTGCCACTGTCCGAGAGCCGGATGCCGGCCAGCGTGGGCGTGCTGCACCAGCTGATGTCCAGATGCCCCCCGCCGGGCATGGCTTCGATGGCGTTGGCCATGATGCTCAACAGGATCTGCCGCAGGGTTGCCGGGTGGGCGTCGACCTGCAGGGCCGTGGTGCTGTCCACGTTCCAGACGATGTGGCGGCGGTTCATCTCGGGGGCCATCTCCAGCAGGCAGGTGTCGACCAGCGGCCCCAGGTCCACGGCTTCGGGCTGCAGCTGGGGCGCCTGGGACACGTGCACCAGTTCCGTGATCCAGCGGTCTGCACGGTCCACGGCGTCGATCACCTCCTCACTCACTTCGCTGATCTCGTCTTCGTCGAGATGGCCGCCGTTCATGAGCTCGGCCGCCGAGCGGATGGAGGCCAGCGGGTTGCGCAGGTTGTGGGCCACGGCGCTGGCCAGCTCGACCGCCGAGGCCAGGCTTTGCGCTTCGGTCAGTCGCAACTGCTGGTCGCGCAGGGTCTTGTCAGCGTGCGCAACGATCCAGTACAGGGTGACAAAGAGGCCGATGGCGCAAAGAAAGCAGGCGATCCAGAGCTGCTGGAGACCGCGGTGGATCGCGGCGTTGAGCTGGGTGGGGTACTTGTAGAGCTCCATGACGCCAAGCACCCGGTTGCTGTCCTGGGCCAGGATCGGCATGTAGGTTTCTACAAAAAGACCGTCATGCCCCGACATGCCGACGTGTTCCGCCTTGTTGTCCTTGAACACTTCCTCGATGTTGATGCTCTCCGCATGCACTTCGAGGCGGCCCATGAGCGCGGTGTCGAGTTCGGGGTTGTCCTCGAACTTGCGACCGACCAGGCTCTTGTTGGTGGACCACAGCACCGACTTGTCGAGCCCGTAGGCGTTCGAGCGCACGGTGTCGCGCATGGCGACGATGTGCTCCATGGAGCGCAGGAAGCGTTGACGGAGCGCCGGGTCGGTGGGGTTGGCGAGGAACTCCGCCGACTGGTCGGTCGTCAGCAGGTTCTGCATGAAGGCCCGGGAGACTTCGCCCTCGCGCTGCAACATGCGCTCGGTCAGCACGTTGGACAGCACCAGACCGAGCACGATGGCGATCGCCGAGATCACAAGCAGACTCGCCAGCGCGAACCGTTTGCGCAGGTTCAGCGGCTGTGGGGGCCTCAGGATCTCGGAAACGGTCATTTTGTGTAACCTGGTGTCCAGTTCCGGCGCGCAAGGAATTCGGCGTGTACGGTTGGTTACATTGCCAGTGGCCCCAGGGGCTGTCAATACCGAGAACTGGGTATCTTGCGGCGCCCTGGACACCCAGGGCCGCACCGCCGAAAGTGGCCGCCGGTGCTTGGCTGGCGGCGGATCGCGTGGCGCACCAGCTGGGGTAACACCGCTGCGACTCTTTGTAACGACAGGGTCAGGGCGCTACCGTCGGTCCGCCCGGGTGTTCCCACACGATCTGCAGCAAGGACGCCGGAAAACGCCGTCCATCTTTTGCCCATGGGGCCCGCGAGGGTTCGATCCGGCGCAGGGGGTGCGGGCATGATGTGCACCTTGATGAACGAATCCGAAGCCATGAACGCCGAGTCCAACGCCCCAGCCTCCACCATCCCGCAGCCGCTCAAGGGCCTGCGCGTGGTCGAGTTCACCCACATGGTCATGGGCCCCACCTGCGGCATGGTGCTGGCCGACATGGGGGCCGAGGTCATCAAGGTCGAACCCATCGACGGCGACCGCACGCGCCACCTGCTGGGCTCGGGCGCGGGCTTCTTTCCGCTCTTCAACCGCAACAAGAAGAGCATCGCGATCGACCTGCACCAGCCCGAAGGCGCCGAGCTGGCGCGCAAGCTGGCCGCCAGCGCCGACGTGGTGGCCGAGAACTTCAAGCCCGGCACCATGAAGAAATACGGGCTCGACTACGAAGCCCTGTCGCAGGTGAATCCGCGCTGCATCTACATCAGCCTAAAGGGCTTTTTGCCCGGCCCCTACGACCACCGCACCGCGCTCGACGAGGTGGTGCAGATGATGGGCGGCCTGGCCTACATGACCGGGCGCCCCGGCGACCCGCTGCGTGCGGGCACCAGCGTGAACGACATCATGGGCGGCATGTTCGGCGCCATCGGTGCGCTGGGTGCGCTGATCCAGCGCGGCATCACCGGCAAGGGCCAGGAGGTGCAGAGCGCGCTGTTCGAGAACAACGTCTTCCTCGTCGGCCAGCACATGCTGCAGTACGCCATCACCGGCCAGGCCGCGGCGCCCATGCCCGAGCGCATCTCGGCCTGGGCGGTGTACGACGTGTTCACCGTGAAAGATGGCGAACAGATCTTCCTGGCCGCGGTGAGCGACGCGCAGTGGGCCACGTTTTGCGATGCGCTTGGTTTCGCCGACCTCAAGGCCGACCCGCGTTATCCCGACAACAACGCCCGCGTGAAACAACGCCCGCAGTTGCTGCCCATCCTGCGCGAGCGGCTGGCGGGCCGCAGCGCCGCCGATCTGGCCTCGCTGTTTGAACGGGTCGGCTTGCCCTTCGCCCCCATCCGCAAGCCCGAGGAGCTGTACGACGACGAACACCTGCTGGCCACCGGCGGCCTGGCCGACATCACCCTGCCCGACGGTGCGCGCGCCGGCCAGACCGCCAAGACCACGCTGTTCCCTTTCACCATGGACGGCCACCGCCTCGGCGTGCGCCTGCAGCCCCCCACGACGGGGCAACACACCAGCGAGCTGCTGCAAGGCCTGGGCTACGCGGCGCCCGACATCGAACGCCTTCGTGCGCTCGCGGCCGTGGCCTGAACCGGGGGTCCTCAACCATGAGCACCGCTCTCGACGTCCACATCAGCGAAGTCGGCCCGCGCGACGGACTGCAGTCCGTCAAGGCCACCATGCCGACGGCCGACAAGTGCCGCTGGATCGACGCACTCGCAGCGGCCGGCCTGCGCGAGATCGAGGTCGGTTCCTTCGTGCCCGCGAAGCTGTTGCCGCAGATGGCCGACGTGGCCGAGGTCGTGCGGCACGCGCTCACGCTGCACGGTCTGCGCGTGATGGCGCTGGTGCCCAACCGGCGCGGCGCCGAAGCCGCGCTGGCCGCGGGTGTGCACAAGCTCACCCTGCCGGTGTCGGCCAGCGAAGCGCATTCGCTCGCCAACGTGCGCAAGACGAGCGCCCAGATGGTCGAAGAGCTGTGCAGCGTGGTCGCGCTGCGCAACGAGGTCGCGCCCGGCGTGCCGGTGGAGGTGGGCCTGTCCACCGCCTTCGGTTGCACCTTGCAGGGCGCGGTGGCCGAAGACGACGTGATCCGCCTTGCGCTCGCCTGCGTGGACGCGGGCGTGGACGAAGTCGGCCTGTCCGACACCACCGGCATGGCCCACCCGGCGCAGGTGCGCCGCCTGTTCACCCGGTTGCGCGCCGAGCTGGGCGCGCACGCCGGCGCGGCCCACATGCACAACACGCGTGGCCTCGGTCTGGCCAACTGCCTGGCGGCGTTCGACGTCGGCGTGCGCAGCTTCGACAGTTCGCTCGGCGGACTGGGCGGCTGCCCTTACGCGCCCGGCGCCAGCGGCAACGTGGTCACCGAAGACCTGGTCTTCATGTTCGAGGCCATGGGCGTGTCCACCGGGATCGATCTTCAGCAACTCTTTGCCGCGCGCGAACCGCTCAAAGCCGGCCTGCCCGGCGAGCCGGTCTACGGCATGACGCCCGAAGCTGGCCTGCCCAGGGGCTGGCGCGCCTGAGGTTCAGGAAGGCCACCCCGTCAGCCGGGGCGGGGCGGCCTTCCGTGGTGGATGCAAGCCCCCGGCTGGAATAAACTCTTTGCGGAACGCGGGGGTTCGCGTTCGTGCCTGTTGTGTTTTTCAGAGGAGGTTGGATATGAAAACATCGCTGTGGGGCCTGTGTGCAGTGTGCGTGGCTTCCCTGCTGTTGACCGCCTGCGGCGGCAATGACGATGGTTATGGATCGGTGGCCGTGAGCGATTCGACGCGGCGCGTGGCCATCTCTACCGGCGCGCTGACGCAGTCGGTCGCCAACGACGAAGCGCGCGACGAATGTGATGCCAGCGATTGCCGGGTGGTGCTCCAGTTCGAGCAGTGCGGTGCGGTCTCCCTGGGCACCAAGGCCGGTGGCGGTTTTGTGGTGGTTGCGAAAGGGGCGGGTACAGCCTTCGATGCGCAAACAGCGGCCAACAACGCCTGTACCGCCCAGGGCGGGGAGGGTTGTGGCCCGATCCCCAACCTTGAGGCGCAGTGCAACTGAGCTGCGCATGAGCACGGGAGCGCTCCGGTCGGCCGGAGCGCGCTGGCGTTGCCGGTCACGCCGCCTCAGTGTGGCGAATTTGGTTATAAATTGATGCATGATTTCCGTTGATTACCCTTTTTTGTTGAGGTAATCTGCGGTTCCATGGACAAGCTCAAGCAGCTCGAAACGTTCGCCTCCGTGGCGACCCGCGGCAGCCTCACCGCCGCCGCCAAAGCCGAAGGCGTGGCCCCGGCCATCATCGGCCGCCGGCTCGACGGGCTGGAGTCGCGTCTGGGCGTCAAGCTCATGGTGCGCACCACGCGCCGCATCACCCTCACGCACGAAGGCAGCGCCTTCCTGGAAGACTGCCAGCGCCTGCTGACCGACCTGGCCAATGCCGAGGCCAGCGTCAGCGCCGGCGGCGTCAAGGCCAGCGGCCACCTGCGCCTCACCGCGCCGGCCGGCTTCGGCCGCCGCCACGTGGCGCCGCTGGTGCCGCGCTTTCGTGAACTGCACCCCGAGGTGACGATCTCGCTCAACCTGAGCGACCGGGTGGTCGACGTGGCTGGCGAAGCCTACGACTGCGCGGTGCGTGTGGGCGATCTGCCCGACTCGTCGCTGGTGAGCGTGCGCCTGGCCGACAACCGCCGGCTGTGTGTGGCCACGCCGAAGTACTTGCAGCAACACGGCCGACCCGCCACGCCGGCCGATCTGTCGCGCTTTGACTGCCTCACCCTGTCCAGCGATGCCTCGCAGACGCGCGGCTGGGCTTTTGCGGTGCCGGCGGCCGAGGGAGGCGGCACCGACCTCGTGCACCTGCGCCCGGGTGGACCGCTGGACTGCTCGGATGGGCAGGTGCTGCACGAATGGTGTCTGGCCGGCTACGGCATCGCCTGGCGCAGCCTCTGGGAGGTGGAAGCCGACATCGCGGCCGGTCGGCTGGAGGCCGTGCTGGAGGACTATGCCGCGCCGCCCAACGGCATCTTCGCTCTGTTCCCGCAGCGCAAACACCTGGCGCTGCGCGTGCGGCTGTGGATCGACTTTCTCAAGCACCATTACGGGCAGCCCGATTTCTGGTCGGTCGGTCGCGTCTGATCTGGCGCTACAGTCTGGGCTTCGTGCCGCCGCTGGCGGGTGATCGAGTTGATGGGGAATGAAATGAAACACGGATTCAAATACCTGGGTGTGGTGATGGCCTTGCTGCTGGCGGGCTGCGGGGGTGGTGGCGACGACGTGTCGCTGCCCAGCGCGGCAGAACTGTGCGGCAGCGTGGGTGTGCAGCCCAAGATCGCGAACGGCAGCAACTGCACTTCACCCGAAAAAACACCGGTGATCCTGCTGGTGGTGGTGGGTGCCGGGGGCAGCTCCAGCATCTGTTCGGGTGTTCTGCTCACGCCAGTGAAGGTGTTGACCGCGGCGCACTGTGTGCCCGCAGGCACCAGCCGGGTGGCGGCGGCGGTGTGGCGCGCAGATGGCAGTGCCAAGGCGTTGAATGCCAGTGGCTGGGTGGCCCATCCCGGCTTCGCACAAAGTAGTTCCGGCTATGTGAACGATGCGGCCGTGGTGACCCTGCCAGCCGCCATGCCCAACCCCACCATGCCCCTGCTGGTCAGCCAGCCGTCCAGCGTGGGCGACGGGGTGTTCCTGTCGGGATGGGGTGGCCCGGGTTTCGAGTTCGCGGTGGGGTATGCGAGCCTGACCATGGTCAATGAAAACCACGTGGGTTTCACCTATACCGGCAAACTCAGCAACGCCTGCGCGGGGGATTCGGGGGGGCCGGTGTACCGGCCCGTGGGCGGGCGCCAGGGTGTGGTCGGACTCACGTCGTCCGGCACGGCGGCCAATTGTGAGGTGGGCGACCGTTCGCTGTTCACCAACACGCAGGGTGCGTCGGTGCTGGGCTTCATCCGTTCGCAGGCGCCGGGCGCGGCAGAAATCTGAAGCCCGGCCGCTGACCCTTTCGGCCCTGCGGTCGTCAAACCGCCAGCGGACCGTAGAGATCCGGTCGCCGCGCGGACCACGGCGACGACCGGCGCGCAAGGTCGAGGGCTTCCTGCGTCAGCGTGGCGATCAGCAGGTCCCCGTCGCGGCCGGCGCGGCTCAAAACGCCGCCGTCGGGGCGTGCCACGGTGCTCAATCCGCCGTAGTGAATGCCCGGTTCGTGGCCGCAGGCGTTGGCGTAGACCACGAATACCCGGTTTTCGCAGGCGCGCGCGGGCACCAGCAGGTTCTGCACCTCGTCGAACGCCGCCATGTTGGCCGTGGGCACCAGCACCGCGTCCACCCCCTGCAGAGCCAGCAGGCGCACGGTCTCGGGGAACTCCACGTCGTAGCAGATCAGCAGGCCCAGGCGCCAGCCGCGCCAGACGAACACCTGCGAGGCCGCGTCGCCCGCGCTGAACTGCGCGTGATCCAGGTCACCATACAAGTGGGTCTTGCGGTAACGGGCCAGCGACTGGCCGTCTGGGCCGATCGCCTGCACGGCGTTGAAAGGCTGTCCTTGCGGGTGGAGTTCGGGGTAGCCGTAGACGACGGCGATGCCGTGGCGCTGCGCGGTGGCCGCCACCGCCTGCGTCAGCGCGCCATCGGCCGGCTCGGCCAGGGCCCGCACCCGTTCGGCGCCGATGGCGTAGCCGGTGAGGCCCATCTCGGGGCACACCAAGATCTGTGCGCCCAGCGCGCGGGCCTGGGCTGCCGCGTCGTCGAGCCCTTGCAGCGCCTCGGCCGGGGTGGCCGCGTAGGGGGTTTGCCAGAGGGCGAGGGTGAGCGGTTCGGTGTTCATGGGGTGTTCACCACGCCGGAGCGTAACCTGCAACGCATGAAACGGTGCAGCCCAGGGCACCGCCGGGCCGGCTTTGCCGGACGGCCAGTGCCGCCCCCTTGAGGGGGTCGCGCGAAGCGCGGCGGGGGTGTTTCATTTCAGTCGGGCAAGGCCATGGGGCCGATCTGCGAGAACACGTCGCCCGGCCCCGGGTTGGCCGTGTGGCACCGCCCGCCCAGGTGGTGCACGATGCCCCAGACCGCGTTCAGCGAGGTCTGCACCGCGCCTTCGACCCAGGCCGGCGTCCACGACACATCGTCGCCGGCGATGAAGATGCCGCGCTCGGCGGCGGGAAAGGCGTCCTGCATGAAGTGGCTGTACATGCGGTGGTTGTAGCGGTAGTGGCCGGGCAGGGCGCCCTTGAAGGCGCCGAGGAAATGCGGGTCGGCTTCCCACGACACGCTGATCGGGTCGCCCACGATGTGGCCGGCGATGTCCACGTCGGGGTAGATCTTCTGCAGCGCCGACAGCGCGAGCTGCACGCGCTTCTGCGTGTCGTGCGGCAGCATCTTGAGCGCGTCGCCCATCCAGGCGTAGGAGAGGCAGATCACGCCCGGTTTGTCCGGCCCGTTGTCGAACAGGTAGGTGCCGCGCGTGAGGCGGTCGGTGAGTGTCATGCCCAGCGTGGGCCAGCCGTTCGCCTTCAGGTCGTTCCAGAACGGGCGGTCGACCATCACGAAGGTCTTGCTCGACTGCATGTAGCGGGTGCGGTCCAGCGCCATCCAGTGCTTCTGCGAAAACAGCGTCTCTTCCACCGCGATCTGCGTGGTCAGGAGCCAGCTCTGGCAGGTGGTGAGCGCGGCCGGGTAGAGGCGCGTGTTGCCCCAGGTGTCGGTCAGCGCGAGCTGGCCGTCGTGTGCGCGCGTGATGGCGGTCACACCGTGTCGCGGCGCGCCCTGGTGCAGGCTGGCCAGCGTGGTTCCCGCCGGCCAGTGGCGCAGTTCGTGCGCGGCGGGCGCGTGGTGCCACAGGCCCACCGGCACCTGCTGGGCGCCACCCACGATCAGGTGCTGGTTTTCATCGCACGCGGTCAGCACCACGCGCAGGATCTCCAGCATGGAGTTGGGAAAGTCCGAGTCCCAGCCACCGGTGCCGAAACCCACCTGGCCAAACACCTCGCGGTGGCGGAACGAGAGCGCGGCAAACGCCGGCGACTGCGCCACGAAGTCGTAAAACGTGCGGTCGTCCCACAGCGGCACCAGTCGGTCCCACAGGGCTTTGAGGCGCGGCACGTCGCGTTCGCGCAGCGCCTGCTGCAGGCCGCTGAAACCGGCGCCGTCTTCGAGCGCGCTGGCCCAGGCCTCGGCCACCTCGGCAAACAGCGGTGGCAGGTCGGCCAGGTGGCGCGCCCAGTGTGTCTGGCCTTCGAGATCGATCACGGTGCAGCCGGCGGCGGGGGTGAGCGGGTTGGGGAAGGGCCGGGTTTGCAGGCCGAGCCGGTTCACGTAGTGGAAAAACGCGGTGCTCGACGCCGGAAAGCGCATGCCGCCGAGCTCGGCCACCACGCCTTGGCCGCCCTCAAACGGCTGCGAGCGCAGCCGCCCGCCCATGCGCGAGGCCTCGTAGACCACGGGCTTGAGGCCCAGCTTCATCAGCTCGTAGGCGGCCACCATGCCGGCCATCCCCGCGCCCACGATGGCGACCTCGCTGCCCAGGCGCTCGGGCGGCAGCTCGCCCAGCCCCTGCGGGTGGGTGATCCAGTCGTCGAAGGCAAACGGAAAGTCCGGGCCGAAGATGGTGACGGGGGCGTCGGCGGTGCGGGTGGCGGTCATGGTGGGGATCTCAAAACAGGCTGGTCAGAAGCCACGCGGCCGTGCCCCACATCATCAGCGCCACGGCGCCGTCCAGCAAGCGCCAGATGTGCAGCGAATTGAGGCGCCGGCCCAGCCAGAACGCCGCAGCGCCGAGCAAAACGAACCACACCACCGAGCCGGCGGCCGCACCCAGGCCAAAGGTGGTGCTGCCCTGCCCGTAAGCCAGCGAGGCGCTGCCGATGAGCACGGCGGTGTCGAGCCAGGCGTGCGGGTTGAGCACCGAGAAGGCCAGCGCCGAGAGCACCGCCTGGCGCCGAGTCACGGGCGCTGGTGCATGGCGTTGCGTGCCGGGTTCATCGCCCAGCGAGACCGTGGCCCGGGGCTTCAGGAAACGCTGGAACGCCTGCCAGCCGTACACGCCGAGGAACAGCACCCCGGCGCCCACCAGCGCGCCCAGCAGCTTGTCAGAAAGGCCGCCGAGCTGCGCCAGACCGAGCACGCCGAGCGAGATGAGCAAGATGTCGGCCACGGCGCACACGGCCACCGTGAGCCAGAGGTGCTGGCGCTGCAGGCCCATGCGCAGCACGTGCGCGTTCTGCGGGCCGATCGCCATGATCAGCGACATGCTCAGCACCATGCCGGCGGTGAAGGTGGGGAAGGTCAGGGTCATGGCGGTTTTCCGGGTCGGTCGCCGGCACCCGTCACAGGGGCGCATCGGTCATGGGCCAGAGTCTGCCGCCGCGGCCGCGAAAGTTAAACCGTTTCAATCAAAAATCGAGTTGGTTCAAAAATACTTGACCAATGATCCGCTGTGCGTTCAGGTCTCCAGCCGGGTGTGCGAGGGCGTCTCACCGAACAGGGCCTTGTAGTCCTGGCTGAAGTGGCCCATGTGCCAGAAACCCCAGCGCGCCGCCAGGTCGCCGATCGTCCGTTCGCCGGGGGCGCTGCGCAGTTCGCGCCGCACCGCGTTCAGCCGCACCAGACGCAGGTAGCTGGCGGGGCTGATGCCCAGGCTGTCCTGGAAGCAGTTCTGCAGCGTGCGGCGGGTGATGTGCAGTTCCGAACACAGGCGCTCCACACCCAGGTATTCCAGGGGTTGTTCGGTGACGAGTTCGCGCACCCGGCGCACCACGTCCTGCCGGCGCTGCTGGCGCGGGGTGACGGCGTCGGCCTGGTCGGCGGGCATCAGGGTGTCGGCCAGCACGGTCATCAGGGCTTCGCGCAGGCTGCGCCGGCTGGCTTCGTGGGCCAGCGCGCCGGGGTCGGCCTCCAGGCCCCGCAGCACCTCGCGCAGCAGGCCCACCAGTCGAAAGCGCTGGGTGGCGGTGAGCGTCTGCAGGCGCACACCCGGGCTGCGCGCCGGGGCGGCCTCGGCCTGGTCGCGAGCGCGCACATGCGCCAGCAGTTCGCGCGGGTCGAACACCAGGCCGTAGAGGCCGTAGCCGGCCGGCACCTGCAGGTCAAAGGCTTCGCTGCCGTCCGAGATCATCAGTTCGCGACCACCGACCGGGCGGCCCATGAAGCGCAGGCCGGCGGGCTGTTCGGGCACTGAAAGGCCCAGCCAGACGCCCCCCCGCCAGGGTCGGCAGTGCTGGCTGGTGGCGCAGTTGGCCACTTCCTCGAAGGCCTGCAGCGGGCCGTCGAACAGTTCCCGCACCTGGCCCTGGAACACGCCCGGCGACGTCTGAACGTAGTCCTGGTCCCAGGCGTCGAGGTTGCGGGCGTGCACGTCCACTTCGCGCGTGCGTTTGACGCGGAAGCAGGCGGGCTGGGCAGGGCTGGATGTGGGCATGGCAGGGCTCCTTCGGCACGCGCAGCGCCGGGATGCAGCGGGAGTATCAAGTTCCGTGCCACGCGCGGACTGATGGAAAACCCGCACCCGGCTATCCCATTTCGGAAAAATGCACCGGGGTGGGAGCGAGTTTCCGATCCGGGATACCGCGGAGGGCGGTGGACGCCGCACGATGCACGCCGGGTCGTCCGAGCCAGGTCTCGGGCATCACTTTCACACCTCACGAGGACACGCCATGTCATCCGCATCCAAACAGGTCGCCCGGGAGCTCAAGCCCGTGCTGGGCACCTTCTCGCTCTGGGGCATCGCCGTCGGTCTGGTCATCTCCGGCGAGTATTTCGGCTGGAGCTACGGCTGGGCCAGCGCCGGCACCCTGGGCTTTCTGGTGGCCACGCTGTTCGTGGCGCTGATGTACACCACCTTCATCTTCAGCTTCACCGAGCTCTCCACCTCGATCCCGCACGCGGGCGGCCCGTTCGCCTACGCGCGCCGTGCCTTCGGGCCCACCGGCGGCTTCATCGCGGGTTTTGCCACGCTGGTGGAGTTCGTGTTTGCGCCACCGGCGATCTCGCTGGCCATCGGGGCTTACCTGAACGTGCAGTACCCGTCGCTGGACCCGAAGTGGGCGGCGGTCGGCGCCTACGTCATCTTCATCGCGCTCAACGCCGTGGGCGTGGGCATTGCGGCGGCGTTCGAGCTGTTCGTCACCATCCTGGCCGTGATCGAGCTGCTGGTGTTCGCCGGCGTCGTCGCGCCGGGCTGGTCGCTGGCCAGCTTTACCGCCAACGGCTGGGCCGGCTCGTCCGACTTCAGCATGGGCACCTGGGCCGGCATCTTCGCCTCCATCCCGTTTGCGATCTGGTTTTTCCTGGCCATCGAAGGCGCGGCCATGGCGGCCGAAGAGGCCAAGGACCCCAAGCGCACCATTCCCATTGCCTACATCACCGGCATCCTGACGCTGGTGGCGCTGGCCTTCCTGGTCATGGTCATGGCCGGCGGCGTGGGCGACTGGTCCAAGCTGTCCAACATCAACGACCCGCTGCCCCAGGCCATGAAGATGGTGGTGGGCGAGTCCAGCGGCTGGCTGCACATGCTGGTGTGGATCGGCCTGTTCGGCCTGGTCGCCTCGTTCCACGGCATCGTGCTGGGCTACTCGCGCCAGATGTTCGCCCTGGCCCGCGCCGGCTACCTGCCGGCAATGTTCGCCAAAGTCCACCCGCGCTTCCGCACCCCGGTCAATGCCCTGGTCGGCGGCGGCATCGTGGGCATTGCCGCGGTGTTCAGCGACCAGTGGGTCACCATCGGCGGCCTGCCGCTGACGGCCAACATCGTCACCATGGCGGTGCTGGGCGCGCTGGTCATGTACATCATGTCCATGGCGTCGCTGTTCAAGCTGCGCGCCACGGAACCGAAGCTGGACCGCCCGTTCCGGGCCCCGCTCTACCCGCTGTTCCCGGCGATTGCCATTGGTTGCGGTGTGGTTTGTCTGGCGGCGGTGGTGGTCTTCAACCAGCTGCTCTCGCTGATCTTCCTGGGCTTCATGGCGGTCTGCTATCTCTATTTCCGCCTCACCGCCGCCCAGCGCGACGCCGCACCGCACGACGCCATGCTGGCGGCTGCGGCAGAATGAAATCCACGGTGTGACCGGACCCGCACCAAGGAGCCGCTGACGTGAACCTGAGCGCAACGCTGGGACTGCAGACCTTTCGCTTCGGCAGCCTGCGCGAGGTGATGGCCAAGGCCACCCCCTTGCGCTCGGGCGACTGCCTGGCCGGGCTGGCTGCCGCCACCGAACAGGAGCGGGTGGCCGCGCGCTGGGTGCTGGCCGACGTGCCGCTGCAGCGCTTTCTCGACGAGGCGCTGATCCCCTACGAAACCGACGAGGTCACGCGGCTGATCATCGACGGGCATGACCGCGCCGCCTTCGCGCCGGTCAGCGGACTGACGGTCGGCGGCCTGCGCGACTGGCTGCTGTCCGACCGGGCCACGCCCGAGGCGCTGGCGCGGCTGGCGCCCGGGCTCACGCCCGAGATGGTGGCCGCCGTCAGCAAGATCATGCGCAACCAGGACCTGATGCTGGTGGCGCGCAAGTGCGAGGTGGTCACGCGCTTTCGCAACACGGTCGGCCTGCGCGGCCACCTCTCGGTGCGGCTGCAGCCCAACCACCCGACCGACGACCCGGCCGGCATCGTCGCCAGCCTGATCGACGGCCTGCTGCACGGTGCGGGCGATGCGGTGATCGGCATCAACCCGGTGTCCGACAGCGTGCCCGACCTGGTGCGCCTGAACCAGGTGCTGGCCGAGGTGATCGAACGCGGCGCCGTGCCCACGCAGAGCTGTGTGCTCACCCACGTCACCAACACGCTGCAGGCGATCGCCCTGGGCGCGCCGGTGGACCTGGTGTTCCAGTCCATCGCCGGCACCGAGGTGGCCAACCGCTCCTTCGGCATCGACCTCGCCCTGCTGGACGAGGCCCACGCCGCGGCGCTGGCCCTCCAGCGCGGCACGGTGGGCGACAACGTCATGTATTTCGAGACCGGCCAGGGCAGTGCTCTCTCGGCCAACGCCCACCACGGCGTGGACCAGCAGACCTGCGAGGCCCGCGCCTACGCGGTGGCGCGGCGCTACCGGCCCATGCTGGTGAACACCGTGGTCGGCTTCATCGGGCCCGAATACCTGTACGACGGCAAGCAGATCATCCGCGCCGGGCTGGAAGACCACTTCTGCGGCAAGCTGCTGGGCCTGCCCATGGGCTGCGACATCTGCTACACCAACCACGCCGAAGCCGACCAGGACGACATGGACAACCTCATGGTGCTGCTGGCCAGCGCGGGGCTGAACTTCCTGATCGGCGTGCCCGGCGCCGACGACGTGATGCTCAACTACCAGAGCACCTCCTTCCACGACGCGCTGGTGCTGCGCGACCTGCTGGGCCTGAAGCGCGCGCCCGAGTTCGAGGCCTGGCTGCAGCGCATGGGCGTGACCGGCGCCGACGGCCGCCTGCTCCCCGCCGCCGCGCAGACCGCCCTGGCGCAGCGCCTGTGGGCCCTGCCGGAGCCCGCATGAAACCGCTCGTTCCAGACGCAGCAACGCCCCCTCCGACGCCAGCGCCGCGGTCCGATGGAGACCCCGGCCCCGACCCCTGGGCCCACCTGCGCCGGCACACGCCGGCCCGCATTGCACTGGGCCGTGTCGGCGTGAGCCTGCCCACGCGCGAGGTGCTGGGCTTCTCGCTCGCCCACGCGCAGGCGCGCGACGCCATCCACCTGCCGCTGGACCTGGCCACGCTGGCGGATCAATTGCTGGCCGACGGCTGGCCCGCGCCGCTGAGCCTGCACAGCCGTGCGCACGATCGCCACGAGTACCTGCTGCGCCCCGATCTGGGGCGCCGACTCGACGACGCCAGTGTGGCCGCGCTGCAGACCTGGCGCACGCAAAACGCCGCGCCCGATCTGGCGCTGGTGGTGGGCGACGGCCTCTCGGCACTGGGTATCCAGCGCCACGCCGCGCTCTTGCTGGCGGCCATCCGTGCCGCGCTGGGCGGCCGGCTCTCGCTCAGCCCGCCGGTGCTGGTGAGCCAGGCCCGCGTGGCCGTGGCCGACGAGGTGGGTGAACAGCTCGGCGCGCGCATGGTCGCCCTGGTCGTGGGCGAACGTCCCGGCCTGAGCTCGCCCGACAGCGTGGGCATCTACCTCACCCAGGCCCCCCGCGTCGGCCGCAACGACGCCGAGCGCAACTGCATCTCCAACGTGCGGCCCGCCGGGCAGGACCCGCTCACCGCCGCGCGGCGCCTGGCCTGGCTGGTGCACGAAGGCCTGCGCCTGGGTGTGACCGGCGTCGGCCTCAAGGACCACAGCGGCCTGCCCATGGTGGCCCACTCGCCTGCTGCACCGGATGCTGGTTAAACTGAGTTGAACCGATCATGGTTCACTCAAGTTTCAATCAGACATGCTGGACGCCCGCCAACTGCAAGCCCTCGCCGCCGTGATCGAACACGGTGGCTTTGGCCCGGCCGCGCAGGCGCTGAACCTCACGCTGGCGGCGGTGTCGCTGCGCATCAAGTCGCTGGAGGAGCATCTGGGCCAGCGCCTGCTGGTGCGTGGCAAGACGGTGCGCGCCACCGCCGCCGGGCAGGCGCTGCTGGCGCATGTGAAGCAGCTGCAGATGATGGAGGCGGACCTGCTGGCCGGCCTGCAGGGCGGCGGCGAGCCGCGTGCCGACGCGGCCTGGCAGTCGCTGAGCGTGGCCATCAACGCCGACTCGGTGGCCAGCTGGTTCCTGCCCGGCGTGGCGCCACTGCTGCAGCGCCACCGGCTGCTGCTGGAGATCGTGATCGACGACCAGGACCACACCCACGATGCGCTCAAGAGCGGCGACGTGATCGGCTGTGTGACCACGCTGGCCCAGCCCATGCGGGGCTGCGTGGCCGAGCCGCTGGGCGTGATGCGTTACCGCTGCGTGGCCGCGCCGGCCGTGGTGCAGCGTTGCCGCACACCGCGCGGGGCGGTGTCGCCGCACCAGTTGCTGGCGCAACCGGCCATCATCTTCAACCGCAAGGACGCGCTGCAGGATGCGTTTCTGGCGCAGCACTTCGGCCTGAAGCAGCCGAACTACCCGAGGCACTTCGCACCCGCGGTGGACGCGTTCGAGACCGCGATCGAACTCGGCCTGGGCTGGGGCATGGTGCCCGAGCAGCATCTGGCCCGGCGCCCGGGATTGCAGGAAATGCTGCCCGGCGCCACGGTGGACGTGGTGCTCTATTGGCAGCACTGGGCGCGCGAGCCGCTGTCGGCCCAGCGCCTGACGCAGGCGGTCAAGGCCGCGGCCCACGCCAGCCTGCCGCCGGTGTGACGATCAAAGGGGTTGCCAGGGCCTCTCCCGGAGCGCGTGCCTCACCCAGCACACACCGCGGAACCGTCTTTGCCGGGCCGCTGGTGTGGTCCCCCTTTAAAGGGGGAAGCCGCGCAGCGGCGCAGGGGGATCAGCCTTTCAAGCAAGTGCTCATGAACGCCTTGCGCTCATCACCCTTCAGTGCCTTGGCGGTGGCTTCGGCGTTGCAGCTGGTCATCTTGCTTTGCTGGGTGATGGGCGCGGCGGCGGTGTCGCCGCTCAGGCAGGTCTTCATGAACGCTTTGCGCGGATCGCCCTTGAGGGCTTTTTCGCCCGCGGCCTTGTTGCAGCTCACCATGCGGTTCTGTTGCGAAGTCTGCCCGGTTTCGCCGCTCAGGCACGATTTCATGAACGCCTTGCGTGGGTCGCCCGCCAGGTTCTTCGCGCCGGCCTCCTTGTTGCAGCTGACCATGCGGTTCTGCTGGGCCGTGGGCGCGGCCGCTGCGGCTTCAGCGGGGGCTGGGGTGTTGGTCGTGGTGGGAGCCGCAGCGGTCTGGGCCAGGGACACGGAGAAGACGCCCGCCAGGGCGATCAGGGTCAACAGTTTTTTCATGATTTGGCTTGCAATCGGTTCTGCCCTGGGCCGTGGGCGCGGGGTGCCCGGAGCCGGGCCTGATGACGATACCGCATCGGCGGGGCGGGCCCGTGTCAATGGATCTCCGGGCTTTCCCGCACCGGTTCAGGCTCAGGCAGGGCGTGCCGCGTGGCGGTGCCGCAGCCGGGCCTGCAGGCGCAGCGTGCTGCGAACCAGGCGGGCGCCCGCGTCGAGCTGGATACGCGACCAGGCGGCGTCGGCGCCGCGCCAGAAATCGTCCAGGGCCTCGCGCCGCAGGTGTTCGGCGCTGCGGCGGGCGCTTGGGTAGTCGTGGGGATCGGGCAGGGTGTTGCGGGGCATGGTGGTCTCCGGTGAATCGGGGGGTGTTTTCACTGTATTGAATTGACCATCCGCCGGAAACCGCAGCATTCACAGATAGGTTTTGCATTTTGTGCAAAACCACTACGATGAGGGCCATGAAACTCGATCTGGACGATGCCGCCCTGTTCCTGCGCGTGGCCGAGCTGGGCTCGCTCTCGGCGGTGGCGCGCGAGCGCGACATGCCGGTGAGCCAGGTGTCGCGCACCCTGGTGCGGCTGGAAGCGCGCTGCGGTGCGCGCCTGATGCATCGCAGCACCCACGGCCTGTCGCTCACCGACGAGGGCGACACCTTCGCAGCCCACGCGCGCCGGCTGGTGGACACGCGCGACGAGCTGGCCGCCGCTTTGCGCCACAGCCGCAGCGGGCCCAGCGGCTGGGTGCGACTGGCGGTGAGCCCGGTGCTCGCGGAAACCGTGATCGCTCCGAGCCTGCCCTCGCTGTACGAGGCCTTTCCGCAGCTGCAGGTGGAGGTGCTGGCCGACGACCGCATGAGCGACATGGCGCGCGAAGGGGTGGACATCGCGATCCGCACCGGATCGCCCCAGGGCGACAACCTGGTGGCGCGCCAGATCGCCGAACACGGGCGCCAGCTTTGTGCCTCGCCGACCTACCTGCGGCGTTTCGGCACCCCGCAGCACCCGGACGAGCTGGCGGCGCACCGCCTCATCACCAGCAGCGCCAGCCCGGGGCTCAACCGCTGGCCCTGGGATCCACGGGCGCAGCAGCCCGCAGGCGCCTTCTACCTGGCGCAGGGCCACACGCGCAGCGACAACTCGGCGCTCACGATGGCACTGGCGCTGCAGGGGGTGGGCATCGCCCGGCTCAACGACCTGCTCACCCGCGCGCACTTCGCCAGCGGGGCGCTGGTGCCGGTGCTCGACACCTGGTTCGACCGCAGCCGCGTGCCGATCTACGCGGTGATGCTGCCCGAGCGCCACCGCCTGCCCAAGGTGCGCGCCTGCACCGACCACTGGGCGCGCTGGCTCTCGGGCGAGGTCCCGGCTGGCCTTGTGCCCGCCTGAAACAAGCGCAGAGGCCCGCCGCCTAAAATCCCATCCCTATGCTCAAGATCAAACAGGAACTGTTGGCCGGTCTGGCCACCGCGCTGGACGCGCTCTCGCCCGGCGCGGGCGCCAAGGCCGCCTTCGAATCGCCCAAGGTGGCGGCGCACGGCGATTTCGCCGTCACCGCCGCCATGCAGCTGGCCAAGCCGCTCAAGCTCAACCCGCGCCAGGTCGGCGAATCGCTGCGCACGGCGCTGCTGGCGATGCCGGTGTACCAGCAGTGGGTGAGCGACATCGACATCGCCGGCCCCGGCTTCATCAACATCCGCCTGAAGCCCGCCGCCAAGCAGCAGATCGTGAAAGAAGTGCTGGAAGGCGGCGAGCGCTTTGGCATGGCGCCCAGCAACGGCCAGCGCCTGATGGTCGAGTTCGTTTCGGCCAACCCGACCGGCCCGCTGCACGTGGGCCACGGCCGCCAGGCCGCGCTGGGCGACGCGATCTGCAGCCTGTACCAGACCCAGGGCTGGGACGTGCACCGCGAGTTCTATTACAACGACGCCGGCGTGCAGATCGGTACGCTCGCCACCAGTACGCAGCTGCGCGCCAAGGGTTTCAAGCCGGGCGATCCCGAATGGCCCGAGGCCGCCTACAACGGCGACTACATCCAGGACATCGCCAACGACTACCTGGCGAAAAAGACCGTGCACGCCGACGACCGCGACTTCACCGCCAGCGGCGACGTGGACGCGCTCGACGACATCCGCCTCTTCGCCGTGGCCTACCTGCGCCACGAGCAGGACCTGGACCTGCAGGCCTTCGCCGTCAAGTTCGACCATTACTACCTCGAATCCAGCCTCTACACCAGCGGCAAGGTGGACGCCACGGTGCAGAAACTGCGCGACGCCGGCAAAACCTACGAACTCGACGGCGCGCTCTGGCTCAAGTCCACCGACTACGGCGACGACAAGGACCGCGTCATGCGCAAGGGCGACGGCTCTTACACCTACTTCGTACCCGACGTGGCCTACCACATCAGCAAGTGGGAGCGCGGTTTCACCAAGGTGATCAACATCCAGGGCACCGACCACCACGGCACCATCGCGCGTGTGCGCGCCGGCCTGCAGGCCGCGGGCGTGGGCATTCCCGAAGGCTATCCGGACTACGTGCTGCACACCATGGTGCGCGTGGTCAAGGGCGGCGAAGAGGTCAAGATCAGCAAGCGCGCCGGCAGCTACGTGACGCTGCGCGACCTGATCGAATGGACCTCGAAAGACGCGGTGCGTTTCTTCCTGCTCAGCCGCAAGCCCGACACCGAATACACCTTCGACGTCGACCTGGCCGTGCAGAAGAACAACGACAACCCGGTCTATTACGTGCAGTACGCGCACGCGCGCATCTGCTCGGTGCTGGCTTCCTGGGGCGGCGACCCGGCGACGTTGAGCGGTGTGGATCTCTCTGTGCTGGACAGCCCGGCCGCCCAGGCGCTGATGCTGCTGCTGGCCAAATACCCCGCCATGCTGAGCGACGCCGCGCGCGACTTCGCGCCGCACGACGTGACCTTCTACCTCCGTGAGCTGGCCGCCAGCTACCACAGCTACTACGACGCCGAGCGCATCCTGGTGGACGACGAGGCGGTGAAGCTGGCCCGCCTGGCGCTGGTCAAGGCCACCGCGCAGGTGTTGCACAATGGTCTGGCGGTGCTGGGCGTGAGCGCCCCGCAAAAGATGTGAAGCTGATGTCCCCCATGAAAAAACCTACCCTGCTGGCCCGGAAACACTTTGGCGGCACACTCACGGGCTTCGTGATCGGCCTGCTCGTGGGGCTGGGCGTTGCGCTATCGGTGGCGGTGTACGTCACGCGCGTCCCGGTGCCCTTTGTCGACCGGGGCGTGTCGCGCAAGCCGGCGCAGGATGTGGAGGAAGCCGAGCGCAACAAGGGCTGGAACCCGAACGCCGGCCTGGTCACCAGTCCGGCGACCGTGCCGCCACCGGTGGTGATCCCGGACCCGGCGCCCGCGCCGGTCGTGGCCGCACCGTCGGGAAGCCCGGCCGCTGGCAAGCCCGTCGCCCCGCAGCCGGCAACGCCGCCCACGCAGGCCGATCCCCTCGGTGAACTGATGCGCTCGCGCACCGGTGCCACCAATGGGGCGGCACCGCCGGCCGGCGCGCCGGCGGCTGCCGATCCTTTCACCTACTTCGTGCAGGCGGGCGCTTTCCGCGCACCCGAAGAAGCCGAAGCCCAGCGCGCGCGTCTCGCCATGCTGGGCATGGCGGCCGACATCAGCGAGCGGGAACAGTCCGGGCGCGCCGTTTTCCGGGTGCGCGTCGGACCTTTCAACCAGAAAGCCATGGCCGACGCGACACTGGAGCAACTCGAGATCAATGGGGTGGAAGCCGCCCTGGTGCGCGTTCAGCGCTGAGACCGGTGCGTGTTCCGGAACTTTTGCCCGGGCCCTTGAGACCAAGCAGGCCAACACAAGGAGTTTGATTTGATGCAACGCCGCGATATTTCCCGTTCTCTGCTGGCTGCCGGTGCCCTCGCCGCCAGTGGCCTTGGCATCAGCCCCGCCTGGGCCCAGCGCGTCGGGTTCAAGGAAGGCAAGGACTATGTCCGCCTGAGCCAGCCGGTGCCGGTCAGCACGCCGCCCGGCCAGGTGGAGGTGGTGGAGTTTTTTGCCTACTCCTGCATCCACTGTTTCAATTTCGAACCGCTGCTCAACGCCTGGATCAAGAAGCTGCCCGCCGATGTGAAGGTGCGTCGCGTGCCGGTGGCGTTCACCCAGGCGTTCGTGCCCATGCAGCGCCTGTATTTCGCGCTGGAGTCCATGGGCCTGGTCGACACCTTGCACGAGAAGGTGTTCAAGGCCTTTCACGAAGAGCGCTTGCCGCTGACCACGGCGCCGGCCATCACCGCGTGGGTGGAAAAGCAGGGTGTCGACCGTGAAAAGTTCATCGGCTTCTACAACGGCAGTGCCGTGAAGATGGCCGAGGCTGCCACTGCGCTGCAGAACGCATACGACGTGGAGGGCACGCCGGCACTGGGTGTGGCGGGCCGTTTCTACATCGGCGGACAGGGGCCGCGCACCATGCTGATTGCCGATTCGCTCATCGTCGAAGCGCGCAAAGCCTGATCTTCGCTTTCCCCGTCTCGAGACAAGACCCGCATCTGGCGGGTCTTGTGTTTTGAGGGTCTGTCGATTGAGCGCCGATCGCCAACAAGTCGGCTTTGCGCCGTTACAATGAATGCAAGATTTGTGCCCCACTAAAGCCATGCCCACACACCACTTTTCTCCCCGATGGACCCTTCGCTTCCTGGCCTCGATGGCCGGTCTGGTGCTGGCAGGCGCGGCCCAGGCGGAGCTGGCCGACAAAGACAAGCCCATGAACATCGAGGCGGACTCGCTGCGCTACGAAGACACGCGGCAGACCAGCGTCTTCACCGGCAACGTACTGATCACCAAGGGCACCATTGTCATGCGGGGCAGCAAGATGGACGTGCGCCAGGACCCGCAGGGCAACCAGTTCGGCGTGGTGACCGGCACGGCGGCAGCGCCTGGTTTCTTCCGCCAGAAGCGCGAGGGCCTGGACGAGTGGATCGAAGGCGAGGGCGAGCGCATCGAATACGACGGCAAGGCCCAGACCGTGGTGTTCACCGGCAGCGCCGTGCTGCGCCGCTACCGTGGCACCCAGCTCAACGACGAAAGCGTGGGCAACCAGATCACCTACAACAGCCTGACCGAGGTGTTCACCGTCAAGGGTGGCCCCGCCAACCGCACCGCCGCCAACCCCTCCGGGCGGGTGCGTGCGATGCTGACACCCATTCCGGAGGCAGAGACGGCACCTGCACCCGCCGCGACCGATCCTGCCCAACTGCGCCCCAGCACCAATCTCAACGAGAAGAAGAAGTGACGACCATGCCCATGGCCAGCACGCCACCGGCGATGGCGGTGCGCAGCAGTCTGGAAGTTCAGGGTCTGATGAAGGCCTATGGCAGCCGCAAGGTGGTCAAGGATGTCTCCCTCAAGGTCGACAAAGGTGAAGTGGTCGGCTTGCTGGGCCCCAACGGCGCGGGCAAGACCACCTCGTTCTACATGATCGTCGGCCTGCTGCGCGCCGATGGTGGGCAGATCCTGCTCGACGGCCAGCGCATCGAAGCCCTGCCGATCCACCGCCGTGCCCGCATGGGCCTGGGTTACCTGCCCCAGGAAGCCTCGATCTTCCGCAAGCTCACGGTGGCGCAAAACGTGCGCGCCGTGCTGGAGTTGCAGCACGATGTGGACGGCCATGCCCTGAGCGAACCTGAAATCGCCAGCCGGCTTGATGAACTGCTCAAGGACCTGCGGGTGGACCATCTGCGCGATTCGCCCGCGCCCGCCCTGTCCGGCGGCGAGCGGCGCCGGGTGGAGATTGCCCGCGCCCTGGCCACGCGCCCGCGTTTCATCCTGCTGGACGAACCCTTTGCCGGCATCGACCCGATTGCCGTGCTGGAGATCCAGCACATCATCGGGTTCCTGAAGTCCCGCGGGATCGGTGTGCTGATCACCGACCACAACGTGCGCGAAACCCTGGGCATCTGCGACCACGCCTACATCATCAGCGACGGTCACGTCCTGGCCAGCGGCACGACGGCCGAGATCATCGAAAACGCCGAAGTACGCCGTGTGTACCTCGGCGAGAACTTCCGCATGTGAGCATGACCCCCACGCTCGTCATTTCATGTACTTCGCTGCCCCCCGAGGGGGCTGATTCGACTTGGGGCGGCCCGGCGGCGTCTTGTGGCCCCCACGCTTTGCCGCTGCGCGGCGCGCTGCCCCCCGAGGGGGCTGATTCGACTTGGGGCGGCCCGGCGGCGAATCTCCGTTTCGCGCTGCTGTACGTCCAGGCATGAAACAAGGCCTGTCCCTGCGTGTTTCGCAGCACCTGGCGCTCACGCCCCAGTTGCAGCAGTCGATCCGGCTGCTGCAACTCTCCACGCTGGAAATGGCGCAAGAGGTCGAGCAGATGCTCGACGAAAACCCGTTTCTGGAGCGCACCGAAGAGATCGCCGAGCGCGAAGCGTTTGGTCTGGAGCAGGTCGATGCGCCGGTGAGCGCTGGCGAACAGATCGCCGAAGCAGCGCTGCCGGTGGCCGACGCCCTGGCTGCGCCGGCCGAATACGACGGCCCGCTGCCCGACCGCGTCAGCAGCACCTCCGACGCGCCCGCCGACAGCGGCTCTGGCGACGAGATCGAAAGCCGGCTCGACGGCGCCACCCCGGTGGAAGAAAGCTGGGAAGGCGACGGCACGGTCGAGATGGCGCCCGACGACAGCGAATGGGGTGGTGACGCACCCGCGCGCAACAGCGGCTCGGGCGGTGACGACGACGAAACCGCCAGCGCCGCCGACCTGGCGCGCAGCCCCGTCAGTCTGCAGGACCACCTGCACGAGCAGGCCCGGTGTCTGCGGCTGAGTGACGAAGACCAGGCGGCGCTGTATTTCCTGATCGAGTCGCTCAACGACGACGCCTACCTGGAAGACGACCTGGCCGAGCTCGCCCTGGGCTTCTGGCGGCTCATGCACGGCCGCGAGGTGGCCTCTCCCGGTATCGAAGAGCTGGAGGCCGCTGAAGCCCAGTTGCGCATGGCCCTGGGCTGGCTGCAGCATATGGAGCCCACTGGTGTGGGCGCGCGCAACCTCGGCGAATGCCTGCGGTTGCAGATCGAAGAGCTGCGCAACTCCCCCGAAGCGCGCGCGGCGCTGGCCATCTGCCACCAGTCCATGGAACTGGTGGCCAAACGCGACATCAAGCGCCTGTGTGCCCTGTGCGGCATCGACGATGAAACCGCCCGAGCCGCGCTGGCGATCATCGCCCGGCTGGAACCCAAACCCGGGCGCCGCTTCATCGATGTCGAGCGCAACGTGGTCGTGCCCGACGTCATCGTCACGCGCGCCGGCCGGGGTTTCAAGGTCATCCTGAATCCCGACGTGATGCCGCGCCTGCGCGTGCACGACGTCTACGCCAACGCCATGAGGCAAAACCGCGGCGGTCGGGACAACGGCGGCGAAGCCGGCCACGCCGCCATGCAGCAACGGCTGCAGGAAGCGCGCTGGTTCATCAAGAACATCCAGCAGCGCTTCGACACCATCCTGCGTGTGTCCTCGGCCATCGTCGAGCGCCAGCGCAATTTCTTCATGCACGGCGAACTCGCCATGCGGCCGCTGGTGCTGCGCGAGATCGCCGACGAACTCGGCCTGCACGAGTCCACCATCAGCCGCGTGACCACCGCCAAGTACATGGCCACGCCGTTCGGCACCTACGAACTCAAGTATTTCTTCGGCTCCTCGCTCGGCACCGAAACCGGGGGCAACGCGTCCAGCACCGCGGTGCGCGCCCTGCTCAAGCAGTTCATCGCCTCCGAAGAGCCGAAGAAGCCGCTGTCCGACAACCAGCTCTCCGACCTGCTCAAGGAGCAGGGCATCGAATGCGCGCGCCGCACCGTGGCCAAGTACCGCGAGGCGCTGCGCATCGCGCCGGCGAACCTGCGAAAGAGCTTGTAACCCCCCGCGCCGCTTCGCGTCACCCCCCAGGGGGCTGCATCTACGGCCCGGCAAAGCCGGTTCCGTGCTGCACGCTGGAGGGGTCAACGCTCCGGATGCTCTGTAGCCATTGCTGAAGCAACTTGTCATGAACCAACTCAAACTTTTCCTCCCCTGCGCCGCTGGCGTGGAGGACATGCTCGCCGACGAGGTGCAGCGCATCACCAGCGAACCACTGGCCTTCAAGGCACGCGGCGGTGTGGGCATCAAGGCCTCGTGGCGCGACGCCATGCGCCTGAACCTGCACAGCCGACTCTCTCAACGGGTATTGGTGCAGCTGTGGCACGGCGGCTACCGCGGCGAGCAGGACCTGTACAACGCGGCCGGCGAGATCGCCTGGGAAATCTGGTTCACGCCGCAGCAGACCATCAAGGTCGAGATCACCGCGCAGCACAGCCCGCTGACCAGCCTCAACTTCGCGGCACTGAAGATCAAGGACGCCATCTGCGACCGCTTCCGCGACAAACGTGGCGAGCGCCCCAGCGTGGACACCACCTGGCCCGACGTGCGCATCTACGCCCACCTGACCACTGATGAACTCACGCTCTACATCGACACCTCCGGCGAGCCGCTGTTCAAGCGCGGCTGGCGCGAAGACAAGGGCGACGCGCCGCTGAAGGAAACGCTGGCCGCGGCCATGATCGCCGCCACCGGCTGGAACGGCGGCGAGGCCGAATCGCTGGACGACATCACCCCGCTGTACGACCCCTGCTGCGGCAGCGGCACGGTGGTGATCGAGGCGGCGCAGATCGCGCTCAACATCCCGCCCGGCATGCTGCGCCGCTTTGCGTTTGAAAAGATGCTGCCGTTCCAGCAGCACGTGTGGACCGCGATCCAGGACGAAGCCGAGCGCGACATGCGCGACTGGCCCGAGGGCCACGCCCCCATCGTCTTCGGCAGCGACGTGTCGTTCCGCATGGTCGATTTCGCGCAGCGCAACGCCGAGCGTGCGGGCGTGGCCCAAGCCATCGAACTGCGCGGCGGCGACGCGCTGCAACGCTTGCCTCCCACCCAGAAGCCCGGTGTGATGCTGCTCAACCCGCCCTACGGCGAGCGCATCGCTGCAGCCGGCGTGGCTGGCGAGAATGCGAGCGCACGCGCCCAGCGCATGGAGCCGCGCGCCCCCCGCACCTTCACCGCAGGCAAGGCCGCGCCACCCGCGCCTGGCCTGGGCCGTGAGAGCGCGCAGATGACCGACGGCGGCGACGGCAGCGAGTTCTTCCAGCAGCTCGCCGCTCACTGGAAGAGCCACTACGCGGGCTGGAGCGCCTGGCTGCTCACGCCCGACCTCAAGCTGCCCGGCAAGATGCGCTTCAAGGAATCGCGCCGCGTGCCGCTGTGGAATGGTCCGATCGAATGCCGGCTGTTCCGCTTTGATCTGACCGCTCGGCGTAACCCCGACGCCACACCGCCCGCGGCATGAGCAGAACGGATCCGGTGACGCTGGTGCTCGACACCAACGTCGTTCTCGACCTGTTTGTCTACGAGGACCCGGCCACGGTGCCGCTGCGCGCGGCCCTGGCCGAGCCGCAGAGCCGCTGGCTGGCCACGCCCATCATGCGCGAAGAACTGCGCCGCGTGCTGGCCTACCCGCAGGTGGTCAAACGCCTGGAGGCCCGGTCCCTGACCGCCGAGGCCGTGCTCGCTGCCTTCGATGCCCGCGTCCAGCTCGCCGACATCGCCTCCAAGGCCCCCTACACCTGCAAAGACGCCGACGACCAGAAGTTCATCGACCTGGCCGTTGCCCACACGGCCGTGCTGCTGAGCAAAGACAAGGCCGTGCTGTGCATGGCCAAACGGCTGGCCACACTCGGTGTGAGCGTGAACCGCCAATGGGAGCCCGCCGCCATTCAACCCCAACCCATCACCCCATGAAAACCATCGTCCGCGCCTTCTTCAGAACCCTGCGCACCGTGCTCGGCCCGTTCATGCTGCTGAAAGAGCGCCTCACCCAGCCGAAAGGCGTGGTGCGCGAGCCCGCAGCACAAACCACGGTCAACCTGCAGTGCCAGAACCTCGCGCTGTACCAGTTCAGCACCTGCCCGTTCTGCATCAAGGTGCGGCAGGAAATGCGCCGCCTCTCGCTGCCCATCGAGCAGCGCGACGCCCAGCACAACGCCACCCACCGTGCCGAACTGCAACAAGGCAGCGGCGCGACCAAGGTGCCTTGCCTGAAGATCACCGATGCGTCTGGCCAGAGCCAGTGGCTGGTCGATTCGGCCGCGATCATCGGCTACCTGCGCGGGCGTTTCGCCACAGCCTGAGCGGCTGGCTCACCCGGCCAGCAAGCCAGCGCTCACCTCGGCCGCATCCGGCCGATCAAACACCGTGTTGTGCCGTTCCGTCAGCGGCCCGCCGCCGGGCACGGTCTCGCCCCGGGCCGTGCTGCCCACGGCCTTGAACTTCCACACCGCGCCGATGCGCTTGAGGTTGCCCACATGCTGGCCGGCCGCGTCCAGCACGGCGAACACGCCATCGTTCACCCGACGCAGGCTCAAAGGTCCCGGCGCTGTGTTCACTGGACGACCCTCCGTGCTGCGCTCATGCCGGGGTCCGCACACCGGCACGCACGCCGGGCAAGGGGGCGACTGCCAGCGCGTCGGCGCGCTCGCGCCGCCCGCTCAGGATGCGGCCGAGGTTGCCCTCGATCCAGTCCGCCAGGCCTTCCACCTGACGCGCCACCTCCACCCCCATCGGCGTGAGGCTGTATTCCACCTTCGGCGGCACAACAGGGTATTGCGTGCGCAGCACGAAGCCATCGCCCTCCAGCCACTGCAGTGTCTGCGCCAGCATTTTTTCGCTCACGCCGCCGATCTTGCGGCGCAGGTCGCTGAAGCGGTGCGTGCCCGCCAGCAGCGCCACCAGCACCAGCACACCCCAGCGGCTGGTCACGTGCTGCAGCACGGCGCGCGAAGGGCATTCGGCCGCGAACAGCTCGCCGCGTTCCATCAAGGTGGCAATGGCGGGGGCCTGGTCAGGGGAGGACGAATCGGTGGCGCGCATGGGTACTTACCTTTGTGTGCGTACTTACAAATAGTTTGTTAGGTCGGTATTCTCCGCTCCTCATCGTTTCCACACAAGGAGTTTTTCCATGATTGCCATCACCGGCGCCACCGGCCAGCTCGGCCGCCTCGTACTCCAGAACCTGCTCAAGACCGTGCCGGCCAGCCAGATCGTCGCCGCCGTGCGCAGCCCCGAAAAAGCCGCCGACCTCGCCGCGCTCGGCCTGCAGGTCCGCCAGGCCGACTACGCCCAGCCCGCCACACTCGAAGCGGCTTTCCAGGGCGTGGACAAGCTGCTGCTGATCTCGTCCAGCGAAGTCGGCCAGCGCGCGCCCCAACATGCCGCCGTCATCGCCGCCGCGCAAAAAGCCGGCGTGAAGCTGCTCGCCTACACCAGCCTCCTGCGCGCCGACACCTCGCCGCTCGGCCTCGCTGCTGAACACAAGGAGACCGAAGCCATGCTGAGCGCTTCGGGTCTGCCCTTCGTGCTGCTGCGCAACGGCTGGTACACCGAAAACTACACCGGTAGCGTCGGCGCCGCCGTGCAGTACGGCGCCGTCATGGGCAGTGCGAAAGACGGCCGCATCGCCTCCGCCGCCCGGGCCGACTACGCGGCCGCCGCGGCCGCCGTGCTCACGAAGGACGACCAGGCCGGCCAAGTGTACGAACTCGCCGGCGACACAGCCTACACCCTCACCGAACTCGCCGCCGAGATCGCCCGACAGTCCGGCAAGCCGGTGGTCTACAGGGACATGCCCGAGGCCGAGTACAAGGCGGCGCTCATGCAGATGGGCCTGCCCGAAGGCTTCGCCGCGCTGCTGGCCGACTCCGACGTGGGTGCCTCCAAAGGCGGCCTGTTCGACGACGGCCACCAGCTCAGCCAGCTCATCGGCCGCCCAACCACACCGCTGGCCGATGTGGTGAAGGCCGCTCTGGTGGCTTGACGGGCCAGCGGTGGAAGATCCGCAAGGGTGCGGCCCGGGTCTTGGTCATTCTGGCGTCAGTTCGCACAATGCCGGGCACCTGCTTTGATGCGTCGAACACCGGGATGGAGGCAAGCCCCATGCACTTCATGACCGGGGTGGACCACCGCACTTTTGAGGACGACGAGCGCGATCTCGCGCGCCGGTTGCGCTGCCCGGTGCTGACCCTCAGGGGTGAGTTCGGCAAGGTGCACGGCCTGTTCGATGTGCTGGCCACCTGGCAGGAGAAGGCGGACGCTGTGGAGGGCCACCCGCTGCCCTGTGGGCGTTTCATCCCCGAAGAGGCGCCCGAGTTGCTGCTGGTGGACCTGCAGGCCTTCTTGCCCGCATGAGCGGGCCCCGGGTCAAGCCGGACCGCACCGCGCTCGCCTGCGCCCGGCAGGTGGTGGACCCCCGTGCGCTGACCGTCCAGCGCCGTTGAGCGGGGCGCCGGTACGAGAGCGTTGAGGCGTTCGAGCCGGCGGGCTTTCAGAGGGGGCAAGGGACTACACTGCCCGCACCGTAAAACCCGACCCCGTTTCAACATGACCTCTGACACCCCGATCCAGCCGATGGACAACGAAGACTTTGACGCGCTGGACGCCATCCTGGACGACCTGCGCACGCGCGGTGAAGACGTGCCGCAGTGGGAGTTCTGCGAAGGCGCCATGGCCGCGCTGCTGTGCACGCGCCGCCTGGTGCTGCCCGACGAGTTCCTGCCCCTCTTGCTGGGCACGGGCGATAGCCAGCCCGGCGTGGCCAGCGGCGAAGAGGGCGACACCTGGTTCGCCGATGAAGCGCAATACGCGCAGTTCATGACCCTCTGGACACGCCGCTGGAACGAGGTGGCCAGCGCGCTGGGTGCGAATGTGGAGACGCTGGAGGACGAACGCAGTTACCACCCAGAGGTGATGGACGTGCGCGGCGCCGTCGCGGGTTTGCCCGAGGCGGAACGCGCCGAAATCGGCGATCAGGAGCTGCCGGCGTTTGCGCAGGTCTGGGCACTGGGCTTCATGTTCGTGGTGGAAAACTGGGCCGAAGAATGGGCCGAGCCGCGCGACAAGGAAGTCGTGGCCATGCTCAACGACGCGCTGGAAGCGATCGTGGTCCTGACCGAAGACGACACCGACGAACCCACGGTGTGCATGCACAGCGAAGACGGCCCGCCGAGCGTGAGCGACGAGCGCCTGAATGCGTTTGGTGCGGCGATCTGGGCGGTGTACGACCTGCGCCAGATCTGGCAGAGCCTGGGGCCGCGCGTGGAGCCGGCGCGCAAGGCGGACGAGCCGGGTCGCAACGATCCCTGCCCCTGCGGCAGCGGAAAAAAATACAAAAAGTGCCACGGCGCCTGAGCCCGGCAGTGGTGTTGGCTCTTGGCGCGTGAGACGGGGCCTCAACCCAGCGTTCACGCAGGCGCGCTTCCAGCACACGCCGAGGATCCGGCTTCGCCGGTCCAAGGGCGTGGTCCCCCTGGGGGGAAGCCGCGCAGCGGCGCAGGGGGTGTCAACTCTTCTGCATCTCGCGCAACAGGGTCAATACCCGCGCGCGGCTGCGCTCGAAGTCGGTGTTGAGCAGGGTGCTCGCGCGGGCCATGCGGTTGTTGCGGGCCAGCGCCAGCGCCTGAGACGCCATGGTGTGAAGCCGGAGGTGCTCCTGCTGCAGATCGAGAAAGCGTGGGTCCCGGTCGGCCATGCGCGGGTGCATCCGGGCCAGCCACTGGCCGAGATCGCAGTGGTTCGCATCGGGCAGCGGCCTGATGTTGCGGGTCTGGGTCGAATCCACCGCCAGGTGTTCGTTGAAGAGCACACACCATTCCAGGTGGTGAATGACCGCTGCCTGGGTGTCGAGGCGCTCGGGCCGCAGGGCGGTGGTCGGGCCCGGCGTGGACAGACGCGATGCCCCCGGCGCGGAACGGTTGGGCATGAGCGAGAGCAGCCAGGGCAGGCGTTGAAGCAGTTGCTGGAATCTCATGGCTTGGGTGTGTGACAAGGACCCGCCGTCGGTCCTTGGGCCAGCGGGTGCAACCCGTCACCTTAGTGGCGCGGGCCACAGGGGGCGCTGACAGCCTGTCAGAAGTGACAACGCCGGCCTTGGGGGCGCCATTTTTTGGTGTGAATGCATCACCGGTGTGACGCATTGCACACGGACTGGGCCGATCCGGGGGCGGACCGCGCGATCAGTTCAGCAGCTCAAAGTCCGCCTGGGCCAGCGTCTGGCCATTCACCTGCAGTTCGATGCGGTGCTGGCCGGGGTAGAGCACGCGCGTGGTGACGGGGCGCAGGCTGTGGCGTTTGCCCAGTGTGCGCTGTTCGCCGGGGCCCAGCGTGAGCTTCCAGCCCTTGAACACCTTGGGTGAGGTGGACCCGTTGGCGCGCACATGGTGCACCACGTAGTCCACCAGCAGGTCCTGCGGCTCTGGGCTGCTGGACGCCAGCGAGACCGCCAGCGCGATTTCGCCGCCCACCGCGGCGCGGGTGGTCGAGAGGCCGAGCAAGACCGTGCCCCGCAGGCCCTGGCCCAGGCCCCAGGCGGACAGGGTGGGCGCGTGGCCCTGTTTGATCAGGCTGCGGCTGGCGTGGCGCAACAGGGCCGTGCGCGCCGGGCTGGCGGCACGCAGGTGTTGGTGCACCCAGTCGGCGACCAGCTCGGGGTGGTCCTTGGCGATGTCGTTCAGGTGGTTGGCCACGCTGCGGCGCACGTAGGCGCTGGGGTCGTCCTGTAGGGCGCGCAGCAGCGGCAGCGTGGGGGCCGGGTCGGCCACCAGCGCCTGCAGTCGCAGACCCCAGGGCAGGCGCGGGCGGCTGCCCTCGCTCACGAGCCTGCGCACGTGGGCGCTGGGGTCGTTCACCCAGGTGCTGATCGTGGTCAGGGTGGTGTCGGGATGCCGCTGAATGAAGGGGCGGATCGCGAACTCGGCCGAGAAACGCTGCGTGAGCGCGTGCAGGCAGCGCAGGGCGCGCGGCACATCGGCCATGCCGCGGCGCGCCACGAAGTCGCCCATGGACCAGACCACCCAGCCTGAGAGACCGGCTTCGCTCTGCGCAGCGCTCAGCGCCGACGGTTCGCCCTGGGCGTCGAGCGGGATGGGTGGCGCCAGGCTGGCTTCGAGCAGGTTGGCCGCAGCGTCGAAGTCGGGCGGCAGCGTGGCCTCCAGCGCGTCGGCGAGCTGCATGGCGCGGGCCTTGAATTCGAGGGCTTCCAGCCCGTGGCCGGCGGATTGTTCGAAGCGCGGGCGATCGAAACCGGGCCAGACGCGCTGCAGGTGTTGCCCGGCGCGGGCGACCGTGCCGGCGTTGATGAGGTTCTTGAAGGGTTCGGCCATGGGGTGGTGGTTCAGAGGGTCTGTGGCACGGCCTGTGCGAGGAAATCGTACACGGCGCGGATGCGCGCGCTGCTGCGGATCTCGCGGTGCACCGTGAGCCAGATCGGCAGTGGCGGGATGCGCAACTGCGGCAGCACGCGCTGCACCGCCGGGTCGGTGCGCAGCAGGTAGTCGGCCACGAAGCCAATGCCCAGTCCCGTGCGCACCGCGCTCCAGTAGGCCATCAGGTCGTCGGTGCGCAGCACGAGGCGTTCTCGCGGCACGCTGTGCCCGAGGGCGGAAAAACCGCGCGGAATGTCCATCACCTGGTCGTTGCCCACCAGGTCGTGTTGCAGCAGGTCGGCGGGTTCGGCCGGTGTGCCGCGGCGGGCCAGGTAGTCGCGGTGCGCGCAGGCGCTCAGGGCCACCTGGCCAATGCGCCGCGCCACCAGCGAGGCCTGAACGGGGCGCACCATGCGCAGCGCGATGTCGGCCTCGCGGCGCAGCAGGTTGCTCACCGCGTTGCTGGCGACGAGTTCCACCTGGATGCCGGGCAGGGTCTGGCGCATCTGGGCCAGCAGCGGAGGCAGCAGCACGCAGGCTACAGGCTGGCTGGCCGAAATCCGCACCGTGCCTTCGAGCGTGGACCGCGACGCGCCCACGCTGCTCAGCAGCGCCAGCGCGCCCGATTCCATGGCGCGCGCCGCTTCGGCCAGACGCAGGCCGGCGGGTGTGGGCGCCAGGCCGCGGCCTGTGCGCTCGAACAGCACCGTGCCCAGCTGCGTCTCCAGCTCGCTGATGTGTCGGCCCACAGTGGGCTGGCTGCTGCCCAGTGCCCGGGCGGCGGCCAGCAGGCTGCCGTGTTCGTGGGCCGCCAGAAAGGCCGGTACAAGGTTCCAGTTGAAATGGTGGGTATTCATGACTGAATAGCTGGTACGCCGGTTTCTGTATTGTGCTGGCGCTCTCCGGGTTCCACAATGGACCACGGTATCGGCGCGATGCCACCGATACGGGCGCTGGTCCGACAGGAGGTTCTTCATGCAACGCAGACAGTTTGTCCGAATCGCCGGGGGCGGTGTGGTGCTGGCCGCCACCGCTGGCGTGGCGGGCTGCAGTGCCGAGCTGCCGACCGAGGCCCTGCAGGCCTGGACGCCCCCGCAGGAAACCGGTGACGTGCGGCGCTGGCTGCTGGCGCACGCGGTGCTGGCGCCGCATTCGCACAACCTGCAGTCCTGGCTGGTGGATCTGGGTGTGGCCGACCAGATCACGCTGTTCCTGGACCGAACCCGCCTGTTGCCCGAGACCGACCCGTACTCCCGCCAGATGATGATGAGCCAGGGCACGTTTCTGGAGCTGCTCGATCTGGCCGCGCGGCAGCGGGGCTTGCGCGCCGAGGTCGAGCTGTTCCCTGAGGGTGTTTTCGATGCGCGCTCGGTGGATGGTCGGCCGACGGCGCGGCTGCGCCTGGTGCCCGATGCCGCGGTGCGGCCCGATCCGCTGTTTGCCCAGATCTTCCACCGCCACACCAACCGCGAAGCCTACGGGCAGCGGGCGCCAGAGGCCGCCGCGGTGCAGGCCGTGGCGTCGAGCGTGGCGCCCCACGGGGTGCGCGTGGGGTTCATCGACGGCGCACAACCCGAACTGCTGCAGCGCCACCGGGCCATCGCCATGGAAGCCTGGCGCATCGAGATGAGCACGCCACGCACGCTGCTGGAGTCTTACCAGGTGCTGCGCATCGGTCCCCGGGAGATCACGCAGCACCGGGATGGCATTGCCATCAACGATCCGCTGCTCCGCGCCATCACCGCTTTGGGCTTGTTTGACCGCAGCCAGCCGTCGGCGCCGGACAGCATGGCCGTGAGCGGTCAGATCGACGACTTCAACGCCAAACTGGCCAGCACACCGGCGTTTTTCTGGATGGTGACCGAGGGCAACGACCGCCGCACCCAGATCAACGCGGGCCGGGCCTACGTGCGGGCGCAACTGGCGGCGACGGCCCAGGGCCTGTCCATGCACCCCTTGCAGCAGGCGCTGGAGGAGTATCCGGAGCAGGCGGGCCCCTACGCCGCGATCCACGGGCTGCTGGCCGCACCCCCGGCGAGCCACACGGTGCAGATGTGGGCACGACTCGGTTACGCGCCGCCGGTGGGGCCGGCTCCCCGGCGAGGGGTTGACGCACACATCCTGCCGCCCCGTGCCTGATACCGATTTGCCTTCAAAGCGATAACTGCGTTGCTCAGCCTTGTCGTGCTATTGCACTGTCTGCGGCTTCGCGCCTTGTTCTCACTCTGAATGCAAACGGTATGAGGGGCTCAGGCCAGGCGCTGCAACAACCCGGCCAGGGCGTGGGCGACGGTGGCCTGGCGCACGGCGGCGCGGTCGCCGTCGAAATGACGGTGTTCGGTCGAGACGCCGGTCGGCGTGGCCCAGCCGAACCACACGGTGCCGACAGGTTTTTCGGGGCTGCCGCCGGTGGGGCCGGCGACACCGGTCACGGCCACCGCCCAGTGCGCATGGGCATGGGCCAAAGCCCCCGCCGCCATGGCCCGCGCCACCGGTTCGCTCACCGCGCCGTGCGCCTCGATCAACACCGCCGGCACGCCCAGCAGCTCGGTCTTGGCGGCGTTGGAATAGGTCACGAAGCCGCGTTCGAACCAGTCGCTCGACCCGCTGATTTCAGTGCAGGCGCCCGCGATGAGACCACCGGTGCAGCTCTCGGCCGTGGCCATCATCTGGCCGCGCGCCTTGAGTGCGGTGGCCAGTTGTTCGACCAATGGGGAAATGGACGGTGTGTTCATGAAAGCAAGGGTGCGGCTACGCGCAGCGAGCAAGCGATGGGGGTGGTCCTAATACTTCCAGATCGCGATCACCAGCAGCGTGCAGAGCGCCGCCGCAAAGTCGTCGAGCAGGATGCCGAAGCCGCCGCGTGGGCCGAAGCCCTTGAAGGTCCGGTCGGCCCAGGCCATCGGTCCGATCTTCACGGCGTCGAACACGCGGAACAAGACAAACGCATAGAGCTGGTCCCAGAAGCTGGTGGGCGACACGAGCCAGAGCACCAGCCAGAAGGCGACCACTTCGTCCCAGACGATGTGGCCCGAATCGGCGATGCGCATGTGCACCGCGGTCAAGGTGCAGGCCCACCAGCCGATCAGCGTGCCCAGCCCGATCAGGGTGGCCCAGCCGGCGTGGGACATCGAGGGCTGCAGCAAGGCGAACACGGCCCAGGCCCAGAGCGTGCCCACGGTGCCGGGGGCCCAGCGGGCCAGCCCCGAACCCGCGCCGAGGGCGATGAAATGCGCCGGGTGGGCGAACAGAAAACGCAGCGTCGGCCGTGCCATCGGGGCGGGGTCTGCGGCGGGCCGCGCGGAGTTCTCGCGCGGAGGGAGATCGGTGTCAACCATCATGGACCGATTATGGAACGTGGGTGCGGGGCAGTCTGCCGGGAATGGTCAGGTGAAGTGGTCGAACCCACGGGTGGGCACGGCCATCGTCTGGCCCTGCGTGCCGATCAGGCGCAGTTGACCGGCATCGGGCGTGATGCAGCCGATGCGGTGCACCGGCGTCTGGCTGGCGCGGGCCGCGGCTTGCACCCGCTCCCGATCACCGGGCGCTGCCGTGAAGATCAGTTCGTAGTCGTCGCCCCCATGCAGCAGGCATTCGAGCCGCCGGTCCTCGGGCAGGCCCGCCAGGTCGGGCGGCAGGGGCAGGGCCGCCAGTTCCAGGTGCGCACCGACATGGCTGGCACGCAGGATATGGCCGAGATCGCCCGCGAGACCATCGCTCACGTCGATGGCGGCGTGGGCCAGGCCCGCCAGCGCCTGGCCGAGCGCGAGGCGGGGCGCCGGACGCTCCAGCCGTTCGCGCAGCCGGGACAGGGCACCGGCTGCACTGTGGGTGGTGGCCCAGGGCGTGCCCCGCAGCAGTTCCAGCGCCAGCCGGGCCTCACCGACCGCACCGCTGAGGTAGAGGTCGTCGCCCGCCTGCGCCGCGTCGCGCCGCAGCGCCTCGCCCGGTCGCAGCTCGCCGAAGATGGTGATGCAGAGGTTGAGCGGTCCGCGTGTGGTGTCGCCGCCGACCAGTGGGCAGGCGTGGGCGTCGGCCAGAGCGAAGAGACCGCGCGAGAACGCCGTGAGCCAGGCGTCGTCCACCCGGGGCAGGGCCAGCGCGAGCGTGAAGCCCAGCGGGCGCGCGCCCATGGCCGCGAGGTCGCTGAGGTTGACGGCCAGGGCCTTGTGGCCGAGCGCCTCGGGCGCTGCGTCAGGAAAGAAGTGCACGCCCTCGACCAGCATGTCGCTGGAAATGGCGAGCTGGCCACCGGGACTGGGCTGCAGCAAGGCGCAGTCGTCACCGATGCCCAGCCCGACGGCGGGGGCCGCTGGCGAGGTGGTGCGCTGGAAGTGCCGCCGGATGAGGTCGAACTCGCCACCGGCGGAGACCGTTTCGGGTTCCCGGGGTGTCATGGGGTGCTCGGGTCGGTCTGGCGTGCCGATGTGCCGCCCGTGGCGGGCACCTCGGTTGTGCCGGGCGCCGCAGCGTTCGGGCTGGCGATGCCGCGTTCCCAGGGGTCGTCGGCGAGGGCGCTGCCGTCAGCCGTGCGCGCCAGGTAGGCCTCGGCCCAGCGCCGGCTGGCTTCGTCCATGGCGTCGCGCCGGGAGTCGGCGGTCCAGGCGGCTTCGATGTCGCTGACGTCTTCGGCCGGCGGCGCGACCTCGGTGCGCGGGGGCAGGAAGAACCCCAGCGGATGGCTGCGCAGGCGGCGGCGCAGGGCGAGGTGGATCAGGCTGCGGTTGACGTCGTTGATGTTCTGCGCCTTCAGGGCCAGGCGGAACGCGAGGTAGAAGCTGACGACCAGGTTCAGCGGTCCGATGGCCACTACGCCGGCGACCGCCCACCAGAAGCCGGGGTCGACCAGCGCTGCCGACCCCAGCGTGACCGCGGCCGCTGCGAGCTGACCGGCGGCCAGGGTCACGTGGCGGATGTCGAGTCCGAGGCCGAAGAACTGGGCAAACGCCGGCACCAGGCCGAGCATGAAGCCCAGCGAGATGTTGGCGGCCAGGCCGGAGATGTTGTCGCGGAAAAACTTCGCCCATCGCGCAGCGCGCTGGGCGCCCAGCGCACGCGTGAAACGCGGGTTGTAGCGGATGGCGGAGTCGAGGCGGTAGTAGACAAACCAGTTCTCGACCCAGCCGGCGATGATGCTGGAGGCGAACAACAGCACGCCGGTGAACGCCGCGAACAGCGCGCTCGGCCCGAGCAGGTGCAGCGAGTCCACCACGTGGGCGGCCTGGTCCGCACCGATCATCGGCGCGCCCGTGGCCTGCAACAGCGCGATGCTGATCAGCACCACCACCGGCACCACCAGGCCGACGTTGCCCAGGATGGCCGCAACCTGCGAGCGCAGCAGGTGGGCCACTTCGTCCACAAAGCGCCGCACCGCGCCCGTTTCGTGGATGTTGCGCAGTTTGGCGACCATGGCCGGCGCGGTCACGGCGGGCTGTTTGGTGGCCACGGTGAAATGCAGCAACTGGATCAGCACGAAGGACAGCGCGTAGTTCAAGCCGGCCGCGAAGCCGGCCCAGAAGGCCGAGAGCGACAGCGCGATGACGCCGAACTTGGCCCAGGTGGTCAGGCCCAGAACCGCGCCGCCGCCCGCGGCCATGCCCAGCATCTGGCGGTACTCGGCGGCGTTGCGCGTGATGTAGTGCTCACCGGTTTCGGCGCTGCGTTCGGCCACCTTGGCCGCCGTGAGGCCGGAACTGTGGGCCACCAGCGCGCGGATGCTGCGGTTGTCCTGCCCGAGCAGGGCCAGATCGGCCAGCAGTGCGGCCGTGGCCCGGTCGGGCTGGTCGGCGAGCATGCAGTCAAGCAGCTGCTGGATGCGCAAGATGCGTTCGGCCAGCTGCCGCAGCCGGAACACGATGCCGACCGACACGCCGTGTTCGTCCAGGTGGGCATAGACCGACTGGGCCGCGACGCGGCACACATCGAGCTGCCGGCGCAGCTTGTTCACCTCGTGGCGCACCTGGCCGCTGCGCGCGCCGTGGCGCAGGGCGCTGCGGCGCACGGCCTCGACCTGCACCGGCAGGGCGTGAAAGGCGCGCCGGGCCCGCTCCTCGTGGCTCATGCGGCCTCGGATTTCGCTGGCGAAACCGGTGGCGCTGACCTGGCCCACACAAAAGACCAGCGCATCCAGCAGGGTCGCCTGCCAGTGCGTCGGGACCTGCGGATCGGGCGTCGCGGGGGTGTCGCTGAGCAGCACCTGGCGGAGCTCTTCCAGTGTCCGCGTGTCCAGCGCCTGCAGCCAGCGCACGTCAAAGCGGCTCGGCAGCAACAGCCCGAACAGGTCGGTGATGTCGCTGGTTTCGGGGGTGCCGGGCAGCAGCTTGCGGCGCAGGCGGTGACCGAGCTCGCTCAGGAAGGCCGTGCGCGGGGCAAAGCCGAAGTCGGCCAGCAGCGGCGTGAGGTCCACCGTTTGCAGGAAACGGGCCCACCAGCGGTGCCAGCGGTTCAGCCAGGCAGGGTCTTCACGGACCGTGGCCAGCAGCTGGCGCACGCGCCCCACGCTGGCCTGAGGGTCTTCGGCTTCACCGCGCACCCAGCGCAGGGCGTCCATCAGCCAGAGATGGCGCCGGGCCAGGGGCGCGTCGGGGTCCAGCGTGTCGAGCAGTTCGGTGAGCGTCATGAAAGCGTCGAGGAGGGCGCCCGCTGGCCGGCGCCGCGGCCGGCGGTGCTCAGTGGAGCACGCGGGCCGTGCCCGGACCCGTGTCGGAAGCGCTGGCACTGAGCGCAAATTCGGGCACCGGGGCCTCAAACCGCTCGCCATCTTCGGCGACGCAGAAAAAACTGCCCCGCATGGTGCCGTTGGGTGTGTGCAGGCGCGTGCCGCTGGTGTACTGGAACGATTCGCCGGGGCGCAGCAGCGGCTGGTTGCCCACCACACCCAGGCCTTTGACCTCTTCGGTGTGGCCCCGGGCGTCGTCGATGATCCAGTGGCGCGAGATCAGCTGCGCCGTCACATCCCCGGTGTTGGTGATGGTGATGGTGTACGCGAAGGCGTAGAGGTCCTCGTCGGGCGTGGACTGCTCGCTCAGGTACTGGGGTTCGACCTCGCAGGTCAACTGGTATTTCGACATGAGCGGCATGTTAACGCGGCGCGGCAAATCCTTGCCGGGCCTGCGAAAATCGGCGCCAGTTCCGTTTCCAACCCCTCCACGCGCCATGACCACCTACCGCATCGCCCCGTCCATACTCTCCGCCGACTTTGCCCGCCTGGGCGAAGAAGTGAAAAACGTCATCGCCGCCGGCGCCGACTGGATCCACTTCGACGTCATGGACAACCACTATGTGCCCAACCTGACCTTCGGGCCCATGGTCTGCCAGGCGCTCAAGCCCCACGCCAGGAAGCCCGACGGCACACCGGTGCCGATCGACGTGCACCTGATGATCCAGCCGGTCGATGCGCTGGCCGGTGCTTTCATTGACGCTGGGGCCGACCTGGTGAGCTTTCACCCCGATGCAAGCGCTCATGTGCACCGCAGCGTGCAGGCGATCAAGGCCAAGGGCTGCAAGGCCGGCCTCACCTTCAACCCGGCCGAGCCGCTGGACGTGCTGGACTACCTGATCGACGACATCGACCTGATCCTGATCATGAGCGTGAACCCGGGCTTCGGCGGCCAGAGTTTCATCGACTCCGCGCTGCGCAAGATCGAAGCGGCCAGGAAGCGCATCGAAGCCAGCGGCAAGGACATCCGCCTGGAGGTGGACGGCGGCATCAAGGCCGACAACATCCGCCGCGTGGCCGACGCGGGTGCCGACACCTTTGTGGCCGGCAGCGCGATCTTTGGCAAGCCGGACTACAAAAGTGTCATCGACGACATGCGCAAGGCGTTGGCCTGATGCTGGCCGGCATCAAGGCCGTGATCGTCGATCTCGACGGCACGATGGTCGACACGCTGGGCGACTTCGTCGTTGCGCTTAACCACACGCTGGACGACCTGGGCCTGCCGCCGGTGGATCGTTTGATGGTCGAGCGCTCGGTGGGCAAGGGCTCCGAGCACCTGGTGCGCACCGTGCTGGACCACCAGCTGGCCCTGCCCGAGGTGGTGGCCGCCGCCGGTGTGGCGCTGAGCTGGCCGCGCGAACAGGTGGGTGAGCTGGCGCTGGAGCGTTACCAGCACCACTACCTGTTCATCAACGGCCAACATTCGGAGGTGTACCCGGGTGTGCTGGAAGGTCTGCAGCGCCTGCAGGCCACGGGGCTGCCGATGGCCTGCCTGACCAACAAACCGCTGGCGTTTGCGCAGGCGCTGCTGGAGATCAAGGGCCTGGACGGGTTCTTTTCCCAAGTGTTCGGCGGCGACAGTTTCGAGCGCAAAAAGCCCGACCCGCTGCCGTTGCTAAAAACCTGCGAGGCGCTGGGCACCCTGCCCGGGCAGACCCTGATGGTGGGCGATTCGCAGAACGACGGCATCGCCGCGCGCGCGGCCGGCTGCCCGGTGGCGCTGGTCACCTACGGCTACAACCACGGCGACCCGATCGCCGAAGCACCGCACGACCGGCTGATCGGCTCGCTGGTCGAGCTGCTGGACTGACCGACCCCCGCAGCGCCGGGCCGCCCCAAGCAACACCCCCTCGGGGGGCAGCGACCCGCGCAGCGGCGGAGCCCCGGTCCGCGCCGACCAAGGCGCGGGACGCTTGGGGGCCGAAGTGATTTACTTTTTCTTGCCCAGCAGCGCGTCCTTGAGCTGCCAGTCCGCCGGTTTGGGGCCGAGCCAGATGCGCATCAGCGCGTTGAAGAACTCGGGCTCCTTGAACGGTTCACCCTCGACCTTGCCCTTGACCGTGAGCACGGTGCCGGTGCCCGGCACCCAGTCGAGCACGAAGGTTTCGCCCGCGAGCAGCTTCTTGTGGTCGGTGAACACCTGGCTCATGCGGATCACGCCGGGGATCAGCTTGGAAAACGCACTGCGCTCCATGTTGTCTTCCATGCCGCGCGAAAACAGCTTGCCCAGCTCGGCCGAATCGATGTCGCGCAGCATCGTGATGGTCATGCGCCTGGGGCCGGGCGCGGCCAGCACCTGTTCGGTGGTGGTGGCCTTCTGGCCCAGGTACAGACCGGCAGTGTAGACCTTGAAAACCGCCTTGTAGCGCACGCCCGCGCCGTTGAGCTGCAGCGGGCTGCCGTTGACGGTGATGCGGTCTTCCAGCTGGACGCCGGCCACGTCGACGGTGGCCGCGCGCGCGAGCCCGGGTGCGAGGCTCAGGATCGCTGCAAGCGTCAGGATTGCGGTGGGCAGGGTGCGCAAGACCCGATGGGGGATGTTCATGGCGGTGTGCCTTTGGGCAGTCCGGGCTGTCGGATGGTTAAAAAAGAACGGCCGTTCGTAAAAGGGTATTCTGACGGTCCACCCGGACTCCGGCAACAGGGTTCAACCGTAGAACCAAAGCGTGCAGTCAGGGTCTGCGGGTTTTTCGCGGCGGCTTTGCTACACTTTGGCCCCATGTTCAACACACGCACATCCCTGACGGGTTTTCTGCCGAGCCGCAATGGCCGGGGAGCCTGGCCCTGGCGCAAGCCAGCGTAAACGTGCACTCCCCCCGGAGGTGCGTCGGTTCCGGTCCGCTCATGTTGACCCGCCCGCGCCACCCCACTCCCAGAACCCGGCAGCCGATCTGACCGGGACCCCCAGAAAAAACGGTTTCCCCCGCTGCGACGCAGCCAGAAGCCGATGGAGCGTCTGAACATGATCACCGAACTTGAATTCAAGAGCCTGGCCAGCCAGGGCTACAACCGCATCCCGCTGATGGCCGAGGCCTTCGCCGACCTTGAAACCCCGCTCTCGCTGTACCTGAAGCTGGCCCACGGGCGCGGCGACGGCAAACACAGCTTCCTGCTCGAATCCGTCGTCGGCGGCGAGCGCTTTGGTCGCTACAGCTTTATCGGCCTGCCCGCTCGCACGCTGCTGCGGGCCAGCGGCTTCGGCGCCGAGGCCAAAACCGAGGTGGTGCGCGACGGCGTGGTGGTGGAAATCAACCACGGCAATCCGCTGGACTTCATCGCCGCCTACCAGCAGCGCTTCAAGGTGGCGCTGCGGCCAGGCCTGCCGCGTTTTTGCGGTGGTCTGGCCGGTTACTTCGGCTACGACGCGGTGCGCTACATCGAGAAGAAGCTCGAAGCCAGCTGCCCGCCCGACACCCTGGGCTGCCCCGATATCCTGCTGCTGCAGTGCGAGGAACTGGCGGTCATCGACAACCTCTCGGGCAAGCTCTACCTGATCGTCTACGCCGACCCGGCCCAGCCTGAGGCCTACGCCAACGCCAAGAAGCGCGTGCGCGAATTGAAGGAAGCGCTGAAGTATTCGGTGAGCGCGCCGGTGGTCAAGCCCAGCCAGAGTTTCCCGGCCGAACGCGACTTTGCCAAAGCCGACTACTTGGCCGCCGTGGAGCGCGCCAAGGAGCTGATCGCCGGTGGCGACTTCATGCAGGTGCAGGTGGGCCAGCGCATCAAGAAGCGCTACACCGAGTCGCCGCTCTCGTTGTACCGCGCGCTGCGGTCGCTGAACCCCAGCCCCTACATGTATTACTACCACTTCGGGGAATTCCACGTGGTGGGCGCGTCGCCCGAGATCCTGGTGCGCCAGGAGCAGGTGGAGCGAAGCATGAGCGACGCCGGGCCGCCCCAAGGCGCTCAAGCCCTCTCGGGGGGCAGCGAACCCAGCGCAGCGGGGAGCGTGGGGGCTCGATTCGAGCAGAAGGTCATCATCCGGCCGCTTGCAGGTACCCGGCCGCGCGGCGCCACGCCTGAGAAAGACAAGGCGACCGAAATCGAACTGGTGAACGACCCGAAAGAGCGTGCCGAGCACGTGATGCTGATCGACCTGGCGCGCAACGACATCGGCCGCATCGCCAAGATCGGCAGCGTCAAGGTGACCGAGGCCTTTGCGGTGGAGCGCTACAGCCACGTGATGCACATCGTGAGCAACGTCGAAGGCACGCTGGTGGACGGCATGACGAACATGGACGTGCTGAAAGCCACCTTTCCCGCCGGCACGTTGACCGGCGCGCCCAAGGTGCACGCGATGGAGCTGATCGACCAGCTGGAGCCCACCAAGCGCGGTCTCTACGGAGGGGCCTGCGGCTACCTCAGCTACGCCGGCGACATGGACGTGGCCATCGCCATCCGCACCGGCATCATCAAGGACCAGATGCTCTACGTGCAGGCGGCCGCGGGGGTCGTGGCCGATTCCATTCCAGAAATGGAATGGAGGGAAACCGAACACAAGGCCCGCGCGCTGTTGCGTGCGGCGGAGCTGGTGGAAGAAGGGTTGGAGTGAACACCATGACGAAGAAAATCCAACACATGAACGACGCCGGGCCGCCCCAAGGCGTTCAAGCCCCCTCGGGGGGCAGCGGACCACGCGCAGCGGGGATGCGTGGGGGCGTCAAGGTTTTGATGGTCGACAACTACGACTCCTTCACCTACAACATCGTGCAGTACTTCGGTGAGCTCGGTGCCGACGTGACCGTGGTGCGCAACGATGAGATCACCGTGGACGAGATCCAGCGCCGTGTGGACGCGGGGCAGGTGGACCGGCTGGTGATTTCCCCCGGCCCCTGCTCACCGGCCGAAGCCGGCATCTCGGTGGCGGCCATCCAGCACTTCGCGGGCAAGCTGCCCATCCTCGGCGTGTGCCTGGGCCACCAGGCCATCGGCGCGGCCTTCGGCGGCAAGATCATCCGTGCGCAGGAGCTCATGCACGGCAAGACCAGCGTCATCACCACCACGCAGGAAGGCGTGTTCGCCGATCTGCCGGAGCAGTTCACCGTCAACCGCTACCACTCGCTGGCCATTGAGCGCGAGACCTGTCCCGACTGCCTGAAAGTCACGGCCTGGACGCCGGACGGCGAGATCATGGGTGTGAAGCACAAGACGCTGGCCATCGAAGGCGTGCAGTTCCACCCGGAAAGCATCCTCACCGAGCACGGTCACGCCATGCTCAAGAACTTCCTGGAGCAGGCCGCATGAAGACCATTGATCTGCGCAGCGACACCGTTACGCAGCCGACCGAGGCCATGCGCGCCGCCATGATGGCCGCGCCCCTGGGCGACGACGTGTTCGGCGACGACCCGACGGTCAACGCGCTGCAGGACCGCATCGCCGCCATCACCGGCAAGGCCGCCGCGCTCTTCATGCCCTCGGGCACGCAGAGCAACCTCTGCGGCATCCTGGCGCACTGTGGCCGGGGCGATGAGTACATCGTCGGCCAGCTGGCCCACACCTACCGTTACGAGGGGGGCGGTGCGGCGGTGTTCGGCAGCGTGCAGCCGCAGCCGCTGTTGCAGGATGCCCAAGGCCGCATGGCACTCGCCGACATTGGTGCCGCCATCAAGCCCGACGACCCGCACTTCGCCCGCACCCGCCTGCTGTGCCTGGAGAACACCTGGAACGGCCATGTCATGCCCGATCACTACCTGCGCGGAGCGACCCAATTGGCGCGCGAGCACGGTCTGGCCACGCACCTGGATGGCGCGCGGGTGTTCAACGCTGCGGTGGCCTCGGCCGCCCCCGGGCAGGGCGCTTACGCCCGTGTGCGCGAAATCGCCGACCATTTCGACAGCCTCTCGGTCTGCTTCAGCAAGGGGCTCGGCGCGCCAGTGGGCTCGGCGCTGTGCGGTTCGCAGGCACTGATCCAGAGCGCCCGTCGCATCCGCAAGATGGCCGGTGGAGGAATGCGCCAGGCCGGCCTGCTGGCGGCCTGTGCGCTGCACGCACTGGACCACCATGTGGACCGCCTGGCCGACGACCACGCCCACGCGCGCCGCCTGGCTGAAGGCCTGAGCGGCATCGAGGGACTGACCGTGAAATCGGCAGAGACCAACATCGTTTTTGTCGATGTGGCCGACAGCCGCGGGCCGGCGCTGCTGGACTTCCTGAAAGCCCACGGCGTGCTGGCCACCGGCCTGATCGGCCTGCGTTTCGTCACCCACCTCGACGTGGACGCGGCCGGCATCGATCACGCCATCGCCACCGTGCGCCGCTTCTTCGCCGAAGCGCCCGTTGCGCCAGCCGGCGCAGGACGAACCGGCCCCTACTGAACCTCAGCCCGGAGAACACCATGCCCGACACCCCGCAACTGCTCTTGTTCATCGCGGCGGGCTGGCTGCTCAATCTCACGCCCGGCCCCGATGTGCTCTACATCGTGAGCAACGCGCTCAAGAGCGGCGTGCGCGCCGGCATCGTGGCCGCTCTGGGCATCGTCAGCGGTTGCTTCGTGCACGTGTTCGCGGCAGCGCTCGGCGTGAGCGCGTTGCTCGCCACCTCGGCCACGGCGTTCATCGTGCTCAAGTGGATCGGCGCCGCCTACCTGGTGTGGATGGGCATCAAGCTGCTGCTGGCCAAAGGCGGTTCGTCGGTGGTGCCAGCCGATGCCACTCAGATCAAAGTCCCAGCCGACCTTCGGCGCATCTACCTGCGCGGCTTCCTCACCAACGTGCTCAACCCCAAGGTTGCACTGTTTTTCCTGGCCTTCGTGCCGCAATTCATCGCGCCCGGAACGCCCGACAAGGTGACGGCCTTCCTGCTGCTGGGCCTGCTGTTCAACCTCAACTCGCTGCCGATCAACTTCGGCTACGCCTGGCTCGCCGGCTGGGCCGCGGGTCGCGTGAGCGCCGTGCAGCGCACCATGCACTGGATGGACCGCGCCGCCGGCGCCATGTTCGTCGGCTTTGGCCTGAAGCTGGCCATGTCGGACAATCCTTCTCGCTAAGTTCAGGAGACACCCATGCCTCACAGCCACAAGATCACCCCGCAGGAAGCCCTGCAGCGCACCATCGAGCACCGCGAGATCTTTCACGACGAGATGCTGCACCTGATGCGTCTGATCATGAGCGGCGAAATGTCGCCGGTGATGATGGCGGCCTTCATCACCGGCCTGCGCGTGAAGAAGGAAACCATCGGCGAGATCACCGCCGCCGCGCAGGTTATGCGCGAGTTCTCCACCAAGGTGCACGTGGCCGACAAGACGCACCTGGTGGACATCGTGGGCACGGGCGGCGACGGCTCGCACACCTTCAACATCTCCACCTGCTCCATGTTCGTGGCCGCGGCCGCGGGCGCCAAGGTCAGCAAGCACGGCGGGCGCAGCGTCTCCAGCAAGAGCGGCAGCGCCGACGTGCTGGAGAGCCTGGGCATCAACATCAACCTGTCGCCAGATGCCATCGCGCGTTGCATTGAAAAAGTGGGCGTGGGCTTCATGTTCGCGCCCAACCACCACCCGGCCATGAAAAACGTGGCGCCGGTGCGCCGCGAGCTGGGCATGAAGACCATCTTCAACATCCTCGGCCCGCTGACCAACCCGGCCTCGGCGCCCAACATCCTGATGGGCGTGTTCCACCCCGATCTGGTCGGTATCCAGGTGCGCGCCCTGCAGCGCCTGGGCGCCGAGCACGCGGTGGTGGTCTACGGCCGCGACGGCATGGACGAGGTCTCGCTCGGCGCGGCCACCATGGTGGGTGAACTGAAAAACGGCGAGATCACCGAATACGAGATCCACCCCGAAGATTTCGGCCTCACGATGGCGAGCAACCGCACGCTGCGCGTGGAAACGCCCGAAGATTCCAAGGCCATGCTGATGGGCGTGTTGAACAACAGCGACGAGCCGACCATCAAGGCCGCCAAAGACATCGTGTCCCTCAATGCCGGAGTGGCGCTCTATGCCGCCAATGTGTGTGACGGCATGCCGCAGGGCATCGCGCTGGCGCGGCGCGCCATCGAGTCCGGTGCGGCAGCGCAGAAGCTGCGTGATCTGACCGATTTCACCCAAGCCGCCACGGCGCCGGTCGGCCCCTGATCGATGCCATGAAACTGCCTGTCTGGCTGCAAAACGAAGGCGCATGGATCGCCATCGGCATTTCGTTGCTGTTCATCGTGGCCGGTGTGGTGATGCACCGGGTTATCAAGAAGGTGCTCCAGTCGCCTCCACCTCAGGAAAACAATACCCATGAGTGACATCCTCAACAAGATCGTGGCCGTCAAGCACGAAGAAATCGCCGCCGCGCGCAAGAAGAAACCGCTGGACGTGGTGCGCTTCGACGCCGAAAGCCGTTTGCTCACGCGCGACTTCGAGGGTGCCTTGAGGGCCAAGATCGCCGCTGGCCAGGCCGCGGTGATCGCCGAGATCAAGAAGGCCAGCCCGAGCAAGGGCGTGCTGCGCGAAGACTTCATTCCGGCCGACATCGCCCAGAGCTACGCCGAAGGCAATGGCCAGGTCAGCGCCGCCTGCCTGTCGGTGTTGACCGACAAACAGTTTTTCCAGGGCAGTTCCGACTACCTGAAACAGGCCCGTGCCAGCTGCGACCTCCCGGTGCTGCGCAAGGACTTCATGGTGGACCCGTACCAGGTCTACGAGGCCCGCGCCATGGGGGCCGACGCCATCCTGCTGATCGCCGCCTGTCTGGACGACGCGCAGATGGCCGATCTGGAAGCGATTGCCCTCAGCATGAACATGGCGGTGCTGGTGGAGGTGCACGACCGCGCCGAGTTGCAGCGTGCGCTCAAGCTCAAAACACCGCTGGTGGGCATCAACAACCGCAACCTGCGCACCTTCGACGTCACGCTGCAGACCACGCTGGACATGCTGCCTGATGTGCCGGCCGACCGCCTGCTGGTCACCGAGTCCGGCATTCTCGGTCGCGACGACGTCACCAGGATGCGCGCTGCGGGTGTGCACGCCTTCCTGGTGGGCGAAGCCTTCATGCGCGCGCCCGAGCCGGGTCTGGCACTGGCCGAGCTGTTTGCCTGAGCACGGGTCGATGCAAGGCGCATTGGATTGGGGTGGTGTGGCAGGTCCAGAGGTTCTGACCCCGCGGCTGCAGGCGGCCGATCCGGCACAGTGGCCGGTCCAGGCCGACTGGGCGGCGCTGGTCAACGGCTTTTGGGCGTCTGCCGCCGGGCAGTCACTGAAAGCCTTCTTGCAGCAGCGGCTGGACAGCGGTGCCATCATCTATCCGCCGCAGCCGCTGCGGGCCCTGGCGCTGACGCCGCTGGCCGATGTGCGGGTGGTGATCCTGGGCCAGGACCCGTACCATGGGCCTGGCCAGGCCGAGGGGCTGGCGTTTTCCGTGGCTCCCGGTGTCAGGATTCCGCCCAGCCTGCGCAACATGTTCAAGGAGCTACAGCGCGATCTGGGTCTGGCTCCGCCGGCCAGCGGCTCGCTGGTGCGTTGGGCCGGGCAGGGCGTGCTCCTGCTCAATACCTGCTTGACGGTGGAAGACGGCCAGCCCGCCAGCCATGCCGGTCGTGGCTGGGAAGTGCTGACCGACGCCCTGATCCGGCGTTGCAGCGAAACAGGCGGCCCCAAACTGTTTCTGCTGTGGGGCGCCCACGCCCAGAAAAAGGCCGCGCTGATCGATGGTGCCCACCATCAGGTGCTGTGTGCCAACCACCCGTCGCCCCTGTCGGCGAGCCGGGGTCCTGCGCCGTTCCTCGGTTGCGGCCATTTCGGCGCCGTCAACCACTGGCTGCAAGCGTCCGGACAAGCACCTGTGGCGTGGTGATCACGGGCCGGGATGCAACACGGTCAAAAACCATGGCATAATGCTGGGCTGCGCTATGGAGGGGTGGCCGAGTGGTTAAAGGCAGCAGACTGTAAATCTGCCCGCTTACGCGTACGCTGGTTCGA
>Ga0156037_1060_pt1 | contig 59711 bp, 55 predicted proteins | sample RifCSPlowO2_02_FD_107691 | JGI IMG/M metagenome (GOLD analysis project Ga0156037, IMG submission 107691) | Burkholderiales bacterium RIFCSPLOWO2_02_FULL_66_35 | reverse complement strand
ACCCGGAGCGGGTGTCCATGCCCGACTTCGACATCGACTTCTGCCAGTCGAATCGCGACCGCGTGATCGACTACGTGAAGGACCGCTACGGCAAGGACGCCGTGAGCCAGATCGCCACCTTCGGCACCATGGCCGCGCGCGCGGCGATCCGCGACGTGGGCCGCGTGCTCGACTTTTCCTACGGCTTCTGCGACGGCATTTCCAAGCTGATCCCGAACAAGCCGGGCATGTCGGTCACGCTGCAGTACCCGCCGAATCCGAAGCCGGAGGGCGACAAGAACAACTACGCGATCGAGATGGAGCCGGTGCTGGCCGAGCGCATCCAGAAGGAAGACGACGTCAAGACCCTGATCGAGCTGGCGCAAAAGCTCGAAGGCATGACGCGCAACATCGGCATGCACGCCGGCGGCGTGCTGATCGCGCCGGGCAAGCTGACCGACTTCTGCCCGCTCTATATGCAGCCGGGCAGCGACTCGGCGGTGAGCCAGTACGACAAGGACGACGTGGAGGCCATCGGCCTGGTGAAGTTCGACTTTCTGGGCCTGGCCACGTTGACCATCCTGGAGATCGCGCGCGAGTTCATCATGAAGCGCCACAAGGGCCAGGAAAACTTCCGCTTCGAAGACATTCCGCTGGACGACCAGCGCGTGTATGCGCTGTTCTCGCGCGGTCAGACCGAAGCCGTGTTCCAGTTTGAAAGCCGCGGCATGCAGGGCATGCTGAAAGACGCCAAGCCCAGCCGGCTCGAAGACCTGATTGCCCTGAACGCGCTGTACCGCCCGGGCCCCATGGACCTGATCCCCAGCTTCGTGGCGCGCAAGCACGGGCGCGAGGTGATCGAGTACCCGCACCCGCTGGTGGCCGAGATGCTGAGCGAGACCTACGGCATCATGGTCTACCAGGAGCAGGTGATGCAGACCGCGCAGATCCTGGGCGGTTATTCGCTCGGCGGCGCCGACATGCTGCGCCGGGCCATGGGCAAGAAGAAGGCCGAAGAAATGGCCGAGCACCGCGCGATCTTCCGCGCCGGCGCAGCCAGGAACGACATCAGCGAAGCCAAGGCCGACGAGGTCTTTGACCTGATGGAGAAATTCGCGGGCTACGGCTTCAACAAGTCGCACGCCGCCGCGTACTCGCTGCTCGCGTACCACACCGGCTGGCTCAAGGTGCACTACACCGCCGAGTTCTTCTGCGCCAACATGACGGTGGAAATGGACGACACCGACAAGCTCAAGGTGTTGTGGGAAGACGCGAAGAAGATGGGCATCAGCTTCGAGGCGCCCGATGTGAACCGCGGGTTCCACCGCTTCGAGCCCATCACCGACAAATCCATCCGCTACGGCCTGGGCGCCATCAAGGGCACGGGCCAGCAGGCCATCGACGCCATCGTGGCGGCGCGCGAAGGCCGCGGTGAAGGCCCCAACGGTGCCGAGACCGGCCCATTCAAGAGCCTGTTCGATTTCTGCCGCCGGGTGGACCGCCAGCGTCTGAACAAGCGCACGGTGGAAGCACTCATCAAGGCCGGTGCCTTCGACTCGCTGCACCTGAACCGCGCCGAGGTACTGGCCTCGGTGGAGGTGGCGTTCGACTTCGCCGCCGCCAGCGTGGCCAACGCCAACCAGGGTGGCCTGTTCGACATGATGGGCGAAGACGACCACGGCTCCAGCACGCAGGAGCCCGACCTGGTGTCCACCACGCCCTGGGGCGTGAAAGAGCAGCTGACGCTGGAGAAGACCGCCCTCGGTTTCTATTTCTCGGGTCATCTGTTCGATGAGGTGCAGCGCGAGGTGCGGCGTTTTGCGCGCACCGAGCTGGGCGACGTGAAGGAGAGCCGCGACCCGGTGATCCTGGCCGGCATCGTGACCGACTTCCGCATCATCAACGGACAACGCGGCAAGCTCGCGCTGTTCAAGATCGACGACAAGACGGCGGTGCTGGAAGTCAGCGCCGACGAGAACCTGATCAACCTGCACCGCAACCTGCTGAAGGACGACGAACTCATCGTCGTGCAGGCCGTGGCCCAGCCGGACCGTTTTTCGGGTGGCCTGCGGCTGAAGATCCAGCAGATCTGGGACCTGGCCGCGGCCCGCTGCCGCTTCGGCAAGTTCCTGCGCGTGGCGGTGAACGGTACGGCGCCCGCCGTGGCCACGCTGGTGCGCGAATTTCCCCCGAAGCGCGAGCTCACCGACCAGGGCGAGCTGGTGCGCGGCCTGCCAGTGCGCCTGGCCCTGCAGCGTGCCGGTGCGCAGTGTGAACTGCAGCTGGACGACCGGGCGCTGTTCTTCCCGACCGATGCGGCGCTGGCGAGCTGGACGGCCCAGGCGCACGAGCGGCGTGCCGAAATCGTGTTCGATTGACCCCGGATCGCGCGTGGAGGCGGTCACAGGCCATCATTCTGCGCAGCCTGTCACGCTCACACCGGGTTTGTCGCTTCAGTTGCCGTCAACGGTGCCGATGATCAGGACAGCCATGAAACTGCAACACAAAGCCTGGGCGCTGGTCCTGGTCGTCGTCGGACTGTGCGCTTCGAGCGCCATGCTCGGAGCGCGCTACTTCGTCGGGGATTCTTTCAGCCATCTGGAAGCCGATCGTGCCGCGCGCGAGGGCGAGCGCGCCCGTCGCGTCCTCAACCAGCAGCTCCTGTCCCTGAGCGCCACCGCCCGCGACTATGCGTTCTGGAGTGATGCCGTCGACTACGTGCAGGGCAAGGACGCTGGCTTCATGTCGGACAACTTCGATGTCGAAAACATGGGCTACCTCCGCATCGCCGAGGTGGTGGTGTTCGATGCGCAGGGCAAGGTACTGGCCACCGTCGCCCGGCGTGGCGAGGGCGAACTGGCCAGCGTGTTGCCCGAGCGCGTCGCCCCCCTGGCCGAACTCGCCGCACCGGTCCTGGCGTCCAGCAACCCCAAGAACGCGCTGCAAACCCTGCGGGTGTCAGATGACCAGCTGGATCTGGTGGTGGTGGCCGCGGTGCACCTGCCGGGACTGGAAGGCGAGAAACCGCAGGGGGCCATCGCCATGGTGCGCCGTTTCGAAGAGCGCGAGCTGGCGGGCTTTGCCGAGGTGTTGATGATGCCGACGCGCCTGTCGTTCGCCAACCCCGGTCATGACGGGCAGGACGTGCACGTCGAGCCGGTGGATGACACGCTCGACGAGCTGCACGCCGTGTTGCGCGACCACCTCGGCCGCCCGGTGGCCGAACTGGTGCTGGGGCTGGACCGGCGGCTGCAGCAGCAAGGCGATGCACTGGCCTGGAGTGGCATGGGTCTGGCCGCCGTGGCGGGCCTGCTGGCCAGCGCACTGTTGGTGCTGCTGCTGGACCACCTGATGCTGCAGCGCCTGCAGCGCTTGCACGCCGACCTGAAGGGCATCACCGAGCACGGGCCCAGCGCCTCGGGGCTGGTGCGTGTGCAAGGGGATGACGAACTGGCCCAGCTGGCGAATGGGGTCAACGGACTGCTGCTGCGCGTGCGGCACGACGCCGAGGTGCAGCGCAGCGCCCACGAACGCCAGGAAGCGCTGCAGATGCAGCTGATGCAGAGCCAGAAAACCGAGGCGCTGGGGCGCCTCACCGGGGGCATCGCCCACGATTTCAACAACTCGCTGGCCGCGATCACCGGCTGGGTCAGGCTGGCGGTCGAAGACTTGCCGGACACCCAGCACCCCAGCCACGAAGCCCTGCAGCAGGCCCTGAAAGCGACGCGCTATGCCGATGGCCTGATGCGCCAGCTGCTGGCTTTCGGCCGCCAGACCGCGCCCAAACTGCGGCGCCTGCACTGGACCAACCTGATCGAGGAAACCCGGCAGATGGTGGGTTCGGGCCTGACGCGCGATTGCGAACTGGTGGTGGACTACCGGGTGGACGACGACGAGGTCGATGCCGACCCCACGCAGCTGCAGCAGGTGCTGGTGAACCTGTTGATCAACGCCGCCGACGCCATGCAGGGCAAGGGTCGCATCGAACTCACGCTGGCTGCCCTGGACCTGCCGCTGTCTCCGGCGCAGGCCGTGCCGCCAGGCGCAGCCGGGCTGGAGCCCGGTCACTACCTGGTGCTGACCGTGCGCGACCACGGCGCTGGCGTGGCCCCCGAGCACCTGGACCGGGTGTTCGAACCGTTTTTCACCACCAAGGCCAAGGGGCGCGGCACCGGGCTGGGCCTGTCGGTGGCACAGGGCATCGTGGTGCGCCACCACGGCGGCCTCGGGCTGCGCAACGAACCCGACGGGGGCGCCTGCTTCCATCTTTACCTGCCCGCCAGCCGGCGCGATGCAACGGTCGATCCGGTCACAGCGCCCGGCGGGGGGCCCGGTCCGGGACGCCAGCTCCTGTTTGTGGACGACGACCAGCTGGTGCGCCACGCCTGGAGCGCGCTGCTGGAGCGCAAGGGCTGGAACGTGACCCGCTCGCGCGACGGGGAAGAAGGCTGGGCGCAGTTCGTGCAGACCGGCAAGCGCTGGGATGTGGTGCTGACCGACCAGTCCATGCCGCGCCTCGACGGCGTCGGGCTGGCGCAGCGCATCCGCGCCACCACGGCACCCCCACCCATCGTGCTGATGAGCGGTCATGTCAACGAGATCGCACCCGAGCTGGTGAGTGCGCTGTTTGCCGCCGTGCTGCACAAGCCGGTGGATGCGGCCGAACTCCAGCGCGTGCTGCAGGACGTGCTCGCGGGCGTCGGAGCCACGCCAGCCGCTGACTGAGCGGGTCTGCTTCGCCCGGTTCGTCCGGGTTTTGCGCGCGCCAGCAAGGTTTGGGTGGCGGCTTTCCCGACCAATGGAAGAATGGCTTCCAGAGCCGCCTCACAAGGCGGTCAGATTGGTCAGGGAGGAAACATCATGTCGCATCCATCGGGGCTGCCGCCGCGGGCTGTTCTGCTGTCTTTGTTTGGCGATTCACCGCTGGGCCCACATCTGGGGCTCCGCACCAGCCATCTCTTCAACCTGGGCGCCGTGCAGCGGCTCCAGCCGGGGCAGACGCTGCCGAACCACAGCGGGCGCCCGGTGCACCTGGTGCTCGCCGGGCGGCTGGCCGGTGGCGGGGACTGGTGGGGGCCGGGCAACCACTTCGCCGCCCGGGGCCCGGCGCGGCAGGCGCTGGACGCCGACACCCTGGTCTGGAGCCTTGATGTCACCCAGGCGGTCTGGCGCTCCGCTGCGGCACAACACCTGCGCAGCGCCTGGGCCGAGGCCCTCTTGGCGGTCGATCGGTCCGAGCTCGGCGCCCGCTTTCCCGATGACCTGCCCGACCCGAAAACCCTGTGCGATCACGGACACCCAACGATCCGCCAGCTGGCGCAATCGCTGGAGTGCACCACGCCAGCCGACACCGCCGAAGCCATCTTCCGTTTCGTTCAGTCCATGCCTTTCCGGTTTGGCCTCTGGCAGGAGCTGGCGTCCGACACCCTGGCGCGGGGCAGTGGCCTGTGCACCACCAAGGCCAACCTGCAGGTGGCGCTGATGCGCGCGACAGGGATCGAGGCGGGGTTTGTCGAGGCCCCGCTCGACATGGGCACCCTGGGTGCGCTCATGCCCGATGGCTGGCGCGCGCAGATGCGCTCCCATGTGAAACACCACTTCGCCGCGGCCCGGCTCGGCGGGCGCTGGCACGCGGCCGATGCCTCGTTCTGCGACCCCAGCTGCTCGCTGTTCACGGAGGCTGCGCCGCAGCTTGCCGCGGTGGTTCCGGTCCGGCTTCAGGAGGGGCGCCCCTTCCATCCGGTGGCCGTCATCAACGGCACCGATCCGTTCGAGATCCGCGTCCTGCCCGATCTGAGCACCGAGATGGGCAAAAAGAGCCACTTCCTGCCCCGGCATTTCGAGGCCATGAACACCCGATTGGACCGGGCCCGGTCCAGGCACAGAGCACCGTTTGACGCTGCCTGGGTCGCCCCGTCCGGGCCGGGCACTGCCGAGTGCTTCCCGTTAGAATCAAAAGCCCCATGACCACCGGGCTGCGCTGCATGGCGTCACCCACCCGGCTCGGTCCCGTTCCCGGAGTGACCCTTGTAAGTTCCAGCAATCCCCTCGTCCACTGCCACCTGACCAACGCGCGTGCTTGTGCACAGTCCGGATAAGGCGCAGTCGAGGATTGGATCGAAATTTGCTGACTTTTATGGCCGGAGTGCCTCCGGTTGACCGTTGTGCCTGCGCTCAACGTGTCGGTAGTCCCTTATTCCCCTGCGTCGTTTTGTGCGGTGGCGGTTTGTCCGCTTTGTCCCTGGAGTGTTTGCTGTGTTCAAGAATTTCCGACAGGACTGGATGTCCAACGTCCGCAACGACGTGCTGGCCGGCCTGGTCGTCGCGCTGGCGCTGATCCCCGAAGCGATCGCCTTTTCCATCATCGCGGGCGTGGACCCGAAGGTGGGGTTGTACGCGTCGTTCTCCATCGCCACCATCATCGCCTTCATGGGCGGGCGGCCCGGCATGATCTCCGCGGCGACCGGTGCCATGGCGCTGGTGATGGTGAGCCTGGTGAAGAGCCACGGGCTGGAATACCTGCTGGCCGCCACGGTGCTCACCGGCGTGTTGCAGGTGATCGCGGGCTGGGTGCAGCTGGGTCGGCTGATGCGCTTCGTGTCGCGCTCGGTGGTCACCGGCTTCGTGAACGCGCTGGCCATCCTGATCTTCATGGCGCAGCTGCCGGAGCTGAACCCGCAGACCATCGGGGTGACCTGGCATGTGTACGCCATGACGGCGGCGGGCCTGGCCATCATCTACGGCCTGCCTGTGATCACCAAGGCCGTGCCCTCGCCACTGGTGACCATCGTGGTGCTGACCATCTTCTCGATCTGGATGGGCCTGGACATCCGCACCGTGGGCGACATGGGTGAACTGCCCGACAGCCTGCCGGTGTTCCGGATCCCCGACATTCCGCTCAACTTCGAAACCTTGAAGATCATCTTTCCGTATGCGCTCACGCTGATGGTGGTGGGCCTGCTTGAATCGCTGATGACGGCGACCATCGTGGACGACCTGACCGACACCAGGAGCGACAAGAACCGCGAGTGCGTGGGCCAGGGCGTGGCCAACATCGCCACCGGCTTCATCGGCGGCATGGCGGGCTGCGCCATGATCGGCCAGAGCGTGATCAACGTGAAGTCGGGCGGGCGCGGGCGCCTGTCCACCCTGGTGGCTGGCGTGGTGCTGCTGATCCTGGTGGTGTTCCTGGGCGAGTGGGTGAAGCAGATCCCCATGGCCGCACTGGTGGCCGTGATGATCATGGTGTCCATCGGCACCTTCAACTGGAGTTCCATCAGGAACCTGCGTGAACATCCCCGGAGCTCCAGCGCGGTGATGATCGCCACCGTGGTGGTGACCGTGGCCACGCACGACCTGGCCAAAGGCGTGCTCACTGGCGTGTTGCTCTCAGGCTTTTTCTTCGCGCACAAGGTCGGGCAGATCCTGCGCATCCGCTCACTGGCCGAAGACGAAGGCCGCGCGCGCACCTACACCATCACCGGCCAGGTGTTCTTCGCCAGCGCCGAGCGTTTCGCCAACGCCTTTGACTACAAGGAAGTGATCGACAAGGTGCGCATCGACGTCAGCCGCGCGCACTTCTGGGACATCACCGCCATCAGCGCGCTCGACAAGGTGGTGCTCAAGTTCCGCCGCGAGGGCACCGAGGTGGAGGTGATCGGCCTGAACGATGCCAGTGCCACGATGGTGGACAAATTCGCCGTGCACGACAAGGACGGCGCCGACGACATGCTGACGGGCCACTGAGCAGGAGCACGAAAATGACACAACAAGACAACAAGGTGCTGGCCTGTGTGGACCTCTCGCCCTACGCTCAACACGTGGCCGACTACGCCGCCTGGGCCGCGGCACGCATGGCCGCGCCGCTGGAGTTTCTGCATGTGATCGACCGCCACCCGGCGCTGCAAGGCGGCCAGGACCACAGCGGTGCGCTGCAGGCCAATGCCGAGCAGAGCCTGCTGAAAAGCCTGAGTGAGCAGGACGCCGCGCGCACCCGTGCCGAGCGCGAGCAGGCGCGCATTTTCCTCAACGCTCTTCGCGAACGCGCCCTGGCTGCGGGCGCCGCGCCGGTGGACACGCGCCAGCGCCACGGCGATCTGGATGAAACCCTGCACGAGCAGCAAGCCGGCGTGCGCCTCTTCGTGCTGGGTCGCCGTGGTGAGTCGGCCCACAGCACGCAGCGCGAGCTCGGTCGCCATGTGGAGCAGGTCGCGCGGGCGCTGAACCGCCCCATCCTGACCGTGACCGATGGCTTCAAGGCGCCCGAGCGTGTGCTGATCGCCTTCGACGGCAGCAGCATCACGCGCCGGGGTGTCGAGATGGTGGCCGGTAGCCGACTGTTCAAGGGGTTGCCGGTGCAGCTGCTGATGTCGGGCAAGGCCAGCCAGGATGGGCCGAAGCAAATGGCCTGGGCCACGCAGACGCTGGAAACGGCGGGCTTTGACGTGGCGGGTGAGATCGTGCCGGGCGACCCGGAGAGCACGATCGCGCAAGCCATCCAGGCCAAGGGCATCGACCTGCTGGTGATGGGCGCCTATACCCACTCGCCGCTGCGCAGCCTGTTCCTGGGCAGCAAGACGGACGACCTGCTGCGTTCGGCGCGCATTCCGACCCTGCTGCTGCGCTGAGAGCCTGAGCCAGGCCCCGGCGCGGAGGGCAGTGCGGGTCAGTCCAGCGGGCGCATCTCCACGATCATCGGCGATGGCACAGTCCCATCGGTGTCGCGGGGCAGGCTGCCGGTGCGGTCGATGGCGCGCAGGGCGGCGTCGTCCCAAGCCGGATTGCCACTGCTTTTCACCACGCGGCGCGAGGAAATGGTGCCATCGGCCGAGGTCCGAACTTCGATCTCGGTCAGCAGATTCCGGGGAAGCTCTTGCGAGATGCGGATGTTGGGGCGGATGCGTTCACGCACCCGGTTGCCGTAGCCCGACGACGGGCCGCTTGATCGGGCCGCAGAACCTCGCGCATCAGGGCTTCCACTGGCGCCGGCCTGACCCATCACGCGGGCCACCTGTTCGCGCCGGAGCTGGTCGCGCAACTTCTCTTCTGCGACTTCTCTGGCCCTTTCGGCCTTCTCCGCTTTCTGGTCAGCCAGCTTCTTCTCTCGGGCTTTTTTGTCGGCAGCGAGCTTCTCGGCGGCTTCCTTCTTCGCCTCTTTTTCTTTTTCCTGCGCCTCGGCCTTGCGTTTGGCCTCGATCTTTTTCGCCTCTTCCCGCTTCTCGGCCTCGGCTTTCTTCTTGGCCTGGGCGGTGGCGATTTCGGCCTCTTTCACCGCTGGCGGCGGCGGTGCGGGTCGTGGTTCGGGTTTGGGTTCGGGTCGTGGTTCGGGCTTGGGTTCAGGTGGTGGCGGCGGCGGTGGGGGCGGCTGCACGGCGCGCGGCGCGGCTTCGCGCGGCACGGCGGACCAGAGTTCGGCCTCGAACGAAACCAGCGGTTCGTCCTGCTGCCAGTGCACGCCCCAGGTGAGCGCGCCCATGAGCAGGGCATGCGCCACCAGCGCCAGGCCGACAGGCCCCAGCCAGCGGCCCGGGCGGGGTGGCTTGAGGTCGTGGGTGTCGGCGGTGATCTGCATGTCGGAATGGGTCAACGCGTGGTCTGGACCGACAGGCCGACACGTTGGACACCCGCGCGCTGCAGGGTGTCCATCGCCTTGACCACGGTCTCGTACTTGATGCCCTTGTCGGCGCTGATGACCACGGGTACCTTGTCGGCTTCACCGCCTTCTGACGCCGCCTGCAGCTTGCGCACTTCCTCGGCGAGTTGCGTCATCTTGATGCTGCGACCGTCTTTGTTGGACAGGCCTTCGCGCACCTCGATGCCCTCGTCCTTGTCGATGATGACCTGCACAAAATCCTTGGGTTGCGCGTTGGCCTGACCGACGCTGGGCAGATCGATCTGGCTCGGCGAGATCAGTGGTGCCGTGACCATGAAGATGATCAGCAGCACGAGCATGACATCGATGAACGGGACCATGTTGATCTCGTTCTTGGTGCGCCGTGGGCGACGGGACGACGCTGCCATGTCAGTGACCGGAGGCAGACTGGTTGCCCAGGTTGCGCTGCAGGATGTTGGAGAACTCTTCCATGAACGTTTCCATGCGGCTGGCCGCGCGGTCGATGTCGTGGGCGAAGCGGTTGTAGGCCACCACCGCGGGGATGGCGGCGAACAGGCCGATGGCGGTCGCGACCAGGGCTTCGGCGATGCCGGGCGCCACGCTGGCCAGCGTCACCTGGGCGAGAGCGGCCAGGCCGGTGAAGGCGTGCATGATGCCCCAGACGGTGCCAAACAGGCCGACATAGGGCGCCACGGAGCCGACCGTGCCAAGGAAGGAGAGATTGGCTTCCATCACGTCGAGCTCGCGCTGGAAGCTCGCGCGCATGGCGCGGCGGGCGCCGTCGAGCAGGGTGCCGTTGTCGGTGATGTGGCGTTCGCGCAGTTTCTGGTATTCGCGCATGCCGCTGGCAAAGATGCGCTCCAGCGGGCCGCCGTGGCGTGCGCTCTGGGCGGCGGCGGCGTAGAGGTCGTTGAGGTTGGCGCCTGACCAGAACTCGCGCTCAAAATCTTCGTTGTGCGCGTTCACCCGCTTGAGCGCGAAGACTTTGCGGAAGATGGCGGCCCAGCTGATGATGGACACCACCACCAGCAACAGCACCACGGCCTGGACCACCCAGCTCGCGTTGAGCAACAACTGGACGATGGAGAGTTCTTGGGTCATGTCGTTCGGAGTGGTTGGAAGGAGAAAGGTTCAGGTGATCGGGCTGCCCGGCAAGGGCATGACATCCAGCACCGCAGTGGGGATGCGCTGGGGTCGCATGGTAGCGGTATTCACCCAGCCGATGCGGATGCTGCCTTCACAGAGCAGCACATCGGTTTCACCAACCTGCTGCGCTTTCAGGAGCGCAGACTGCCTGATTGTGAGGGAGGCCTTGCCGACTTCCAGCACACGGGCGGTAACCAAAAGCAAATCGTCCAGCCGGGCCGGCCGCAGGTAGCGCACCTGGGTGTCGGTCACGACGAACATGCCACCCGCTTCTTCGCGCAGGCGCTGCTGCTGGATGCCCAGACCACGCAACCACTCGGTGCGGGCGCGCTCGAAGAACTTCAGGTAGTTGGCGTAGAACACGATGCCGCCGGCGTCGGTGTCCTCCCAGTACACGCGGACTGGCCAGGTGAACGGGCTACCTTCCGGTTCGCTCACAGGGCCGCCTCCAGCCGGGCCACCGCTTCACGCAGCTGCGCCATCGAATTGGCGGTGGAAAACCGCAGGTAGCGCCCGGGGTCCGCGTTGCCGAAATCGCGGCCGGGCGTGGTGGCCAGCTGGCAGCGTTTCATCAGCTCGAAGGCCAGTGCCCAGCTGCCACCTTCGTCGGCGCGTGCGCCCTGCGGCGGGATGCCCCAGCGCTCGCACAGACCGCTCACATCGGCCCAGGCGTAGAACGCGCCGTCGGGCATGACCGGCACCGTGAGGCCGAGGCGGTTGAGTTCGGGAATGAAATAGTCGCGCCGGGCCTTGAACTCGGCGCGGCGGCGCTCGAATTCCGCCAGGCTCTCCGGCTCGAAGCAGGCCAGCGCCGCGTGTTGCGCGATGGTGCTGGCACAGATGAACAGGTTTTGCGCCAGCCGCTCCACCACGGGCACCAGCGCGGGCGGCAGCACCAGCCATCCCAGGCGCCAGCCGGTCATGTTGAAGTATTTGGAGAAGCTGTTGATGCTGATGACGTCGTCGCCCAGGCCGTCGGGCAGGCCGAGCGCGCTGTGGCCGTAGGCATCTTCATAACTCAGCCCGAGGTAGATTTCGTCGACCAGGGTCACGCCGCCGCGCTCGCGCACGAAACGGGCGATGCGTTCCAGCTCGTCGCGCGCGATGCTGGTGCCGGTGGGGTTCGACGGCGAGGCCAGCAGCACGCCGCGTGTGGCGGGCGTCCAGGCCGCTTCCACATGGGCCGCGCTGAGCTGGAAGCGCTCGGCCGGGCCGGAGGGAATGAGCACCGCCTTGCCTTCGGCCGCCTGCACGAACTGGCGGTTGCAGGGGTAGCTCGGGTCCGGCATCAGCACCTCGTCGCCGGCCTCGATGAGCGCCAGGCAGGCCAGTTGCAGCGCAGCCGAGGCGCCCGCGGTGATCACGATGCGGCCCGGATCGATGTCCAGCCCGAAGCGCGCCGCGTACCAGCCACTGATGACGCGGCGCAAGGCGGGCAGGCCGGTGGCCGCGGTGTACTGGCTGCGTCCGTCGTGGATGGCGCGCTCGGCGGCCAGCTGCACCAGCGGCGGAGCGGTGAAGTCGGGTTCACCGATGTTGAGCGTGATCATCGGGCGGTCGCCGGGCCGGGCTCCGGCGGCCATGTCGGCTGCGGCTTTGGCCAGCTCCATCACATAAAAGGGCTCGACCCGCTGGGCGCGTTGGGAAATCCGCATGCTGTGGCTGGTGTCCCGGTCTCAGGCTTCGTCGGCGCCGTCGCTGCGCGGGCCCGATGGCTTGCGCGCTGGCGCCTTGCTCGGAGCGGCGGCGATCTCGGCCGGTCGCAACTGCGCGGCGAGCTGGTGCAGCACGCCGTTGACGTATTTGTGGCCGTCGGTGCCACCAAAGGATTTGGCCAGCTCGATGCACTCGTTGATGACCACGCGCCAGGGCACGTCGAGGCAGTGCTGGAGCTCGTAGGCGCCGATCCAGAGCACGCCGCGCTCGATGGGCGAGAGCTCGACCAGCGGGCGATCGAGCAGGGGTGTGATCAGCGTGTCGAGTGTCGCGGCCTGGGCCACGCAGCCGTGGAGCAGGGCGTCGTAATGCACGCTGTCGGCCTTGTGGAAGCCGGAGAGGTCGCGTGTGAAGGCATCGATGTCGCTGGCTTCGTTGCGGCCCACCATGTGCTGGTAGAGCGCCTGCAGGGCGAACTCGCGGGCGCGGGTGCGGGCCGATTTGTCGGCGGCCTTGCGCGCCTTGGGCGCGCTGGTGGTGGTCGAGGTGGTGTCGTTCATGTCAGCCGATGTCTTCCAGCAGGTGGGCCATTTCGATGGCCACGCGTGCCGCGTCACGCCCTTTTTCTTCCTGGCGGGCGACCGCCTGCTCCAGGTTCTCGGTGGTGAGGATGGCGTTGGCGATCGGGACCTGGTAGTCCAAGGCCAGGCGCGTCACGGCCGAGCCGGACTCGTTGGCCACGAGTTCGAAGTGGTAGGTCTCGCCGCGGATGATGCAGCCCAAGGCGATCAGGGCGTCAAAGTCGTCGCGCTCGGCCAGGGCCTGCAAGGCCACGGGCACTTCAAGCGCACCGGGCACCTTCACATGGGTGATGTTTTTTTCCAGAACGCCCAGCGCCAGCAGCTCAGCGTGGCAGGCGTTGTAAAGCGCATCGGTGATGCCTTCGTTGAAGCGGGCCTGCACGATACCGATGGCGAGTTTCTTGCCCTCGAGCGGGTTGGGGGTGCCTTTGTCTGCGCCGAACATGGGGAGTTTCTTTCTGGTTGTGTGTGAGGAAGTTCAGGCGTTGCGACTGAGGTATCCGGTGATTTCGAGGCCGTAGCCGGTCATGCTGGGCATGCGGCGCGGGTTGCCCATGAGCTGCATCTTGTGCACGCCACATTCGCGCAGGATCTGTGCGCCCACGCCGTAGGTGCGCAGGTCCATGCGGCCGCGTTCGGGGGCCTGGGCCGATCGGGCCGTGCCTTCGAACTGGGCCAGCAATTGCGCGGCCGTCTCGCCGCAGTTGAGCAGCACGGCCACGCCCGCGCCGGATTCGGCGATGTGGCGCAGGCTGGCTTCGAGGCTCCAGCTGTGCATGGAGCGGCCCACTTCCAGCGCGTCCAGCACGGACAGCGGTTCGTGCACGCGCACGGCCACGCTCTGGTCGGGTGTCCACTGGCCCTTGACCAGCGCCAGATGCAAGGCGCCGCTGGGGCCATCGCGGAAGGCGTGGGCGGTGAATTCGCCGAAGGCGGTGTTGAGGCTGCGGGTGCCGAGCTTCTGCACCAGGCTCTCGTTGCGGCTGCGGTGTTCGATCAGGTCGGCGATGGTGCCGATCTTCAGACCGTGTTCGGCCGCGAACAACTGCAGGTCCGGCAGGCGGGCCATGGTGCCGTCGTCCTTCATGATTTCGCAGATGACCGAGGCGGGCGAGCAGCCGGCCATGGCGGCGAGGTCACAACCGGCTTCGGTGTGGCCCGCGCGCATGAGCACGCCGCCTTCGACAGCCTGCAGCGGAAAGATGTGGCCGGGCTGCACCAGATCGTCGGCCTGGGCTTTGGGTGCCACGGCGGCCTGCACCGTGCGCGCGCGGTCGGCCGCCGAAATGCCGGTGGTCACACCCTCCGCGGCCTCGATCGATACCGTGAACGCCGTGCCTTTCTTGTCACCGTTTCGCACGACCATGGGCGGGAGCTTGAGCTGTTCGCAGCGCTCGCGCGTGAGCGTCAGACAGATCAGGCCACGGCCGTAGCGGGCCATGAAGTTGATCGCTTCGGGTGTCACGTGGTCGGCGGCGAGCACGAGGTCGCCTTCGTTTTCACGGTCTTCTTCATCGACGAGGATCACGATGCGACCGGCGCGCATGTCGGCGACGATGTCTTCCACAGGGGAGATGGCCACGGGCGCCAGGGTTTCAGGGGCGTTCATGCTGAAGGGTCCTTGTGTGGGGTGCTGGAGGCGCTGAGCATGCGTTCCACGTAACGCGCCACGGTGTCGATTTCGAGGTTGACCTGGCTGCCATCGGCCAACTGGCCGAGGGAGGTGTTTTCCACCGTGTGGGGAATGAGGTTGATGCTGAACTCGCAGCCAGCGACGCTGTCTTGTATCTGGTTCACCGTGAGGCTCACGCCGTTGACGGTGATGGAGCCCTTGTAGGCGAGGTATTTGCCCAGTTCGGGCGGCGCCATCACCCGCAGTTCCCAGCTTTCGCCGACGCGGGCGAAACGGGTCACGGTGCCGATGCCGTCCACATGGCCGGAAACGATGTGCCCGCCCAGCCGATCGTTGCCGCGCAAGGCTTTTTCAAGGTTGACACGGTTGCCCACCGTGGCCAGGCCTGCCGTGCAGGCCAGCGATTCGGCCGACACATCGATGGTGTAGCGGTGGTTGGGTGCGTCCAGCGTGGTCACGGTCATGCAGGCACCGTTGTGCGCGATGCTGTCGCCCAGACCCACGTCGTCGAGGTAGCCCGGAGGCGCCTCGATCGTGAGTCGCTTGCCGTGGTCCAAAGAGCTGCCCTGAGCGTGGAGGTCGGCGATACGCCCCACGCCGGTGATGATGCCGGTAAACATAGGCGCGTATTTTCGCAGGGTTTGCGCGCGCTTTCCGGCCGAGGGTCACCGGAAAGGCAGAAATGCCGGTTAGCCGGGCGCCAAAGGGTGGCCCGCCCAGGGCAGAGGGGGTGTTCAGGGGTGCAGAAAGTCGTCGCGGCCGCGCACCCGGGCCACGATCCGCAGGTCTTCACCCACTGGATCGATGGAGTGAAAAGCGAGCTTCGTGCCGTCATCCAGCTTCTGCAGCGGACCAAAACCGGCCATGCCATGGCCTCCCGAGCCCAGGAGCAGGGGAGCCAGGTAAAGCAGCAGTTCGTCCACCAGGCCTTCGCGGATGAACGAGCCATTGAGTTTGTGGCCCGCTTCCAGATGCAGCTCGTTGACCTCGCGCTGGCCCAGATCGAGCAGCATCGCCGCCAGGTCCACCTTGCCCTGCGGGCTGGGCAGGCAGATCACCGTGGCGCCCAGGGCTTCCAGCGCCGCCTGTTTCTGTGGCTCGGTGGCTGCGCAATAAATGAGGATCTTGCGCGTCAGTCCTTGGGCCGGCGGGCCGAAGAGGCGGGCGGTCAGCGGGGTTTCCAGCCGGCTGTCGACGATCACCAGATGTGGCTGGCGCGGTGTGTCCACCAGCCGCACGTCCAGCATCGGATCGTCTTCGAGCACGGTGCCTATGCCCGTCAACACCGCGCAGGCGCGGGCCCGCCAGGCATGGCCATCGGTGCGCGCGGTTTCCCCGGTGATCCACTGACTCACCCCGTTGCCCAGCGCCGTGCTGCCGTCCAGTGAAGCGGCAACTTTCATGCGCACCCAGGGCGTTCTCCGGATCATGCGGCTGAAGAAGCCGATGTTGAGTTCGCGCGAAGCGCGAGCGGCTTCGCTGTCGGGTGGCAGCAGCTCCACCGTGATACCCGCAGCGCGGAGGCGCTCCAAGCCGCGGCCCGCCACCAGCGGATTTGGATCGGCCGTGGCCACCACCACTTTGGCGACTTTCGCCGCGATCAGCGCGTCGCAACACGGCGGCGTGCGGCCGTGGTGGGAGCAGGGTTCCAGTGTGACAAAGGCCGTAGCGCCGATGACCGACTCGCCACGGGCCTGCGCATCGCGCAAGGCCATGACTTCTGCGTGAGGGCCCCCGGCTTGCTGGGTGTGGCCCTGGCCGATCACGCGGCCATCGGGGGCGGTGAGGATGCAGCCGACTCGGGGGTTGGGGTTGGAAAGCTGAGTGGCAAGAGCGGCGAGGTCTCTTGCGTCGGTCAACGCATCGACCGCATCGACCGCATCGGTCGTGGTCACCCCTAGCGGCCCCAGCATTCCAGCGTCAAGGCCGCACGGTTGTCGAGTACGTTGTTGGCACCTTTCAGGTTCTGCTGGTTAAGCAGCAGAGTTTGACAGTCATCGGCAAGCTGGGCGCCAACGGGCACGGCTTGCAATGTGAAAGTCGCGGCTGTGGGCTGTCCCGCGACGAAGCTGATGTTGTAACGCGCCGGCCCACCCGGCGGCACCACCGTCATGCCCGTGGCAGCGAGAAACGCTGCCCCAACCGCTACGCCGTCCTGGGTGGCGTTGTAGCTTCCCGATAGCGAGTAGTTCTGCTCCAGGCGCTGCGCAATCGCCATCAGGAAGTTTTTCGCTTCAGCACGGTGGCTGCGCATGATGTATGCGTTGTAGCTTGGTATCGCGACGGCGGCCAGGATGCCGATGATCGCGACGACGATCATCACCTCGATCAAGGTGAATCCTCGGCTGTGGGCTCTGGAGGTTTGCGTTTGCATGGTGTTCACTTCGTCAGAATCTCACGCCAGTTGTAGCGCCCTTTGGGAGCGCCTGATCCCAGGACAGAAGGGGGATCTCCACAGGTCACAGGCTTGTTGTCACCGTCAAGGCATTTGCAGTCCGGATTGGTGGCTGGATCACAGGGTTCGGGTTTTTTCGGTTTGCAGCCATCCTGGTTGCAAACCACAACCTGATCCTTCTCTTTGTCCGCATAGGTGTTGCTCACCTTGATCACGCCGGTGGAGTTGACCGACAGGCCACCGACCAGATTACCGTTGACCAGCAGGTTGTTGGATTTTCCAGTGGACAGATTCACCGCCATGATGAAGCCTGTGTTTCCGGGGTCGCAGACATCACCCGACGGCTTGGTCGTGGCAAACAGCACCACACCGGTGTCGGGCGGCAGGGTGGAGTTCGACAGCACCCGCTCGCCGCCTGTGAAGGCCATCTTCCAGCCCTTCTTGTCGGTCATGTCTGGCGTCGGCCAGGTCCTGCCCACAAGACCGTTCCCAAGCGAGGTGCTGGTGTACGTGATGGTGGCCAGATCGCTCGCAGGCACCGTGAGCGAGGAAGACGGATTGTTGTCAAGAACGCTGTAAAAACCGGTGACGGACGTCGAGTCGGTGTAGTCGGTGTCTTCGTTCAGTTTGCCGGTGCCGAAAGAAACGATCCAGCCATCAGCACCCTTTTCCACCGAGGGTGCTGTCGTGATGGGTTGCCCTGTCGCGTAGACCTTGCCGATGTAGCGCCATGCCGCACCGGTGTCGTTGTATTTGGCCACGACGTAGTTGCCAGTTTTCAGCATGGAAAACTGGAACTTGTGCAGGTTGCCCTCGATATCACCCGCATACACGGTATCGATCAAGCCATCGCGATCCGTGTCCACCGGGGTGGGTGTTGCAAGGCCGTTGGCGGTCCCGTCAACGGCCTGCAGTTTGAGCGCCGCTGCACCGGTGTTGGCGTTGAGCATGAACAGCACGGCGTCACCCGTGGTTGCGCCAAAACCGTTGCCAACGATGACGCGCCACACACCATTGGCGTCGGACGCATCCACCACCTTGGCGATCTGTTGGTACGTACCTGAAACAGGGTGGATGGACGGTTCGTTGAAGGTGTAACCCAGGTCGGCATCCTGGGCCGCGGTGAACTCCCACATGGGGATCGCGCTCAATGCCGACTCCGTCATGGAGGCGAAGTTCTTCTGGTTCGTGATGTCCAGCGCATAGAAACCTTTGCCCCCAGCGCCCAGACCACCCACCAGCATCGTTCCCCAGGTGGACGCGGTCTTCTGGAAATCGCCCGTCATGGGGGTGCTGTCCACGAAATACCGGTGCTGGAAGTTCAGGGCCGAAAGACCTGCCAGGTTGTCATACACGGCACCGGGGATGTAGCCGAAAAGCTCCTTGCCGTCGGTACCGGCGAAGGCGTGGAGCATGCCGTCGTTGCCACCGACATAGACCACGGCGGGGCGGTTCTTGTTGGCCAGTCGGTAGTCCGCGTGGCCGGCGAAGTTGGCACCAAAGAGCGCCGGTCCGGGGCCCGAAACATAGTTCACGCCGGAGTTGACGATGTCGCCCAGCAGTTTTTCGTGGCGCTTGCGGAAGACGCTGACTTCGTTGGTTCGGTCGCCACGCAGGTAGTTGCTGCGGTCTTCACCCAGTGTGTCGCTGGGTTGCAACTTCGCCTTCTGGTCGGCATTGAGACTAGCCCACAAGAATGGCGTGGAACTGAAGCCACCCGTTGGCCCGGTGGCGCGCCAGGATGTGAAAATTTTGCGCGAGGTGGCCGTCAGGGGCGTGGTCACCAGCGTGGGTGCCGAAGTCTTGAACCAGCGCGAAGCTTCCCAGTCTGGCGTGTCCCTGCATTCATCGGCCGTTTGGGTGGGTTTGCAGGCACGGACCGTGCCGCTCCAGTTTTGCGGGTCGTAACCGGCATAAATGATCTGGCTGCTCGATGTCTGCCGGCTGGAAGTCACGGCGGCGCTCGAAGCCGAGTTGACGCTGGACTTGGCTGAAATGTCGGCGAACGCGCTGGAGAGTCCCGACTTCAGCAGCGCGGGGGTGCTGCCCGCGAACCAGGTGTCGGGCACACCATTGCCATCGGCGTCCCAGGAGGCGGGCGTGGTGTTCGGGTTGTTGCTGCTCTCGATCGATCTGTCGAAGCCGCCGTACTTGGCTGCGAGCCAGTATTGGGTTCTCAACGTACCCGCCGCCGGCATGTAGTTGACACCATTGCCGTTCTCCAGAACGTCCACGAAGTAGGTGCTGATGTTCTGCTCCCCGGTCAGATCGCTCCGGATGTCGTTGGTATTGGCCCAGTGGGCCAGGCCTGCCACATATGGCGTTGGGGTGCTGGCTCCGCCTGCCCATCCGTTGAGGCCGGTGCTGTCCCGTGCGTCCGGCATGCCTTCCATGCCGCGCAAGGTGTTCCACAGCGTCTGTACGTTCAGGCTGTCTGGGTCGGATGGGTTGTCACCGGTGCAACCGGATTTCGTTGACCCCGGCAGGTCACCGTCGCAGTGGGTGTAGATGTCGCCAATCGCCAGCATGAAGTTTTTCTGGCAGGTGTTGATCATCGGGTCCCGGCTCTTGCCTCGGGTGAGCGCATCGCCAGTGATCACCGGAAAGCCGTCCAGTCCAGCTGCATTGAGGTTGTTGGTATATACGTCTGGCAGCGCATAGCCGCGCATGTAGCGCTGCGCCGCGTAAAAAAGCTCGCTCACTGGGTCATAGCCCTTGTAGCCCGCGGCATACCCGAACTTGTTCAGGTAGTTCATCAGGCCGGAATTGGCAACGGCATTGGCCGTTGCGTCGGTCGGGTCCGGGTTGCTGAACATCTGGCCCGTGGTGGTGTTCCACTCCGGGTTCGGGTTGGTGATCACGCCGGTCTTGGTCGCCGCCACAGGACCGACGCTCTTCATTGCCGAGCGCAGGACGCCACCACTGCGCGCATTCGCCGGATCCGTCTCATTGAGGTAGCCAAAGGCACCAAACCTGAGCGTGTTGGCGTACTGCTGGATCAAACCTTCCGGTTTGGCGACACCGGAATATTTGGCTTGGCAGTTGTCTTCCCGAGGTACTCCGGTCACCGCAACACAGGCTTCTACCCGGATGTTGAAGCACCAACTCGTTCCAGCATTTCCCGGCAATGGCGAGTCGGCACAGCGATCGCGTTGATCGGTGCCTCCCCAATCAACAAAATTGCTGGCATTGGACACGACAAATTTGGATCCATACCCGCCGGAGCGCACATATTTGTCGCTGCCCCTCTGGGCGGCGGGGACCCCGGGGGTTGTCGTTCGGATGCGCTTGAGCGGGTTGTAGCTGTTTCGATCACTGAAAGACCGGATCAAAACCGTGCGTGTCGTGGTGTCACCAGGATGGGCGGCGGACTTTGTCGAAAAATTGTCCCGTGTCCCACCCGTCATGACCGATCGGAACTGGTCCAGGTTGGTCATGGTCAGCCAGTTGAGGAAGTTCCCGCTCCATTGGTCGGTGGCCGGGCAGGTGCCGTTGGCATTCATGGCACTGACCGGGGTGAATACCTCATTGGTTGTGGAGTAGGTGTAACACTTCCTGTTGTCGAAATAGCCTTCATAGCGCAGCGCGACCGTGTAGTCGGCGCTGGAATACGAAACCTGGAGACCGGTGGGAAACTCGACCGACAGCGCCAGCAAGACGTTGCCAGGCACCGCCGTGCTCTGGGGCGGTTGTGTGCTCGGCGTGAACGACCAGGACGAGGTCACTGTGATCAGGCTCAACAAGCCGAGGCCAAACTTGCGCAGCATGGTGTGTGTGTTCATGGTGTTCCCTGTTCCGATGTCATAAGGGGGAAAAAACGGATTGCAGGGTCACAGAAGTGCGTCCCGCAGGCCCGGTTGTGCGACCGAACCCAACCGCTGTGATGCGGAAAAAGACTTTGGAGGTGGACGAGGACAACAAGGTCGGTCCTGCGAAGACCTCGATCAGATACCGAGGTGCCGGGATGCCCTGGGGCGCAGCAAAGGGGGCGTTCGTGAACCGGCCGTACGGTACCGTCGGGACAGCCGCATTGATGGTTCCGGTGCATGCCCTCGCGGGAGCGGCAGCATCTTCCCAGTTTGCCCCGCTCCAGACCGGCATGCCACAGTTGGTGGCTGCGTCTGCGTTGTAGACACCCTGCATGTTGAGCGCCTGAGTACGCCCTCCGTCAACAAAAGCTGCTTCGGGGTTGGTGGCGGAGTCGATGCCCCAGAAGTTCGCATCGGCTGTTGTTTTTGGGCGGGTTCCGTCGGGGCGCAAGGTCGCACAACCCGCGGTTGCGCAAAACTGGCCATCAAACCGGAGCCCCAGGATGTCGCGCTCCGCGTCGCGCAGTGCCATTTCTGCGTACTCCCGAGCCAGTGCGCGGTCCCGGTCGTTGGAAGCCATGCGCTCTTCAAACAGGGAGCCGCGCAGCGCCATGACGCCCAGCGTGGACAGGACAATCAGAAAGATCAAGGCGGTGACCAGCACGAAACCTTGTTGGCGGTGAGGGTGTTTCATGATGGATTACAGGGGCGTGGCAAACACCGCATTGCGAAGGGAAACCACGGAGGTGAAGCGTTTCCAGAGCCGGGTGTCGCCTGCGGCGCGGGCAATGTTGGGCTGGTATCCACCCACTGCACTGCGTTGGCAGGTGGGGCGGGTGGGTTGCAGTGCGACCGTGCCACTCGCCGCCGCACCGCGGGTGACCTGATCGGTCGCGGAAATGATGCAAATTTCCACTGCTGTGACGCCCGCCCAGCCTTGAGGGCTCGCTGTGACCTCGGTGGCGCTGATGTACTGCGACTGCGCACCGCCGGCAGCCTCCTCGTTGGCCGCAAGACCTGGGGCCGCCACTTGATAGCGAAGAATGAACTCTTCAACACCTGCTGCAATGTCCTGAGTTTGTGCAGCCCCAGACCCCTGACAAGCCAGCTGGGAAACGCCATCCGTGTTGCGCAATGAGAACTGGTTGATGACCAGGGTATCCCCATCCGGTGTCCCGGCGCCAGCAGAGCCGGGTGCCGCCGGCGCCTGTTGGAGGCAATCCAGGCCGTCACCTGTATTCCCGTCGGCGGGAACCAGACTGTTGCCAGCGTTGGCTGGTGTGACAGGAACCCCTTGGTAGGCAATGCGCAGAGTGTGACGGGTGGCGTTAGCTGCGCCGCAAGCGGGAACCAGTGGCGGAGCAGCCGATGTGATGCCTCGGGGCGTGTTAATCATCGGGCCGTCGCAGCCAAATACCGGTGTAAGACCTTCATAGAACCGCGAAATGGGTGTTGCGATGGTGCCGATGGCCGGGTCACGCACATACATATTCGCCAGATCCACGTTCTTGGCGTCAAACAATGTCTCGGCCTGCGAATTGCCAGCGGCATCCAGGTCGAACAGGTCGACATATCCCGCCTGCATCAGATTCTGCCGCAGCAGTCGCATCACGATGCGCGCGGGATCGTTCAGTTGCGCCTGGTCTTCACGCTGACGCAAGACATTGTTGGAACTGACATACACAGTGCCAATGGCGGTCAGAATGATCAGGCCAATGGCCAGGCTGACCATGACCTCGATCAGCGAGGTGCCTGTTTGGCGCCGATGATGAGCAGTTTTTTTCATGGTGTCACCCACAGATTCAGGCAGCGGATACCATCAACCGCCGGCGCAGGACAGGAGGCATCTTGGAGATCGACGTTCAGGTTGGCGGCGGTGTCGGTTTCCAGTTGGGCTTTTTCCCGCCACATGACCACAACCCGCCGCCCATTGGGCTCAGTGGCGGCGCCCACCGTGACAGGGAAGATGGAGCCCCGTCCGCCGGGCAACTCGCGGGCCAGTGATTGGCGCCACTCGCGCAAATCACGCTGTGCGGCTTGCGCTGCGGTACAGGCGAGTTGGCCGTTTAAACCGCAGCCAGGATCGTTGGGCTGATCGTCGGCATTGTCGTAGTCATTTGGAGCCAGATAGCCACCATCGGGATTGGCCGTCGCGGCAGCCAGGTTGGCCAAGGTGAGAACAGAGTTGTTCACACGCATTTTTTCAATGATGAAATCGGCCTGAATCAAGGCCTGAGATCTCATGGAAGACGTCTGTTGAAATCGAGTGGACGCCAGTTGAAGACCTGCAGCCCCCAGCAGGCCGACCGCCACGACGAACATGGTGATCAATACCTCGATCAACATGGCGCCACGTTCGTGTGATGCCCTGTATTTCAGGGGACGGTGGTTTTTCATCATATTGAACACACGCCTGGTGATGAAAGAGTGATTCTTCCCGTGCGGTTGATGGTAAGTACGCGGACCATATAGTCAAAAGTGGGAGTCGTAGGGCAGACTTCCACCGTTGCACCTGCAAAGTTGCTGGCGGGCAATCCGTTGGGTAAATACGTAAAACGACGTGTCGCTGCGCTCGTGGCGTCAATTCTGATCAGCGTTCTTGGCAGGGTATCTTGCAGAATCAACTGGGCAGCGTCGTTGGCTTGCGGCCCTGTGCGTACGATCCAGCCATTTTGAAACTCGGTTTCGGTGCAGGTAACGCCATCGTCGCTCGGGCAAAGGGTGACGGGGGTGTTGATGCGCACGGCCTCAGACCGTGCAAACTGCAACGAAGCATTAAAATCGTTGACGGCGGTACGGATGGCATTCCGCGTGCGCATCTGGGTCCAGCTCGGAATCGCCAAGGTGGCAAGAATCGCGACCAGTGCGACAACCACCATGAGTTCAATCAAGGTGAAGCCGAACTGGTTCACACGAGGTCGAGAGCCAACGGAGAAATGAGCGATTGCCATGTCGATAGTTTGACTTTGGTGACGGGGCGCAAGAGATCGTCTCCGATGAAAGCTCGGATCATCACGACCAGCGGTAAAAAGTACTCCTGAGCCTGTGATGCCGGTCACAGGCGAGTGCATCAACGTCGCACTTCGTCCACCAGCGCACGGAACTCGTCGATGTCTTCGAAGCTGCGGTAGACGCTGGCGAAGCGGATGTAGGCCACCTTGTCGAGCTTCTTGAGTTCGCGCATGACCATTTCGCCCAGCCGGGTGGCTGGGACTTCGCGGGCACCTAGGTTCAGCAACTTTTCTTCGATGCGCTCGATGGCCGCGTCGACCTGCTCGGTGCTGACCGGGCGTTTGCGCAGCGCCAGTGCAAAGGACGCGCGCAATTTGGCCGGCACGTAGTCGACGCGCCGGCCATCTTTCTTCACCACGGCCGGGAAACTGACTTCCGGCCTTTCATAGGTGGTGAAGCGTTTTTCGCAATGGCCGCACTGGCGGCGGCGGCGAATGAAGTCCGCGTCTTCGGAGATCCGGGTCTCGACGACCTGGGTCTCCAGATGACCGCAGAAGGGGCACTTCACTTGTAGACCGGGAACCGGGCCGTCAGCGCGTTGACCTTGGCGCGCACGGCCTCGATGTTGGCCGGGTCGCGCGGGTTGTCCAGCACGTCGGCGATCAGGTTGGCGGTCAGGCGGGCTTCTTCGTCCTTGAAGCCACGCGTGGTCATGGCGGGGGTGCCGATGCGCACGCCGCTGGTGACCATCGGCTTTTCCGGGTCGTTGGGGATGGCGTTCTTGTTGATCGTCATGTGGGCGCTGCCCAGCACGGCCTCGGCTTCCTTGCCGGTGATGCCTTTGGCGCGCAGGTCGACCAGCATGACGTGGCTTTCTGTGCGGCCGCTGACGATGCGCAGTCCGCGCGAAACCAGGGTTTCGGCAACGATGCGTGCGTTGGTCAGCACTTGTTGCTGGTAGGCCTTGAAGTCGGGTTGCAGCGCTTCCTTGAAGGCGACCGCTTTGGCCGCAATGACGTGCATCAGCGGGCCGCCCTGCAGGCCGGGGAAGATGGCGCTGTTGATGGCCTTTTCGTGTTCAGCCTTCATCAGGATGATGCCGCCCCGCGGGCCGCGCAGGCTCTTGTGGGTGGTGGAGGTGACCACGTCGGCAAAAGGCACCGGGTTGGGGTACACGCCTGCGGCGATCAGGCCGGCGTAGTGGGCCATGTCCACCATGAAGATGGCGCCGACTTCCTTGGCGATTTTCGCGAAGCGCTCGAAATCGATGCGCAGGCTGTAGGCCGATGCGCCGGCGATGATGAGTTTGGGCTTGGTTTCCCGCGCCTTGCGCTCCATGGCTTCGTAGTCGATCGCTTCGTTGGCGTCCAGGCCGTAGCTGACCACGTTGAACCATTTGCCCGACATGTTCAGCGGCATGCCGTGGGTGAGGTGGCCGCCCTCGGCCAGGCTCATGCCCATGATGGTGTCGCCGGGTTTCAGGAAAGCCAGAAAGACGGCTTCGTTGGCGGACGCGCCACAGTGCGGCTGCACGTTGGCCGCGTCGGCACCGAAGATCTGCTTGACGCGGTCAATGGCCAGTTGCTCGGCGATGTCCACGTATTCGCAACCGCCGTAGTAGCGGCGGCCGGGATAGCCTTCGGCGTATTTGTTGGTGAGCTGGGTGCCCTGGGCGGCCATGACGGCGGGCGAGGCGTAGTTCTCGCTGGCGATCAGCTCGATGTGGTGTTCCTGGCGCGCGTTTTCGGCCTGGATGGCGGCAAACAGCTCGGGATCGGTTTGCTCGATGAGGATGTTGCGGTCGTACATGGTTGGCAGTCTTGGGTAACGTGGATCCCGGCGCGCGTCAGCGGGTGACGACGGCAGGGGCTGCCCAGGCGAACGGCTGATCACCTGTCTTGGCAGCCAGGCGGCACGCTTCCCAGTGGTTGTCCCTGGTGTCCCGGATGGGGGCAGGGGGGCCACGTCAGCACCGTAGCTTGGGCTGTGAGCCCTGTGCCTTGAGTGCCTATCGCCAGTTGCGTGCGGGGCCTAGTTTATCCGAGCAGGGCGGCTAGGCGCCCGAGTGGGCAATATTCTCGGGCCCGGCCAGGGATCACGAACTGGCCAGCAGCAGGGGTTCCACGGTTTCCGCAACGGGGGCAGCTTCGGCCGCTTCCAGTTCGGTGGCGTCGGGCGTTGGCAGTGTCTCGGTATCAGCGGGTGCGACGACCGGTATGGTTCTGTAGCTGGGGAAGCGGGTGGGCATGGGCTTGCCCAGCGCCACGCTCTGGATGCGCAGGTGTTCGGCCATCACCTTGTTGATGTAGCCACTGCCATCGGTGGTGACCGCACCGACGTACAGGCGCAGACCGCCTTCGATGGACCCCGCCCGCTTGATGCAGTCCTGCAGCACCTGTGCACCCACCCGCAGGTTGGACACGGGGTCGAACGCCGCCAGCTGGCCGCCAAAGTCTTCGTATTTTTCAGTGTGCACGCGCGTGAGCACCTGCATCAGGCCTTGCGCACCGACGGGGCTCTGGGCAAAAGGATTGAAGCGCGACTCCACGGCCATCACCGCCAGGATCAGGGTTGGGTCCATCCGCGCCTTTTCGCCCACCTCGAAGGCTTCTGCCACCAGGACCCCCAGCGGCTCCGGAGCAACCCGGTACTTGCGGCTCAGCCAGAAGGCCACGTTGGCCTGTTGTTTGGGCAGTTGGGTGGGTTGCACGGCCGTCACCCTTTGCACGGCTTCGGGTTCGGGTTCGAACGCGACCACGGGAGCGGCGGCCACCTGGCGCTGCTGCAGCCAGCCCAGCAGGTGTTGCTCGGCGTCGCTGCGCAGGTCGTGGCGCGCGGCCAGCGTGATCAGGCCCACGGCGAGAACGGTGCCCAGCAGCGCAACGCTGTTGTGGGTGATGGCGAGGAAGCCCTGGACCACGTCGCTGAGGGCGGTGTTGAGGGATGCCTTGGCACCTGGGGTGCTCTTGTGGTGGCGGGTGGTGGTGTCATTCATGATGTCTCTCCTGTCGGTGCCGCGGTGACCGTGTGGGTCTGTGCGGCTGGCTGGGCACCTCATCGAGGCGGGCTTTGTGAGCCTTGCGTTCGATGGACCCTGCTGGGTCAGCGGCTCGGGTTTACCCTGAAGGGCAAAACCGGCGAATGTTAGAGGCAGTTTAATATCAAGTCAATGTTTAAAACTTGATTCATAAATACTTTAAGGTATATGTAGTGGAGATGTTGGCCCCCTTTTGTGTTCCGTGCTAGCACGGATGCCAGCCCGGATCAGCGATGCTCGCCGGTCGGCGTCTCAGAAGTACCGCTGGTCGATTCGGGTGCGCTCGGGTGTTGTTACTGCTGTTAACCGAGTGACTTTCATCACGCGCTGATTGCGATTGAAAATTTCCATGACGTTGGTCGGGGCTGCGTCTTGAAGCGGATCAGGAACCCGGTTAACCTTCAGTTGCCCGTCGTGGATGGGCATCAAACCGGTGACGCGGAGCATCCGCCCACCGGTTCCAAACGGGAGCAATCTGTTGCTTCCAGGCTGGAGAGACATCCAACTCCCTCCGCCAAAACTGACGGCAAGTGCAAATTGCCCGCCGTCAACCCCGGTGGGTTCTGCTCACCGGGGTTTCTTGTTTTTGGGCGTGCCTGATCGGCATGAGCAGCAACAGCAGCGACAATACGGGCTTCGCCAGGCGCTGATGCGCCGGCCCCTATATCTAGAACGATCTCTGTATGTCGCTGTTTTCCCTGCGAAGAAGTCCCCCCCAGTCCAATGCCCCGGAATCTGCCGTGAACACGCCCGCCAGCTCCAAGCAAGCCCCTGCCAACGCCGCACACCCCCTGGATGCCCTGACCGGTGGCGCGTTTTCTGCGCCCACTTCTGGCGAGCGCGCATCGCGCATCCGCGAATGGCTGGCCGGCGAACCGGGTCTGGAGCAGATGACCGAAGTGTTCAAGGAGCTCTCGCAGCGTGACCGGGGAGCGGCCAAGCCGCTGAAGGAAAAGCTGGACGAACACAAGCGTTTGAAGGCCCAGGAGCAGATTGCCGCCGAATGGGCCGTCAAGGCCGAGGCCCTCATCGGGCAGTCCCGTCTGAACCTGGCCGATGCCATGGCCTGGCAGCGCGATGCGGCCCGGGCGGGCGCTCCGCTGTCGCGCGAACCGTTGGCGGGGCTGAAGCAGGCCTTGGCCGAACGCGTCAAGGCGATCGAAGATGTGCAGCACCGTGTTCAGGTGGAGCGCGAGTCGGCGGTGTTGATGGCTCAACGCATCGAGGTGATGTCGACCAAGCCGTGGCGCGAAGCCCAGCAGAGCGCCGAAGCGCTGCGCACCGACGTGGCCCAATGGCAGCAGCAGGCCAGTACCCTGGCCGATGACGCCCAGTGGCCCAGCGTTGAACCGAAATTTCCCCCCATGCTTCAGGCTTCGCGCAGCCAGCTGCAGCTGGTGTGGGAGGCTTTTGAAGCGGCCCTGGCCCAGGCGGTCGCAGCCGATGCCAACCCGCAGGCACCGCTGCCGGCCGTGCCGGTGTGGGCGGATGAATTGCGTGCCGCGCGCGGTGTCGTTACCGCTGTGCCGGGCGAAAAAACCGCTCACGATGCCCAGGCCGCCCAGGAACGTCGGGCCAAGGTGCTCGCAGAGCTGGATCGGGCCCTGGGTGTGCTGGAGCGCGAGCTGGCCGAAGGCCATGGAAAAGCCACGCCGAAGGCCGCGGCCGATGTGCGTGCGGTGCTGAAGTCGCACGCTCGCCTCATTGGTCCCGAGCTGGAGGCCCGCGCTCACGCGGCGCTGACCCAGGCCGGTGATCTGGAAGACTGGCAGCGCTGGCGCGCCGATCAGCTGCGTGAAGAGCTGGTGAAAAAGGCCGAGGCATTGTTGGCGCCGCCGGAGGGCCAGCGACTGGGCGGGCGCAAGATGCAGGAGACCCTGCGCAGCCTGCGCGATCAATGGAAGGCGACCGACCAGGGTGGCCAGCCCAACCACGCGCTGTGGAAGCGTTTTGACGAAGCCTGCACCGAGGCGCACAAGAGCGTTGAAGTCTGGTTGACCCAGGTCCGTCAGCAGGCGGAGGCGCACAAGACCCAGCGCATGGCCATCATAGAAGAGCTCAAGGCCTGGACAGCCACGCATGGGCACAGCACCGACTGGAAGGCCCAGGTGCGTGAGCTGCACGCATTTTCCGAGCGCTGGCGGGAAGCCGGTCACCTGAGTGAAAAGGCGTTTGCCGAAATGCAGCCGCTCTGGAAAACCGCCATGCACGCCGCGCACGCCGGACTCGAAGCCGCGCAGGCACAAAGCGTCGAGCGTCGCCGTGCCTTGATCGACGAAGCCAAGGCCATGGGCGCAGCGCCCCAGTTGCGCATTGACGCGGTCAAGGCGCTGCAGCAGCGCTGGCAGGCCGAGGCGCACGCGGTGCCGCTGGAGCGCAAACAGGAACAAAAGTTGTGGGAGGCCTTCCGCCAACCCATTGACGAGGCCTTTTCCCGCAAGAGCAGCGAGCGCGAGAAGGCGTCCACGGCACTCAATGCCCATGACCAGCGCGTTCTGGAGGCGTCGCAGGCGGTGGATGCCGCCAGCGCGAGCGGCGACGCCCAACAGATTCGCACCGCCATGGGGGCGCTGGAAGCCGCCTTGCGCGGTCAGGCGGAGGCTGCGGCTGAACCTGCTCGTGACGGGGCGAATGCCGTTGCCACGCCTGCCGAGGCCGACGCCACCGACGTGAAGGCGGAAGAACCGCCGATGGCTCCGGTAGCTGACGGCTCAGCGCTGGCCGATGCCGTGGACGAAGTCGCCGCGGCGGAGGCTCCGGCACCCGCCAAGCCCGCCGCCCCGCCCAAGAAGATCGTGGCGGTGCGTGGCGATGACCGGCCGGGCATGAAAAAGACCGAACCCGCCGGACGTGATGACCGACGGGGTCCTCCGGGCCGCGACACCCGCGATGCACGGGGTGGTTTTGGCGGCCGTGGGGACGGGCGAGATGCCCGCGATGGGCGAGGCGGCGAACGGTTTGACCGCGAGCCGCGGGGCCCGCGCCTGGGAGATGCCGCCTTTCGTGCCCAGCGTCAGGCGATCGAACACGCCGAAGCGGCGCTTCGCAAGCTTGCGGCGCAGGCGCACGGTGAGGTGTTGACCCAGCTGCTGACCGCCTGGGAACAGCGCGACGCATCGCAGTTGCCGACGGCGCAGGCGCTGGGTTCGCGGGTCAACGCGGCAACCCGCAGCGCGTGGTCCCAGAGCCTGAACGGGGGTGCGCCCGCCGCGGTGCCTGCCGATGCCTTGTTGCGCCTGGAGATGGCGGCCGAAGTGCCCACGCCGGCCGAACTGCTGGATGCCCGCCGCATGCTGCAACTGCAGTTGCTCACGCGCCGCCACGAAGCCGCGCCGGCCGATACCTGGGCCCAGGATGTGTCCCGCGTGCTGGCCGGTGGTTTTGACCCAGGCGCTGCGCGCCGCCTGCAGAACGCGCTCAAGGTCCTTCTCAAGCGTTGAGAGACATTGAGGCGTGGCGACCGCCTGCTTGGCTAGGTGGGCGGTGGCCGTCTACATCGGGTGAGCCCGGAAGAACCCGTCGTACAGCGGTAGCAGGGTCGGGCATTCGAGGGCGAAGCGCTCGCGGTTGACGAAGTAGGCCTCGCAGGTCACCGCGAAGAACTCCGCCGGGTCCTTGGCGGCATAACTGTCCAACCAGGGGCGTTCGCCGCCAAAACGTTCAGCGAGATTCAGCGCTTCACGAAACTGTGTGTAGGCCTCGGTCATGGTCCGCCGCCAGTGTTGTCTGGACTGGGCCGAATGGGCCGCGCCCCACAAGCCCTGGCTCATCGCGGGTGCGCCATCCGGGGTGTCGCCGGCTTGCATGCCGCGCATGTCCATCTTGTGCACGAATTCGTGGATCACCACGTTGCTTCCGCTGCCGGCCACCTGACCGGCTTGTGCCACATCTTCCCAGCTCAGCATCACCGGGCCACGGTCCATGGCTTCGCCCGCGAGGACCTCGCTGTAGCGGTGCACCACGCCCGCGGCGTCGATGGACTCCCTCATGGCCACAGCAGCACCCGGTTGCACCACGATGCCCACGAAGTCGTCGTACCAGTCCAGCGCATCGATCGGGTTGCGAGGGCACCGGGCGGTCGGGCTGGCGATGTGCAGCAGCGGCAGGCAGGCCTGTGCCGCGATGCTCAGCGCCATGGCGTCGGTGACCACCAGACCGTGGGCGCCGTGGAATTCCTTCTCCAGCAGGAAGTGGCCGCAGAGTTGCTGTAAAAGGGCCTGCTCCGCTGTGGTCAGTGCGGACAGGAAGGCGTGTTGCTGCAGCGTATCGCGCCACAGCGCCGCGGGCAACGGCAGAGGGCTGCGCCAGCGCCTGGGCAGCCAGCGCTGCAGCAAACGGGTCACCGGCTTCAGCACAGGGGCAGTCGCTGCAGTCCGTCCTGCGCGCTGAGGCGAAGCACTTCGGCACGCGGTGGCAGGGCGGTCGCATCCCAGTCGCTGAGCACCACACGCCGCAGGCCCTGTCCCAGGTCGTGCTGGTCCGGGCGGTGGGTATGGCCGTGTATCAAGGTCTGTGAGCCGGCCGCCTGCAGCCACTCTCTGGCCGAACCCGCATCCACGTCAGCCCAGAGGCTGGGATCGTGCGCGCTGCCGCGTTTTCGGGCCTCGCTTTGCTCGCGCAGTCCGCGGGCGATCGCCTCGCGTTCGCTCAGCGGCTTGGCCAGGAAATCGCGCTGCCAGTCGGCGGAACGCACCACGGCCCGGAATTGCTGGTAGTCGGTGTCGGCCAGGCACAGGGCATCGCCATGGCTGAGCAGCCAGCGCTCGCCCTGAAACGCCAGCACGGTCGGGTCGAAGAGTCCTTGCATCCCGCAGGCGCCCAGTGCGCTGGCACCGAGCAGGAAATCGCGGTTGCCGTGCATGAAGTACACCGGGGTGTGGCGGCTGTGCTCCCGCAGCAGTTGGGCGCAGGTCCGCCAGTAGGACGGCGTGGTGTCTTGCGCCTGGGGTGCCAGCACGTCGTCACCGATCCAGACCTCGAAGAGATCGCCCAGAATGAACAGCGCATCGGCGCGCTGCGCAGGGGGCTGTTGCAGATAGTGCTGCCACAGGGCGAGCGTGGCGGGTTCTGCGGCCTGCAAATGCAGGTCAGAAATGAAATCGACCGCTTGCCAGTGCGCGGGTGCGCGCAGCGTGGCGAAGCGGTCGGGGGTCGTTTCTGGCATGGGGACGGGGCAGGGAGCCCCCGCCATCAGATGGCGACGGCTTTTTCGATCACGACGTCTTCCTTGGGCACGTCGTCATGGAAGCCTTTGCGACCCGTGGCCACGCCCTCGATCTTCTTCACGATGTCGGAACCGGCGACCACCTTGCCGAACACGGCGTAACCCCAGCCCTGCGCGCTGGGAGCGGTGTGGTTGAGGAAACCGTTGTTGGCCACGTTGATGAAGAACTGGGCGCTGGCCGAGTGCGGGTCGCTGGTGCGCGCCATGGCCACGGTGTAGAGCTCGTTCTTCAGGCCGTTGTTGGCTTCGTTGTTGATGGGTGCGTCGGCGGGCTTCTGGTTCATGCCCGGTTCGAAGCCGCCACCCTGCACCATGAAGCCGGGGATGACGCGGTGAAACACCGTGTTGTTGTAGTGCCCCTTGTTCACGTACGACAGGAAGTTGGCGGTGGACAGCGGGGCCTTCTCGGCGTCCAGTTCCAGTGTGACGATGCCAAAGTTGGCGATGTGCAGTTCGACTTGGGGGTTGGCCATGTTCATTTCTCCAGAGTGGCTTTGAGGATGGTGAGGGGTGTCTTGGGCACGTTCTGATGCATGCCCTGGTTGCCGACTGGAACGAGCTTGATTTTGTCCACGACATCCATGCCTGCGGTGACCTTGCCAAAAACGGCATAGCCATGGCCGTCGGGGTTGGGGGCGTTCAAGGCGGCGTTGTCCACCACGTTGATGAAGAACTGTGCCGTGGCGGAGTTGGGGTTTTGCGTGCGGGCCATGGCGATCGTGCCGCGGTCGTTCTTCAATCCGTTGCTGGCTTCCAGCGGAATGGGCGCACGGGTCGCCTTTTGCTGGAAATCGGCGTTGAAACCGCCGCCCTGGATCATGAAGTTGTTGATCACGCGGTGGAACACCGTGCCGTCGTAGTGTTTGTCGCGCACGTATTGCAGGAAGTTTTCGACCGTTTTGGGGCTCTTGTCTGGATACAGTTCCAGCACGATGTCCCCCATGGAGGTGCTCAGGCGCACCTTGGGCGCCTCGCCGGCCGGCGTGCCCTGGGCCCAGGCGGCCACCGGGAACAGGGCCACTGCAGCACTCGCGACGAGCAGGGAAGCCAGATGACGGCGCAACGGGCGTGGCATGAAAGACGTGTTTTGCATCAAAGGGTACCTTCGGAGAATATTTTCCACTGGTCGCGTTCCAGCGCCCAGTACTGTCGGCGCGTCACGCCGCGGGATTGGCCCAAGGGAACCTCGCCAAAGGTCACCACCATAGTGTCCTGGGCATCGCGCCAGCGAAGCAGGGAGAGTTCTTTGAGCTGCAGCTCCCGAGGGCCTTTTGCGGGACGCAGTTCGCTCTCGACACGCGGCCACCATTGGGCCAGATCGCGGCCCTGGTTCAGGAACCGGCTGGAGTAAAACCCCTTGAGTTGTCCCAGATTGCCTTCGCTCTTGGCGACGCGCCAAGCCTCCAGGGCCGCCTCAAAGGCCTGGCGTTCGGTGTCGAGTGCCTCGGGTTGCACCCATTGAAGTTCGGGTGCGATCACGACCGGCGTGGTGCGGATCTGCACGGTCTTGAGCAGCCGCTCCAGGTCCGGGTTGGACAGCACCACGCAGCCATCGGAGGCTTGAGGGGCGCGCACAAACTGCTCCCTTGGCGTGCCGTGCAGCCAGATGCCGCTGCCGGTTTTACCGCGTTGCACGTCGAGCGGGTTGGGGTAGTTGATCGGGAGCGCACCCACGCCGTACAGGTCGGGCAGGTTGTCCGGATTGAGGTTGCTGGTGATGTAGTAAACGCCCAGCGGCGTGCGCTTGTCACCCTCAACGGTTTTCTCGATGCCGGACAGCCCGACGGAGATGTAGAAATCACCCACCAGGTGCAACTGGGGTGCTTTTGCGATCAGGCTGCCCGATGCAGAGGGGGTTTGATTTTCAAACAGGTACAGACGCGAACGGGAAGCATCGATGGCGATGGCATGCCGGCTCTGCGACGACAGGGCGAGGAACTGCTCGGGGATGCTCCCGGCGGGTGGTCGCTCCATCAGGGCCCGCAGCCGGCGGTGTGACTCTTCTCGCAGCGTCTTGAGTTGCTCAGAGGCGGCCAGCGCCTTTGTGTCGGGCACATCGCCGAGCTTGTGCACCGGGCGCGTTTGCAGGCTCAGCAAGTCGCCATGCACCAGGTGCGCGAGATGAAAGTTCGGATGATCACGCACCAGTGCGTCGGCCTTGGTGAGTGCTTCGCGCGCCAATCCCTGGCTGATCAACTGGTAGATTTCAATGAGGCGGGCCTCGGCCTGGCCCATCAGCGGCATCACCTGTTGCAGGGCTTCGCCGGAGAGCGGGCTGGATTGCAGCCCGGAATCTTCTTTTGGCGTTCCAAGCAACTGGGCTGCGTCCTGAACCTTGCTCAGCGCGTTGTCGAGCATGGACGGAGCGGATGATGCATTGGCTGGATCGGCGGTGGTGACCACCGCGGTCATCCGGTCCAGCAGACCGCCAGACAAGCCCATCGGACCCACGCAGGAACTGATCAAACCGATGGCCAGCGCCAACGCAGCCAGAACGGCCAGTCCAGTGGTCGGGCGCAGCAGGCCGCCAATGCCAGAACTCAGGTTGGCGGTGGGAATGCTGGCGTGGCCATGCTGGAAGTACCGCCGACCGGCCATCAGGAACCCGTGGATTCGCGCACGATCAACCAGCGGCTGCCGCTCTTGACGAAATCAAGTTTCTTGCGGCTGGTGACATTGAGCGTGTCGGAGCTGTAGTCCTGCTTGAAGCTGGCCGATGCGCGATCGCCATCAACCGTTACCGACAGGTCGCTGATGTCCACGCCGATACGCGAACGAGGCAGGATGCGGGCCTTGCGGTCCGCTTCCCACGCGCCGCGGGCCTGGCCACCGGGGGGCGTGAAGTTGCCGGCGTAGGCGCCCAGGTAGCCTTGCATGTTCTTGCTGGACCAGGCCTTGGCCCAGGAGGACACGGCGGCTTCCACGGCGGCTTCGGCGTTGCTTGAAGCGGCAGGAGCGGGTGTCGGTGCCGGGACTGCTGGCTTGGCCACCGCCACGGGTGCGGTGGCAACGGGCGCCGCTGCCGCCGGAGCCGTGCCCGGGCGGGCACCGCCCTTGGCGTCGGCGCTGAACAGGGTGCGGATCAGGCTGAGCTTGGGGGCCACGGCGGTGTTGCCGGCATCCAGCTGCAGTGCCTTGCTGTACGACTGGCTGGCCAGCTTGGCGTATACGTCACCCAGATTCTCATGGGCTGTGGCGTAACTGGGGTTGGTGCGGATGGCCATTTCGAGGGCTGCGCGTGCCTTGTCGAACTGGCTTTGTCCGGCGTAAAGAACGGCCAGGTTGTTGTAGGGCTCGGGCAGCTCGGGGAATTCTTCGGTCAGCTTGGAAAAGGTGGCAATGGCATCGCTGTGTTTGCCGCCTTCGGTCTGGATCACGCCTTTGAGAAAGCGCATCTGGGGATCGCGGGGTTTGCTGGTGAGGTACTGATCGACCTTGCTCAAGGCTTCGCTGAGTTGCCCGGCCCGCATGAGGCGGTTCACCTCGGCGTAGTCGTCGGTCTGGGCCATGACCACAGTAGCCCCCAGCGCGGCCGAAACTGCCACCGAGAGCGCCAGCAGGCGCAGCCGGGAGGTGACCAGGGTGGAGGTGCTGCCGCGACTTGGAGCGGACATCATGGACGAAGTTTTGACGGGGTGATGCATGGGACCTCAGAAGAGCGAATGCGGGCAGATCGAAGACCGCTAGCGGGCCTGAAAACATGAATATAGCGCCTGTCTGTGTGTGCTCGCTCAAGACCAAGCTGGCTATACTGACAGATTGTATCTGAGGGTGTAAGTCCAATGGCTTCCTGACGTCGGTCGGGTGTGACATTCGGCCCGCTCGCACCCACTGCTCCCGATCTTTTGTGCCGCTCCGCGCCTGCTGGCAGGTGCAGACGGAAGGCGCTGTGTTCGGCCTTTGCTTCCCTTTGCTTGCGCACGCTGCCCGATTTTGTTTCCATGACCCTGAGCATTTTCAATACCCTGTCCCGCCGTCCGGAGCCGTTCGAGCCATTGGAACCCGGCCATGTGCGCATGTATGTCTGTGGCATGACGGTGTACGACCTTTGCCATCTGGGCCATGCGCGCTCCATGCTGGCCTTCGACGTGGTTCAGCGTTGGCTCAAGGCCAGTGGGTACCGGGTGACCTATGTCCGCAACGTCACGGATATCGACGACAAGATCATCGCCCGCGCACTGAAAAACGGCGAAACGATCACCACGCTGACCAACCGCATGATCGACGCCCTGCACCAGGACGCCGACGCGCTGGGCATCGAGCGGCCGACGTTCGAACCGCGGGCCACCGAATACGTGCCTCAGATGTTGGACATCATCCGCCGCCTCGAAGACAAGGGCCTGGCCTACCGGGTCGAGGGCGGAGATGTGAACTACGCCGTGCGCAAGTTTCCGGGCTACGGCAAGCTCTCGGGCAAGTCGCTCGACGACCTGCGGGCTGGCGAGCGCGTGGCGGTGGACGATGGCAAGCAGGACCCGCTGGACTTCGTGCTCTGGAAGGGTGCCAAGGTCGATGAGCCGGCCGAAGCCCAGTGGGAGAGTGCCTATGGCGCTGGCCGTCCGGGCTGGCACATCGAATGTTCGGCCATGAGCTGCCAAATGCTGGGCGAGAGCTTTGACATTCATGGCGGCGGGGCCGACCTGCAGTTTCCGCACCACGAAAACGAAATTGCCCAGTCCGAGGGGGCGAGCGGGAAACCGCTGGCGCGCTTCTGGATGCACAACGGTTTTGTGCGGGTAGACAACGAAAAAATGTCCAAGAGCCTGGGCAACTTTTTCACCATCCGCGAAGTGCTGGAGAAATACGACGCCGAGACGGTTCGTTTCTTCATCCTGCGTGCCCACTACCGCAGCGCGCTCAACTACAGTGACGTGCACCTGGACGATGCCCGTGCCGCGCTGAAACGGCTGTACACCGCTCTGTCGCTGGTGTCTGTCGAGCCGGTGGTCACCATCGATTGGTCGCATCCGTTTGCCCAGCGCTTCCGCGCCGCGATGGACGAGGACTTTGGCACGCCCGAAGCGGTGGCCGTGTTGTTTGATCTGGCGAGCGAAATCAACCGCAGCAAGGACGCGGCACTGGCCGGGCTGTTGCGCGCCCTGGGTGGCACGCTGGGGCTGCTGCAGATCGATCCGGCGGCTTATTTGCAGGGCGGTGGCGCTGCTGCAGGTGGGTTGGGCGAGGCGACGATCCAGGCGCTGATCGCGGACCGTGCGGCCGCCAAGGCGGCGAAAAATTTCACCGAAGCCGACCGCATACGCCAGGACCTGCTGGCGCAGGGCGTGGTGCTGAAGGACAGTGCCACCGGCACCACCTGGGAGCGCAGCTGATGGCGTCGTCTGTGTTGCCCGATGTGGGACCCGACGCACCGTTGTACTGGCAGGAGGCCTGCCGTCACCTCATGAAGCGCGACCGGGTGATGAAAAAACTCATTCCGCAACATGCCGGTGTGAGCCTGCAGTCGCGGGGGGATGCTTTCGTCACACTGGCGCGCAGCATCGTGGGCCAGCAGATTTCGGTGAAGGCTGCGCAATCGGTCTGGGACCGTTTTGCCGTGTTGCCCAAGAAGATGTTGCCCGCCCAGGTGCTCAAGCTCAAGGTGGACGACATGCGAGCGGCCGGCCTGTCGGCCCGCAAGGTCGAGTACCTGGTGGACCTGGCCCTGCACTTTGCCAACGACCAGGTGCATGTGAATGCCTGGGCCGACATGGACGATGAGGCCATCATCGCCGAGCTGGTGGCGATCCGCGGCATTGGCCGCTGGACCGCCGAGATGTTCCTGATCTTCCACCTGATGCGGCCCAACGTGCTGCCGCTGGACGATGTGGGCCTGCAGAACGGCATCAGCCGCTGCTATTTTTCGGGAGAGCCGGTGAGTCGCAGCGAGATCCGCGAAGTGGCCGCCACCTGGGCGCCGTTCTGCAGTGTGGCGACTTGGTATATTTGGCGCTCGCTGGACCCGGCCCCTGTGGCCTATTGATACCAAAAGACGTCGTTGAAACACCGTCCTGATGCTTCAGGACATGGAACCGCGAACCGCCTGCATGCGGACCGCGGAAGGGTCGCCACAAGACCACAGGAGTCACACCTTGGCCAAGAAGAACTTTCTCGATTTCGAGCAACCGATTGCCGATCTCGAATCCAAAATCGAAGAACTGCGTTATGTCCAGACCGAATCGGCGGTCGACATCTCCGCCGAGATCGAGCAGCTGTCGGGCAAGAGCCTGCAGCTCACCAAAGACATCTACAGCCACCTCACGCCCTGGCAGATCACCAAGATCGCGCGGCATCAGGATCGCCCCTACACGCTGGACTATCTGCGGGAAATCTTCACGCACTTCCAGGAGCTGCACGGTGACCGCCATTTCTCCGACGACCTGAGCATCGTCGGTGGCCTGGCCCGCTTCAATGGCCAGCCCTGCATGGTGCTGGGTCACCAGAAAGGGCGCGACACCAAGGAGCGTGGCCTGCGCAACTTCGGCATGACCAAGCCCGAGGGCTACCGCAAGGCGCTGCGCCTGATGAAGCTGGCCGAGAAGTTCAAGCTGCCGGTGTTCACCTTCGTGGACACGCCCGGTGCCTACCCCGGCATCGACGCCGAGGAACGTGGCCAGTCCGAAGCGATCGGCCGCAACATCTTCGAGATGGCGCAACTGGAAGTGCCGATCATCTCCACCATCATCGGCGAAGGCGGTTCGGGCGGCGCCCTGGCCATCTCGGTGGCCGACCAGGTGCTGATGCTGCAGTACTCGGTGTACTCGGTGATCAGCCCCGAGGGCTGTGCCTCCATCCTCTGGAAGACCAGCGACCGCGCCAGCGATGCGGCCGATGCACTGGGCATCACCGCACACCGCCTCAAGGCGCTCGGCCTGGTGGACAAGATCGTCAACGAACCGGTGGGTGGCGCGCACCGCGACCACAAGCAGATGGCCGCCTTCCTCAAACGCGCACTGACCGACGCGTGGCGTCAGGTGGCCGACCTCAAGGTGAAGGAACTGGTGGACCGCCGCTACGCACGCCTCAACAGCTACGGGCGCTACACCGACACCAAAGCCGAGAGCAAGTCGGACAAGCGCTGAGGTGAGCGTGCCATCCGCACCCGCCAACCCCTGCGAGCAGGCGTTGGCGGCGTGGTGCGTGCGCTGGTTGCCTGCGAGCGCAGATGCCTGCGCATCACCCACAACGGTGGCTGTGGCCTACAGCGCTGGCGCGGACTCCACAGCCCTGCTGCTGGCGGCACAACAGCGCTGGCCGGGCAGGGTGCAGGCCCTGCATGTGCACCACGGGCTGCAGGCGGCGGCCGACGGCTTTGAAGCACTTGCCGTCAGTTTTTGCGAGCTCCATGGCATCGGGCTGCAGGTGCGCCGGGTGCAGGCGGCACATGCCCCGCGTCAGAGCCCCGAAGACGCTGCGCGGGACGTGCGCTACACGACACTTGCCGACATGGCCCAACAGGCGGGCGCATCCGCGGTGCTGCTCGGGCAGCACGCCGACGACCAGGCCGAGACCCTGCTGCTCGCGCTCAGCCGGGGCGCGGGACTGCCCGGTCTGGCGGCCATGCCGGACCGGTTTCAGCGGCACGGCGTGGTGTTTGGCCGTCCCTTGCTGGGCTTGCCGTCCCGGACCTTGCGCGAATGGCTGGAGACGGCAGGGCATGCCTTTGTGGACGATCCGACCAACACCGACCTGCGCTACACCCGAAACCGCATCCGGGCGATCCTGATGCCGGCCTGGGAGACCTGTTTCCCAGGCTTTCGCCCCCTGCTGGCGCGCAGTGCGGGTCACGCGGCACAGGCGCAGGTGTTGCTCGACGATCTGGCCCGGATCGATCTGGCGCAGACCGGCATGCCGCCCGCCATCCAGGGCCTGCAGTTGCTGAGCCGCGAGCGCCAGGCCAATGCGCTGCGCCACTGGCTGCGCTGCAGTGCGGGCGTGGCCGCCAGCGCCGCCCAGCTGGACGAGCTGCTGGACCAGATCGCCGATTGCCGAACGCGGGGCCACCGCATCCGCATCAAGGTGGCCAGCGGTTTCGTGACGCGCGAAGGTGGGCGTCTGGCCTTTGCCCGCCTGACCGGCACCTCGCCGATATAATTCCAAGGCTTTGTCCAGCGCGTTTCGCGCCCCGCAGGATCACCGCAGCGCCCCGGCACCGCGGCTCCTGTTTCAACGATCTTTCCAACCCAATCCAACCCGATGGCTTTGATTGTTCACAAGTACGGCGGCACCTCCATGGGGTCGACCGAGCGCATCCGCAACGTGGCGCGCCGCGTCGCCAAATGGCACAGGGCCGGTCACCAGATGGTGGTGGTGCCCAGCGCCATGAGCGGCGAAACCAACCGCCTGCTGGGCCTCGCCAAAGAGCTGGCACCGGCCAAGACCGACAGCGCCTACGGCCGCGAACTCGACATGCTGGCCGCCACCGGCGAGCAGGCCTCTTCGGCTCTGCTGGCGATTGCCCTGCAGGCCGAGGGCATGGACGCGGTGAGCTACGCCGGCTGGCAAGTGCCGATCAAGACCAACAGCGCCTACACCAAGGCGCGCATCGAATCGATCGACGACCTGCGCGTGCGCGCCGATCTGGATGCCGGCAAGGTGGTCATCGTCACCGGCTTCCAGGGCGTGGATCCGGACGGCCACATCACCACGCTCGGCCGTGGCGGCAGCGACACCTCGGCCGTGGCCGTGGCCGCAGCCCTGAAGGCGGCCGAATGCCTGATCTACACCGACGTGGACGGCGTGTACACGACCGACCCGCGCGTGGTGCCCGAAGCGCGCCGCCTGCTGCGTGTGAGCTTTGAAGAGATGCTGGAAATGGCCAGCATGGGCAGCAAGGTGCTGCAGATCCGTTCGGTGGAATTTGCCGGCAAGTACAAGGTGCCCCTGCGTGTGCTTTCGAGCTTCACGCCCTGGGACATCGACCTGAATGAAGAAGCCGCCTCCGGCACCCTGATCACTTTTGAGGAAGACGAACAAATGGAACAAGCCGTCGTTTCCGGCATTGCCTTCAACCGCGACGAAGCCAAGATCTCCGTGCTCGGCGTGCCCGACAAGCCAGGCATCGCGTACCAGATCCTGGGTGCGGTGGCCGAGGCCAACATCGAGGTCGATGTGATCATCCAGAACCTGAGCAAGGACGGCAAGACCGACTTCAGCTTCACGGTGCACCGCAACGATTTCCAGAAGGCCATGGACCTGCTCAAGGGCAAGGTCGTGCCCGAGCTCGGCGCGGCCGACGTGGTGGGCGACGCCCGCATCTGCAAGGTCAGCATCGTCGGCATCGGCATGCGCAGCCATGTCGGCGTGGCCAGCCGCATGTTCAAGTGCCTGAGCGACGAAGGCATCAACATCCAGATGATCTCGACCTCGGAAATCAAGACCTCGGTCGTGATCGACGAGAAGTACATGGAGCTGGCCGTGCGCGCACTGCACCGGGAGTTCGATCTGGACCGCACCGAAGACAGCATCGCCGGCTGAAGTCGGCAGCCACAGCCCCGGTTCCCTCGGGAGAGGGGGCAACTTGAGGCATAATATGAGGCTCCGGAGCGATGACCGAGTGGCCGAAGGTGCTCCCCTGCTAAGGGAGTATGGGGTGTAGAGCCTCATCGAGGGTTCGAATCCCTCTCGCTCCGCCAATCAGAGAAACCCGTTTCAGCGCAAGCTGGAACGGGTTTTTTCTTGGGACTGCTCGCACAAGGACCTTTTGCGCATGTCTTCGACTACACGCCCGGCGCTGTCGCGCGCCGCCTTTGCCACGCTGCTGCTGATCGCCTTCATGATGGGGGCCAACCACGTGGCGGCGCGCATGGCTTTCGACAACGGTGTCGATGTCGCCACCGCGGTGGTCTTTCGCAGCGGGGTCACGGCGCTGGTGGTGGCATTTCTGCTGCGCTGGTTCCACGTGCCGGTGCGGCTCGATCAGCGGCACCGCAGGGCGCTGCCCGTGATCGGCCTGCTGGTCGGTGTCCAGAGCCTGTGCCTGTATTCATCGGTGGCCCGCCTGCCGGTGGCGCTGGCGCTGCTGGCGTTCAACACCTACCCGCTTTGGACCGCGCTGTGGGCGCGTGTGGTCTACGGCCACCGGCCCGAGGCGCGCATGGTGCGCGCCATGCCGGTGATGCTGCTGGGTCTGGCGCTGGCGCTCGATGTGTCCGGCGCCGCTTCGGGCCTGGGTGCCTCGGGTCACTGGGCGCAGATTGGCGTGGGCGTGGCCTTCGCGCTCACGGCGGCGGCCACCTTCGGACTCGCGCTGGTGTTGACCCAGCACGAGACGGCCGATCTGGATGGCCGCCTGCGCACCGCGAGCACCATGGGCATCGTGGCGGTGCTGGCCCTGGCCGGTGTGGCGACACAGGGCGGGTTCCATTTTCCCGTGGCTGTGGCGGGCTGGTGGGGCCTGCTCGGGCTCACGGTCCTGTATGGCACGGCCTTCACCATCATGTTCACCTTGTTGCCGCGGCTGGGCGTGGTGGGCAACTCGGCCATCATGAACATCGAACCCATCTTTGCGCTGATGCTGGCCTGGGCGATCCTGGGGCAGAGCATCGCGCCGGTGCAGGTGGCGGGTGGCCTGCTGGTGGTGGCCACGGTGGTGTGGCTGGGCACTCGAAAAAACTGACCGACCGCTCGACGATCAGTCATCGTCCAGCGAAGCGCTCCAGCGTTGATTCCAGCCCGGGGCGCTGCCCTCGTCGCGCAGGCCTTCGATGTGGCGCCGGTCGCGTTTGGTCGGGCGACCTTGGGTCAGGCTGTGGGCGGGCTCGGGCGCCAGCCGGCGCTGTTCGGCGGCGGCGAGTCGCTGGGCCGTCGACTCGGCGGTTTCTTCGTAAAGCTGGGCCGCGACCGGGGCCGGGCCACGCACGCCGCTGAGTGCTCGCACGAGCACGGTGCGGACGATGGGGCCGGACCGGATCTCCAGCGTGTCGCCCGGCTTTACGTCGTGCGAGGGTTTGACCGGCTGGCCGTTGAGCCGCACACGGCCCTTGTCGATTTCTTCGCAACTCAGGCTGCGGGTCTTGTAGAAGCGCGCGGCCCAGAGCCATTTGTCGAGCCGGATCTTGCCGCTGCCTGCGCTGGTGGACGGAACGTTCTTCATCGAAAGGTTTGTTAGGTTCAGGTGGAGGCCAGCGGCAGGCGGACGGTCGCGTCAAGCCCCAGGACCTGTCCATGGGTTTCGCGGTTGATCAGGTCGATGCTGCCACCGAGCGACAGCGTGACGCCGTGGCAGATCGCCAGGCCCAGACCCGAGCCGCTGCCCGGTGCGCCGGTGCGCTGCGGGTCGGTGGCGAAAGGCTGGAACAGGCGCTCGCGCAACGCTGCCGAGATGCCGGGGCCGCTGTCGCTGATGGTGAGCGCCGCGGCGTGGGCGTCGCGCACCAGCGTCACCGCGAGGCGCGAGCCTTCGGGCGTGTTCTTGATGGCGTTGTGCAGCAGGTTGCGGCTGAGCTCCCGCAGCGCCCATTCGTGTGCGCGCACCCGCGCGCTGACGACATCGAGCGAGAAGTCGAGCGCGTGCTCGGCGATCAGTGGCGAGAGATCGAGTCCCACGGCGCGCACCACGTCGGCCCAGTCCACCACCGGCGCGTCGGTCTCCTGGCGCAGTTGTTCGACCTTGGCCAGCGCCAGCATCTGGTTGGCCAGTTCGGTGGCGCGTTCGACCGTGTGGCCGATTTCTTCCAGCGCCAGCTGTGGCTCCACATCGCCCCGGCGCGCCGACTGCACCTGGGTCTTGAGCACGGCCAGCGGCGTGCGCAGCTGGTGCGAGGTGTCGCGCACAAAGCGCTTCTGGTGTTCCAGCAACTGCGACAGGCGCTGCATGTGCTGGTTGGTGGCTTCCACCAGGGGCAGCAGCTCGCGTGGGGCGCTGCCGGTGGGCAGGGGCGACAGGTCGTTTTCGCTGCGCGCCGAGAGCGCGTGGCTGAGCGCGCGCACCGGACGCGTGGCGCTTTGCACCACGAACACCACCACGCCCGCGATCACGATCACCAGCGCCGCCTGGCGCCACAGCGTGTCGATGAGGATCTGGCGCGCCAGCGTCTGGCGCAGCTCCAGGGTTTCGGCCACCTGGATGGTGGTCATGCCCTGTCCGGCCACCCCGGCCACCGGCTGCAGCAGCACCGCCATGCGCACCGGCACGCCGCGGTACTGGTCGTCGTAGAAGTGCACCAGGGCGGCGTAGATCTTCTGGTCGGGCAGGCGCTGGAGGGCGGGCGGCAGGTCTTCGAAGCCGGAGACCATTTCGCCGGCAAACCCGCTGACCCGGTAAAAAATGCGGCTGCGGTTGTCGGCTTCGAAGGCCTCCAGCGCGGAGTAGGCCAGCGATGACGTCACCCGCGCACCCGCGCCACCGCTCACCACCTCCAGCTGTTCGCCCAGCGATTTGGCGGTGGCCAGCAGCGTGCGGTCGTAGGCCGTGTCGGCGGCGGCGAGCGCCTGGCGGTAGAGCACCACGGTGTTGATGAGCACGAAGCCGAACACCGGCAGCAGGATGCCGAGCAGCAGGGTGCGCCGCAGCGAGAGCGAGCGGGACTTCACGTTGTGGCTTTCAACAGGTAACCCAGGCCGCGCAGCGTGACCAGCTGGGCACCGGTGTGGGCGATCTTCTTGCGCAGGCGGTAGGCCACGACCTCGATCGCCTCCGGCTGCACCTGGCTTTCCCCCGGGAACACCAGCTCGGTGAGTCGCTCCTTGGCGATGGCGTGGCCCGGCTTCTGCAGCACGGCGCGCAGCAGGGCCAGTTCGCGCGGCGCAAGTTCGAGTGGCTGGCCCTCGAAGTAGACCGCGCCGTTGTCCTTGTCGAGCTGCATGCCGCACCAGACGGCGGTGCGACCGGTCGGGCCGTTGACGGTTTCGCTGGCGCTGGCGGAGCGGCGGACCAGGGCACGCAGGCGGGCTTCGAGTTCGTCCAGGTCAAAGGGCTTGGGCAGGTAGTCGTCGGCGCCGGTGTTCAGGCCGATGATGCGGTCGCCCACGGTGCCGCGCGCGGTGAGGATGATGACCGGCGTGGTCAGGCCGGCAGCGCGTGCGTCGCCCAGCACCTGCAGGCCGTCTCGCCCGGGCAGGCTCAGGTCGAGCAGCACGGCGTCGGGCAGGCTGGCCTGCCAGAGCGCCAGCGCACGCGCACCGTCGCCACAGGTGAGCACCTGCATGCCACGCCGCTCGAACGTGCGCTGCAGCGTGGTCTGCATGGTGGGGTTGTCTTCGATCAGCAGCAGTTTCATTCGGCTTTGATTATCGGCAGCGCCGGGCGTGCGTGTTGTGTGGCGATCCGGCGCCGGGCCGCCCCAAGCCGGATCAGCTCCCTTGGGGGGCAGCGACCCGCGCAGCGGTGGAGCGTGGGGGTACATATGTTCACTAGGGTTTCTCCTTAGATGTTGGACAGCCGATTGACAGCGTGCGACAGGAACATAGGCTCCGTCGATCAACACCCAATGGAGACTTCACATGCGTCGCGACACCTTCCTCAAATCCCTGGCCGCCATGGCCGCTGCCGGCGCCTTGCCGAACCTGGCCTGGGCCGCTGCCAACGTCAAGATGATGATCCCCGCCAACCCGGGCGGTGGTTGGGACGGCACGGGCCGCGCCCTGGGCGAAGCCCTGCGCGATGCCAAGGTGGCCGACTCGGTGACTTTTGAAAACAAGGGCGGTGCGGCGGGCGCGATCGGCCTGGCCCAGTTCTACAACAGCTCCAAGGGCGACCCGAACGCCCTGATGGTCATGGGCGCCGTCATGCTGGGCGGCATCATCACCGGCAAGCCGCCGGTGTCGGTCACCCAGCTCACGCCGATTGCCCGCCTCACGACCGAATACAACGTGTTCGTGCTGCCGGCCAATTCGCCCTTCAAGACCATGAAGGATGTGGTCGAACAGCTCAAGAAAGACCCGGGCAGCGTCAAGTGGGGCGGCGGTTCGCGCGGCGCCACCGAGCACATCGCGGCGGCACAGATCGCGCAGTCGGTGGGCGTGCCCGCGGCCAAGATCAACTACGTGCCTTTCCGTGGCGGCGGCGAAGCCGTGGCGGCCATCCTGGGCGGCAACGTCACCATTGGCGGCAGTGGCTACAGCGAGTTCCAGCAGTACATCGACAGCGGCAAGATGCGCGCCATCGGTATCACCTCCGGCGAGCGTGTGAAAGGCATCGACGTGCCCACGCTCAAGGAGCAGGGCATCAACGTGGAGATCGGCAACTGGCGCGGCGTGTACGGCGCGGCCGGCATCACCCCGGCGCAGCGCGACGCGCTCACCGACATGATCGTCAAGGCCACCAAGAGCAAGGCCTGGGCCGATGCGCTCGTCAAGAACAACTGGACGCCCGCGCTGCTGACCGGCAAGGCCTTTGACGAATTCGTGGACCGCGATTTCTCCAGCCTGCGTGCCACCATGGTGCGCGCCGGCATGGCCTGACGCGGCAGCGCCGCGCACGGCGCGCTGCCCACCGGCCGCGGCACATTTTGTCGCGGCCTTTTTTTTGGAGGCCCACATGAACACCACCGATTCCCGAGACCCCCCCGCGCGCGCGGACCACAGCCCCGGCCAGCTGGCCCTGGGCATTGCCGCCGTGCTGCTGGCCGCCGGGCTGGCCTACGGCGCGGCCAACATTCCGTCGGACGCGGGCTATGCGGGCGTCGGTCCGGACTTCCTGCCCTGGGTGGTGTCGGCCGCCATGGGCTTGTGCGGCGTGCTTCTGATCTGGGAAGTGCGCACCGGCGGTTTTCGCAACATGCCCGAGCCCTCGGGCGCGGCCCGCGGCGACTGGCACGCCATGGTCTGGGTGTCGGCCGGCATCCTGGGCAACGCGGCGCTCATCACCACCATCGGTTTCATCCTGAGTTGTGCGATGTGCTTCACGCTGGCGGTGCGAGGCCTGCGCATCAGCGAAGGCAAGCCCGCGGGCAATGCCATGCAGACGGTGAAAGACGCGGTGATCGGCATGCTGATCTCGGCGCCCACCTTCTGGCTGTTCACCAAATTCCTCGCCGTCAACCTGCCGGGCCTCACGGGCACCGGCTGGCTGTGAGCCGTGTGACGGACCTGAAAGGAATTCACCATGCTTGAAACCTGGAACAACCTGCTCGGCGGTTTTGTGACCGCCGGCACCCCCATCAACCTGCTGTGGGCGCTGGCCGGCTGCGCGCTGGGCACCGCCATCGGCGTGCTGCCCGGCCTGGGCCCGGCGGTCACGGTGGCCATGCTGCTGCCGATCACCGGTCAGGTGGAGGCCACCGCGTCGATGATCTTCTTCGCCGGCATCTACTACGGCGCGATGTACGGCGGATCGACCACCTCCATCCTGCTCAACACGCCCGGAGAGACCGGCACCATGGTGACCGCGCTCGAAGGCTTCAAGATGGCCAAGAGCGGACGCGCCGGCGCCGCGCTCGCCACGTCGGCCATCGGCTCGTTTGTGGCCGGCAGCATCGCGACGGTGCTGGTGACGCTGTTCGCGCCCATCCTGGCCGAGTTCGCCGTGAAGCTCGGACCACCCGAATATTTCTGCCTGATGCTGCTGGCCTTCACCACCGTGAGCGCGGTGCTGGGGCAGAGCACGTTGCGCGGCATCACGGCGCTGTTCTTCGGTCTGGCGCTGGGTCTGGTGGGCATGGACCAGATCACCGGCCAGGTGCGCTACACCGGCGGTGTCATCGAATTCCTGGACGGCGTTGAGGTGGTGCTGGTGGCCGTGGGCCTGTTTGCCGTGACCGAGGCGCTCTACAACGCCTTGTACGAAGGCAGGAGCGAAGCCAGCCTGAACAAGATGAACAAGGCGCACATGACGGGCACCGAGTGGAAGCGGTCCTGGCCCGCCTGGCTGCGTGGCACCTTCATCGGCTTCCCCTTCGGCACCATCCCCGCGGGTGGCTCCGAGATCCCCACTTTCCTGAGCTACGCGACGGAGCGCAAGCTGGCCGACCCCGAGTTCAAGAAGGAGTTCGGCACCACCGGTGCCATCGAAGGTGTGGCCGGCCCCGAAGCCGCCAACAACGCGGCCGTGACGGCCACGCTGGTGCCGCTGCTCACGCTGGGCATCCCCACCTCGGTGACGGCGGCCATCCTGCTGAGCGCGCTGCAGAACTACGGCATCAACGCCGGGCCACAGCTGTTCGAGACGTCCTCTGCCCTGGTGTGGGCGCTGATCGCCTCGCTCTACATCGGCAACGTGATGCTGCTGGTGCTCAACCTGCCCATGGTGGGGCTGTGGGTCAAGCTGTTGAAGATTCCCAAGGCGCCGCTGTATGCCGGCATCCTGATCTTTGCCACGGTGGGCGTCTACGGCATGCGTCAGAGCTCGTTCGACCTGTTCATCATGTTCGGTCTGGCGCTGGTGGGCGTGGTGCTGCGCCGGTTCGATTTCCCGACCGCGCCGGTGATCGTGGGCCTGATCCTGGGCCCGCTGGCCGAGGCGCAGTTCCGCAACGCGATGTCGATCGGCGAGGGCAGTGTGGCGGTGTTCTTCCAGCGCCCCATGTCGGCCACGCTGCTGGCCATCGTGGTGCTGGTGCTGGTCACGCCGCGCCTGTTGGCCTGGCACCGGCGGTCCTGAAGAAATGGCCCCCACGCTCCGCCGCTGCGCGGGTCGCTGCCCCCCGAGGGGGCTGATCCGGCTTGGGGCGGCCCGGCGCCTGATCGTTGGCCCCCACGCTCCGCCACTCCGCGGGTCGCTGCCCCCCAAGGGGGCTGATCCGGCTTGGGGCGGCCCGTCGCCGGATCGTTGGCCCCCACGCTCCGCCACTGCGCGGGTCGCTGCCCCCCAAGGGGGGCTGATCCGGCTTGGGGCGGCCCGACGCCGGATCGTTGGCCCCCTCCGCTGAGGGGCAGGGCACGACAATGGCGGCATGAGCCCACAGAAGACGGTCATTTTTGATCTCGGCGGCGTGCTGCTGCACTGGCAGCCGCTGACCCTGCTGCAGCATCTGCTGCCGCAACACGCCCCCCACCACGCTGGCGCGCAGGCGCTGGCGCAGCAGCTGTTTCAAGGCTTCGATCCCGGTGGCGACTGGGCACTGTTCGACCTGGGTCAGATCGACCCCGATGCACTGGCGCAACGCATTGCCACGCGCACCGGCCTGCAGGTGCAGGAGGTGCAGGCGGTGATCGAGGCCATCCCGCCGCACCTGGCCACACTGGAAGGCACCGAGGCCCTGCTGCACGAACTGCGCGCGCAGGGCCATCGGCTGTGCTTCCTCTCCAACATGCCGGCGCCGTATGCCGAGCGACTGCTGCGCGACAAGGCGTTTTTCAGCGCTTTCGACGACGGCATCTTCTCGGCCCATGTGCAACAGATCAAGCCCGACCCGGGTATCTACGCGCTGGCCGTCGAGCGCTTCGGCCTGGGCGCTGAAGCGGTCTGGTTCATCGACGATGTGCAGCGCAACCTCGACGCCGCGCACGCGCACGGCTGGCGCGGCGTGCGCTTCGAATCGGCGGGGCAAGTGAGGGCTCAACTGGTGGATGCGGGTCTGCTGCCGGTCTGACCGACCGAACGGCTGTCACCTTCCCCGGCGCGAAATGCCTTACCCAGGATGCGGTGGAACCGGCTTTGCCGGGCCGCTCGCATCGCCCCCTGGGGGGTAGCGCGCAGCGCTGCGGGGGGTACCATGTGTCATGATCCGAGACGACCGACTTCCCCGCGACGCGCAGAGCATCCTGGAGCTCGCCGCGCGTTCCATGTTCGACCTGTTCGCCACCGCCAGCGAAGGCATGATGCTGGTGGACCGCAAGGCGCGCGTGGTCTGGATCAACGACCAGTACCGCCGCTTCCTGCCCGCGCTGGGCTTCGAGCGCGAGGAAGACTTTGTCGGCTACCCGGTCTCCAGCGTGGTGCAGAACACGCAGATGCACCAGGTGCTGGCCACCGGCAAACCCATCCTGATCGACCTGCTGACCAACAAGGCGGGCACCTTCGTGGTCAGCCGCATCCCGCTGCGCGACGACGCGGGCGAGGTGATCGGCGTGCTGGGCATCGTGCTCTTCGATCACCCCGAAACCACACTGCAGCCGTTGATCGCCAAGTTCGCGCGGCTGGAGCAGGACCTGAGCGACGCGCGGCGCGAGCTGGCCAGCCAGCGCCGCAGCAAATACACCTTCGCGAGTTTCGTGGGCACCAGCCCGGGCGCGCTGGAGGTGAAACGCCAGGCGCGGCGCGCGGCGTCTTCCAGCAGCCCGGTGCTGCTGCTGGGCGAAACCGGCACCGGCAAGGAACTGCTGGCCCACGCCATCCATGCCTCGTCCCCGCGCGCAGGGCGGCCGTTCGTGAGCGTGAACATGGCGGCCGTGCCCGATACGCTGCTGGAGGCCGAGTTCTTCGGCGTGGCGCCCGGCGCCTACACCGGGGCCGACAAGAAGGGCCGTGACGGCAAGTTCAAGCTGGCCGACGGCGGCACGCTGTTTCTGGACGAGCTGGGCGACATGCCGATGTCGGTGCAGGTCAAACTGCTGCGCGCCTTGCAGGAAGGCGAGATCGAGCCGCTGGGTTCGAACAAACTGATCCGTTTTGACGTGCGCGTGGTGGCGGCCACCTCGCGCGACCTGCAGCACATGGTGCGCGAGGGCAGCTTCCGCGAAGACCTGTATTACCGGCTCAATGTGCTGCCGATCCGGGTGCCGCCGCTGCGCGAGCGGCGCGACGACGTGCCCTTGCTGATCGAAGCCCTGTGCGAGGACATCGCCGCGCGCGGCGCGGGTGAGCAGATCGACCTGCTGCCCTGCGCCCGTGCCCTGCTCGCGGCCCAGCCCTGGCGCGGCAACATCCGCGAGCTGCGCAACGTGCTGGAGCAGCTGGCCCTGCGCAGCGACTCGCCGCAGATCGCGGCGCCGCAGGTGGAGACGGTGCTGCGCGAATCGGGACTGGACCGCATCGAGCCTGCCGTGATGCCCGCTCCTGCGCAGGCGCTGGCTGCGGGCGGGGCCGACACCCGACCCCTGCCGGAACAGATCGCCGAACTGGAGCAGCGCGCGATCGCGGCGGCGCTGCAGCGCAGCGGGGGCAACCGGGCTGCGGCGGCACGCCTGCTCGGCATCTCGCGCGCCAGCCTGTACGACAAGCTGGGTGCCCCGGCGGGTTCTGCGGATCTGTCTGAAATTCAGACAAGTGTCTGAATAATAGACATGTGTATCCGCCCGTGACTGTCTGAAACTCAGACAGGCGCCCAACCGTCACAGAAAAATCTGTTTGAAATCAAATACTTGTCTCCTTGGCACGGACCCTGCAATGTGAAAGACACGGCGCCACGCGCTGTGACACTTCCAACCAGGAGACAAGACATGCACAACACCACCCGCCGCCTGGCGGTCATCGCGCTCGCCTGTACGGCCACCTTGGGCTTTGCCCAGTCGAACAAGGGCGAGATCCGCATTGCCCACGTCTACGACAAGACCGGCCCGCTCGAAGCCTACGCCAAGCAGACCCACACGGGCCTGATGATGGGCCTGAACTACGCCACCGGCGGCACGATGATGGTGGGCGGCAAGAAGCTGGTGGTGATCGAGAAAGACAGCCAGTTCAAACCCGACGTGGGCAAGGCCCAACTGGCGGCCGCCTTCGCCGACGACAAGGCCGACATCGCCGTGGGCCCGACCGGCTCCGGCGTGGCGTTGGCCATGCTGCCGGTGGCCGAGGAATACAAGAAGATCCTGCTGGTGGAGCCCGCCGTGGCCGACTCCATCACGGGTGACAAGTGGAACAAGTACATCTTCCGCACCGGCCGCAACAGCAGCCAGGACGCGATCTCCAACGCCGTGGCGCTGGACAAGGCCGGCGTGAACATCGCCACGCTGGCGCAAGACTACGCGTTCGGGCGTGACGGCGTGAAGGCCTTCAAGGACGCGGTCAAGACCGCCAAGATCGTGCACGAGGAATACCTGCCGACCAGCACCACCGACTTCACCGCCGGTGCGCAGCGCCTGATCGACAAGCTCAAGGACCTGCCGGGCCGCAAGGTGATCTTTATCATCTGGGCCGGCGCAGGGAACCCGTTCAAGATCGCCGACCTCGACCTCAAGCGCTACAACATCGAGATCGCCACCGGCGGCAACATCCTGCCGGCGATGGCCAACTACAAGAACTTCCCCGGCATGGAAGGCGCCACGTACTACTACTTCGGCATCCCGAAGAACCCTGTCAACGATGCCATGGTGGCCCAGCACTACAGCCAGTTCAAGAGCCCACCCGACTTCTTCACCGCTGGCGGCTTCAGCGCTGCGATGGCCCTGGTGACCGCGCTCAAGAAGACCAACGGTGACACCAAGACCGACACGCTGATCAAGACCATGGAAGGCATGAGCTTCGAGACGCCCAAGGGCACGATGACCTTCCGCAAGGAAGACCACCAGGCGATGCAGAGCATGTACCACTTCAAGATCAAGGTGGACCCGGCCTTCCCATGGGGCGTGCCTGAGCTGGTGCGCGAGATCAAGCCGGCGGACATGAATGTGCCTATTAAAAACAAGCGCTGAGAGCGCTTGACCTCCTGCGCCGCTGAGGCGGCTTCCCCCTGAAAGGGGGACAACACCTGCGGCCCGGCGAAGCCGGTTCCGCGGTGTTTCTGGTGGGTCGCCGCAATGGCGGCGACTGCTCGCGCACTTGCGCTGCGCCTGCTCCGGGCGCCTGGAGACCTCATGCTTGAAACACGCGATCTCACGGTCCGCTTCGGTGGGCACGTGGCGGTGAATGCTGTGTCCTGCGCTTTCGAGCCGGGCACGCTGACCGCCATCGTCGGCCCCAACGGCGCGGGCAAGACGACCTACTTCAACCTCATCTCGGGGCAGATCCGGGCCTCGGCGGGCAGCGTTCGCCTGAACGGGGTGGACGTCTCTTCGCTGGGTGCGCCGGCCCGCGCGCAGGCCGGGCTGGGCCGGGCGTTCCAGCTCACCAACCTGTTCCCCAACCTCACCGTGCGCGAGAACGTGCGGCTGGCGGTGCAGGCGAGGGCGGGCGCGGGCCTGAACCTCTGGCGCATCTGGAGCGACCGGCGCGACCTGGTGGTGCGCGCCGACGAGGTGCTCGAAGCCGTGGCGCTGGCCGACAAGGGCGACGCCTTCGCGTCCAGCCTGCCGCACGGCGACCAGCGCAAGCTGGAGGTCGGCATCCTGATGGCGCTGGAACCCCAGGTGTTCATGTTCGACGAACCGACCGCCGGCATGAGCGTGGACGAGGTGCCCGTGATCCTGAACCTGATCCGCCAGCTCAAGGCCGACAAGACCAAGACCATCCTGCTGGTCGAACACAAGATGGACGTGGTGCGCGAACTCTCGGACCGCATCATCGTGTTGCACAACGGCGAGCTGGTGGCCGACGGCGACCCGGCGACCGTGATCGCCTCGCCGGTGGTGCAGCAGGCCTACCTCGGCATCAACCCCGAAGAAAAAGAAGAGGTCGCGGCATGAGCGAGGCGCTGCTGAAACTCGAAGGTGTTCATACGCACATCGGGGCTTATCACATCCTCCACGGCGTGGACCTGGTGGTACCCAAGGGCGAACTGACCATGCTCCTGGGCCGCAACGGCGCGGGCAAGACCACGACGCTGCGCACCATCATGGGCCTGTGGCACGCCAGCCAGGGCACGGTGGTGCTCGACGGCCAGGACATCACGCAGAAACCCACGCCCGACATCGCGCACAGCGGCGTGGCCTACGTGCCCGAAAGCATGGGCATCTTCTCGGACCTCTCGGTGCGCGAGAACATGCTGCTGGCCGCGCGCGGCGCGCGCACGCTGGACGACATCGACACCACGCGGCTCGAATGGATCTTCGGCCTGTTCCCGGCCATGAAGAAGTTCTGGACGCACCCGGCGGGCAAGCTGTCCGGCGGACAGAAGCAGATGCTGGCCGTGTCGCGTGCCATCGTCGAACCGCGCAAGCTGCTGCTGATCGACGAGCCCAGCAAGGGCCTGGCCCCCGCGATCATCCAGAACATGATCGAAGCCTTCCGCCAGCTCAAGGCGGCACAGACCACGATCCTGCTGGTCGAGCAGAACTTCAACTTCGCCAGACAACTCGGCGACACGGTGGCCGTGATGGACGACGGACGCGTGGTGCACAGCGGCTCCATGGCCGAACTGGCTGCCGATGAATCGATGCAGTCGCGACTGCTGGGCCTTTCGCTGGGAGCACACCAATGAGTTTTTTCAAAGACCTAGACTGGAAACCCATGGCCCTGGTGCCGGTGCTCGCGCTGGCCGCCTTGCCCGCCATCGGCAGCCCCTCCACCTGGCTCACGCTCACCGTGGCCGGGCTGGCGATGGGCATGATCGTCTTCATCATCGCCTCGGGCCTCACGCTGGTGTTCGGCCTGATGGACGTGCTCAACTTTGGCCACGGCGTGTTCATCGCGCTCGGTGCTTTCGTGGCCACCACCGTGCTGGGCACCATGGGCAGCTACACCACGGCCGACAGCCTGTGGTTGAACCTGCTGGCGCTGTTTCCCGCGATGCTGGTGGCAATGGCCGTGGCGGGTGCGCTGGGTCTGGTGTTCGAGCGTCTGATCATCCGCCCGGTGTACGGCATGCACCTGAAGCAGATCCTCATCACCATGGGCGGCATGATCATCGGCGAGGAGCTGATCAAGGTGATCTGGGGGCCTGAACAGATCCCGCTGCCGCTGCCCGAGGCGCTGCGCGGCGCGGTGCTCATGGGCGACGCCGCGGTGGAGAAATACCGCCTGCTGGCCGTGCTGGTGGGTGCGGCGGTGTTCGCCGCCATGGTCTGGACACTCAACCGCACCAAGGTCGGTCTGCTGATCCGCGCCGGCGTGCAGGACCGCGAGATGGTCGAGTCGCTGGGCTACCGCATCCGTCGCCTGTTCGTCGGCGTGTTCGTGGCCGGCTCGGCGCTGGCCGGCCTGGGCGGCGTGATGTGGGGCCTGTACCAGCAGAGCGTGATCCCGCAGATGGGCGCGCAGGTCAACGTGCTGATCTTCATCGTCATCATCATCGGCGGCCTGGGCTCCACGCTGGGCGCGCTGATCGGCGCGCTGCTGGTCGGCCTGATGGCCAACTACACCGGCTTCCTGGTGCCCAAGGTGGCGCTGTTTTCCAACATCGCGCTGATGGTGGCCATCCTGCTGTGGCGGCCGCAGGGTGTCTATCCAGTGACCAACCGTTGAGCAGGAGGATCTGATGCTTCACCGATTGCTCTCCAACGACCTGCCGCGCAGCCGCTGGCTCGCCGCGCTGCTGGTGATCCTGTTCCTGGGGCTGGCGTTCGCGCCCTTCCTGTTCCCGGGCGTGAAGGCGCTCAACGTGGCGGCCAAGGTGCTGGTGTTCGTGGCCCTCGTCGCCAGCTTTGACCTGCTGCTGGGCTACACCGGCATCGTGAGTTTTGCCCACACCATGTTCTTCGGCATCGGTGCTTACGGCGTGGCGATTTCGCTCAACGCGGTCGAAGAGCCGTCCTGGGGTGCGATCGCGCTGGGCGTGATCTGCGCGCTGCTGATCTCGTTCGTGCTCTCGCTCATGATCGGCCTGTTTTCGCTTCGGGTGCGCGCGATCTTCTTCGCCATGATCACGCTCGCGGTGGCCTCGGCCTTCCTCACCCTGGCCTCGCAGCTGTCGGACTTCACCGGTGGTGAAGACGGCCTGAGCTTCAGCGTGCCCGAGCTGCTCTCGCCCGGCTTCACGCTGAGCGAAGAACCGCTGGTGACGCCGCTGGGCGAGGTCGATCTGAACGGCAAGCTGATCACCTACTACCTGATCTTCGCGGCGGTCACGGCGATCTTCCTGACCATCCTGCGCATCGTGAACTCGCCCTTTGGGCGCGTGTTGCAGGCGATCCGCGAGAACGACTTCCGGGCCGAGGCGCTGGGCTACCGCACCGTGGTTTACCGCACGCTGTCCAACGTGCTCTCGGCCGGCTTCGCCACGCTGGCTGGCTGCCTGCTCGCGCTCTGGCTGCGCTACAACGGACCGGACACCTCGCTCTCGTTCGAGATCATGCTCGACATCCTGCTCATCGTCGTGATCGGCGGTATGGGCACGCTCTATGGTGCGCTCATTGGCAGCGTGCTGTTCGTGCTGGCGCAGAGCTACCTGCAGGACCTGCTGCGCCTCGCGGGCGAGGCCACAGCCGGCATCCCGCTGCTGCCCGCGCTGCTCACGCCCGACCGCTGGCTGCTCTGGATGGGCGTGCTGTTCGTCCTGTCGGTGTATTACTTTCCCACCGGCATCGTCGGCAAGCTGCGCGAGCGCTCGGTCCTCGCGAAACTCAGGGGCCTGAAATGAACACCTCCGCTGTGGTTCCCCAGTCGCGCTACCTCCAGTGCGAAGGCCGCGAGATCCATTTCATGGACTGGGCGCCAGCGCCCGGTGTGGCCGAAAGCACACCCGTGATCGCCTGGCACGGCCTGGCGCGCACCGGGCGCGACATGGACGCACTGGCCGCGCACCTGAGCGCCCTCGGTCACCGCGTGATCTGCCCCGACACCATCGGTCGCGGCCTGTCGCAATGGAGCCCGACACCCGAGACCGAGTACTGCCTGGCCTTCTATGCGCGCATCGCCACGGCGCTGGTGGATCAGCTCGGGGTGGCGTCCTTCCACTGGGTGGGCACCTCCATGGGTGGCGCCATCGGCATGGTGTGCGCGGCCGGCCCGCTGCAGGGCCGCATCCAGCGCCTGGTGCTCAACGACATCGGCCCCAAGCTGGCAGATGCCGCGGTTGAGCGCATCCGCAGCTACGCGGGCAATCCGGCCTCGTTTGCCACCGTGGGCGAACTGGAGCAGTACTTCCGCACCATCTACAAGCCCTATGGATTCCTCGCCGATGCGCAGTGGAAGCTGCTCACCGAAAGCTCCACCCGCCGCCTGCCCAATGGCCGCGTGACACCGCACTACGACCCGGCCATGGTGATGCAGTTCACCCAGCATCCGGCGGACTACGAGCTGTGGGACGCCTACGACCGCATTCACATACCGGTGCTGTGCCTGCGCGGCGCGGAATCCGACCTGCTGCTGGCCGACACCGCCGAAGCCATGCGCGACCGCGGGCCGCGCGCGCTGGTGGTGACGATCGCGGGCTGTGGCCATGCGCCGGCGCTCAATGTGCCGGAGCAGCTGGATCTGGTGCAGCGCTTTCTAGCAGGTGTGCACTGAGAGCCTGAGATCAGGGCCTGGACGGGAGGGCTTCGACCTCGCGCTGGTAGTCCTCGTGCGAGGTGCTGGCGCTCTTCAGGCAGCGCTGCCGTTGCTGCATGTCCTCGATCTTGAAACACTGCTGGCGTTGCCAGCCCTGGCCGCTGTAGTAAGCCGTCTGCGTGGAACAGCCCGCCGCCAGGCTGGCCAGGGCGCACAAGGCGAAGAGGGCGGGCAGTTTGTTCATGATGAAGGCCAGGGCGCCAAGGTGTCGCGTCAGTCCTTGGCGCCCAGCGCGAGCGCCCGTGCGCGGCTTTCCTTGAGCGCCATCGGATCGTCGGCCTGTTTCGTGGGCCAGCCCTGCAGGTGGCGTTCGGCCAGGTCGGTGAGGGCGCGGATCCAGTCGGGGCTGTCGTTCAGGCAATCGATGTACTGGAAGGTCTGGCCACCGGCGTGCAGGAAGGCCTCACGCGCTTCCATGTTGATTTCTTCCAGCGTTTCCAGGCAGTCGCTGGTGAAGCCGGGGCAGACCACGTCCACGCTCTTCACGCCTTGCTGGCCGAGCGCGATCAGCGTCGGCTCGGTGTAGGGCTCCAGCCACTTGGCCTTGCCGAAGCGCGACTGGAAGGTGACTTTGTAGCGGTCTTTCGCCAGACCCAGCCGTTCGGCCAGCAGGCGCACCGTCCTGTGGCATTCGCAGTGGTAGGGGTCGCCAAGGTGCAGGGTGCGCTCGGGCACGCCGTGAAAGCTCATCACCAGTTGATCGGCCTGGCCGTGGTGCATCCAGTGCGCGCGGATCTTCTTGGCCAGCGCTTCGATGTAGCCGGTATCGTCGTGGTACCGGTTGATGAAGCGCAGTTCTGGCAGGCAACGCACCTTCAGGCTCCAGCTGGCCACCGCGTCGATCACGCTGGCGGTGGTGGTGCCGCTGTATTGCGGGTAGGCCGGCAGGATCAGCACCCGGGTGATGCCCTGCGCCTTGAGCTCGTCCAGCACGGCGGGGATGGACGGGTTGCCGTAGCGCATGGCGTAGCGCACGGTGACCTGGTGACCGCGCTCGCCCAGGTAGCCGCGCAGCAGGGTGGCCTGCTTTTCTGTCCACACCTTGAGCGGGGAGCCCTCGGGTGTCCAGACGCTGGCGTACTTGGCGGCCGACTTGGCGGGCCGGGTGCGCAGGATGATGCCGTGCAGGATCAGCCACCAGATCGGCCTGGGGATTTCGACCACGCGGTGGTCCCCCAGGAACTCGGCGAGGTAGCGGCGCACCGCCGGGGCGGTGGCTTCGTCGGGGGTGCCGAGGTTGCACAGCACAACGGCCGTACCGGCCGACTGGCCATGCGAAAAGGGAGGTTCTTGTTGGAATGCCATGCGCTATTCTCCCGCAGACATGAGCGCGTGCCGGGCCGCTCCCAAACAAGCTCGCACCGCAGCCGATAAGGCGGAGGTATTCCGATTCACACCCTCGAACCCAGCTCACCTGTTCCCCCTGTGATCGACGCCGGCCTGGACGTCTCGCGCATCCGCGCCATCACGCTCGACCTGGACGACACGCTCTGGCCGATCTGGCCCACCATCACGCGTGCCGAAGACGCGTTGCAGGTCTGGCTGAGAGAACACGCGCCGGCTACCGCCGCGCTGTCTGCCGCGCCGGGCACGCTGCGCGAGCTGCGCAACCAGATGAACACCACCCGGCCCGACCTGGCGCACGACATGAGCGGACTGCGCCGCGAGTCCATCCGGCTGTTGCTGCAGCGCGCGGGCGATGACCCGGCCCTGGCCGAGCCCGCGTTCGAGGTCTTCTTTGCCGAACGCCACCGCGTGGAGCTGTTTGACGACGCTCTGCCCGCGCTGGAATGGCTGAGCAGCCGCTACCCGGTGGTGGCGGTGTCGAACGGGAACGCAGACGTGCACCGCGTGGGCATCGGCGCGCATTTCCGGGCCTCGCTCAATGCCCATGGGTTCGGCGCCGCCAAACCCGATCCGGGCATCTTCCACGCTGCCGCGCAGGCCGCCGGCGTGGCAGCGTCGCAGGTGCTGCACATCGGCGACGACGCGCACCTCGACGGTGTGGGCGCCCTGAACGCCGGCATGCAACTCGCGTGGGTCAACCGCGAAGGCCAGGCCTGGGAACACGCACCGCTGGCGCCCCATATCACCGTGTCCGAGCTGCTGGCCTTGTGCCGCGCGCTGGGCTGAACTTTCCTCATCTTGACTCCATGAGTCTCACCATCTACGGCATCCCCGCCTCGCGCGCGGTGCGCCCGCTCTGGGCCGCCACCGAACTCGGTCTGGACTTCGTCCACGTGCCCACGCCCTTCCAGGGCGGCTCCACGCGCACGCCAGAATTCCTGGCGCTCAACCCCAACGGCCACATCCCGGTGGTGGTGGACCAGCGGCCGCCGGAGCAGGGTGGTGAGGTCGTGGTGTGGGAAAGCATGGCCTGCGCGCTCTACATCGCGCGCCACCACGGCCAGCCCGATGGCACCCGCATCACGCCCGCCAACGCCCGCGAAGACGCCGAGGCGCTGCGCTGGAGCTTCTGGGCCGTGAACGAATGCGAGGCCGATGCACTGACGGTGTTGATGCACCGCATGGTGATGCCCGCCGAACGGCGCAAACCCGAGCTGGC
>Ga0156037_1203_pt1 | contig 60687 bp, 60 predicted proteins | sample RifCSPlowO2_02_FD_107691 | JGI IMG/M metagenome (GOLD analysis project Ga0156037, IMG submission 107691) | Burkholderiales bacterium RIFCSPLOWO2_02_FULL_66_35 | reverse complement strand
ACCGTCATCTGAAATCGGATGCATCAACTCACGCAGCGGCGGGTGTTGTGCAGACCTTCCTTAGCGCCTGATCAACAGCGGACGTTCAACCGTTGGAGGTGAGCGGCTGCCGCAGGCAAGTCACTTCTCGGGATATTTTGAAGCCTTGGCCTTTTGCCCAAAAATTATCCCCAGGTCAAAGGGCAAAAGGCCAAGCCTGACTCTCTACGACTGATCTTCAAGATTTCTAGGCTTCAAGGAGGCATTCTGTGCAGGCTCGCACAATCAGCCCCTCTGTTTTTGGGTCACTGGCCGCCCATCTCCACATCACCGCGGTATAGCCTCATCCATTCAACGGCGTCGGCCTGCACTTGTTCCCGGGTCAGTGAACTGGGGGCGGAAGCCTTGGCCCACATTGGGCTGCCAAAGGGGGCTTCATGAGTTTCGGAATTGCTGGGGATAGCCCCTTCATTGAGGGCCTGCAGATACTCGGAGCGCACTTCCTCGCGTGTTTTTGCACTCTGTTTCAATTGTTCGTCTTCTTGCGGGTAGACCTCCTGCGCAGCAGCGGGAAACACTTGGAGGGCAGCCATGCAAGCAAGGCTGCCGGCCAAGGCAAGAGGTTTGATGATCGAAACCTTCATGATGATCTCCTTGTCGTTAATTGACCTCCGGCCAAGAGGGCTTTGTGTCTTCTTGTCCGTCACTCATCGGTGAGCCATCCAGTGATGTTTTCTTCACCGACCGATCAGTGTGGATGAAGCAATTCCGGGCGTCGAGCCACCTTTTCGAGATACACCGTTGCCAATTTCGCCGCAATCGCCAACAGGTCATGGGTTGCTCGCGTGAACACCAGATTCCGACATCGAAATTTGTAACAGCACCAGTGCGGATACCGGTTCAAGCCCAAGTGTGGAGGGTTGTGAAGGCATGCGTTAACGACTATCGTCTCGCACTCAGCGGGAGCCAACGCCATGGACAGGCTTTTGTCGTTGCAGGTGTTTGCGAGAGTTGTCTCGGAAGGTGGGTTTTCCGCCGCTGCCCGCGCGCTGGACCTGTCTCCAACCGCTGTTTCCCGCTTGGTCAGTGATCTGGAAGACCATTTGGGTACCCGTCTGCTTCAGCGCACGACGCGCAAGCTCACTCTCACCGAGTCTGGAATCATTTACCTGCAAATGACCGGGCACATATTGCAACAAATCAATGATGCAGATGTAGCCGCCCAAAACAGCTCTGGCGTGCTGATGGGTACCTTGCACATACTCACGACGCCCATGCTGGCTTCGTTTTTTTTAGCCCCGCTGGCCGCGCGATGGCGCGAGCATCATCCGGAGGTGATGCTTGATATCAGCGTAGACCCTTTTTCACACTTGCGGGTTGAGGAATTTGACCTGACGCTCATGGCGGTCGAAGACGAGTACAACGGTGACACCGTGGTGCGCACATTGGGCAGGACAGTACGCATTCTGTGTGCCTCACCGGGCTACCTGCTTCGCGCTGGAACGCTGGACTGCCCGGGCGAACTGCAGGGTCATGATTTTCTGGAGTTTCCGTGGAAAAAAGCGCCGGGACACAGCAGCGGACATCGCCTGAGGCTGACCCATGACGTGCTTGACACAGAGCCAGTCGAAGTGGAAGTGAATGTGGTGTTGCGGTCGCTCAGCTTTGACGTGTTGTTGCGTGCGGCTTTGGCTGGCGCAGGTTTGTGCCTTGTGTCAAAGCATTTGGCACAACCGTACCTCAGGGAAGGTGCATTGGTGCATGTGCTTCCCCAATGGCAAGCCGGCGGACTGACCATTTATGCGGCCCTCCCGACACGCAAATTTGTGCCGGTGCGGGTCGCGGCGATGCTTGATTTTTTCTCGGGGGAAGGGAAGCAGACCTTTGGGATGGACCCGTGTTGACCTTCCAGCTGCATGTTCAGCCCCATGTGGCTGATGTTGAATGGGGTTTTCCAGAGACAGAGGCCCGAAACAAGCAGAAAATACGCCTGTCGAATCGCTACCTCTTGTGTGAGACCGACCATGCTCAAATCGGTTTTCCGTGGATTGCCCCGGGTCGCCCGGAATCAGCTCAGACGTGTGTTGCGGGTACTTCCACGCGTTGGCCATCACCGGTGTGTGGAGCATCCACTGAACGCTACCGCGTCACCACTGGCCAATTCATCGAAGTTGTTGGTGCACAGCGCACTGCGCCACTTTGTCAAAACGAGTCATGCCGTTTTCCTGATCGCTTTTTGCTTTCACGCCAAAGCAAGTGCTCTCGGAGAATTCGTTCCCAAGAAAGAAAACTGGAAGAATTCTCGAGGCTTCAGTATCCCCAATCCCTCGTCAAAAGCAGTTGTCGTGTTTTTGCATGGCTCTTTCATCGAAAAGCTGGACGACAAGTGCGATCCCAATGGGCAGGCTTCGGGCTTTTCCGTGCCGGAGGTTGTGAGGCAATTGGTCGGAGTCGAAATAGCGGGGCTGGAGGTCGTCGTTTACGCACCCTGCGATGGCAGGGCGACGGCGCTGGGGGAACCGATCAAAATCGACCAGCGGGTCGCCGCGATTGAAGAGACGCTGGCTGAGCTTGGCCGCGCGGGGGTTGATCCATCTCGAATCGTACTGGTGGGGCACTCGGCTGGGGGATGGGCAGCGCTGCTGCATGAAAAGCGCTACCCCGGAGGTGTCAACTCTGTCATTGCTTTCGCCCCTGCGTTTGCCGGTAAAAAGCGGTGGAGACCGGATATCTGGCAGCAGCGCCACGATGAGCAAGCCGCAGAAATTGAATCTGCGGACCGAATTCCGGCGCTTGTGTTTTCCTTCGATAACGACGCCTACAACACACCCGGGGATCTGGGCTTTCTCTCTCGGGTCAAGGGTACAACGCTCCTGCGTATGCCCGACAAAGCTATAGCCGGCGTGGCCTGTGAAACGCCTCTTTTCGCATCGAGCCACGCGCATGCGTACCGGAAGTGTTTCAGCGATACCCAGGGCATTGTGCTGCTGGAATTTCTTCACAAACAACTTCGGCGGCAGAAAGTGGCAGCGCCGGCTACCCATGACCACTCGGTTGCCAGCCCCGATAGCGCCAGCATCAGCACCAGCACCCTCTTGAACGTGTCCTTGGGTGAAAGCCCCGGGATAGGAAATACAAACATGGGCTTGCCTTTTGCCTCTGCTCAGCTTGCACCCAGGACTCAACCCCAACTGCAGCCTCGAGACCAAGATCAGGCAAAAAAACTGAGGTAACACCACGAACTGCCGCTTCACAGCATCTTGTTCAGCGTCGGTCTTCCGCGAGTAGAAGGACGCATACGCAGGGCGAATGCGCTGACGGATCACGCCAGCGGTTTCAGTTGCTGCAGCAGCGTCGGCACCAGTTCCGAAACCGTCGGATGGATGTGCATCGCTCGCGAGAGCACCGTGTAGGGCTGCTGTGCCACCATCATGTCGAGCAGTCCATGAACCACCTCGTCACCATGGAGGCCGAGGATCGCGGCCCCCATCACCCGCTGGCTTTCAGCATCCACGAGCACTTTCATGAAGCCCTGGGTTTCGCCGTTCTCGCGCGCGCGTCCCACGCGCTGCATCGGCATCTTGGCTTGCAACACCTTGCGACCCTGGGCCAGGGCCGCGCGCGCCTCGATCTCTGTCATGCCAACGCGGCCAAGCGGCGGGTCGATGTAGAGCGCATAGCAGGCAATGCGATCCGAGACGCGGCGCGGATCGTTGTCGAACAGGTTGGCGACCACGATTTCGTGGTCGTTCCACGAGGTGTGCGTGAAGGCGCCGCGGCCGTTGCAATCGCCCACCGCCCAAACCCCATCGGCGGTCGTGCGGCACTGGTCGTCGACCGTGATGTAGCCGCGGTCGTCGGTCTGTATGCCGGCAGCCTCCAGACCCAGGTCTTCGGTGTTCGGCCGCCGGCCCACGGCCAGCAGAACATGGCTGGCGCTGATGCTGGGCCGATCGTCGCCACAGGCCGCGCCGACCTCGATCCCCTGGCCTTCGCGCGACAGTGAGATGCACTCCGACGCCAGGGCAAAGCGCACACCCTCGCCCTCCAGGATCGATCGAATGCCGGCGGCGACGTCCTGGTCCTCGCGGGGCAGCAGTTGCGGCGACCGCTCCACCACGGTCACCTCGGCCCCGAAGCGGCGCATCATCTGTGCGAACTCCAGACCGATGTAGCTGCCGCCGACGATGACCAGGTGTTCGGGCACGCGGTCCAGTTCCAGGATCGAGACGTTGTCGAGTGTGGGAACGGTGTCGATGCCGGGGATATCGGGGCGCACCGACCGGCCGCCCACGTTCAGGAAGATGCGAGGTGCCGTCAGACGGCGTCCGCCGACTTCCAGCGTCGCTGCGGCCACAAAGCGGGCCTCTCCAACGATGACTTCGGTTTCCTTCAGGCTCCGCATCCAGGATTCGAGTCCTTCGCGAGACTTGCCGACGATGCCGTCTTTGCGTGCCTTGACACGGGCCATGTCCACCCGGATCTCACCCGCATCGAAGCCGAATTCGGCGCCGCGGCGCGCCATGTGCATGGCGCGCGCGCTCGCAACGAGGGTCTTCGTCGGTACGCAGCCGACATTGAGACAGGTGCCCCCAAAGTGCCCGCGCTCGATGACAGCGGTGCGCAGGCCCTCCTTGCTGCAGCGTGCTGCGATGGCAGGACCTGCCTGACCGGCCCCAACAATGATGGCGTCGAAGGATTCACAAGTCATGGTTGACCCTTCCGGTGTGGCTGATCGGGAAGTATCTCGCTGTACGCGCGCAGTTACCAGAGGTCAGACATTGACCCTCCTCATGGCGTCCGCGTGATCGAGTGATCGAGTGATGCCCAGTCTGCCGAGATGGGCTGGGAGCGCCGCGGCGCCTCAGTCCCGGTCCGGCGCGCCGAGTGGGAAGAACGAACGATACGGCCGCGCCTCTTCGACCGCACGCGCAAACGACGGGCGGGCCAGCAAGCGCGCGCGGTAGGCGCGCAGCACGGGGTAGTTCTCGGGAATCGGGTGCACCCAGTCCGCATAGAACAGCGACGGTGCGGCGGCGCAGTCGGCCAGCGTGAAGTGTTCGCCATGGGCCCATGTCTTGCCGGCCAGGTGCCCTTCGAGCCAGAGGTAGGCGCGCTCCAGCCGTTCGCTGGCGATGGCTCGCCCTTTTTCGACCGTCATCGGATAGCGCTGGAGCGCGGTGTCCACCGCCAGCTGCATCGCGCTCATCACGTACAGATCGAAGTAGCGGTCGAGGAAGCGCACGTCCAGCGCGGCCATCGGGTCGGCGGGCAGCAGGCGCACGGGGCCGGGGTGGGCGAGTTGCAGGTATTCGATGACGAGGCTGGTCTCGACGATCTGGCGTTCGCCGTCCAGCAGCAGCGGGAACCGGGCGATGGGCCAGCGCCGCAGCCACTCGGCCACATGCTCCGGCGCGTCCGGCCCGATGCAGCGGAATTCGAACGGGGTGTCGTTCTCGTAGAGCGCGATGAGCGCTTTCTGTGTGTACGAGGAAAAGGGGTGACCGTAAAGCACAAGCGACATGGTGGAACCTCTGGATTCAAACCGCTGGCAGCAAGCAGGCGTTGAACTCTACCGGACCTGTCAGCCGTCGGACAGTTCCCCCACCGGTTCGCCACGACAATGGCCCGGTGAAAGCCCACCACTTCGCCCAGCTCGTCGGCCTCTCCGCGCTCTGGGGCGCCTCCTTTCTTTTCCTGCGCATCGCCAGCCCCCTGCTCGGACCGCTGGTGCTGGCGGGCGGGCGCGTGGCGCTGGCGGCGCTGACGCTCTCGGTGATCATGCGCGTGCTCAAGCACCGCTGGCCCTGGCAACACTGGCGCGAGCTGCTGGTGCTCGGCTTGCTCTCGGTGGTGGTGCCGTTCCTGCTCTACGCCTGGGCCGCGCTGCGCCTGCCCGCGGGCTACAGTGCGCTGCTCAACACCACCGCAGTGCTGTTCGGCACGCTGTCATCGGCCTGGTTCAAGGAAGACACCCTGACCGCGCGCAAGTTGCTGGGTTGTCTGTGCGGCTTCGTGGGGGTGGGCCTGATCGTGCGGCTCGGGCCGGTGCAACCCGATACCCCCACCCTGCTGGCCGCGCTGGCCTGCATCGGGGCCGCTGCCTGCTACGGCATGTCGACCCCGCTCATGAAACGCGCCACGGCGCACATGCAGCCGCTGGCCATCGCGGCTGGCATCCACGTCATCTCGCTGGTGCTCGTGCTGCCGGGTGCCGCGCTGGCCTGGCCACAGGCGCAGTTCACGCCCGCCGCACTGGGCGTGTTGCTGGTGCTGGGTGTGATCACCTCGGGCCTGGCCTACTGGGCGCATCTGCGCATCATTCGCCACGTGTCGCCCGTGGCGGCGATGAGCCCGGTGTTCCTGATCCCGGTCTTCGGCGTCACCTGGGGCCACCTGGTGCTGGGCGAGGTGGTGTCTTCCGGCATCTTCGCGGGCGGCGCGCTGGTGTTGCTGGCGACCGCGCTGGTGACGGGTTTCAACCCGCTGCGCCGCAGCGGCGTGGAAGACCCGATTCCTTGAACGAGCGGCCCGCCTGATCAGCGCTGTGATTTCAACTGGTCGTAAGCGTCGCCCACCCGCTTGAACGCCTCTTCGGCCAGCTTGTGCACCAGCGGCGACACATGGCCCAGCCGGTCCGGGTGGTACTGCTGCAGCAGCGAGCGGCGCGCCCGCTCCACCGCATCCCAGGAGCTGTTCCGGGCCAGACCCAGCACCACCCAGGGATCCATCGGCGCCGAAGCGTGGGCCTCTGGCGCATCAGCATCCGCGTCCGCATCCGTTTCGTCGTCCGGCGCCGCTTCCGCCTCCAGCCGCTGCACGACGCAGATGGCCGCCTGCCAGTGCACGGCGTACTCCGTCTGGCAGCTGGGACAGCGGATCTCGCCGGGTTCGGGCAGGTGCGGAATGCGCAGACGCTTCTGGCAACAGGTGCAGCGCAGGATGCCGTGGGGCGGAGTCGCGTCATCCGGCTCGGCCGATTCGGTTTCTGCCTCTGCCACGCCCGCGTCCAGCGCGGCGCGCAACAGCTCGGTTTTTGACATCGGCCGCTGCCGCAACTCGGCCCGCAATGCTTCGCACACCGCCGGATAAGCCCCATGTTCGCGGTGCATCGCGGCCAGTTCGTCCACCGCAAAACCCTGCAGCGGACGCTGGCGGTTGGGCGGTGGCAGCAGTTCCAGTTCACCGGGTTCGGTGGCCAGCAGCCGGCAGGCGTGCAGGATGTCTTCACCGGTCAGGTCGTCGCAGGCCAGCGCGTCGGCCGGGTCCAGCAGACCGGCGAGCATCTCGATGGTCAGGCGCGGCAGATCCAGAAACGCCGCGCAGGCCTCGACCACGTCATCGTCCAGCGACTCAATGGGCCGGAACCCGATGCGCAGCTGGCTCAGGCTCCAGTAGCTCACGCCCATGGCCGAGGCCAGTTCGCTCAGCGACAGATCCCGCTCGTCCGCACACTGCGAGAGCGCTGCGATCAGCAGGCCACCGGGGCGCGAGAGCTCGTCGGGGTTGAGGCGCCCGCTCCAGGCAACGGGAGCGAATTCGACCGGTTTTTTCCGGAAGGCCGATGCGGCGTCGCGGGCGGGGGCTTGTTGCATGGCGTCGGGGGTTTGTCCGGACAGGACACAAGAGGGAAAACAAGCACCGATGGTACCGACTGCCTGCCCGACCACTGTGACAGCCGACCCGATACTCGACCACCGCCACGGAAACCGGCGTTCCGCTGCATCGCCAGCGCCCTATACTGCGCATATGAACGAACTGGTACATTCCCGGCGCAGAACCGTGCGGCAGAGCGCCGCCGCCCGGGGCCCCACCCGCACCAACGACCCGGAACGGACCATGGCCAACATCCTGGCCGTGGCCATGGCAGAGTTCGCCGAAAAGGGGTTGGCCGGTGCGCGCATCGATCAGATCGCCGGCGCCACGCAGACCAGCAAGCGCATGATCTATTACTACTTCGGGAGCAAGGAAGGCCTGTATCTGGCCACGCTGGAAGACGCTTACCGCCGTGTGCGGGCCATCGAAAGCGAACTGCAGCTCGACGAGCTGGCGCCCGAACAAGCCCTGCGCAGGCTGGTCGAATTCAGCTTCGACCACCACGCCAGTCACGAAAGCTACGTCCGTCTGGTGATGACGGAAAACATGCACCGCGGCCAGTATCTCGCGCAAAGCCAGAGCATCCAGCCGCTCAACGAGCCGGCCATCGCGGCGCTGCGCCGCCTGGTGGAACGCGGCGAAGCCAGCGGCTCTTTCCGCCCGGGCCTGGATCCGGTGGACCTGCACGCGACCATCACGGCACTGACGTTTTTCAACGTGTCCAACCGGCACACCTTTGGCCAGATTTTCCAGCGCGACTTCTCCCACCCCGACGTGGCGGCCCAGCGGCGTGCCAACATCGTCGAGACCATCCTGCGCTGCGTGCACCCCTGACCACCCGCCCGAACCATGAAAAAAATCCTCATCCTCAACGGCCCCAACCTCAACCTGCTCGGCACGCGCGAACCGGCGCAATACGGCCACACCACCCTGCCCGACGTGGAAGCCTTCTGCACCGCCCACGGCGAGCAGATCGGTTACGACGTCGAGTGCTTCCAGAGCAACTGGGAAGGCGCGCTGATCGACAAGCTCCACGAATACGGCCGCCTGCACAAAGCCGGCGAGGCGCTGGGCGTGGTGTTCAACCCCGGAGCACTCACCCACACCTCCATCGCTCTGCAAGACGCCATCAAGGGCGTGGAGCCACTGCCCGTGATCGAGTGCCACATCTCCAACGTGCACGCCCGCGAAGCCTTTCGCCACCAGTCGTGGGTGTCGCCGGTGGCCGCCGGCATCGTGGTCGGCTTCGGCGTCGACGGCTACCTGATCGCCATGGACGGCCTGGTGCGCAAGTTCGTGAACTCGGCCGCCACCCAAAAGCCCTGAGAGTCCTTCCGGGTTTCCCCCGGAATGCGTTCGATCAAGGAACGCATTTGCGCGTTGATCGAACTTGTCGGCGAGGTCGTGATGCGCACCGAAATGACCGCCTTCCTCAGCGCCGCCCAGGCCAGAGGCTGTCGGGTTCAGGTGGGCTCCGACATGTTGTTCGAAATGATTCCCGCGTATCTGGAATACTTCGGCTTCCCCACCACCACGCCCGAAGTCCTGCGCTCGGTGGCCCGCCTGAGTTATTGATCCCCGGCGCCCTTTTGTCCCAACCCCTGTATCCCCGCCCGGCCCTGGGCATCGCGCTGGCGATCGCCGCCACGCTCTGTTTCGCCCTGCTCGACACCACCTCCCAGTTCGTGGGCGGTGTCGTGCCTGTTCTCATGGCCATCTGGCTGCGCTTCCTGGTGCAGACCGGCATGACCGTGGCGCTGCTCTGGCCCAGCCAGGGCAAAGCCCTGTTCCACACCACCGCGCCCGGCTGGCAGCTGCTGCGCGGAGCGCTCATGGTCACCTCGGGCACCGTGGCCTACCTGAGCCTGCGCTTCGTGCCGGTGGGCGACTTCACCGCCATCCTCATGCTTGTGCCGCTCGCCATCACCGTGCTGGCCGCGCCGCTGCTGCGCGAACGCGTGCCCGCACTCACCTGGTGGCTCATCGCGGGCGGCTTCGCCGGCGCGCTCATCGTGATCCGGCCCAAGGGCAGCGACTTCCAGGGCGCCATGCTGCTGCCGCTGGCGCTGGTGCTCATCAACGCGCTCTACCAGATCGTCACCAGCAAGATGGTGAAGACCGAAGACCCCGGCACCATGCACTTCTACACCGGGCTCACCGGCCTGGTGTTCGGCACGCTGGCGCTGCCCTGGTCGTGGGCGCCCATGGCCACCTGGCAGCTCTGGGCCCTGGTGGCACTCATGGGCGTGTTCGGCTCGCTCGGCCACTACGTGATGATCCAGGCCTACCACCGCGCCCCGGCCTCACGCCTCACGCCCTACATGTACGCCCAGATCGGCTTCGCCACCCTGGCGGGCTGGATCGTGTTCGGCTACGCCCCCGATGTGTGGACCGTGGTGGGCGTGGCGCTGATCGCGGTGTGCGGGGCGCTGGGGGTGCGGGTCCGGCAGGGGTGAATGACAGAGATCCGCCACCCAATCCGAACAGTCACCGTTCAACTGGCAAAAACCGGTGTGCAGCGGAGGCTGAAGGTGGGTGCTGCCAGGCGCACGCACGCTGACCTCCACGAAGCGGCAGTTGGGTACGGTGACCGGTGCTGGCCCCAACGGCGGCTGTACGAGGTACTGCGGTCATAGGGCATCCGCGACCGGCAGGCGCCCCGCCACCGACCGTTTCACTATTGCCTGGACTGGCGGCACCGACCCACAAGCGACTTCCGCGATGCAAGGAAGTGGACGATCCGGCCCGGGACAACGTGATCGCTTGAACGGGCGCGGACTTCTGATCTGTCTTCACGTCTCCGGTCCGGTTCGCGCCCAAAGCGCCGAACTGACCCGTATTCAGGCCGATATTCAATCCAAGTGCAACGCGCCGGCTGTCGATACTGCACTGAACGTACTGGCATTGCAGCCTGATCCGGTCATTGCCATCAGGGAGCTACCGATGAGCATTCAAACTCCACCCAGTCTGCCAGTGGCACGGCGCCTCCGTTGGCTGCGGCTGCCACCGCGCTGCGCGAGTGGTTGGTCAAAGACAGCAACGGCGTGGATCTGACCGCGTGGCCGGTGTCGGCTCCGGCACCTTGTGTACCCGGGGCTTCGGCTGGGATGGTCTGAGCTTCTGACCGATTCAAACAAGAGGAGACATCATCATGAAACTGCGCACTCAAATTCTCGCCTTCGGTCTCGCCGGCGCTGCCTTGGCGGCTGTGGTCGGTAGCATCGGGCTCGTCGCTTCGAGCCTGCTTGGCGAATCCATCGACGACGCGGTGCTTGCCGGCGCCGCGCTGCAGTCCAGTCAGGAAGCCGACATGATGCACGACGCGATCCGGGGCGACGCGCAACTCGCGTACATCGGGGCGCTGGAAAACGACACGGCACGGGTTGCCGAGGCGGAAAAGGGTCTGAAGGACCACGCCGAAACCTACCTCGCAGCGCTGGACAAGCTGCAGAGCCTGCCACTGAACGCCGAGTCGCGCGACGCAGAAGCCGCAGCGCGGCCGCTCGTCACGAAGTACATCGGGGCCGCTGGGCGGGTCGTCAAGGCAGCGGGTAGCGATGTTGGCGCCGCGCGCGACGCGATGCCGGCGCTGCAGACCGCGTTCGCCGAACTTGAAGACAAGATGGCGGCGCTGTCCGCAGCCATCGGGAAGACGGGCGAGCTGCTGACCACAGAGGCTAAGGCCAGCGTCAAGCAGGTACAACTGGCGATTGCCGCGACCCTGCTGCTGGCGACGGCCGCGATGGTGGTCGCAGCGCTCTGGATGGCGCGCCGGATGGCACTGCCGATGGCGCACGCGGTGGAGGTGGCAGACCGTCTGGCCCAGAGCGATCTCACGGCCGAAATTCATGCGGACGGTAACGACGAGACCCTGCGCCTGCTCGAAGCCATGGCGCGCATGCAGGCCAACTTTTCAGGCATCGTGCGAGGGGTGCAGGCCAATGCCGATAGCGTGGCCACCGCCAGCGCGCAGATCTCGCAGGGCAACAACGACCTGAACCAGCGCACCGAACAACAGGCCAGCGCCCTGGAAGAAACTGCAGCGTCTATGGAAGAACTCGGGTCCACCGTCAAACAAAACGCGGACAACGCCAAGCAGGCGAACCAGCTCGCGCAGAGCGCGTCGAGCGTGGCCATCCAGGGTGGCCACGTCGTCGCCCAGGTGGTCGACACCATGAAGGGCATCAACGATTCGAGCAAGAAAATCGCCGACATCATCAGTGTGATCGACGGCATCGCGTTCCAGACCAACATCCTGGCGCTGAACGCGGCGGTGGAGGCGGCTCGGGCTGGCGAGCAGGGCCGCGGCTTCGCCGTGGTGGCCAGCGAAGTACGCAACCTGGCGCAGCGCAGCGCGGAGGCCGCCAAGGAGATCAAGAGCCTGATCACCGCCAGTGTCGAACGTGTGGAGCAAGGCACCACGCTGGTGGACCAAGCGGGCGCGACTATGACCGAAGTCGTCAGCAGCATCCGCCGGGTGACCGACATCATGGGCGAGATCACCGCGGCCAGCCAGGAACAAAGCGCCGGCGTTTCTCAAGTGGGTGAAGCGGTCACGCAGATGGACCAGGCGACGCAACAGAACGCCGCGCTGGTCGAAGAAAGCGCCGCCGCGGCCGAGAGCCTGAAAGTGCAGGCGCAGCAACTGGTGGCCGCGGTGGCAGTGTTCAAGATCGCGCACGGATAGATGGTGCATCGCGCTACCGTAGCGCCCGAGCCGGAGCGACCGGTCTGGGTTGCATCGCCGAAGCATGCAGCCTGGCTAGGCGAATGACCGGTTACGTCGCTCGCGAACGTTCAGGCGTCAGTTTCGACTGGCTGGACCCAGCCTACTGCAGGCACACGGCCAATCATCGCGACAGGCTGTTGTTGGCCGACTGTGCTCACCCTTGTATGCTCCAGTTGCCACGACGGCAACGTTTGCCGGCCGGCTTGCAGGCCGCAGCACCAAGGCACTGCCCCCCGATCGCCGCGCACTTGGTAGACCGATCATCACGCACTCAGGCGGCAGATCGCGTCCACAGGGTAAACCTGTCCAGCCGCGAGGCTCAGGCCGTACCACGCCTCCTTGCTCGCAGGCCGAGTCGTCAGCCCTGCATCTGCAAGAGGATGGTGCGCTCGAGGCCCGCGTAGCGATGGACCAGCGCCTCGCGGTACGCGGCGTTGGCCATCATCGCGAGGAAGTGCTGGCGGCTCGGGTAGCGGACCAGCAGGCACTTGTCCCAGTCCTGGCTGGCATCGCCGATGAAGGGTCTGTCGATCTTCCCTTCCCATACCACCACGGCATGGCTTACGTCGCCCACGGATTCCACGAATGCCGTCTGGTACCTGCGGTAGGCCTCGGCACCTGAACAGGGCGCGTGGGGAGACCCTGCGGGGTAGTTCGCTTGCTCGCGGAACTTCAGAAGATTGAGCATCACCACCGGGCCGGCGGGGCCGGCATCACGCAATGCGCGGACCTGATCGGCCGTTGGATCGATGGACGGGTCGAAATTGGCGGGACGGAAGGTCATGGGGTCGGTCCTTTTTGATGCCGCGCGGTGCATGCGCAAAACGCATTGTCGGCGCGGGCAGGATTGCTGCGATGTTGTTGGCCTGCCGTTCAGCGGCCGGCCGTGCACGACGGCAGATGGCCGACATCTGCCCGCCCCGATGACCCCAGTCGGCCCACAACATCCCATCGGTGGATCCATCCAGCGGCAGACACCCAGCGCTCCTGCCCTACCGAGGGGCGGGCGAATCAGGCGCCGCGTTTCGCACGGCCACGCCGGGGTCCTTTTCGAGCTTGGACAGTGACAGCTCCCAGGTCTTGAGCGCCCAGTAGGCGCCGAAGGTCCAGATGCCCGCCATTTCCACGAAGAACACGACGCTGCCGCCGCGGTCCAGCAGTGCCGCCAGAACGAAGCCGGTCGCCGGCCCCAGGAACATCAGCACGGCCAGCACGCGGTAGGCGCGCCTGAACATCGGCTCCTTGTGCTTCTGCTCGGCAGGCAGGTAGCTCAGCGAATGGCAGGCGCATTGCCAGGCCACGATGCCGAGCAGGACGAAGAGCGCGGCCGCGGCCGCGAAGTGGATCGGCAGATCGGGCTGCCGCCCGGCCCAGTCCAGCACGGCGGGGCAGTCCTTGACCAGCTGCATGACACGGTCGTCGCCGCTGAGAGCCTTCCCCGTGATGCGTTCCGGATAGACAGCGACCAACAGCGCGCAGATGGCCGCGGTGTTCAACAGCGTGTTCTCGCGCCGCGTGAGCCCCTTGTACAGATGCAGGCCTGCCGCGATGGCGCACAGCCCACCGACGAAAAAAGTGCGCATCGGGAATTCGGCACACTGCGCGGCCCCGGTTTCGGCCGATGCGCGGGCGGCGAAGAAGTACGCGCTCATGGAGGGCTGCAGCGGCAGGTCGTGAACGAAGCGCCCCCAGAAGTAGAGGAACGCCGGGAAGGCGAAGGCCAGCACCGCCAGCCCGAACCTCAGGGAAAAATAGGTCTCAGAGAAGTGCCGCCACAGCGCCTGCGCATCGGCGGGCGGCGGCTGGTTGTTCATCAGGCCGGGCTGCGTGCGGTCCATGCCGTGCTCCTTTCGGATGCGGAAACGGTGCCGCCATTCTGCGGCCATCTTTTGCGGCCGCCATCCCTGCTCGGAGGGATGCCCCAGCACCGCCTCCGGTTCGTGACGATGCGCAACGACCTACGCCAGGTCCTCGTGCAGGCAGAGGAAGTTGCCCTCGGTGTCTTTGAACCAGGCCGCCTTCTCCGAACCGAGCACACAGACGTGGTTCACGGTCTTGAAGTCGGGCAGGTCGTAGTCTTCGAAAACCACGCCGGCCTGCTTCAGTTCGGCGATGCTCGCGGCGATGTCGGGCACCTGGAAGCTGATGGCCGTGTGTTCGGCCTTGGTCCCCTCGGGTTTGGGGAACAGGGCGAGCGTGCTGCCACCGACCGCATACTCGAACTTGCCATCGGGCCGGAAGTCGCCTGGCGTCAACCCGAGGCAGCGTTCGTAGAACGCCCGGGCCCGGGCCATGTCTTTCACGGGCAGCATCGTGGTCACGGAAGCGTTGCTGAGCATATGCACTCCTTTCACGAGACCTGGCTGCTCCCGCCCCAGAATGGCGATCCGGGGCATCGTCAGCCAGCTTATGAGCATAGACCTGCCGTCACCCGAACGCCAGTGCCCTGCCCCGCTCTGGCACCACCGGTCGGCAGCCGGCTTCTTCACGCTCAAGGCCTCCCGCGCGCTGCCGATACAAGCCGTTGAAGCCCCGTTCACCGACCCGCGTTGCCCACCCACCATGTCCCTCTCTGCCCTCTCTGGTTCTTCAGCCGCCGCCATCGGCCTGAGCGGCATGCGCGCCGCGCAGCAGCGGCTGGACACGAGCGCGCACAACGTGGCCAACGCGCTGACGCCGGGTTTCCAGCGGCAGGTGGTGACGCTATCTACCCAGCCCGGCCTGGGCGGTGTGGACGCGCAGACCGGGCGGGCGTCCGAGACCACTCCGGCAGCCGGCGATGTCTTCGGCCATCTGGCCGAAGACATGGTCGCGCAGCGCATGAGCGTCTACAGCTTTGCCGCCAACCTGCGCACGGTCGAAACGCAGGACCGCGTGCTGGGCGCGCTGCTGGATGCCAAAGCCTGAACGCGCGCGCAGGGCGGCGGCGCCTCGGCGTAACAGGCCGCGACGGCCGTAACCGAAGGCAAGTGCACCCGTCCTGCAAGCCTTGCATAAGCCGGGGCGCGGCACAATAGGCCCGAATTTTTTGCCCTGGCACCCGGCCGGGCCCAGACCGCCGATCACCATGCTGCCATCCATTTCCCGCCCCTCGTTGTTCAGGTCCCGTTGCACGCCACTGCTGCTGTGCGCCCTGCTCGCCGCCTGCGCCGCGCCTGCACCGACATCCACGGATGTCGCCGAGGCCGAGGCCGACGAGCTCGAAGACAGCCGCCGCCGTGCCCCGGTGCCGCCGGTGGTGCTCGATGGCACGGACTGGCAGAACCGGAACCGGATCGAGGGCCTGGTGCCCGGCACACACTGGGAGCACCAGACCTACGCCAGCCGCCGGCCGACGCGCTACAGCGCCACCGAACACGCCGGCCGACCCGCCGTGATGGCCCGGGCCGATGGCGCCAACAGCACGCTGAGCCTGCCCCTGAACCCGCCGCCCGGTGCCTTGCCCAAGCGCATCCGGTTTTCGTGGTTCGTTCCGGCGCTGAACCCGAAGTTCGACCTGGGCGAGAAGGGTGAAGACGACGCCGTGGTGCGCATGATCCTGAGCTTCGAGGGCGACCGCAGCACGCACTGGCGCGCGCGCGACCACCTGGTGTCCGAGCTGTCCAGCCTGATCGCGGGCAAGCCCTTGCCGTTCGCGTCGATCATGTACGTCTGGGACAGCCGCTACCCCGCGGGCACCGTGATCCCCAACCCCTACACCGACCGCATCCGCCAGATCGTGGTCGAGTCCGGGCCGGACCGGCTCAACCAGTGGGTGGACTTTGACCGCGACATCGAAGCCGATTTCCGTCGGGCGTTCGGCGAAGCCCCGGGCCCACTGGTCGGTCTGGGCCTGATGAGCGACACCAACAACTCGGGCGATTCGGTCACCGCCTGGTACGGGCCGATGGACCTGACGCTGTCGAGGGCAACACCCTAGGAGCCGGCGTCCGTCGGCCGGACCACGCCGCGGCGCGGGATCGGTGTCGAGAAGACGATGGAGGTGCGGGTCTCACCGTAGCCGTTGATGTCGCCGAGAAAGCGCTCCAGATCGGGCAGGTCCAAGGCCACGACCTGCAACACATAGGAGTCCTCGCCACTGACGTGGTGGCACTCCAGCACCCGCGCCGAGGCGCGCAGCTTGTCGATCAACGCTTTCTTGCCCGGTTGCGGAACGTTGATACCAACGATGGCGCGCACGCCGTAGCCCACCTTGGCGGGGTCGATGTCGGCGTGCACACCGCGCACCACGCCCGCCTCCTGCAGGCGCCGCAGCCGCTCCAGCGTGGCCGGGACCGACAGCCCGACTGCCGCGGCCAGTTCCTTGAGCGAGGCACGGCCATCGGTCTGCAAGGCGGACAGCAACCGCCAGGCCTTGTCGTCCACTTCCATGATCTGCTCCCTGCTGCCGATGAAGCCTAAGAATTTATCGAAAAACAGTCACACGGCCTAATTTTCGTGATTCTCCACATCAAATCACCGCTTTAGCATCGGGGCATGGATGCCACATCGCTCACCGTCTTCCTCAAGGCCGCCCTGATCGGCCTGCTCATCGCCGCACCGGTCGGCCCCATCGGTCTGCTGACCATGCAGCGCACGCTGGAGCGCGGCCTGGCCGCCGGGCTGGCCACCGGCATGGGCGCGGCGGTGGCCGACGCTTTGTACGGCGCCATCGGGGCGTTTGGTGTGAGCTGGCTGATCCGTGCCCTGATCGAAGCCAGAACGCCGCTGGCGCTGGGCGGCGGCGCGATCTTGCTGGTGCTGGCCTGGCGCACCTGGCGCGCGCCCGTGACCGACACGGTGGCTCCGGCGCGCGACGCGCGCAACCTGCTCGGGCTGGCGGCGGGCACCTTCCTGCTGACCCTGGCCAACCCGGCGACCATCGTGTCCTTCATCGCGGTGTTCGGCTCGCTCGGCGGCAGCCTGCAGACGGCGCCTTCGCCGTTGTGGATGGTGGCCGGTGTGCTGGCGGGATCGGCCGCCTGGTGGCTGCTGCTCACGGCGCTGATCGCTCACCAGCGCAGCCGCTTCACGCCGGCCTGGCGCGGCCGCATCAACCGCGGCTCGGCCGGGCTGCTGGCGGGGTTTGCGCTGTGGCAGTGGGCCTCGCTGGTGGCCCGGTGAACAGCGTCAGCCGCCGAGACCGGCGAAGACGTTCTGCACATCTTCGTTGTCGTCCAGCGCGGCCAGGAAGGCTTCCACTTCTTCCAGCGCCTCGGCGCTCAGGCTGGCCGGGTCGATGGGGTTCTTGGGCTTGTAGCCCAGCTTGGTCGACAGCACGGTGAAGCCCTGTGCGGGCAGCGCGCGGCTCACGAGGTCGAGGTCGGTCGGGTCGGTGAGAAAGACACACACGCCTTCTTCGTCAGCGGGTTCGAAGTCCTGCGCACCGGCTTCGATGGCCGCCAGCTCGGCATCCGCATCCTTCGCAGCAGCCTCGGCTTCGATGATGCCGACGTGGTCAAAGTCCCAGGACACCGAGCCGCTGGTGCCGAGCTGGCCCTTGCGGAACAGCACGCGCATGTCGGAGGCGGCGCGGTTCACGTTGTCGGTCAGGCACTCGACCATCACCGGCACGCGGTGAGGCGCGAAACCTTCATAGATCACGTGCTCGTAGTTCACCGCCTCGCCCGTGAGGCCAGCGCCCTTCTTGATGGCGCGGTCCAGCGTGTCCTTGGGCATGGAGACTTTGCGCGCCTGCTCCACCACCAGACGCAGCCGGGCGTTGGCCGCCGGGTCGGCGCCGTTGCGCGCGGCGATCATGATGTCTTTGACCAGCTTGCCGAAGAGGCGGCCCTTGGCGTTGGCGGCCAGATCCTTGTGTTTTGCTTTCCACTGCGCGCCCATGGGGAGTTCCTTGTGATGTTTGGCTGACCGGGTCTGCGAGTTTAGTGGACGGCTTCAGGCCGAAGCGCGGTGCTCCAGCGCCCGCAGCCGCAACGCGCAACCCGTGGCCACCAGCGCACAGGCCGCCGAGAGCCAGAACACGCTGGCCAGGCCGAAAGCGGAACTGAGCAACCCGCCGCCCAGTCCGCCCATGACACCCGGCAGACCGTAGCCGATCACGGTGTAAAGCGCCTGGCCGCGCCCGCGCAAGCGGCCCGGGAAATGGTGCGAGAGCAGCGCGATGCACACCGTGTGGTGCGCGGCGAAGGTGATGGCGTGCAACGCCTGCGCCAGCAACAGCAGCGGCCACACCAGCGGCAGCCCGGCGGTGAGCCCCATGCGCAGGGCCATCAGGCCCGCGGCCAGCGCCAGCCAGCCGGTGAGCGAAAGCAACGGCAGCCAGCGCCCCTGGGTGAAGAACCAGCCGATCTCGATCACCACCGACACCGCCCACAAGAGGCCGATCACGGTCTTGCTGTAACCCAGTGAATCGAGGTAGAGCGAAAAGAAGACGTAGATGAAGATGTGCGCGAGCACGTGGAAAAACACGGCCGCAAAGAACCAGCGCACCGGCGGCTGGCGCAGCACGGGCCACATGTCGGGGTGATCGGCCTCAAAGTGCGCGGCCTCCTTGAAGTCCGGCAGCAGCCAGACACTCGCGGTCACCGCGGCCAGCGTGCCGAGGGTCCAGGCCGGAAAATGGCCCATGCCGAAACGCTCGAACCACCAGCCCGCCACCACCACCGTGAGCAGAAAACCCAGCGAACCCCAGAGCCGCACGCGGCCATAGCGCCTGGCGTCAAACGCCCCGCCCTGGCTCACCAGGTGCGCCAGCGCGGCTTCGCTCATCGGCATCATGGCGCTGGTGTGGGTGAACATCAGCAGCAACACGATGAACAGCGCCACGCCGCCGAGCGGAAACCACAGCCCGATGGACAGCAGCAGCGCCACCGTGGCGCCATAGCGCAGCAGCTTCACGCGCTCACCCGTGCGGTCGCTCAGCGTGCCCCAGGCGTAGGGCGCAAACAGGCGCGTGGCCGACTGCACCGAGGTCAGCACACTGATGGCGATGAGCCCGAAGCCCAGCTCCTTCAGCCAGAGCGGCAGGTAGGGGTTGAAGAAGCCGATGTGCGCGAAGTAGCTCGCGGACAACGCTGCAAACGGCAGCAGCTGTTTTCTTTCGGGCTTGTGCGGCACGTTGGTCAGCAAGAGGAGAACTTCGCTGGCACGCCTCCAGCACACACCGCAGAACCGGCTTTGCCGGACTGCTGGTGTGGTCCCCCTTCAGGGGGAAGACGCGAAGCGGCGCAGGGGGTGCTCACCTTCCTGCGGCTGCGATGTCCGGTGTCTCGACCTTCACGTCACCACACTGCGCGCGGTGCCGCAGCGCGTGGTCCATCACCACCAGGGCAAGCAGCGCTTCCATGATGGGCGCGGCGCGGATGCCGACGCAGGGGTCGTGGCGGCCCTTGGTGATCACTTCGGTGGGCGCGCCGGCCACGTCGATCGAATCGCGCGGAACCAGTATCGAGCTGGTGGGCTTGATGGCGATGGACACGTCCAGGTCCTGCCCGGTGCTGATGCCGCCGAGCGTGCCACCGGCCTTGTTGCCCACGAAACCCCCAGGCGTGAGCGAGTCGCCGTGCGTGCTGCCGCGGTCGGTCACGCTGGCGAAACCGGCGCCGATCTCCACGCCCTTGACGGCGTTGAGGCCCATCATCGCGTAGGCGATGTCGGCATCCAGCTTGTCGTACAGCGGCTGGCCCAGTCCCACCGGCATGTTCTGCGCCACCACGCGCAGGCGCGCACCACACGAGTCGCCGCTCTTGCGCAGTTCGTTCATGAAGGTTTCGATGGCCGACACGTTGGCCACCGGCGCGAAGAAGGGGTTGTTGGGCACGTGGTCCCAGCTCTCGAAACCCACCGCCACGTCGCCCACCTGCGTCATGCAGGCGTGGAACGTGGTGCCGTATTTCTCTTTCAGCCACTTCTTGGCCACGGCGCCGGCGGCCACGGTGGGCGCGGTCAGGCGGGCCGAGCTGCGGCCGCCACCGCGCGGGTCGCGGATGCCGAACTTCTGCCAGTAGGTGTAGTCGGCATGACCCGGGCGGAAGGTCTGCAGGATGTTGCCGTAGTCCTTGCTGCGCTGGTCGGTGTTGCGGATCAGCAGGGCGATCGGCGTGCCGGTGGTCTTGCCCTCGTACACGCCACTGAGGATTTCCACCGCGTCGGGCTCGTTGCGCTGGGTCACGAACTTGCTGGTGCCGGGGCGGCGGCGGTCCAGATCGGTCTGGATGTCGGCCTCGGACAAGGCCATGCCGGGCGGGCAACCGTCGATCACGCAGCCAATGGCCGGGCCGTGGGATTCACCGAAGTTGGTGACGCAAAACAGGGTGCCGAAGGTGTTGCCGCTCATAGTGGACGGATTATCCCAGAGGGCCGCGCGGGTTCCGGGATGGTGCTGCGGCGCCCAGCTTGGTGCGCCCACCAACGGCTTTCGGTGCGCCCGGGTACCCATAGCAGCCAAAAGGCCAATGGAACGCTTCATGCTTTGTGCTGCATTGCAACAATCCGCTTGCATTCCACCGACAGGAGCGCCCCATGCTGGACCGAACCACCACCCTGTTCTCCCACGTCAAACCCGGTGAAACCGAGTTCATTCGCGGCGGTTTGCGCGACTTCTTCCTCTACCGCGACCTGGGCATCGCCGCAGCCACGCACGGCAAGGTGGTCGCGCACCTGGTGAAAGCCAATCTGCCACCCGACGGCGGCACGGGCTGGCACATCCACGAGGCCGATTTCCAGATCGTGATCATGACCAAGGGCTGGGCCAAGTTCATGTACGAAGACCAGGTGACGCTGGTGGAAGCCGGCGACGTGGTGCACCAGCGCCCGGGCATCCGCCACTACCTGTTCGACTACTCCCCCGACATGGAGTATCTGGAGATCGTCTCTCCGGCGGATTTCAAGTCGGTGCCGGTCGACCCGGTGTGCGAGATCCCGAAGCCGACGCCATGGACCGAACCGTGAAGCGATGAGCGAGGAATCTCCGGCGCAGAATGCCTTCACCAAGAACGCCGCGGAACCGGCTTCGCCGGGCCGCCAGCGTCACCCCCTCGAGGGGGTGACGCGCCCTTAGGCGCGACGCGGGGGTGACTCAGAACTCTGCGTCGAGTTCGTCGATCTCGTCGGGCTCTTCTTCCGCTGCTTTGACCCATTCCTGCATGGCCGGCAAGGCCATGATGGCGTCGCAGTAAGCGACGCAGGCTTCATCCAGCGGCACGTCGTAGGTGATGAAGCGCGTGACCACGGGCGCGAACATCGCGTCGGCGATGCAGGGTTTGGCACCGAACAGGAACGTGCCGCCGTACTTGGCCAGGCATTCCTGCCAGATGATCTCGATGCGATCGATGTCGGTCTGTGCGCGCGACCAGAGCTTGAAGCCCGGGAAATGCGCCTTGATGTTCATGGGCAGCGAGGAGCGCATGGCGCTGAAGCCCGAATGCATCTCGCCGCAGATGGCGCGGCAGTGCGCGCGGGCCGCGCGGTCGGCCGGCAGCAGCCCCGCCTTGGGCTTGATTTCGTTGAGGTATTCGCCAATGGCGAGCGTGTCCCACACATGCACGCCATCGTGGTCCAGCGAGGGCACGCGCATGGAGGCCGAGAGCAGCAGCATCTCGGCTTTCATGGCCGGGTCGTCGGGCGAGATGATGTGCTCGGTGAACTCCAGCTTGGCCAGCTTCGCCATCAGCCAGCCGCGCAAGGCCCAGGCGCCGTAATTCTTGCTGCTGATCGTGAGAACCGCTTTGGCCATGGAATGCTCCTCGTGAGTGCCACGGATGCAGCAATCCCTGTGCCACCTTTGTGCATCGCGGGCGCACCAGCAGGGTGCAGCGGTTCTGGCCCGTTCCTTGCCTGCACAAAGCCCATCCAACAGGAAAGAACCTCATGCTGTATCAGGCCTACCAACTCCAGTCCGACCTGGTGTCGCCGCTGCGTCTGGCTGCCCAGCATCTGAGCGCATCGCTCTGGATCCACAAGACCGAGCGCACGGTGGTGCGCAAGGTGGCCGCCGCCTGCGATGTGCTGTCGCGCCTGCGGCTCACGCATTCGCGCCCGCCCTACAACATCCACTCGGTGACGGTGGGCGAAACCGAGATCCCGGTGGTTGAAGAGACCGTGCTCACCCTGCCCTTCGGCACCCTGCTGCGCTTTCGCAAGGACGATCCCAGCCTGCCGGATCAACCCAAAGTCCTGCTCGCTGCGCCGCTCTCGGGCCACTTCGCCACGCTGCTGCGCGAAACCGCTCGCACCCTGCTGCAGGACCACGACGTCTACATCACCGACTGGCACAACGCCCGCGACGTCTCGCTGCTGCACGGCGGCTTCAGCCTGGACGACTACATCAGCTACCTGATGCGCTTCACCGAAGCCGTGGGCGAAGGCAGCCACATGATCGCCGTGTGCCAGCCCTGCGTTGCCGCGCTCGCCGCCACGGCCGTCATGGCCGAAGACGACAACCCGGCCCAGCCGCGCAGCCTCACGCTGATGGCCGGTCCGGTGGACTGCCGCGTCAACCCGACCGAGGTCAACAAACTCGCCACCAGCCAACCGATCGCCTGGTTCGAGAAGAACCTGATCAGCCACGTGCCGCTGCCGCACGCCGGCTTCATGCGCCGTGTGTACCCCGGCTTCGTGCAGCTCTCTGCCTTCATCAGCATGAACCCGGAGCGCCACAAGCAGTCGTTCCGCAACATCTACGACCATCTGCAAGAAGGCCGCGTTGAAGAAGCCCAGGTGATTCAGGACTTCTACGAGGAATACCTCGCGGTGAACGACCTGCCGGCCGAGTTCTACCTGGAGACGGTGGAAAAGGTGTTCCAGACCTACGACCTGCCGCGCGGCGTGCTGACCTACCAGGGTCGCACCGTGAACCCGGCCGCGATCCGCCGCACCGCGCTGATGACGGTCGAAGGCGAGCGCGACGACATCTGCGCCGTGGGCCAGACGGTGGCCGCGCAGGACCTGTGCCCGAACGTGCGCCCCTATCTGAAGACCCACCACATCCAGACCGCCGTGGGCCACTACGGTGTCTTCAGCGGTCGACGGTGGAACCAGCAGATCTATCCGCGGGTGCGCGACCACATCCACGCCAGCCAGGGATAAAACCCCTCAGTGCCTGAACGCAAAACGCCCCGCATGCCGGGGCGTTTTGCCTGGAGAGGAACTGGTGTTCAAGGGAAGTTCGGCTCGGTCTTGCCGGTCTCGTCTTCGGGCCAGTCGCGGATGTAGGCCTTGAGCATCTTGTTTTCGAAGTTCTGGCTGTCGACCACGGCCTTGGCGACGTCGTAGAAGCTGATCACGCCCATGAGCATCTTGTTGTCCATCACCGGCATGTAGCGGGTGTGGCGCTCCAGCATGAGCGGGCGCACTTCGTCGAGTTCGGTCTCGGGCGTGCAGCTCATGGGGTGGTCGTCCATCACGGCGCGCACCGCGCGGGTCCCGAGCACGCCATTGTTCTTGGCCAGCGTGTGGATCACTTCCCGGAAGGTCAACATGCCCACCAGCTCGCCGTGTTCCATGACGGCCAGCGATCCGATGTCGAACTGGGCCATGGTGGCCGCCGACTGGATCAGCGTGTCGTCGGGGTGGCAGGTGTAAAGGGTTCCGCCCTTGACGCGCAGGATGTCACTGACTTTCATCGCCGTTCTCCTCGGAGTGTTTGGTGTCGCCAGCCGGTCTGGCATGCATGGGAATATAGCCCACAATAAACCCGAAAACCACCGCGTTCAACCCCATGCGGACGCATTCGAACCCCACAGGAGACAGACCCCATGCCCGGCTATTCCGACCCCGGCTTTGACACGCTGGCGCTGCATGCCGGCGCCACGCCCGACGCCACCGGCGCGCGCGCCGTGCCGATCCACCTCACCACCTCCTTCGTCTTCGAGTCCAGCGACCACGCCGCGGCCCTGTTCAATCTGGAGCGTGCCGGCCATGTCTACAGCCGCATCAGCAACCCGACCAACGCGGTGTTCGAGCAGCGCATGGCAGCGCTCGAAGGCGGCATCGGCGCCATCTCGGTCGCCAGCGGCCAGGCCGCGCTGCACCTGAGCATCGCCACGCTCATGGGTGCGGGTTCACACATCGTCGCCAGCACGGCGCTCTACGGCGGCAGCCAGAACCTGCTGCACTACACGCTGCGCCGCTTCGGCATCGAAACCACCTTCGTGAAACCCGGCGACATCGACGGCTGGAAAGCGGCCGTGCGGCCCAACACCCGGTTGCTGTTCGGCGAAACCGTGGGCAACCCGGGCCTGGACGTGCTGGACATTCCGACCGTGGCGCAGATCGCGCACGAAGCGAAGGTGCCGCTGCTGGTGGACAGCACGCTGACCACGCCCTACCTCATCAAACCCTTCGAGCACGGCGCCGACCTCATCTACCACTCGGCCACCAAGTTCCTCAGCGGCCACGGCACCGTGATCGGTGGCGTGGTGGTGGACGGCGGCAGTTTCGACTGGGACGCCTCGGGCAAGTTTCCCGAGCTGACAGAGCCGTACGACGGCTTCCATGGCATGACCTTCAGCGAAGAAAGCACCGTGGGCGCTTTCCTGCTGCGTGCGCGCCGCGAAGGCCTGCGCGACTTCGGCGCCTGCCTCTCGCCGCACAGCGCCTGGCTGATCCTGCAAGGGCTGGAGACGTTGTCGCTGCGCATGGAGCGGCACATGAGCAACACCGAGAAGGTGGTGCAGTTCCTCGCCAGCCACCCGCTGGTCAGCCGCGTGGGCCACCCGCTGCTCGAATCGCACCCCAGCCACGCACTGGCGCAGAAGCTGCTGAAACACGGCGCGAAGGGCGCGGGCGCGGTGTTCAGCTTCGACATCAAAGGTTCGCGCGAACAGGGCAAGGCCTTCATCGAAGCACTCAAGATTTTCAGCCACCTGGCCAACGTGGGCGACTGCCGCTCGCTGGTGATCCACCCGGCGAGCACCACCCACTTCCGCATGAGCGACGAGGCGCTGGCCGGCGCCGGCATCGGCCCCGGCACCATCCGCCTGTCCATCGGGCTGGAAGATCCGGACGACCTGATCGACGATCTGAAACGCGCGCTGAAAGCGGCAGAGAAAGCGGGAAATCTATGAGCCCCCACGTTCATCACTTCATGTATTCACTGCCCCCCGAGGGGGTAAAGGCCTCCCTTGGGGCGGCCCGGCGGGAGGCCTGACCATGTACCTGCAAGTCAACGGCGCCCAGACCTACTGCTACACCGGCGGCAAAGCCTTCGATGCCGCCAAACCCACCGTCGTCTTCATCCACGGCGTGCTCAACGACCACAGCGTCTGGATCCTGCAGACCCGCTACCTCGCCAACCACGGCTGGAACGTGCTGGCGGTGGACCTGCCGGGCCACTGCAAAAGCGGCGGCGAAGCGCCGTCTTCCGTCGAAGAAGCGGCGGACTTCATCGCCGCGCTGCTCGACGCTGCAGGCGTTCAAACCGCCGCGCTGGTTGGCCACAGCTGGGGCTCGCTGATCGCGCTCGAAGCCGCGTCCCGGCTGAAAGACCGCGTGAACCACCTGGTGCTGTTGGGCACGGCCTACCCCATGAAGGTCTCGCCCGCACTGATCGAGGCCTCCCTGAACGAACCCCTGAAGGCGCTGACCATGGTCAACGTGTTCTCACGCTCCACCCTCGCCGCGCCGCCCTCGGCGCTCGGCCCGGGCACCTGGGTCTACGGCTCCAGCATGGCGCTGGGCAAACGCGTGCTGACCAGCAACCCGAAGGTGAATGTGTTCCACCGCGGCTTCGTGGCCTGCGACACCTATGCCAACGGCGAGCAGGCCGTCGCGGCCATCACCTGCCCGGTGCTGTTCGTGCTCGGCGCCCAGGACCAGATGACGCAGCCCAAAGCCGCGCAAGGCCTGATCAAGACCGCCCAGGCCGCAGGCAAGGCGGTGCAAGTGGTGAGCCTGCCGGTCGGTCACCACCAGATGACGGAAACGCCCGACGCCACGCTGTTCGCGATCCGCGACTTCCTCGGACACTGAAGCCAGGGGGTGCGGAAGCGCCCGAAAACCCGGCCGTTTGCGTCGGTTCCTCGACGCTCCGGCGGAATCTCTGACATTTGTCAAACACGGAGGTAGCTGCAATACTGAAGAATGTGTAGCAATAAGTAAACAAGAACCTGCACCTGATCGGCGACGAAAAGAGATGAATGCTTGCACCTCCTTGCGAACGCTGGTCGCGCCTCTTCTGATGGTGCTGGCTCTTCTGGGCTCCCCGCTCCAGCCGGCCCATGCAGGCAGCGCCCCGGATGTCGTCGTGCGACTGACCGTGGTGGCGGGCCAAGACATCCAGTTCACAGCCCTCACTGGAGAAGCGGGACTGCCCTCGGGAAATGTGTACGGCATTGCCCAGGACACCCAGGGCTTTCTGTGGTTTGCCACTGGCGATGGACTTAGCCGCTACGACGGCTATTCCCTGCGTACCTTCCGCTTCGACCGGGACAACGCCAACAGTCTGGCGCACAACACCGTCGTCTCCATCCTCATGGGGCACAACGGGGTGTTGTGGCTGGGCACCACCGGTGGCGGGGTCGACCGGTTCGATCCGGTGACTGAGACCTTCACGCACCACCGCCACAACCCGTCCAGCCCCACCAGCCTCAGCAGCAACAGCATCTCCAGAAAGGGCCTGCTGGAGGACCCGCAGGGTGTGCTGTGGGTGGGCACCAACGACAGTGGCCTGAACCGGATCGATCTGCTCACAGGTGCCGTGACCTACTTTCGCCACGACCCGAAGAACGCCAACAGCCTGAGCAGCAACAACCTCGAAAGCATCTACCAGGATTCTGAACGGACACTCTGGATTGGCACAGCGGACGCGGGGCTCAACCGACTGGACCCGGTCAGCGGCCGGATCACCCGGTACACATCTCACCCCGAAGACCCGCACACACTGCCGAACCCGCGCGTGCATGCGGTCTACGAAGACCGCGCCGGCAGGTTTTGGGTGCTGACCAACGGAGGCTTGGCGTCACTGGATCGTCGAACCGGCCGATTCACCCGCTATGCCATCGCGACCGGCCTGCGGGACGCGGCCAGTCTCAATGCGATCAAGGACATCCATGAGGATGGCGATGGCGTCCTCTGGCTGGGCACCGAAGGCGCGGGGGTCATGAAGTTTGACCCGGCTCAGGGCCACCTCCTGCAATACAAGAACGACGCTGCCAACCCCCACAGCCTGCGCAACAATTTCGTCAGCTCGTTCTGGGCAGACCCTTCCGGAACGCTGTGGGTGGGCACTTTGGGCGGCGGGGCGAACAAGCTCTCCACGCGGCCTCCCAAGTTTTCCCGCTACCGGCACGTGCTGGACGTCAACAGCGTGGCCGACAACTTCATCCTCTCCATCTTCGAGGACCGGAATGGCATCGTATGGATCGGCAATGACCGAACCCTCAACCGCTGGGATCGCAGCACCAACACCTGGCGGACCTATCGCAACGACCCCGCAGACCCGACCAGCATCTCCAATGGTTCGGTGACGGCCACGCAGGAAGACCCCGATGGCACGCTCTGGTTCGGCACCTACAACGGCGGGCTGAACCGCTTCGACCCCAAGACCCACCGTTTCAAGGCCTACAAGACATCCCCCACCGCCCCCCATGCCCTCAGCGACGACATCGTCCGCTCGCTCTGCCGCGACTCCAGCGGCGTCCTGTGGGCAGGCGGATGGAACAACGGACTGAACCGCTTTGATCGCTCAACGGAAACGTTCCGGCAGTTCCGGCACGACCCGGGCAACCCGGACAGCCTGGGAGGCGGTTCGGTCACCGACATCTACGAAGACCGGGCGCACACCTTGTGGGTGGCGACGGAAGGCGGTGGTCTCAACCGGTTCGACCCGGCGACAGAAACCTTCAAGCGGTATCGGAGCGATCCGAAGGATCTGGCCAGCCTGCCCGACGACGCTGTGCGAGTCCTGCATGAAGACCAGGCTGGTCAATTCTGGGTGGGCACCGCCGGCGGCCTGTGTGCTTTCGACCGGACCGAAAGCAAGTGCACGTCGGTCTACACCCAGAAGGAAGGCCTGCCCAACAACACCATCGAAGGCATCCTGGAAGACACGCAGGGCAAGCTGTGGATCAGCACCAACAACGGCCTGGCCCGCTTCAACCCGGAGACAAAGACTTTCCGGAACTACGATGTCCTGGACGGTCTTCAAAGCAACGAGTTCAACGTTTTCACGGCCTTCCACAAGAGCGCACGGACCGGCGAGATGTATTTCGGCGGCATCAACGGTTTCAACGTCTTCGATCCCGACCGCATTGAAGACAACCCGTTTGTTCCGCCGGTCGTTCTCACCGACTTCCGGCTGTTTGGCAAGTCGGTGCCGGTCGGTGGCGGGAACCCGGTGCTGACGAAGAACATCAACAGGACGGAGGCGCTGAAGCTTCCTCACTTTCAGAACAGCCTCTCGTTCGAGTTTTCAGCCTTGAGTTATGTCGCGCCGACCAAAAACCGGTATCGCTACCGACTCGAAGGTTTTGATCAGGGCTGGCGCGAGGTGGGCAGCAACGAGCGGCTGGCGGTCTATACGGGCCTGCCTGCGGGCCAATACCTGTTCCGGGTGATGGGTTCGAACGAAGATGGGGTCTGGAACGATCAAGGGACCCGCCTCAAGGTCACCATCACGCCGCCGTGGTGGGCAACGTGGTGGTTCCTCTGCCTGGTGCTGGCGCTCCTGCTGGGCCTGGCGTTCAGCGCTGACCGCCTGCGGGTCATGCGGCTGAAGCGATACAGTCAAAAACTGGAGCGCGACGTGGCCGAACGCACGGCCGAGCTGGCCGCGAAGAACAAGGAACTGGAGGCCTTCTCCTACTCTGTCTCGCACGATCTGCGCACGCCGCTGCGCCACATCGACGGCTATCTGACGCTGCTCAAGGAAAGCGCTGCGCCGACGCTCGATCAAGACAACCTGCGACACATCGAAACGATTGCCAGCGCGACCCGCCGCATGAGCATGCTGATCGACGACCTGCTGTCTTTCTCGCGGATGGGGCGCCAGGAGATGAGCAAGACAGAGGTTGACCTGGGTGCCCTGGTGGCCGAAGTCGTTCAGGAGATGGCGCCGGAGACCGCGGGCAGGGACATCGACTGGCACATTGCCGAACTGCCCGTGGTCACCGGTGATCGGGCCATGTTGCGCATGGTGCTGGTCAATCTGATCTCGAACGCCCTGAAATTCACCCAGAAGCGTGAGCGCGCGGAAATCACCATCGGCAGCCTGCCTGACCAAGCGGCCGAAACCGTGGTCTTCGTCCGGGACAACGGCGCCGGTTTCGACATGCGATACCACGACAAGCTCTTCGGCGTCTTTCAGCGCCTGCACCGCATGGAGGATTTTCAGGGCACAGGCATCGGCCTGGCCAACGTTTTCAGGATCGTCGCCCGGCATGGCGGCCGGGCGTGGGCAGAAGGAGCCATTGACTTCGGTGCGACGTTCTATTTCTCGCTACCGAAGGGAAAAGCCTGAGGACGGTCCGGGATCGGGTTCAGCGCGCTCCCGCCGAAGCGAACGAGGCCGACGCGCGGACCCACCTGACCAGCCGTGTGCCCCTGCACCACAGCACAACCCAGGCAGACGGGCGCGACGCGGGTTGGACCAACGGCGCCAGCTGGTACTCGCTGTAGGGGTCGGGTGACCCCACCGGCGACCTGGGCTCGGCGTCGGCGCCGATCACCACCCAGTCCTGCAGCAGGTCGATGCTGGCGCCTGGGCCGAGAAACAAATCTTGCGCCACGTTCGGCTGGGTCAGCCAGAGGCGGCCGCTGACCACCCGCAGACGCACGCCGGAGCTGGCGTGGATGAGGCGGGTCTGGCGCGGCAACAAACGGGTGGGCTGGGCGGTGGTGGGGTGCATGGCGGACCTCCTGTGGATGAGGCTCCACTGTCCGTGTTTGAGCCCTGGCGCAACAGACACACAGATCGCCCAGCTCGTGTGCACCAGACGCGCTTTTCGCGCCATCTGTGTGGTCTCTTTGGGGTCCATCTGTACCGGTCATCCACGTCCGTGGGCGCCTTGTGTGGGCCGGCACTCGGTTAGCATGGAAACGCCATGCCCCCGCCCCCTTCCCCGCTCGCGCTGTGTCCGGCCCCGTCGGTCGAACCGGTCCCCGCCCTGCCGCTGTACCAGCAGATCGCGCAGACACTGGCGCAGCTGATCCACAGCGGTGCGTTCAAGGCCGGTCAGCGCCTGCCGTCTGTGCGGGCCACGGCGCTGGCGCAGGGTGTGTCCATCTCCACCGCGATGCAGGCCTACCGCCAGCTCGAAGAGCAGGGCCTGGTGCAGGCGCGCCCCAAGGCGGGCTACTTCGTGCGCCGCGCCCAGCGCATCGCCCAGCCCGGCCTGAGCGCGCCGCCCCAGCGCAGCTTTCTGCTGGAGCGGCAAAGCCGCTCCGAGGCCTTCGCCATGCTGCACCAGCCCGGCGACCGGGCGACGTTTGGTGGCTTCACCCCGCAAAGCAGCGAACTGTTTGACGAGGACCGTCTGCGGGTGGCCATCGGCCGCGCCTCGCGGGTGCACCGGCACAGCCTGACCGAATACAACAAGGCCGATGCCGGACGGCCCGCGCTGCGTCAGGCGGTCGCCCAGCGCGCCCTGCAGCTGGGCTGTGCACTGGACGCCAGCGACATCGTGATCACCGCCAGCTGCACGCAGGCGGTCAGCCTGTGCCTGCGCGCGGTCACGCAGCCGGGCGACGTGGTGGCGCTCGAATCGCCCACTTTTTTTGGCTACCTCGACCTGATCGAATCCCTGGGCCTGCGGGTGCTGGAGATCCCCACGCACCCGGCCACCGGGCTCTCGCTGCCCGCGCTGGAACTGGCGCTGGACACGCAACCCGTCAAGGCCGTGCTCGCGGCCCCCACGCTGTCCAACCCGCTGGGATCGGTCATGCCACTGGCGGCCAAACAGCGGCTGGTGCGCCTGCTGGCCCAGCGGCGGGTGCCCTTGATCGAAGACGTGGTGTTCAACGACCTGTTGTCCGGTGACGAACGGCGCAAGGCCGCCAAGTCCTGGGACACCGAAGGCAACGTCATGGTCTGCGGATCGTTTGCCAAGACGCTGACGCCGGGGATCCGACTCGGCTGGGTCGAGGCCGGTCGCTGGCGGGATGCCGTCGCCACCCACAAGCGGCTGCAGGGCGCCGCCACCAACGTGGTACTGGAAGAGGCGCTCGCCGATCTGCTGACCCAGGGCAGCTACGAAGCCCACCTGCGCCGACTCACGGCGTCCATGCGGCAACGCCGTCACGAAGCGCGGCATCTGATCGCGCACCACTTCCCCCCGGGAACGCGGGTGAGCAATCCGCCGTCGGGCGACACGCTCTGGCTGGAGCTGCACCCGGCGATCGCCAGCATGGACCTCTTCAAACGCTGTGCCAGCGAGGGCATCACCTTCGGCCCCGGCGAACTGTTCACCGCCACCGACCGCTACCGCAACTGCCTGCGGCTGAACTTCTCGGGCCCCTGGAACACCGTCACCATGCAGGCCCTGGCGCGCATCGGCGAGATCGCGCGCCAGATGCTGGAGCGCCCCACCGCCGACCCGACGCCCCCGGTATTGCGGCGCGCTTAGGCGACTGCGTGGCGGGAAAACCAGCACCCGTGTTCCACCGCCCGCCGCCACAATGGCCGCACCATGTTTCAAGACCAGATCACCCCACCCCTGAGCGCGGCGCGGGCGCACGAGATCGCCACCGCCTTCGACCTGCGCGCCCTGCCCGCCGACTTCCTGGCCAACCCCTACCCGGTCTACGCGGCTCTGCGCGAGCACGAGCCGGTGCGCCACATGCCCGACGGCTCGGTGTTCCTCACCCGCTACGCCGACCTGGTGGCGGTGTACCGCGACGCGGCCACTTTCAGCTCCGACAAACACGTGGAGTTCGCGCCCAAGTACGGCGCGGATTCACCGCTGTTCGAACACCACACCACCAGCCTGGTGTTCAACGACCCGCCGCTGCACACCCGTGTGCGCAAGCTCATCATGGGCGCCCTCACGCGCCGCGCCATCGCCGACATGGAGCCCGGCCTGATCGCGCTGGTCGACAGTCTGCTGGACCGGCTTGAAGCGCAGGGCGGCGGCGACCTGATCGAGGATTTCGCTTCGGCGATTCCGGTGGAGATCATCGGCAACCTGCTCGGCGTGCCGCACCAAGACCGCGGGCCGCTGCGCGCCTGGTCGCTCGCCATCCTGGGCGCGCTGGAACCGGTGGTGACACCGGCCCAGCACGCGCTGGGCAACCAGAGCGTGAGCGAGATGCTGGTGTACCTGCGCGCGCTGGTGGCGCACCGGCGGCAGCACCCCGGCGACCCCGAGCACGACGTGCTCACGCGCCTGATCCAGGGTGAGGTCAACGGTGAAAAACTCAGCGAGGTCGAGCTGCTGCAGAACTGCATCTTCCTGCTCAACGCCGGCCACGAGACCACCACCAACCTGATCGGCAACGGCCTGATCCTGCTGCAGGAGTTCCCGGCGGCGCGTGCGCAGCTGCTGGCCGACCTGCAGGCCACGGCCAGCGATGCCGCCGCGCAGGAACAGGTGCTCACGCTGGCGGTGGACGAGTGCCTGCGCTTCGAATCGTCCAACCAGCTCGGCAACCGGCGCACCCTGAAAGCCACGCAAGTCGGCGGTGTGGACCTGCCCGAGGGCGCGCTCGTGACGCTGTGCATCGGCGCGGCCAACCGCGATCCGGTGCAGTTCCCCGACCCCGAAACGCTGGACCTGCGGCGGGCCACCAACAAACACCTCGCGTTCGGCTTCGGCATCCACCAGTGCGCGGGCCTGAGCCTGGCGCGGCTGGAGGGGCGCATCGCCATCGGCCGCTTCCTGCAGCGCTTCCCGGATTACCAGTTGAGTGAGGCGCCGACCCGCGGCGGGCGGGCGCGCTTCCGCGGTTTTTTGAACGCGCCGTTCACGGTCAGCTAGGGGCTCGTGGTACCAGGTCCGCGGCGACTGACCGCTCAAGGCACCGAAGGCACCGTCAAGGCCTGTTCCACCGAGAGGTTCCGCAAACTGCTGGCGGCCCAGAATGCCTCGGTGCTGGGTGAGTGGCTCAGCAACAGCCGTTCGGCCAGCGGTGCCACCGGCGTCTGCGCCGGATCGATCAGCAGCACGTAACGCTCGTCGTCTTCGTCGAGCCGCCCCAGCCAGTCCAGTGCCACCAGGGCGGCCACCGGTTCTTCGAGTTGCAGTGCTTCGACGCGCAGCGTGTGGGCCAGTTCGGCGAGGCTCTGGCCTTTCTGCGCCGCGCCCCGCGCCAGGTGCAGTTGCTCCAGCACCTCCAGCGCCAGCTGGAAGCTCCAGCCCGGGCTGTCACCGCGCCGCGCAATGCCCGCCATCAGGCTGGGCAGGTAGGCGGACACCACCGCGCCCAGCAGGATGATCACCCAGGCGACGTAGAACCACACCAGCAAAATCGGCACCGTGGCGAAGGTGCCGTAGACCACCGAATAGGTCGGAACCTGCGTCAGGTACCAGCCCAGCGCTTTCTTGGCCAGCTCCAGGCCACTGGCCACGAAGAAGCCGCCAATGAGCGAATGGCTCCAGCGAACGTGGGTGTTCGGCACGTAGCGGTAAAGCGCGCCCATGCCGCCCACCACGATCGCAAACTGCACCGTGTCCAGCAACAGGCGCACGGCCCCCGGCAGCGCCGAAACCATGCCGCTCGAAGCGGTCAGCGCGTAGGAGGTGACGGTGAGGCTGACCGCGAGCAGCAGGGGGCCCAGCGTGAGCACCGCCCAGTAGACCAGGATGCGCTGCGTCAGCGGACGCGCCTGGCGCACGCGCCAGATGTCGTTGAGCTTGCGGTCGATGGTGAGGATCAGCGCCAGCGCGGTCACCAGCAGCACCAGTGCGCCCGCCCAGCCCATCTGGCCGGCCTTGGCGGCGAACTGGTTGAGCGAACTCAGCACCTGCCGGGCGATGTTGTCCGGGATCAGGCTCTTGACCAGCCAGCCCTGCAGCGTGACCTGCAGGCGGGCGAACATCGGGAAGGCGCTGAAGATCGCCAGCGCCACGGTGAACAGCGGCACCAGCGAGATGGTGGTGGTGAACGTCAGGCTGCTGGCAGTGACGCCCAGGCGGTCCTCTCGGAAGCGCTCGCGCAGCGTGATGGCGGTGTTGCGCCAGGGGAATTTCAGCGTGTCTTCCCACAGCTCGCGCAGAAAGGTTTCCGTCGCCCGCAGGCGCTCATTCAGGGTCATCCCGGTATCATCCCAGATTGTCCACGGGCGCACCTCCGGTGCCGCTGCCCACCAACGATCCCCTTCATGTCCGCTGCCCTGCACACGCCCCCGTCGTCCACCCTGCCCGCTGTCTCGTTCACCCGCTGGCTCGCTGTGGGCAGCCTGCTCGGCCTGATCGTGCTGGGCCTGGCCTGGGAACTCTGGCTAGCGCCGTTGCGCCCGGGTGGCTCCTGGCTGGTGCTCAAGGTGCTGCCGCTGACCCTGCCTCTTGCCGGGCTGCTGAAGAATCGCATGTACACCTACCGCTGGCTCAGCCTGCTGGTGTGGGTCTATTTCACCGAAGGCGCGGTGCGCGCCACGAGCGACAGCGGCCTCTCCGCCGTGCTGGCGGGCATCGAGGTGCTGCTGTGCGTGCTGCTGTTCGTGGCCTGTGCGCTGCACGTGCGCGTCCGCCAGCGCGCCGCCGGTGAGGAAGCCGTGGCCGCCGACAAGGCCCGCCACGCCGCCGCCACCGGCGCCGCGGCCGACCCTGTCAACACCACCTCCACAACCCGCCCATGAACGCACTGCTCGACCCACTGCGGGCCATCGTCGGTGCGACCCACGTGCTCACGCACGACGACCCGACCACCGACCTGAGCGCCTGGGAAAACGACTGGCGCCAGCGCGCACGCGGTCACGCGCTGGCCGTGGTGCGCCCCGGGACCACCGCCGAAGTCGCGGCGGTGGTGAAAGCCTGCGCGGCGGCCGGCGCATCGATCGTCCCGCAGGGCGGCAACACCGGTCTGGTGGTGGGTTCGGTGCCCGATGACAGCGGCACGCAGGTCGTGCTGTCGCTCACACGCATGAACCGCGTGCGCGCCATCGACGGCGCCAACCTCACCATGACGGTCGATGCCGGCTGCGTGCTGCAGGCGCTGCAGGAAGCCGCCGAACAGGCCGGTTTCCTGTTCCCGCTTTCGCTCGCGGCCGAAGGCAGTTGCACCATCGGCGGCAACCTGGCCACCAACGCCGGCGGCACGCAGGTGGTGCGCTACGGCAATGCGCGCGATCTCTGCCTGGGCCTGGAAGTGGTCACCGCGCAGGGCGCCGTGTGGCACGGCCTGACCGGCCTGCGCAAGGACAACACCGGCTACGACCTGCGCGACCTCTTCGTCGGCAGCGAGGGCACGCTCGGCGTCATCACCGCGGCCACGATGAAGCTCTACCCGCTGCCCGCCGCGCAGCTCACCGCCTGGGCCGCCGTGCCCAGCCTGGAATCGGCCGTGGCCTTGCTGGGCTTGGCGCACCAGCACTTGGGTGCGGGCCTGACCGGCTTCGAAGTCATGGGCCAGTTCGCGCTGAGCCTGGTGGCCAAACACTTCCCGCAGCAGCGCGTGCCGCTGTGGGAAGACACACACTACTGTGTCTTGCTGGAAAACAGCGACAGCGAGTCCGAAGAACACGCGCGCGCGCAGTTCGAGCGCTTGCTCGAAACCGCTTTCGAGAACGGCGTGGTGAGCGACGCCGTGGTGGCCGAGAGCCTGCAGCAGGCCCACGCGCTCTGGCACATCCGCGAAAGCATCCCGCTGGCGCAGGCCGAAGAAGGCCTGAACATCAAACACGACATCAGCATCCCGGTGTCCAGCATCCCGGCTTTCTGCGCCGAAACCGACGCCTTGCTGGCGCGCGAGATCCCCGGCGTGCGCCTGGTCAACTTCGGCCACCTGGGCGACGGCAACCTGCACTACAACGTGCAGGCGCCCGCCGACGGCGATCCCAAGGCCTTCCTGCATGATCAGGAAGCGCGCGTGAACACCCTGGTGTTCGACGCGGTCGCCCGCTTTGACGGCTCCATCAGCGCCGAACACGGCGTGGGCAGCCTCAAGGCCGACAAGCTGCCGCACTACAAGGACCCGGTCGCGTTGGCGCTGATGCGTTCCATCAAGCAGGCGCTGGACCCGCAGAACCTGCTGAACCCTGGGCGCGTGCTGCCGCGCTGACCCTGGCACCGGGTCACGCCGGCCTCTTTGCACACCGGAATCCGCCGCTTGGCCCACCTGCTCCTGCTCGCCATCGTTTACGTGTCCTTCGTCAGCCTGGGGTTGCCCGACGCCGTCATGGGCGTGATCTGGCCGGCGATGCGCGCGGACATGGGCCAGCCCCTGGCGGCTCTGGGCGTGCTGACCCTCACCATGACGGTCTGCGCCGCGCTCAGCGCGGGCTTCGCCGGGCGCATCGTCGCGCGGGTGGGCACCGGCGTGGTGGTCGCGGCCAGTTGCCTGATGACCGCGCTGGCCCTGGTGGGCTTCTCCGTCGCGCCATCGTTTGCCTGGCTGGTGCTGCTCGGCATTCCGCTGGGAGCGGGCGGCGGTGCGGTCGATGCCAGCCTGAACCACTTCGTCGCCGCGCACTACTCGTCGCGCCACATGAACTGGCTGCACGGCTTCTGGGGCGTGGGCGCCACGACCGGCCCGGCCGTGATGGGTCTGGCGCTGGCCAGTCCGGGCGGCTGGACGCGCGGCATCCTCGCCCTCGGGCTGGCCCAGCTCACGCTGGCTGCGCTGCTCTGGGCCACGCTGTCGCTCTGGCGGCGCGAGCGTAGCCAGCCGGCGGACCCCGTTGCGACCGGCGAGCCGCCGATGGTGTTCAAACCGGTCGCGCGCCGCGCCCTGTGGCTGGCGCCGCTGTGTTTCCTGTTCTACGTCGCCGCCGAGATGGGCACCGGCCTGTGGGCCGCCAGCATCCTCGTCAACAACCGGGGCATCGGCCTGGCCCAGGCGGGTTTCTGGGTGTCGGTGTATTTCGGCTCCATCACCCTCGGGCGTTTCGCCGTCGGCCTGGTGTCAGACCGCCTGGGCAACCGGCGGCTGGTGCGCCTGGGGGTCATACTGGCATTGGCGGGCGCTGCCTTGTTCGCCCTGCCCGGCCTGCCGGCGCTGCTGTCACTGGCCGGCCTGGTGCTGATGGGTCTGGGCTGCGCGCCGGTGTTTCCCTCGCTGATGCACGAAGCCGCGCGGCGCTTTCCGGTCGACGTGGCGCGCACCGTGATCGGCCGGCAGATGATGGCCGCCTATGCGGGCGGCTCGGTCATCCCGGCTGCGTTTGGCCTGCTGGCCACTTGGGTCGGGCTCGGCGCGGTGATGCCGATGGTGATGCTGCTGCTGATCGCCCTGCTGTGGGCAACCCGCGCACTCGACCGGCTGACCTGAAACGCCGCAGTCTCAGGCTGCCTTGAGACGCGCTTCGTTGAGCTCGAACGCACGCTGTGAAGCGGGCCGCGCCTGCACCCGCGCGGCATAGGCCTCGAACACCGGCCGCTTCTCGATGGTGCCGAACATCAGGCCCCACACCAGGCTCGACCCCACGTAGACATCGGCTGCGGTGAACTGTTCACCGCACACATACGGCCCCTTCGAAAGCCCGAGCTCCAGCGCGTTCATCGTGTCGGCGTAACAACCGAAGCCGACCATGGCGCTGCGGCCTTCGGGCACTTCCCAGCCGAGCGAGCGCGCCACCGCGGCCTGCTCCAGCGGCCCGGCGGCGAAGAACAGCCAGCGGTAGTAGTCGGCCCGGGCCGGCGAACCGGGCGGCGGGATCAGGCCTTTTTCCGGGAACCGGTCGCCCAGGTAGGCGCAGATGGCCGCGGCCTCGGTCACCACCGCGTCGCCATGGCGCAGCGCCGGCACCTTGCCCATGGGGTTGACCGCCAGGTAATCGGGCGCCTTCATGGTGGTGCCGTAGTCGAGCCAGACGGTTTCGTAGGGCTCAGCCAGTTCTTCCATCATCCAGTGCGCGATGCGGCCGCGGGACTGGGGGTTGGTGTAAAGGGTCAGTGAGGGCATGGCGGAGTCTCCGGTTGGCGGGTGCGACGAGGCCGCATCGTAGCCCGCCGGGGCGTGGCGGTCCACCGCGGCGCAGGGGTGATCCAGAGCGTGCACAATCGTGGTTTCGCCTGCCCGTTGGCCTCTGAAACTGTCCCATGACCGACCATAGCCCCCAGCGCCCTGTGCGCTCGCAATACGAAGATTTCATGCGCCATGTGTTCACCCAGGGCGTGAACAAAGGCGACCGCACCGGCACCGGCACCCAAAGCGTGTTTGGCCACCAGATGCGCTTCGACCTCAACGAAGGTTTCCCGCTGGTGACCACCAAGAAGGTGTTCCTCAAGGCCATCATCGTCGAGCTGCTGTGGTTCCTGCGCGGTGACAGCAACGTGAAATGGCTGCAGGAACGCGGCTGCACCATCTGGGACGAATGGGCGCGCGCCGACGGCGACCTCGGCCCGGTCTACGGCGTGCAGTGGCGCAGCTGGCCCACGCCCGACGGCGGACACATCGACCAGATCGCCGACGTGATGCAGACGCTCAGGATCAACCCCGATTCGCGCCGCATCATCGTCAGCGCCTGGAACGTGGCCGAACTGGACAAGATGGCGCTCATGCCGTGTCACGCGTTCTTCCAGTTCTACGTGGCCCCCGCCACCGAACCCGGTGGGCGCGGCAAACTCAGCTGCCAGCTCTACCAGCGCAGCGCCGACATCTTCCTCGGCGTGCCCTTCAACATCGCGAGCTACGCCCTGCTCACCCACATGGTGGCGCAGCAGTGCGACCTGGACGTGGGCGACTTCATCTGGACCGGCGGCGACTGCCACATCTACGACAACCACCGCGAACAGGTGGAACTGCAGCTGAGCCGCCAGCCCTTCGCCTACCCGACGCTCAACATCAAGCGCCGACCCGATTCCATCTTCGACTACCAGTACGAAGACTTCGAGGTGGTCGGATACGAGTGCCACCCGGCGATCAAAGCCCCGGTGGCAGTTTAGGAATGACCCCCACGCTTTCCCACTTCGTGTGGGAGCTGCCCCCCGAGGGGGCGCTCGCCGGCTTGGGGCGGCCCGGCGCCGGCTCGGCCCCGTGATCTCCCGCCGCCAGCTCTGGGCGTTGCTGGCCCTCACGCTCATGTGGGGCGTCAACTGGCCCATGATGAAGCTCTCGCTGCAGCAGCTCTCGCCGCTGTATTTCCGCGCCAGCACCATGCTGCTCGGCGCGGCCTGGCTGTTCGTCTATGTGGCGGCCAAGGGCGAGCGCATGCGCCCGGCCGGACGCGAATGGTGGGCCATCGTCTGGCTCGGCCTGCCCAACGTGCTGGGCTGGCACACGCTGTCGATCTTCGGTGTGCAGGAACTGGCCTCCGGGCGTGCGGCCATCCTCGGTTTCACCATGCCGATCTTCACCGTGCTGATCGGCGCGGCCTTCTTCGGTGAACGCATCACGCCGCGCGTGCGGTTCGCGGTGGCCTGCGCGGCCATCGCCGTGGGGCTGCTGCTGTGGCACGAACTGCAGCGCCTGACCGGGCGCCCGGTGGGCATCGCCTGGATGCTGGGTGCAGCCGTGTCCTGGGCGCTGGGCACGCTGATGTTCCGCCGCGCGCACCTCACGCTCTCGCCCCTCGTGGTCACGGTGTGGATGCTGCTGCTCGGCAGCGCCGTGGTCTGGGTGCTGGCGCTGTCGCTGGAACCACTGCCCCAGCCGGCCACGTTCTCGACCATGACGTGGGTCAGCCTGGCCTACGGCGTGCTGATCAACTACGGCTTCGCGCAGCTGATCTGGTTCGGCATGGCGCGGAACCTGCCGCCCGCCACCAGCGCCATGAGCGTGATGGCCATCCCGCTGGTGGGCACGCTGAGCGCCACCTTCATCATCGGCGAGGTGCCGCACTGGCAGGACTGGCTGGCCATGGGCTTCGTGATGCTGGCGATCGCCAGCGTGCTGTTGCCGCCGGGCGCGTTGCGACGGCGGCCCGTCGCGGCACAATCGACGGATGCCTGACACCACCGCCCCAACGCCCGCCCGTTTGCACCTCATCTACGCCCGCGCCGCCAACGGTGTGATCGGCAAGGACAACGCCCTGCCCTGGCACCTGCCCGAAGACATGGCGCACTTCAAACGCACCACACTGGGTTGCCCGGTGATCATGGGGCGCAAGACCTGGGATTCGCTGCCGCCGAAGTTCCGGCCGCTGCCCGGGCGCCTGAACATCGTGGTCACGCGCGACACGGGCTGGACGGCCGAAGGCGCGGCCGTCGCCCACTCGCTGGAAGCCGCACGCGACCACTGCCCGCCCGGCAGCGACGCCTGGGTGATCGGGGGCGCGCAGGTCTATGCGCAGGCGCTGCCCCTGGCCACCAGCGTGGTCGTGACCGAGATCGCGCAGGACTTCGAAGGCGACGCGTTGGCGCCCGAACTCGGCCCCGGGTGGACCGCCGTCGAGCGCGAAGACCAGGTGGCCGCGAGCGGTCTGCCCTTCAGCTTCGTGACCTACCAGCGCGCCGCAGCCCTCTGACCTGCGTCTTCGAAGGGCCGCAGGTCCTGGAAGATCACTGGCCCTTGACCTTGGCCAGCAGCGCGCTGATCTCGGCGCGGCGGCCTTCGTCGGCGATCTGGCGGCCGGCGCGACCCGGCGCCTGCAACGCCTTTTCAAGGTAGGGCACGGCCTTCTGCGGCTCGTCGGTCTGCACCAGGAAATCGGCGTAGAAGTAATTGGGATCGATGCCCTTGGGGTTGATCGTCAGCGCCTTCTGCAGCAGCTCACGCGCCTTGGCCTTGTCACCAAAACCCAGCGGCCAGCCCGGAACCTTGTAATACAGCACGCCCAGGCTGTTGTAGGCCGAACCCTCGAGCGCGGCACCGTCGATCTGGATCGCCGACTCGTACAGGCCCTTGGCCTGCTTCACGAGCGGCAGCGCGCCGAGGCCGCCTTTTTCACCCGCCCAGGAACTCAGGATGATGCCTTCCCAGACCAGGGGTTCGGCACGTCCGGCGAAGCTCTCGCTCACCTGGTGCGCCCGGGTCGCCAGGGCTTCAAAACGCTTCTCGCGCTCCTTGGCCGGCGTCTTGTAATTGACCTGTTCCCAGGCTTGCTGGAGCTCGCGCACCGACTCTTCCACGGTGGTGGCGCTGGCCGCCAGCGGCACCGCCAGCAAGGCCAGGGCCGACAGCGTGGCGCCCAGGAAACGGCGGCGCAGCGCGCCGACCTGGAGAGTTGGTTGGGTGGTATCAAACATCTTCGGATCCTTCACTTCAAATGGGGGAGCTCAGCGGAGTGATCACCGGAGGGTGATCGGTGGTGGCGGCTGCGGGCAACGCGCGGCTGTTGCGCTTGAAGCCCGCATCGAGCCAGGTGGGCGCGAGCCCGTTGAGGCGCACGGCCAGCGACTCGGGAAAACCCACGAAGCGCTCGGCCGCTTCGCTCTCCAGCAGCGCCAGCAGCTCGACCGCCACGGTCTGCGGGCTGTCCATCGCGGTGCCGGTGGCCTGGTTGTAGGCCGCCACCGCCTCGTTGTTGAAATCGGTGCGCGTGCTGCGCGGGCCGAGGTACTGCACCTTCACCGGCGTCTCCTGCAGCTCGCGGCGCAAGGCTTCGGCGAAACCGCGCAGACCGAACTTGCTCGCGCTGTAGGCACTGAAGCCGGGCAGACCCAGGCGTCCGAGCACCGAACCGACGCAGATCACCTGGGCCGTTGGCTGGGCCAGCAGGTGCGGCAGCAGCGCCTGCGTCAGCAGCATCGGCGCGATCAGGTTGGTCTGCACCACGGCCTGGATGTCGCGGGCATCGAGCGACTGCAGACGACCGAACGACGCGAGACCGGCGTTGTGCACCAGCACGTTGCAGCCCCAGGCGGATGCCAGCACCGACAGGCTCGCCAGGTCCTCCGGGCGCGACAGATCGGCCACCCGGAAGTCGATGCGGGGCGACTTCACACCGGTCAGCTGGGACAGCTCGCTGGCCTGGGCCGCCAGGCCCGCCGCCGATCGGCCGACCAGCATCACGGCAGCACCCGCCTTCAGCAGTGCCTGCGCCACGGGCTGACCGATGCCACCGCTGGCGCCCGTGAGCACCACGCGCGCACTGGATGCCTTCATGCCAGGGCCTCTTGCTTGTTGTTGGCCTGCGCCTGGACCACAGGCAGCGGCAAGTTGCGGAACACGTCGCCATAGAGCCGGAAGAAAGCGCGGGCGCCGTGCACGATGTCGCGCTGGTCCTGCGGGTCCTCGATCTGGTCCATCAGCAGCGCGAAATGGGCAGTGTGTTCCTGGTCCAGCGTGCCGTGCGAGCGCAGGTAGCTGAAGGCCGCATCCGGCAGACCGAGCGGCTGCTGGATGCTGTCGGCCGCCAGCAAGGCCAGCGACACGCTGGTGCCTTCAAGCACATGCACCATGCCGAAGAAGCCCAGCGGATTGCGCCGGGCGATGGTGTCGTAGGCATAGGCCACCATCACTTCGGTGGCGTGGCTTGGCTGACCGTTGCGCACCGCCTCGGCGTCGGCACCGCAGGCGCGGATGTCGTCGAGGATCCATTCCTCGTGGCCGCGTTCTTCTTCGACGTATTCGTCCATCGCGTCGTTGAGCCAGGCGTGGTGCGCCGGCAGCGCGGCCTTGCAGGCCTGCAGCAGGGGCACGGTGTGCTTGACGTGGTGGTAGGCCTCGGTCAGGAAGGCCACATAGCTCGGCAGGGACACCACGCCCTGCAGGCAGCCCTGGATGATGGGAGCGGACAGCAGCCCCATGCGGGCCTGTTCGGTTTCTTTCAGCAACTCGGCGTGAAATGGCATGTTGGTCTTTCGGAGAGGGGAGATCGGTTCAGAGGGCGGCGTCGGCCAGCAGGCCGAGCGCTTCGGCATGGCGGGCCAGAATGGCGTCGCGCTGGGGCCGCCCGTTGGCCGTGGCCATGCCGGTGTCGGCCGAAAAAGCAGCGGCGGCGCGGACCCAGTGGCGGATCCGGGCGTAGTCGGGCAAGCTGGCGTTGGCCACGTGCACGGCAGCGTGCAGTTCCGAGTCAGCGATGGCCGGGTTCGTCGGCCAGAGCACCGCGCTGAGCGCGGCCTGGCCGTCCCCCAGCACCACGGCCTGGCCGATGGCATTTTCGCCGCGCAATGCGGTCTCCACCCACTCGGGCGACACGTTGCGGCCAAAGGCGGTGATCAGTACGTTCTTGCGGCGCCCACGCACCTGGACAAAACCGTCGGCGTCGATGTGCCCGAGATCGCCGGTGGGCCACCAGTCCGGTGGCGCCTTCGGGTCACCCAGGTAGCCCGCAAACAGGCTGCCGCTCACTTCCAGTTCACCATCGCGGGTGACCCGCACGCTGGCGTGCGGCAGCGGCTTGCCGGCGCTGCCGGGGCGGTCGGCACCGGGCAGGTTCAGCGTCTGCACCGAAGCCCCTTCCGACAGTCCATAGCCCTCATAGGCCGGAATGCCCAGCCGGTGCGCGGCCTCGATCAGCGGCGCCCCGACGGCCGCACCGCCCACAGCGACCATGCGCAGCGAGGCCGGCGCTCGCTGCCCCTGGCGGGAGAGCCAGCCGACCCAGGCCCGCAGCATCTGCGGCAGCAGGATCAGGCTGTTCGGCTGGTGCTGTTGCACGGCTGCGTGGAAGCGGGCCGGATCGAAGCTGGACGAACCGGTGAGACCCAGATCGCCCAGGGGCAACACGATGATTTCGGCACCGCGCGCCAGGGGCGCCATCACACCCGCGATGTTTTCCAGCAGCACGGCAAACGGTAACGCACACAGGTGGCGGCGGATGCCCAGCGGCTCCAGCGCCAGCACCAGGCCATCGGCCACCTGCCGCATGCCCTGCGCGGTCAGGCAGACCCCTTTGGGCTGGCCGGTGGTGCCTGAAGTGAAGGTGATCTTGGCCGTACCGGCCGGAAAGGTCTGTGGCAGCGCGGGCAGACGCAGGCATTGCAGGGCCTGACCGGCCACGGTGCAGTCCTGGCGCGGCGCATGCGCCCACTGGTTGGCCACGGCTTCGGTGGTCAGCAGGCTGTCCACGCCCGCGGCCATCAGCGCATGACCGATCTGCGCGGGCGTGAAAAACGCGGGCAGCGGCACGTGCACCACGCCAGCCTGCCCGGCCGCCAGATCGGCGATCACCCAGGCGGGCGAGTTGTCCATCAGCGTGGCCAGCACGCGCGTGCTCTGGGCCCGCAACACATCGGCCAAGGTTTGAGCGGCCTCGTGCATGGCCGCGTACGTGATGCCGCGCTGACCGTCGTTCAGCGCGATGGTGGTTGCGTCGGTGTTCAAGAAGCGGCTCCCGCGCTGCGCTGGCGGCGCTCCAGCAGACGCAAGGCCTGCTGCACCTGGCCGGCCAGGACCACCGGGTGGTGCTCGTAGTAGCTGCCCCACTCGGAAGCCGCATCACCCAGGGCCTGCGCGTCGGCGCGCCCCAGCGCCAGCGGTGTGACACCCAGGCGAACGAACAGGTGGCGCAGTTCTTCGGTCAGCGTGCTGACCACCCACGAAGCCCCTTCCACCGCGAGGTGGTGCGCCATCAGAAAGATGAGGCGACGGCCTTCACCCGGCCGCTCAGCGGCCAGGTGGCCCACTTCAAAAATGCCTTCCGGCGCCACAGCTGCGCCATTCTGGTGCGCGGCCAGCAACTGCCCGATCGGCGCGTCGAGGTAACGCTGCAGGAACAGCGTGCCCTGGTGCGCCCGCCGGTACCCGGCTGCGGCAACGATCTGCTGGCTCAGCGGATCGCGCAGACACACCAGCGTGGGCGCAAAACCCGTCACCCGGGCGCCAAACCGGCGTGCGTACACGCGGCCAATGAAGGCTTCGACTTCGCCACGCCGCGGATCGTCCACGGTGTGCACGGTCAGGCGGGGTACGGGCGCTGGCGCGACCAGGGTCGGCAGGCGATCATCCGGAAAAGAGGACAGGGCCATCAACATCCAAGCTCCTTGTGTCAGCCCCGGTTTCCAGATGAACCGGGTGACTTCAGGGGCATGGTCGACGGGCTACATTAAATGGCCCTTAACCGTGGCAAGGACCCGCCGCCAGAAGCGGCAAAACCTAGAATGGCGGCTCCTTCCTCTCCACCCGCCCGCCCCCATGCAACTAGCCACCTGGAACGTCAACTCCCTCAACGTGCGCCTGCCCCAGGTGCTGGACTGGCTGACGGCCCACCCGGTGGACGTGCTGGCCTTGCAGGAACTCAAACTCAGCGACGACAAGTTCCCGCTGCAGGCGTTCACCGACATCGGCTACCAGGCCCAGTGGTTCGGTCAGAAGACCTACAACGGCGTGGCGCTGCTGAGCAAGTCACCCGCCGAGGACGTGGTCCGCAACATCCCCGGGTTTGCCGACGAACAATCGCGCGTGTTGTGTGGCACGTTTGACGGCGTGCGGGTGATCTGCGCGTATTTCCCCAACGGCCAGGAACCCGGCAGCGACAAGTTCGCCTACAAGATGCGCTGGCTCGACGCCCTGCGCGAGTGGCTGCGCGCCGAACTGGTGGCGCATCCGCAACTGGTGTTGATGGGCGACTACAACATCACCTTTGACGACGCCGATGTGTGGGACCCGGTGGGCCTGCGCGAGACCATCCACTGCACAACCGAAGAACGCAACCACCTGCAGGCGCTGATCGGTCTCGGTCTGACGGACTCGGTTCGCCTGTTTCCGCAGCCCGAAAAAAACTACAGCTGGTGGGACTACCGCGATTTCGCCTTCCGCCGCAACCGCGGCCTGCGGATTGACCACATCTTGATCAGCGAAGCGCTGAAGGCCCGCGCCACCGCCTGTGAGGTGGACAAGCTGCCGCGCAAGAACGAGCGCCCCAGTGACCACGCACCGGTGGTGCTCACTCTAGATTGAGTTCCTGAATCTTGCGGGTGATCGTGTTGCGCCCGATGCCCAGCTTCTGGGCCGCTTCGATGCGGCGCCCGCGGGTGTTCGCCAGCGCCGTCTGGATCAGACAGGTTTCAAAGCGGTGCGTGAGCACATCCCACACATCGGTGCGCCCCGCTTCCAGCAAAGTCTGCGCCTCTGCCTGCAGACCCGCCTCCCACGCAGTCACGCCACCCTCAACGGGCGCCACCACCACGGGCGAGGCTGCCGCCATCGCGGGCGCAGGGGTGACCATGGGCACGGCTGGCACCGGTACCGGCTGCGGCGGTGGCGTCCACGCCGACCCGACCAATTCGGGCGCTGCAGCGATCGCTGCCGGAGGGCTGTCCGCAGGGGCCGCGCCAGCCATGGCCAGCACTTCGGGGGGCAGATCCTTGAGGTCGACCACCTGCGAGGGCGCCATGACCGTCAGCCAATGGCACACGTTCTCCAGCTGGCGCACGTTGCCCGGGAAATCAAAAGTGCCGAGCAGCTTGAGTGCCGCCTCGGAGATGCGCTTCGGTTCCACGCCCAGCTGCTTGGCACTTTGCTGCAGGAAGAAGCGCGTGAGCATGGGCACGTCTTCACGCCGCTCGCGCAACGCGGGCAGGCGCAGGCGGATCACGTTGAGGCGGTGAAACAAGTCCTCGCGGAACACGCCCTCCTTGACACGTTGCTCCAGGTTCTGGTGCGTCGCGGCGATCACGCGCACATTGGCACGCACCGCGCTGTGGCCGCCGACGCGGTAGAAATGGCCGTCGGAGAGCACCCGCAGCAAACGCGTCTGCAGGTCAAAAGGCATGTCGCCGATTTCGTCGAGAAAGAGCGTGCCGCCATCGGCCTGCTCGAAGCGGCCGCGGCGCATGGTCTGCGCACCGGTGAAGGCCCCGCGCTCGTGGCCGAAAAGTTCGGACTCCAGCAGGTCTTTGGGGATTGCCGCGGTGTTGATCGCGACAAAGGGACCCCCCGAACGCGGCGAGTGTTTGTGGAGCGCGCGCGCGACCAGCTCCTTGCCCGAGCCCGACTCGCCGGTGATCAGCACCGTCACCTGGCTCTGGCTCAGGCGCCCGATGGCCCGGAACACGTCCTGCATGGCGGGCGCCTGGCCCAGCATCTCGGGCGCGGCTGTCATGCGTTCTTCGGCCACTTCCTCGCGCTGGCTCTCTTCCACCGCGCGACGGATCAGCTCCACCGCCTTGGGCAGGTCGAACGGCTTGGGCAGGTATTCAAACGCCCCCCCCTGGAAGGCCGAAACCGCGCTGTCCAGATCGGAGAACGCGGTCATGATGATGACGGGCAGGCCGGGCAGTTTTTCCTTGACCTTTTCCAGCAGATCCAGACCCGAGCCACCGGGCATGCGGATGTCGCTCACGAGGATCTGGGGGCCTTCGCTCTCGGGGGTCTCGGCCAGGGCCTTGAGCACCTCCTGCGGGTTGGTGAAACTGCGCGTGGGCAGGTTCTCGCGCAGCAACGCCTTCTCCAACACGAAGCGGATTGATTGATCGTCATCCACTATCCAGATCGGCTTCATGTGTTCGTGTTCCCTTCGTCAGGCGAGGCGTTGTTGTTTCGGTTTCACGGCAACGGAATCAGCAATTTGAAATCCGTGTGACCCGGCACGCTCTCACACTCGATCAGGCCATGGTGCTGCTGGACAAAAGTTTGAGCCAGCGTGAGTCCGAGACCCGAACCACCATCGCGTCCCGACACCAGCGGGAAAAAAATGCGGTCCTTGATCGAGTCTGGAACGCCAGGCCCGTTGTCGATGACATGCAATTCCAGTGCCAGCCGATAGCGCTGCTTGCCGAAGGTCACTTGCCGGCCCACACGCGTCCTCAGAATGATCTGTCCATCACCGGCCGCAATGCGCTCGCCCAGCGCCTGCGCCGCGTTGTGCGCGATGTTGAGCACCGCCTGGATGAGCTGCTCGCGATCACCGCGAAACTCGGGGATGGAGGTGTCGTAGTCACGCACCACCTTCAGCCCTCTGGGAAACTCCGCCACGATGAGTGAACGCACGCGCTCGCAGACTTCGTGGATGTTCACGTCGCCCACCACGTGCGGCCGGCGGTGCGGCGCGAGCAGACGGTCCACCAGCGACTGCAGGCGGTCGGCCTCGTGGATGATGACCTGCGTGTATTCGATCAGCTCTTTGGATTCGAGCTCCATCTGGAGCAACTGCGCGGCGCCCCGGATGCCGCCCAGCGGATTCTTGATCTCGTGCGCCAGGTTGCGGATCAGTTCCTTGTTGGCCTGGGCCTGGTCGATCAGGCGCTCCTCGCGCTCCTGGCGGGTTTGCAGCTCCAGCGGCAACAGTTCGACGATCACCTCGCCCGGCACCTCGGTCTGCGCCACCACCACGTGCACCGGCAACGGTTCGTGGGTGGCGCGCTTGAGCCAGGTGTCGTAGCGCAATGCCGCAAACTCGTTGCCGCGGGCGCCGCTCAAGGCGCTTTGCAGCAGCGTAGGCTCGGTGAAACAGTCCTGCAAGCGCGAACCGGTGATGCTGCGCCGGGACATGCCCAGCGCATCTTCGAGTGCGGTGTTCGCATACAGCACGGCGCCATCAGCCGCGACGACGGCCACGAGCGTGGCCAGCAGGTCAAGCGACTGGAACCGGCTCGTGGGTGGGGACGCACGGACCGCATTGTGCTCTGCAGGTGGGGCCGCTTCGTAGCGGGTCGAGAGGGGGAGTGTGGTGGGCTTTTTCAAGCCGCCTATTTTGCGGCATTACCGGCCGGCGTCCCGGCACCACTGTGCCGGTTGAGCTCATTGCGGATGCTGGTCACGTCGCTCTCGGCACGCGCCAGTGCGGCTTTGAGCTCGGCAACGCGGTCCAGATAGCGCTGGTAGTTGCGCGATTCGATACCTTGTTTCTCCGGCTCGCCATCGGCATAGGCTTTTTTGGCTTCGGCCAGACGCTCTTCGGCCCGGCGGAGTTCGGTTTCCAGAATGGCGCGCGCGTCACTGTCGCGGGCGCGTTGCTCGGCCGAATCGGTGCGGGTGTTGCCGTTGCGCGCCGGTGTGCTGCTGGACCGCGGCGCACTGGGTGCGACCGTGCGCTGTGGCGCGGGCCCCTGGATGACGGTGATGTTGCCCCCTTCCATGAGCTTGCAGCCCCGGCTCTTGGCGACTTCAGCGTTGTTGGTGTACTCGTTGCCACAGCGGTAGATGCGCTCCTGCGCCTGTGCTGGAACCAGGCACAGCCCGGCCAGACAGGCAACGAGCCCGCGAATCATGTGGGTGGGATTCAAGGTCGACAAATCGGCTTCTCCGTCTCGGGGGACTCTGGTCAGTGCACTTTTTAGTATGACCCAGATTGCCCACGAAAGTGCCCATACGCGGTGACGGGGTGGCGAAATTGCCGCACTCCATGCAAAAAGGGACGGCTTTGGCCGTCCCTTTTTTTTGCATCCACATGATCCGTGGACCGCTGAAAACCCTTCCGGTCAAGCCGGGACGGGGATCACAGGCTGTAGTACATGTCGTATTCGACCGGTGCCACTTCGATGCGGCCGCGGTTGACTTCGGCCGTCTTCAGCTCGATGTAGGCGTCGAGCATGGAGTCGGTGAACACACCACCCTTGGTCAGGAAGGCGCGGTCCTTGTCCAGGTACTCGAGCGCCATGTCGAGGCTGTGGCAGACGGTTGGCACCAACTTGTCTTCTTCCGGCGGCAGGTGGTACAGATCCTTGGTGGCGGCTTCGCCCGGATGGATCTTGTTTTCCACGCCGTCCAGACCGGCCATCAGCAGGGCCGAGAAGCCCAGGTAGGGGTTCATCAGTGGATCGGGGAAGCGGGCTTCCACGCGACGACCCTTGGGGTTCGCAACGTAAGGGATGCGGATCGAGGCCGAGCGGTTCTTGGCCGAGTAGGCCAGCTTCACCGGCGCTTCGAAGTGCGGCACCAGACGGCGGTAGCTGTTGGTACCGGGGTTGGTGATGGCGTTCAGGGCACGGGCGTGCTTGATGATGCCGCCGATGTAGTACAGCGCGAATTCGGAGAGGCCGGCATAGCCGTCGCCAGCGAACAGGTTCTTGCCGTCTTTCCACACCGACTGGTGCACGTGCATGCCGGAACCGTTGTCACCGGCGTAGGGCTTGGGCATGAAGGTCGCGGTCTTGCCGTAAGCGTTGGCGACGTTGTGCACCACGTACTTCTGCAGGATGGTCCAGTCGGCGCGCTGCACCAGGGTGCTGAAGCGGGTGCCGATTTCGTTCTGGCCAGCGCCAGCCACTTCGTGGTGGAACACCTCGACCGGAATGCCCAGCGATTCGAGGATCAGGGCCATTTCGGCGCGCATGTCCTGCGTGCTGTCGACCGGGGGCACAGGGAAGTAGCCGCCCTTGACAGTGGGACGGTGGCCGCGGTTGCCGCCTTCGAGCTTGGCGCCCTTGTTCCAGGGGGCTTCGTACTCTTCGATTTCGTAGAAGGTGTGGCCCGGAGCGGTGCTCCAGCGCACGCCGTCGAACAGGAAGAACTCGGGTTCCGGTCCGAAGAAGGCCGTGTCGCCCAGGCCGGTGGACTTGAGGTAAGCCTCGGCGCGTTTGGCGATGGAACGGGGATCGCGGTCGTAGGCCTTGCCGTCGGCAGGCTCGATCACGTCGCAGGTCAGGATCAGCGTCGTTTCTTCGTAGAACGGGTCGATGTTGGCCGTGTTCGGATCGGGAACCAGTTGCATGTCCGAGGCTTCGATGCCCTTCCAGCCCGCGATGGACGAACCATCAAACGCGTGGCCCGAAATGAATTTGTCCTCGTCGAAATGCGAGACGGGCACGGTGGTGTGCTGCTGTGCACCGCGGGTGTCGGTGAAACGGAAGTCAACGAATTTGACCTCGTTGTCTTTCACCATTTGCATCACGTCTGCGACGGTCTTGGCCATCAAATACTCCTGTTACTTGGTAGGTGGAAATAGATACGACGCTGGTGTGAAGCAGTTTTTGTGCCATTTATCGCCCCTGGCTGGCGGGCCCACAAACCTGGTTCGCACGCGGCCGGCCATTATGGCGCAGGCGACCCGAACCACCATGGCCCGGGCGGCCTGTCAGCGCCCACCCGCACCCTGATCTAGAGCGGGCGCCAGGAACCCCGACGGAAAGCACCAAATAAGTGCACAAGAAACAATGCACCATAGCTGTGCAATTTTTCAGCGCACCATCTCGGGGCCCAATTGGGCATCGTGGGTGCGCAGACCGGTCAGCAAGTCGTTGAATGCCGTGAACACCGCCGCGGGCTCCCCTTTCACCCCGAGTTCGATATGGCGACCGAAAACCGGGTGGTCCACGCTGGGCAGACTGAACACCTTGACGGGGTGCTGCCGCTCGATCTGCTCCATCAGCGGCGTGAGCGTGGCTTCCATGGCACCCATGACGACCACCGAACGCTCCTGCCAGCGCCCCGTACGGTGCAGATGGGCGTAGTTCTGGTCGAGCACCGCTTCGATCATGGGCCAGGCCATCACTGGAAAGCCGGGCACAAAGTGCACGGTGCCCCCACCCGGACCATCACAGGAAAAGCCCGGAATCCGGTTGTACGGGTTGTCGATGATGCGGGCACCCACCGGGAAGACGCCCATGTTGAAGCGGTGCACGTTATCGGGGCGTTCCGGGTCATACACATCGCCGCGCTCCTGCGCAAGATCACGCATGCGCTGCTCGATGAGCGCCCGGGCCTGCGGATGCAGGGCCAGATCGCACCCCAGCGCCGCGGCCGCGCACTGGCGCGTGTGGTCGTCGGGCGTTGCGCCGATACCGCCACAGGAAAAAACCACATCGGATGAGGCAAAAGCTTCGCGCAGGGCCGCGGTGATGCGGGACCGCTCGTCCCCCAGACAGCGCGCCCAGGTCAGAGAAAGGCCCCGAGCCTGCAACAGCTCGATCACCTTGGGCAGGTGTTTGTCGGCCCGCTTGCCCGAGAGGATTTCGTCGCCAATGATGATCAGGCCAAAAGATGGCGCTGCGGGTTCGCTCGAAGACATGAAGGGATTCAACTTCCAGGTGAGGTGGGTGGCGGCAAAAAAGGCGGCGAGTCGGGTGCATCCGGCAGCGGTTCGATCCGTTCCAGGCCGTCCCGAGGCAGCGCATCGAGCACCTCGACCGCCGACGCAGCGCGCAGGCGCTCCAGCGCCGCCAGGGCGAAATGGGCAAACCAGAGCGAGGCAAAGGCGAAAACCAGCGTGTAGATCCAGATCGCGACCGGAATCAGCAGCGGAGCCAGGGCGATCAGCATGGCACCCGAGGCCCAGATCAGGCTGGGGGCGGCGCCCAGATAGCCGCTGAGGATGCCCATCAACAGCAAGGTCCCCCGGTGCTCCCGGATCAGCGCCTTGCGTTCGGGGGCGCTGGCATGCACCGCCAGCGCATCAAAGGCAAACACCCGGTAGGTGAGCCAGCCCCAGATCAGTGGCGGCAGGATCAACACCAGCGGCGGCACCAGCCATAGCGGCATCGACACCACCAGCGCGACCAGCGCCAGCAGTGTGGAGCCCAGCGACCAGAGCACGCTCACGATCAGCGAGCCGCCCTGTTTGCGCTCCATGGCGGGAAAGCGGCGCTTGCCCACCAGATCGACCATGGCGGGCGTCATCAACAAGGCCACCAGCAGCAGGCACAGCACCACGATCGCGGGAATGGCCAACACGAGCAACAGCAACGGCCCAAAAGCCGCCCGCAACGCGCCCATGCCCACGCGCTCCAGCCAGCCCAAGGCGCTCTGAACAAATTCAGATGCCTCCAGCCAGGCCGTCACGGAGGCAACCGCGGATTCCCAGAAAAAAAACCCCAGGCCAAACGACAGTGCCACCATCAGGATCAACGGCAGAAACGACAAGGCGATCACCCGCGGATGCATGCAGTACACCGCAGCGCGCCAGAACGCATCGAGCATGGGTTTCATCGCGATAAGAATACAGGCTTTCAACCCGCCAGGCCCTTGCTGGACCTGGCCATCCATGGAACCACGCCGCCATCCCATGAACAAAGCCGCCGTGCGCTTTCTCGCTCCTTGGCCCTGAATCACCCTTCCGGGGGATGTACGCGGACCACCGCCACGGGCACAATTTCTGGCAGGCACTGCGACTGCTCAATGGCGCCTGGTTCGGGACCGCCCTGGCCATCCGGCAAGGCAACACCCAGTCACCTTTCACCGGCGAGCCCAGCGCGGTGGGGTCGTGAGCGAAGCCCAGGAGCGCCAGATGGACGCCCAAGTGACGCCCCCACCAATGTTTCGAACCACGATTCAACCTGCAGGTCCCCCACAAGGCCCAAGCAAACCGCAAGGAATTCACGGTAAACCTGTGTGATATCACCACAAAAGTGGCTCTCTCTGTATCAAAAATATACATTTGACACACCATTCCAACGTTTCTGATTCGAGCCCTTCTTCACCATGACCTCCTGGAACAACCCATGGCTGCTGGCCGTGCTGGTGCCCGCTCTGCTGGTACTGGGCGCCGTGCTGCACCGCTATTGGGAAGCCAGGCAGGCCAAGGCGCGTCGGCGCATCCCCAAGCACTGGCCCTTGAGCGCCCGAGCCATCGCCAACAGCGAAGAGGCACGCGTCTGGCATTGGCTGGCTCGTGCGTTTTACGACCACCACATCATGATCAAGTTGCCGGTCACGCGCTTCACCCTGCCGCGTGACAAGGAGAAAGGCATGGACTGGTACAAGCTGCTCGGCGGCGTGTATTGCACGTTCACCGTCTGCAAGTCCGATGGACGTGTGGTGGGGTGCCTGGATGTGCCAGGCCGCAACGCCCTGCCGCGCAGCACGCGCCTGCTCAAGCACTCGCTGCTCACCCAGTGTGGCCTGCCTTACTGGGTGGTTCGCTCCAGCGCCTTGCCCACGGTTTCAGAGATCCGGGCCGAATTTTTGGGCGAAACGCCCACCGCCCAGTCCATGCGCGAACGTGAGCAGGAAGAGCGCGCCATGATCGCCGCGCAAAACAACCTGCGTTCTGCGCTGACCCGCCAGCGCAGCAACCGCCAGAGCGATTTCAGCCCGCTGTCCACCTGGCCCAGCAGCACCACAGACGACTCCCGGGTCAGCGACCTCGGATCGCAGTGGCAGGACAACTCGTTCCTCGTCCCGCTCGACAGCCGCAAGGGTGAACTGCTCTGAGCGCCTCGCTCAGGCCGGCTTCGAAGCAGGCACCTTCAGCGTCAGGGCAGCGACCTCTTCGCCACTGAGCCAGCGCCATTGGCCCGGCGCCAGTGCGTCGGTGAGCTGCAATCCGCCGATCGCCGACCGGTGCAAACCCTCCACCCGATTGCCCACAGCGGCCACCATGCGCTTGACCTGGTGGTATTTGCCCTCGGTCAGCGTGAGCTGCAAATGGTGTTCGCCCACGGCGCGACACGCCGCCGCCTTCACCGGCCGGGGATCGTCATCCAGCACCACACCCGCCAGCAAGCGCGCCACCTGATCCGGGGTGACCGGATGCTTCAGTTGCGCCTCGTACACCTTGGGCACATGGTGCCGCGGTGAAGTCAGACGGTGAATGAACTTGCCGTCGTCCGACAGCAGCAGCAAGCCGGTGGTGTCCTGATCCAGGCGCCCCACCGCTTGCACGCCTGCAGCGGCACCTCCACCGCGCGTGCGCAGGGGGCCAGGCAAAAGGGTGTAGATGCTGGGGTAGGTGCTGGGCTTCTGCGAACATTCCGTTCCCGCCGGCTTGTGGAGCAGCAGATAGGCCTGCGCGTGGTACTCCCAGCGCTCACCCTGCACCCAGAACACAAGTCCCTGCTCATCCAGGACTTCGGTCGGATCGTCGCAGACCTGCCGTTGCTCGCCCAATTGCACCAACCCTTGTTGCACCAGGCCGCAACAAACGCGGCGGGTGCCAAAACCCTGAGAAAAAAGGATGTCCTGCAACTGCATCATGGTGGCTCATTCGGCACGGACGATCCGTACCGCCGGAAAAAGAAAAAGCCACCGGGCCGCAAGGCCAGGTGGCTGATTCTGATGAGGTGGTGGAGCTGGGGTCAATAGAAAGATGTCCGGAAACCCGCATGAATGCTAGGTTTTCGCTGCATCGGCTTCGATTTGTTCCCCCCATTGTTCCCCACACTTTAAAAAGCTACCTGCCAAAGCCGCAGGAAGTTCAAGCGGGGAACTATACCAAGCAGAGCTGTGAAAACTTTGTGGCCATGGAGCTACACACGATGCAGTGAAGGACTCGCCTGTCGAGCAGGCATGAACGGCTACACCTCAAATCACGTTGAGCCTTTGGTTCTTTGAATCCATCCCACTCCTCCTTCAGCGCCATGCTGTCGCCTCAAAAGGTTAAACCATCAGCCCTGTGACCGATCGGACGACGTCCATGGGCACCAAAGCGCCCCGCTGTCGTTCACGCCATGCTTGCGTTGTCCGCATCCCGTTTCAGTACGTAGGCCGCAGCCCGGCAAACAGCGTCCAGCACTTCCACCAGTGGCCCGTGCCGAAGTAAGGAAGGGCCTTCTTCAAGTTCATGGATGTAGCGCCATTCGACAAAGGGCTTGGCCCCAAGGTCTTTAAGCCCCGTCTCAAAGATCTCGACCCTGATGGCAGCACCCGTCAGCCAGGCCACGGTCCAAAAGATCAACAGACGGTTAGCGAATCATCGCTTCTTGCGCCAATCCCACGGCGCCACAGGTGCAGCGTCCGCCCATAGGCCACGCCTCCCGCCCCTGGCCGTGTCCTGCAGCCGATACAGGTGTTCATAGCCCTCTGCGTACCGGTCGAACACCCAAGCCATGCCAGCGGCCACCTGGGCCTTTCCAACATCCTTTCCCTTGCACTGCACATCGGCCACAGTGCGGCCGTATCGGTCGCGGGTTGAGGGCTTGATGGTCGCGGCCTCTCGGAAGCAGAGATCCGAAAGCAACTGCTTCGATCGTTGCCCGAATGGCTGGGCTTTCTCAGGCGCATCGATCGCAGCAATGCGGACCTTCACCTGTTCATAGGCCCCGGGCTGGCCACATCGCGCGGTCAGCGTGTCCCCGTCAGCGATGGCGACGACGAGGCAGAAAAGGACGGCAGAGGTTGACATGCGGTGGCAGTTTATCCGTTGAGATACTGTATATGATTACAGTATGACTCAAGGTGGCCCCTCTCTTTTCATGGCCCCTCGACCGGTCAAGGCACTCGATCTGGTTGTGGTGGTCGCCGGGCCGCGGGTCTTCAAAAATCGGGCAGTCGTTTGGCAGGTGATGGATCTCGCCCACCGTCACAAGCGGATCAGCACCGTGGTGCATGGTGGCACCCCAGGCACTGAGCAACTGGCCGCCGAGTGGGCTGAGCGGATCGGGTTGAGCGTGACTTGCTGCCCGGCGGATTGGGCACATGATCAGGAGGTTGCACCCCTGCGCCAGCACCTCCGCATGATTGAAGAGTACAAGCCTGATGGGGTCATCATTTTCCCCGGCACGCTCTTCGGTGATGACTTGGCCGCTCGCGCAGGCTCACACAAGATTCCCGTTTGGTTTCCGAAGGTGCCTCAGCGTTAGCCGGGCAACCCAGTCGGTAACGTCACCATGCTGAATTTGCCCGGGTCGGCAGGGCCGTGTCGGAACAGTTCGACCGGTGGCACGCGGATCAGGGCTTCGGCGGCTTCCATCGCCCCGTGAAGCCAGGTATCCCAGTCGGCCCGCTCAATGGCCACCACGGACCGTTTGTCCTGCTTGTCGTGGGGCAGTTCTTTCTCGGGGCGGTGCATCAGCCCGAGCACCGGGTGGCCGTCGCAGTTCTGCGTGAGCATGGTGTAGCTGGGCACCACCTCGCCTGTGGTCGGGTCGGTCCATTCGTTCCACAAGCCCGCCAGCATCCACGGCGTACCGTCCACCCTGCGAAAGTGCCATGGAATGCTCTTCGGCGTGGCCGTCATCAGGTCGGTGTGGCTGATCCCCCAATAGGGTTCTTGGTACCACCATGCCGGGATCAGGCAGCGCTGCCCGCGCGCCCACGGGAAACGGTAGGTCCAGGCCGTGGCCATCGTCTCTCGCCGCGCATTGTTGGTGCTCAGGCGACGGCCCTCGCGCGTCTTGGGTGTACGTTCTTTCGAGCTGGGTGGAATCATTCCCCACTGCCCCGCTTGGGCGCGGTTGCCCTGCCTGATGTAGACGCCACGTCCTAGGGGCGCCACGATGTTGTCCCAAGTCGCCCCGTCCAGGTCGAGGAACAACTGGGATCGGAGTTGTTCAGCGTCGGTGGTGCCGTAGAGATTGCACACCGGTCACATCTCTATAAATTTGCGAGTGACGTACACCTCAATGTGTTCTGGAAGGCCCGCCTCGAACCACTCGACGGGCTTCCATTCAGGCAATGGATTCTGGACAAGCTCTTCGGCTGTTGTGCGTTCAAGCAGCGCATCCACAGCACCCTTCCCATCGCTGATAGGCAACTCTGGAATGATCGTGGGCTCGACACTCCAGACCTCAATGCTGATGATTTCCTCGGACTCAATCCAGTCACTGGCCATCTGCACGTTCCCAACGCGGTGCATGTACCCCATATTCTTGTCAGCATCGTAAAGAACGAGCCACTGGAAGCACAGGCCCCTGTAGTGAACGACCGCGCTGAGTACTGCATTCCGAATTTCCATGGTGCCAAGAATACCGCCGAAGCGCTCATGGTCCAAAGCGGGGGAGTCAGAAAACGCACGCTGACTCCGCGGTTAAACTGACTGCGCGTCCTCGGGGCGCCCGGCCTTCCTCCCTGAGCCGGCACCGTCACGGTGTTCAGCCCGGCCAAGTTGCCGGGTTTTCTTTTTGACCACGTCATAGATCGCCCGTGGACAATGCAGCGCACAAACACTCAGGGAGATGGACATGCGCGAAGCGGTGTTGCTGGTCTTGTTTTTCCTTGGTGGGGCTGTGTTTCTGTTCGGCATTGGCTTGCCGTTGACGTGGGTGATTGCGCTGCCATTGATTGCGGCACTCGCTGTCGATTTCATCCTCCTTCAGCCCAAGAGAAGTGGGACCGCGGTAGAGAAGATGCGCGACCCCGATCAAGACCTCGGAGTACAACCGGCAGGGAGCAACCAAATGGACGAAGAGCCAAAGGACAACCCCCAAAAGGAACCCGAGTGGAAGAGCTTCAGCGCCCTTCGCGTGCCAGTGAATCGAGGTGATGCCGACATTACGGAGCGCCCGAAAATTGATGCTGTGACGGATGCTGTTGTTGTCAGGTCTGCGTCTCACTCACCTGTCGCTGGGCAGGTAGCCCCTTCCTCTTCTTCGACTGAAAACGGTCAACAAGGCCGCCCAGTGCAAACGGCACCTGCCGAAGAAGCACGAGTCCATCACGATCCTTTGGCGCGCTATCGGCCCGAGCAATTCGACGGACCGGCTCGTCCGGCACCGATTGAGGCATTCACACCCAAGGCAGCGACTGTTCCGACAAGTTCACCGGTCGGTCCAGCCTGGGTACCGCCTGCCAATCCACGCCAAGTGCTATCAGCGGGCGCACCCAGAGCACCGCGGCCGACTCCGCCAGTGCTAAAGCCTGAAGACTTCCAGCGGAATGCTGGTCTACGTGGCTACCTCTACCTTGCTCGAAACCCAGAACACTGGGCAGGCCTCTTCAAGGTGGGACAGACGATTCACCATCCGAGTCGGCGAGTCGCAGAGTTGAACAAGCAGCACGCTGAACACAAGGACATCGGTAAGTTCGAGTTGCTAGAAGTCGTTGAAGTGGTCGACGCCTACGGGGCTGAGCAGGTGCTGTTCAAGGTCTTGAACGATCTGCGGCCTGTGGAGAAGCGTGAGTTTTTCATCGCGGATCAAGGCTATCTATCCATGGTCATGCACGCCGTTGCTGGCTTCATCCGAGGCCGCCCCGACGCATTGAACCGGATCTATCGCGGCCTTGATCCCCAGCAGTTTCCCTCGTGGCCTGGTCGCATCCCTCGGTACATCCACCATGGTGTGGGTCGTGCAAAAGGTTGGGTGTACCTTGCGCGGTGTCAGTACCACTTCGCTGACACCTACCTATTTGGAGCGACCGCCAAACACCCTGAAACAGCGTTGCGTGAACTGAATGAGGGGCAAAAGCAAGACACACCGCAAATCGGCTTCTACACGGTAGTTTTCGCCCTGCCGGTTTGGAACACCAAGGCATCGCGAACCATGGGATGGCAGGCGCTGTCCGCTTGGAAGATCAAAGGGTCACTGTCTTACGTCAGGGGGCCGTTATCCATTTTGACCGAGACCATATCCAACGCTCTCAAAGCGAATCCCTCATAGCCGCTCACAAACACTGTTGGCCGCGCGTCTTTGTCGGTCCATGTCCCCCTCCTGTCTTGATCACAGCGGGCACCGCTGATTCGTCGTCGCCAGGACAACAAGTCCAAGCAATTTTGTTGACCGTGTGCAACGCGGCGACTAGAGTCAAACGAACACGAAAGGGAGGAATTACATGAGATGGAAACTCGCCATCGCGATCTTGTTCGTCGCGACACAGGCACAGGCACAAGTCTTCAGGTGCCCAGACCGCGCAACTGGAAAGATCACCTACAGCGACTCACCTTGCTCTGACGGTGCGCAAATTGTGAGACAGCGCTCAGCCGAAGAAATGGCGTTGGATGGCGAGCGCGCCGCACTGGCAAGGGAACGACTCACCCTTGAGCGCGAACGCCAACAGATGAGGGAACAATCCCAGACCTATGCGGCCCCACCGGCCATGGCTGAGCCGTCACGATCAACATCTCGTGAGTGTGAGATTGCGCAGAAGAACGCGTGGGGTGTGAATCGCGCTCAGGCTCAGCGAAAAGCCGACCTCGCATGTCTGGGGCCAGAGGGCGCTGCTCGGGTTCAGGCAGAGCGTGAGAGAAGAAGGCCGGTGGTGACGAACTGCTTTCGAAACGGCGCCTGGACCAATTGTGTGTCGAGATAGAGACCGCCTGGACGATTCAGCTCTCCAACCACTCGACATACCACCAATGAAAGGTATTCGGCGAAAGGGTCGAAACGCTGGTACGCAACGAAGCGGTACGCAGGGCGGTACGCACCATCGCCACCCGTGCCGACAAGGATCACGACAACGTGCGCCGCAACATCAAAGAACATGGCCGATCAGCTTTCCCCCAGTTTTGGGGAAAAGTCCGAAAGCTCCACGGTTGGCCGCCCGGCCAAGGTTTTCGTGCTCCCGAAGCGCGAAACGCTGATCCTGGTGTTTGGTCGTCAACAGCTTGACCATGGCTTGACCACGCCTTGACCTGGCTGGTATCCACTGGATTGGTCTATCTCATGGATACTGGGATGGATACCGTTGCCTTCCAAGGGCTTCTGTTTCCATGGTTACAGCCTTGGAAACAGCGACTTTGGAAACGGCGTCTTCGCCGTAACCTTGCCTGTAACCTTGGTGGGCAGGCCCTCCTCCATGATTGCGACTGATGGCCGGTTTTGACAGGTTTTTCGTGCTAACCGGTCTGGTAACCACGCGCTTGGTAACCGGTTACGGCAATGTTTTGGACCGGCCTGGACTCAAGATATTTCAGGTCCTGGCGACTCGTTGAGAGATGACAGTTCATTGAGTGGCCGCATTGCATTCGCAGGCATTGAAAGAAGGCCGCTCCAGTAGATACCCCGTGCTCGGGCTTGGTAGGCTGTCCGGAGAACGCTTACCTGCAAAGCCTC
>Ga0156037_1171_pt1 | contig 82455 bp, 75 predicted proteins | sample RifCSPlowO2_02_FD_107691 | JGI IMG/M metagenome (GOLD analysis project Ga0156037, IMG submission 107691) | Burkholderiales bacterium RIFCSPLOWO2_02_FULL_66_35 | reverse complement strand
CGGCGTCGGCGATGTTGTTGTAGCTCAGCTCCTTGCCCTGCAGCTGCTTGGCCGTGACCAGCGAGCCGGGCGCCGGGTAGAGGTCGCGGTAGAAGGCGGCGGTCTGGTGCGGGTTCTCGCCGTAGCGCAGGTCCTGCAGCTTGACGAAACGGCCGTTGGCCTGGCCGGGGTACTCGGCGCGCTTCGGCACGCTGGCACCCTCTTCAAACTCGATGCTGGAGAGGTAGTCGCTGATGGCGCCGTCGTACTGGCTGATGCGGTTGAACGCGGCGACCGACAGGGCGAAGCGCGTCTTGTCGCTGAGCTTGCCGCTGGCCTTGAGTTCGTCGATCACGGCCGGGTACTGGGCCGCGTCGGTCAGCACCGCCACGTCCTTCCAGTTCTTGGCGGCGCTGCGCACCATGGCCGGGCCGCCGATGTCGATGTTCTCGATCGCGTCTTCCAGCGTGCAGCCGGGCTTGGCCACGGTGGCTTCAAACGGATAGAGGTTGACGATCAGCAGGTCGATGGTGTCGATGCCGTGCGTCTTCAAAGCCGCCATGTGTTCTGGCACATCGCGGCGGGCCAGCAGACCGCCGTGCACCTTGGGGTGCAGGGTCTTGACGCGGCCGTCGAGCATCTCGGGGAAGGCCGTGACCTCGGCCACTTCTGTCACCGGCAGACCCTTCTCGGCCAGCAGCTTGGCGGTGCCGCCGGTGGAGATCAGGGACACGCCCAGACCGTGCAGGGTCTGGGCCAGTTCGACGATGCCGGTCTTGTCGGAGACGGAGATGAGTGCGCGCATGGGAAGGGGTCTCGGGATGTTTTGAATTCGTTTCGTGCAAGGCCGCAGGTGCTCAATCGATGAGCTTGTGCTCCAGCAGCTTCTTGCGCAGGGTGTTGCGGTTCAGACCCAGCCATTGCGCGGCACGCGACTGGTTGTTCTGCGACTGCTGCATCACGACTTCGAGCAGCGGTTTCTCGACCGCCTTGAGCAGCATGTCGTGCAGGCCGGCGGGGTCGGTGCCGTTGAGGTCGCGGAAATACTCTTCCAGGCTGGCACGCACACAGTCGTGCAGGTTGTTGTGGTTGCTCATGCGGCCAGTTTCCAGTTTTCTTCTTGAAGTTTCATATCGTCATAGCCCGCAGCGGCCCAGGCGTCGATGCTCTCGCCCACACACTGCAACTGCGCCTCGACCGTGGTCAGCGCGTTGATGCGCTGGCGGAAGGCGAGCGCCTCGCTCGCCGGGATCGGCAACGCCGCGGCGTACCAGCCCAGGTGTTTGCGCGCACTGCGCACGCCGGTGAAGTCGCCGTAGAGGCTGTAGTGGTCCAGCAGGTGATCAAGCAGCCAGGCCTTCACTTCCAGCAGATCGGGCGGCGGCAGCACCTCGCCGGTGGCCAGAAAGTGCGCGATCTCGCGGAAGATCCAGGGCCGGCCCTGGGCGGCGCGGCCGATCATGATGGCGTCGGCGCCGGTGCGCTTCAGAACGTCGCGCGCCTGCTGCGGGCTGGTGATGTCGCCATTGGCCACCACCGGAATGTTCACGCGGCACTTGATGTGGGCCACGGTGTCGTGTTCGGCGAAGCCCTTGTAGCCCTGCTCGCGGGTGCGGCCGTGCACGGTGAGCATCATCACGCCAGCGGCTTCGGCCGCCAGCGCGATCACCGGCGCGTTGCGCACGTCGGCGCACCAGCCGGTGCGCATCTTGAGCGTGACCGGCACGCCGTGCGGCGCGGCGGCGGCCACCACGGCTTGCACGATCTCGATGGCCAGCGCTTCGTCCTGCATCAACGCGGAACCGGCCCACTTGTTGCAGACCTTCTTGGCCGGGCAACCCATGTTGATGTCGATGATCTGCGCGCCACGGTCGATGTTGTAGCGCGCGGCGTCAGCCATCATGGCCGCGTCGGTGCCGGCGATCTGCACCGCAATGGGCCCGGGCTCGCCGCTGTGGTCGGCGCGGCGCGAGGTCTTCAGGCTGTCCTGCAGATCCGGCCGACTTGTCACCATTTCGCTCACGGCATAACCGGCCCCGAGCCGCTTGCAGAGCTTGCGGAACGGCCGGTCCGTCACGCCGGCCATGGGCGCGACGAAAAGGGCATTGGGCAGGGTGAACGGACCCAGTTGCATGGAAGGGGCGAGTCGGATGGCGGGTTTGGAGGGGCCACCGCGGTGCGGACATTTCGCAGGCGGGGGATGGGCATTGTATCTGCCTGTTTTTTCAGCAGGCGATATGCTCTCGCATTCCACGAACTCACCCGCTGCCCATGCCCGCCTGGATCGTTTCACTGCTGCACACACTGGCCTTGCCCGAGGTCGGCTTGAGCACGGTCTTTCTGGTCGCGTTCGTTTCCGCCACGCTCCTGCCACTGGGTTCCGAGCCCGCGGTGTTTGCACTGATCAAGCTCAACCCCGAGCTGTTCTGGCCCACCATCCTGGTCGCCACCGCGGGCAACACACTGGGCGGCGCGGTCAGCTGGTGGATGGGTTACGGCGCACACCGCGTGGTCGACAAGGCACGCCACGGCCACCCGACCCACGTGCGTGTGCTGGACTGGCTGGAGCGCTTCGGCCCCAAGACCTGTCTGCTGTCCTGGCTGCCCGGCGTGGGTGATCCGATCTGCGCGGTGGCCGGCTGGCTGCGCTTTCCCTTCTGGCCCTGCGTGGGCTACATGGCGGTCGGCAAATTTGCGCGCTACTTCACGATCACCGCCGGACTGCTGTGGGTGTTCCCTGGGGGACTCCCGTTCTGACGCCGCCCGTGTCGTGCCACCCATACTCTGCCGCTGCGAATCCACTCCGCCCGGCATGACCACCACAATTCCACCTACCGACAAAGCCCTGCCCCGCTCGCTGTGGGCGTTGATGATGGGCAACTTCGTCATCGGCACCGGGGTCATGGTGGTGCCCGGCACACTCAACGACATCAGCACCTCGCTGAACGTGTCGATTCCCCAGGCCGGCCAACTCATCACCGCGGCCGCCATCCTGATGGGCCTGGGCGCGCCCGCTTTCGCCACACTGGTGGCGGGCTGGGACCGCCGCCGGCTGCTCACGCTCTCGTTGGTGTGGTACGCCCTGCTCACCGGCATCTGCGCGCTGGCGCCGAACTACGCCACGCTGTTGCCGCTGCGCGTGCTCGCCGTCATCGCACCCGCCGTCTTCACCCCACAGGCCGCCGCCAGCGTGGGCCTGCTGGTGTCACCGGCGCAGCGCGGGCGCGCCATCACCTTCGTGTTCCTGGGCTGGTCGGTGGCTTCGGTCATGGGCATGCCGCTCTCGGCCTGGATCGGTGGCACGCTGGGCTGGCGCTGGGCGTTTGGCCTGGTGGCTGCGATGTCGGTGGTCAGCGCGGCCTGGGTGTGGCGCGAAATGCCCAACGGCATCCGCCCGGCGGCGCTGTCGCGCCAGGCCTGGGGGCAGACCCTGGGCTCGGCGCCCCTGATGCTCGCCGTGGGCGTCACGCTGCTCTCGGCCTTCGGCCAGTTCACGCTGTTCTCGTACTTCGCACCCTACTTCTTCCAGACCCTCGGCCTGGGCGGCGGTGCGCTCTCGCTGATGTTCCTGTGGTTCGGTGCCTTCGGCCTGGCCGGCAACGTGGGGCTTTCGCGCTGGATCGACCGCATCGGCGCACCGCGCGCCGTGTTGCTCACGCTCGGCGCCATGGTGCTGACGCTGCTGCTCTGGCCGCTGGGTCAGGCGGGCATATGGCAACAGGCGCTGGTGTTGGTGCCCTGGGCATTGGGTTGTTTTGCCTGCAACTCGGCACAGCAGGCCCGGCTGGTCCACCTCTCGCCGGCCCTGGCCCCTGCCACGGTCGCGCTCAACACCTCCGCCATGTACGGCGGACAGGCGCTGGGCGCAGCGCTGGGGGGCATCCTGATCGCACAAGGCCACATGCTGCGCCTGCACCAGGTGGGTCTGGTGGTGCTGATCCTGGCGATGGCCCTGAGCGTGTGGGCCGCCCGGAAGGACCGGGGTCAGAGGCTCGGCGCTGTTCGAGCATGAGCGAAAGTCACTCAGCCTCCTAAAAACGTTCGTAGCCCAGCAGGTAACGCCACTCACCGACCGGCAGCCCCGTGAGGGCGACCCGGCCCATGCGCAGGCGCCGGACCGCCACCAGCTGCAGGCCCGCCCGTTCACACAGGTGTTCGACCTGGCCCGGCCGCGTGCCCTTGATGGCCAGGCGCAGGCGGTGTTCGCTCTGCCAGCTGGCGCGCGCCGAGGGCAGGCTCCAGCCGTCGAAAAACAAGGCCTTGCCGATCGACTTCAACACCGCTTCGCGCCGGGCTTCGTCGTCCAGCTCAGGATCGGCTGCCACCTCGACCAGCCACTCGTGTTCGAGCTGCGCCGAATCGTCCGAGATCTTGCGCGCCACGCCGGGGTTCTGGGTGAACACCATCAGGCCACTCATGGGGGTGGACAACGGCGCGACGGGCAGCAGCTTGTGGCGGTGCGCCTTGAGCGGGCGCACGCCCGAACGGTCGCCCTTGAACCGGTTGGCGTTGGTGAAGAGTTCGGCCGCCAGCGCATCGGGCAAGGGCGAGACATCCGGCAGCGCCCGGCCCGCGGGCTTGTGCCAGATCAGCGTCACGGAATCCAGCGACTCCAGCTTGGCCTTGGGGTCCAGCGCCACGGTCTGGCCGTCGTGCACCCGCGCCATGGGCTCCTCGACCACCGCGCCGTCCACGCGCACCCAGCCCCCGGCGATGTAGCGTTCGGCATCGCTGCGCGAACAGGGCAGCTGTGCGGCCAGGCGTTTGGCCAGGCGTTGGGGTTCGGACCGGCCGGTATCGGACATGGGCGCGTTCAGGACGAGAACAGGAAGTTCATCACGTCGCCGTCCTTGACGATGTATTCCTTGCCTTCGGCGCGCATCTTGCCGGCGTCTTTCGCGCCCTGTTCGCCCTTGTAGGTGATGAAATCGTCAAAGGCGATGGTCTGGGCGCGGATGTAACCCTTCTCGAAGTCGGTGTGGATCACGCCGGCCGCCTGCGGGCCGGTGTCGCCCACGTGGATGGTCCAGGCGCGCACTTCCTTCACACCGGCGGTGAAGTAGGTCTGCAGGCCCAGCAGCTTGTAGGCGGCGCGGATCAGGCGGTTCAGGCCCGGTTCGGTCTGGCCCAGCTCCTGGAGGAATTCGAGCCGGTCGGCGTCGTCCATCTCGGACAGTTCGGCTTCGATCTTGGCGCAGATGGCGACCACGGGCGCTTTCTGTTTGTCGGCGAATTCGCGCAGGCGGTCGAGGAAGGGGTTGTTCTCGAAGCCGTCTTCGGCCACGTTGGCGACAAACATTGCCGGCTTGGCCGTGATCAGGAAAAACTGCTTGAGCAGCGGCAGCTCTTCCTTGCTGAAATCGATGCTGCGCACCGGTTTGGTGTCGTTGAGTGCCGCCTGGCATTTCTCCAGGATCGCCACCAGCTTGATCGATTCCTTGTCGCCCGAACGCGCGGTCTTCTGCACGCGGTGCAAGGCCTTCTCGACGGCGGCCAGGTCGGCCAGGCAGAGCTCGGTAAGGATGACCTCGATGTCGGCGATCGGGTCCACCTTGTTGGCGACGTGGATCACGTTCGGGTCTTCAAAGCAGCGCACCACGTTGACGATGGCGTCCGTCTCGCGGATGTGGGCCAGAAACTTGTTGCCCAGGCCTTCACCGGTGCTGGCACCGGCCACCAGGCCGGCGATGTCCACGAACTCCACGATAGCCGGCACCACGCGCTCGGGCTTGACGATCTCCGACAGCTGGGCTAGGCGCGGATCGGGCACTTCCACCACGCCGGTGTTGGGCTCGATGGTGCAGAAGGGGTAGTTTTCGGCGGCGATGCCGGCCTTGGTCAGCGCGTTGAAAAGGGTGGACTTGCCCACATTGGGCAGGCCCACGATGCCGCATTGGAGGCTCATGGGGGACTTTCGGGTCGATCGGGGAAACCGGTGATTTTAGCGGGGCCGCCTGTTTCGGCGCCGCCAATGCCCTCGCGCGGGCAGCGGGGTCAATCGAAGCGCCAGTCGGCCGACACGCTCTGACCCACATGCAACAGCTGGCCGTCGCCAGCCAGCACGATCGCGTTCATGCCGAAGGTGACGGCGCCGTTCAGGCGCGGGTCGGCGCGGTAGGTCTGCAGGGTGTCGCCCACCAGCGGCGAAGCGGTGGCGGTGACCGGGTCGATGTTGGGGATCGGACAGCGCGCACAGGGCTTCACGGGTTCCACGACGGCGACGCCCTCATCCGTGGCGATGTGCATGGGCCCGAGGCGGTCTTCGTCGTGCGCCTCCACACCACCGAGCACGATGTTGGGGCGAAAGCGCCGCCCCTCCACAGCCGTGTGGCCGGCCCGCGCCAGCCGCGCATTGAGTTCGTCCAGCGAGGCCGTGCTGGTCACGAGCACACCAAATCCGTCGGCGAACTGGGTGGTGGACTCGCGCCCTCCGGTCCATTTCAGGCTGCACAGGCGGCGCACCACGGGGTCGAAGCGCGCCAGGCGCAGGCGCTTCAGGTCGACCGGCGCGTCCGGCCCCAGGAAATCGCTGAACCATTGCGCCGCCACGTCGCCCATGTCGTAGGCGTCGACTTCGTCGTCCCAGACCCGCACGCGCAGCGGTGCTTCGGCGGCATCCAGCGCCAGGTGCAGCGCCAGCATGCCGGGCGCACGCAGCACCAGCTGGCCCAGCTTGAACGCCGGCTGGATCAGCGCCATGCGCGGCAGCTCGCGCTGGGTGACGAATGTGCCCTGCGCGTCCACCACCATCCAGCTGCGGTCGTAGGCCAGCCCGGTCTCCGTCAGTTCGGCTTCGTTGAGCGAGATGCCGGCGCAGGACTTCACCGGGTAGATCCAGAGCTGGTCGATGCGGGCGGTCACGTCGGTGGGTGTGGTCATGGCGGGAGCGGCGGTCGGTACAGGCCGGTGCGGGCGGGGGTTTTGGCGGAGCGAATCGGGCGCATTGTGCCCTGCTCCTAAAATCCCGCCATGTCGCCCACTTCCCACCGTTCCTCTGCCCACCGGCGTTTTGACGTCACCATCCGGGGCGGCGGCGTGGTTGGCCACACCCTGGCGCTCTTGCTCGCCCGCGACCGGTTGCGTGTGGCCCTGGTCAGTGCCCCGCGCCCGGCGTCCGGGATTCCCGATGTGCGCGCCTACGCGCTCAACACCGCGGCACGCGACCTGTTGCGCTCGGTGCGCGCCTGGCCCGAAGACAGCGCCGCGCCCGCCGGCAGCCCCTTGTCCGAAACCGGCGCCCCGACCGTGACGCCGGTGAGCGGCATGCAGGTCTATGGCGATCATGGCGGAGCCCTTCAGTTTTCAGCGATCGACCAGGGCAGCGAGGCGCTGACCTGGATCGTGGACGTTCCGGCGCTGGAACAACGACTGGCCCATGCCGTGCATTTCCAGAGCGGCATCGAGTGCCTGACGGATGCACCGCCCGCCGCGCTCACGGTGATCTGCGAAGGCAAGCGCAGCGCCACCCGCGACGAACTCGGGCTGACTTACGAGGTCCGCCCCTATCCGCACAAGGCCGTGGCCGCCCGCCTGCGCTGCGCCCAGCCACACGGCGGCGTGGCACGCCAGTGGTTCCAGAACGGCGAGATCATGGCCCTGCTGCCGCTGGGGGGGCCGCAAGGGAACTCTGTGGCGCTGGTGTGGTCACTGGAAGCACGGCAGGCAGATCACTGGCTGGCGGCCGCGCCCGAAGCGCTGGCGCAAGCGGTGCAGACGCGGTGTGCGCAGGTGCTCGGCGAGATGCAACTGGAAAGCCCGGCCCAGGCCTGGCCCCTGGAGCTCTCCAAAGCCCAGCGCTGGATCGCCCGCACGCCCCAGGGCGGCGTGGTGCTCGCGGGCGATGCGGCGCACGCCATGCACCCGCTGGCCGGACAGGGACTCAATGTGGGCCTGGCCGATGCCGCCGAACTGGCCCGCGTGCTGCACGGGCGCGAGTACTGGCGCGAGCTGGGCGACCTGAAGCTGCTGCGGCGTTACGAGCGCGCGCGGCAGGCCGACGTGAACGCCATGGGCTGGGTGACCGACGGGCTGTTTGGCCTGTTTGCCCAGACCGACAGCCGCGTGATGGCCCTGCGCAACTGGGGCATGACGGGCGTGGATCGCCTCGGCCCGCTGAAACACTGGCTGGCCCGCCAGGCCATGGGGCAGGCGGGCTGATGCCAGCCCTGCCGACTTTTTAACCTTGAACGCCCTCGGGCCACTTTATGAAACTCGCCAAGATCCCCCTGCTCGCGCTGCTCGCTGCGCTGTCGCTGAGCGCGTTCGCGCAGGAAGCCACCATCCGCAAGAACCTGGCCGAACGCCTGCCCAAGCTGCCCGCCATCGATGAAATCACCAAGACGCCGATGCCGGGCCTGTACGAGGTGCGCATCAACCACAGCGACATCTTCTACACCGACGAAAAAGGCGACTTCCTGATCCAGGGCTCGCTGATCGACACCAAGGCCCAGCAGGACCTGACCGAACAGCGGGTTGAAAAACTCACCGCCATCGCGTTCAAGGACCTGCCGCTCAAGGACGCCTTCACCATTGTGCGCGGCGATGGCAAACGCAAGATGGCCGTGTTTGAAGACCCCAACTGCGGCTACTGCAAGCGCTTCGAACGCGACCTGGTCAAGATCGACAACGTCACGGTCCACGTGTTCCTCTACCCCATCCTCAGCGCCGACTCGGGGGAGAAATCGCGCAACATCTGGTGCGCCAAGGACAAGGGCAAGGCCTTCCTCGACTGGATGGTCAAGGACGTGACGCCGCCCACCGCGAAATGCGATGCAGCCGCCGTGGCCCGCAACTTCGAGTTCGGCAAGAAGGCCCGCATCACCGGCACCCCCACCATCATCTTTGCCGACGGATCGCGCGTGCCGGGCGCCATCGGCGCCGACCGCGTCGAGAAGCTGCTCGCCGAAGCCAAGCCCTGATCCGCGCGCTGCATGAGCACCGCGCCGGACCGTTTCCAAGCCAGCTCGCACTGCAGCCCGCAGAAGGCACGCCAGTGACCGCGCCGGTGCTGCACGACCCGAACGACACAGCCCTGGTGCGGACCCTGGGCCATGCCGGCCTGATCCCCTTTGTGCTGCTGGCCGCCCTGCTCTGGCTGGTGGATGCCGCATTGCAGGCCTGGGTGGCGATCGCGCTGGCCGCCTACGCCGCGCTGATCGCGTCCTTTCTGGGCGGGGTGCACTGGGGCATTGGCTGGCTGGCCAGCCGGCATGCGGCGGCCCTTGCCGAGCGCCCGCACCACGCCCAGCGCAACCACTTTCTCTGGGGCATCGTGCCCTCGCTGCTGGCCTGGCCCGGTGTGCTCATGCCCCCGTTCGCCGGTCTGGCCTGGCTGGGCTTCGTGCTGGTGCTGAGCTACCTGGCCGACCGCACGCTCTACACCCGCGCCGGCCTGCAGGCTTGGCTGACCCTGCGCTTCCGTCTCTCGGCGGTGGCCGCGCTCAGTTGTTTTGTGGGCGCTGGCGCCCTGTGAACGGACTTCCATGAACCTCCCCCGTCGGACCTCTCCGCGCGCCAAAGCGGACTCAACAGCCGCAGCGAAGCCCACCGTGCGCTACCGCGTCGAGGTGCTGAGCCCGCAAGCCCACCTGTTTGCCATCACCCTGGAGATCGATCACCCGGCGCCGCGCCAACGCCTGAGCCTGCCGGTGTGGATTCCCGGCAGCTACCTGGTGCGTGAGTTCTCTCAGCACCTGCAGCACCTGCAGGCCACCCAGGGCGGGGAGCCGGTGGCGATGCGCCAGCTCGACAAGAACAGCTGGCAGGTGACGGCCAACGCCGGCCAACCGCTCGTGCTGCACTACGAGGTCTACGCGTTCGACGCCTCGGTGCGTACCGCGTTTCTCGACAGCACCCGCGGTTTCTTCAACGCCACCAGCCTGTGCCTGCGCGTGAACGGGCAGGAAGACCAGGCGCAAGGCCTGGAAGTTGTTCCCGGACAGGCACCCGCGGGCTGGCGGGTCGCCACCGGGCTGGCGAGCACCGATGTGGACAGCGCCGGTTTCGGCCACTACACCGCTCCGGACTACGACGAACTCGCCGACTGCCCGGTGGAGCTGGGCAGCTTCTGGAGCGGCGAGTTCGTGGCCCACGGCGTGCCCCACCGCTTCGTGGTCAGCGGTGCGGGCGGCTGGTTCGACGGCGAACGCCTGCTGGCCGACACGCGCCGCATCTGCGAGGCCCAGATCGGCTTCTGGCACGGCACCGGCGGCGAAGCACCGTTCAAGAGCTACCTCTTCATGATGCATGCCAGCGGCGAGGGCTACGGCGGACTGGAGCACCGCAACAGCACCGCGCTGATCTGCCAGCGCACCGACCTGCCGAAGCTGTTGGTCCAGGATGAAAAGCCGCCAGCGCTGAAAGCCACCGACGGCTACACCACCCTGCTCGGCCTGATCAGCCACGAATATTTCCACACCTGGAACGTCAAGCGCCTGCGCCCGGCCGAGTTCAAGCGTTACGACTACGACCAGGAAAACTACACCGAGCTGCTCTGGTTCTTCGAAGGCTTCACCAGCTACTACGACGACCTGATCCTGCGCCGCGCCGGCCTGATCGACGACACCACCTACCTCCAGCTGGTGATGAAGACCTTCAACCAGGTGCAGCAGACGCCCGGCCAGCAGGTGCAGACCGCCGCCCAGGCCAGCTTCGACGCCTGGATGAAGTACTACCGCATCCACGAAAACACGCCCAACGCCACGGTGAGCTACTACACCAAGGGCGCGCTGGTGGCGATGTGCTTCGACCTCACGCTGCGCGCCGAGGGCCACAGCACGCTCGACGCCTTGATGCGCGAGCTCTGGCGCAGCTGCCAGGGCGGCCCGATGCGCGAGGCCGACTTTGCCCGCGCCCTCAAGCGCCTGGGCGGACGCGCCTTCGACCGCGAACTGCGCGACTGGGTGCACGGCACGTCCGACCTGCCGGTGCTGTCCCTGCTGCAGCAACACGGCGCCAAGGTCCACCACGACAAGGCACCGCTGGCCCAGCAACTGGGTCTGCGCGTGAGCGAATCCCACGGCCTCGTGCTCAAGAACGTGCTGCGCGGTGGCGCGGCCGAGGCGGCGGGCATGGCCGCGGGCGACGAGTGGCTGGGGGTGGAGTTCGCGCCGCCCAGGCGCGGCCAGCCGGCGGAAGCCTGGCGCATTCACAAGCTGGACGAAGTGGCCCAGTTGCGCGGCCAGCGCCAGAAGCTCACCGCCCTGGTCTCGCGCGACAAACGCCTGCTCCGCTGCCCTCTGGAATGGCCAACGCTGACACAAGCGGTGCGCTTGACGGTGGGCGACGCCAGCCTGCTCAAGTCCTGGCTGGCCACAGGCGGCTGAACGCCGCCGCGCGCGCCCTCAGCGTGGACGCAAGTCCACCACGCGCTTGGCCTTGCCCTGGCTGCGTTCCACGCCGCCCTCGGGCTTGAGCACCACCTCGACGCTGCTGCCCACGAACACCTTCACCTCGTGGCGCAGCCGTTCGGCCGCGGTGCGCGCCTCGATGCTCTCGGGCGCGAGACCCGGGCGCGTCTCGACCACCACCGACAAGGTGTCCATGTGGCCTTCGCGCGTGAGAACGCACTGGTAGTGCGCGCTGAGCTCGGGTCGCTTGAGGATCAGCTCCTCGATCTGGGTCGGGAACACATTGACGCCGCGCACGATCATCATGTCGTCGCTGCGGCCGGTGATCTTTTCCATGCGGCGCATGGTGCGCGCCGTGCCCGGCAGCAGGCGCGTGAGGTCGCGCGTGCGGTAGCGGATGATGGGCAACGCTTCCTTGGTCAGGCTGGTGAACACCAGTTCGCCCATCTCGCCGTCGGCCACCGGCTCGCCGGTGTCGGGGTGGATGATCTCGGGGTAGAAGTGGTCTTCCCAGATGGTCGGTCCGTCCTTGGTTTCGACGCACTCATTGGCCACGCCCGGGCCCATCACTTCCGACAGGCCGTAGATGTCCACCGCGTCGATGTCCATGCGGGCCTCGATCGCCACGCGCATGTCGTTGGTCCAGGGTTCAGCACCGAAGATGCCGATGCGCAGGCTGCTCTCGCGCGGGTCCAGGCCCAGGCGTTCGAACTCGTCGGCGATCGCCAGCATGTAGCTCGGCGTGACCATGATGATGTCGGGCCGGAAGTCCTGCATCAGCTGCACCTGGCGCTCGGTCTGGCCGCCGCCGAAGGGCACCACGGTCAGGCCCAGTTTTTCGGCGCCGTAGTGCGCGCCCAGGCCACCGGTGAACAGGCCGTAGCCGTAGCTCACATGCACCATGTCGCCCGGCCGCGCGCCACTGGCGCGGATGCTGCGCGCCACCACGTTGGACCAGGTGTCGATGTCCTTCAGTGTGTAGCCGACCACCGTCGGTTTGCCCGTGGTGCCGCTGCTGGCGTGGATGCGCGCGCACTTTTCACGCGGCACCGCGAACATGCCAAACGGGTAGCTGTCGCGCAGGTCTTTCTTGGTCGTGAAAGGGAATTTGGCCAGGTCGGCGAGTGAACGGCAGTCGTCCGGGTGCACGCCGGCTTCGTCGAACTTGGCCTTGTAGACCGGCGAATTCGCGTAGGCGTGGCGCAGCGTGCCCTGCAGGCGCTTGAGTTGCAACGCACGCAGTTCGTCGATGCTGGCTTTTTCGATCGGTTCCAGCGGGAAGTGGTTCATGCCTGCACCTCTTCGGGAAAGACCTGCCCGGGAATCACCGCACTCTTGCCTCTGAACATCGCGATCACCTCACCCTTCTGGTTGCTGACCTTCATGTCGTAGATGCCGTGCCGGCCCTGCAGCGTCTGCTCCAAGCCTTCGCAGGTGAGCACATCACCCGCATGCCCGGGCTTGAGGAACTCGATGCTGCAGCCCGCCGCCACCGCGTTCTTGTTGTAGCTGTTGCAGGCGTAGGCGAAGGTGGTGTCGGCCAGCGTGAAGATGAAGCCGCCGTGGCAGATCTGGTGGCCATTGAGGTGCAGCGGCTTGACGGCCATGCGCAACACGGCGCGGCCGGGCTCCACACTGACCAGTTCGATGCCCATGGTCTCGCGGGCCGCCACGTCCACCGCGAACATGGATTCACCCACCTTCTGGGCTCGTTCTTGAGGCGTCACCGTCATTCCCCCTTGAATTGCGGCACGCGCTTCTGGCGGAAGGCCATCACGCCTTCGATGTAGTCGTGCGTGGCGCCCAGCGCCGACTGCGTGTCGCGCTCCACGTCGAGCTGCTGGTTCAGCGTGCGGGTGCCGGCGTCGCGCAACAGGGCACGCGTGGCGACCAGCGCCTTGGTCGGCATCACGGCCAGCTTCTCGGCAACAGCCAGCGCGGCGGCCAGCGGATCGTCCTGCACGTCCCAGATCATTCCCCATTCTTTCGCCTGCGCCGCGGGCAGCTTGTCACCCGTCATGGCCAGCGCCATGGCACGCGCCAAACCCAGCCGCTCCACCAAAAACCAGCTACCGCCAGCGTCCGGGATCAGCCCGATCTTGCTGAAAGCCTGGATGAAGCTCGCGCCCGGCGCGGCGATCGCGATGTCGCAGGTCATGGCCAGCGATGCGCCCGCGCCCGCGGCCACGCCGTTGACGGCGGCGATCACCGGAAAACGCAGCGACTGGATGCGCCGCGCCGTGGGGTTGAAGGCCTGATCGATCACCGGCCCGGGGTCGGCGCGTTTGACCAGATCGGGGCCGGGCTCGAAGTCGAACTCGGCCAGGTCGGCACCGGCACAGAAGCCACGGCCCGCACCGGTGATGACCATGGCGCGGATCACCGGGTTGGCCTCGGCGCGGTCCAGCGCGGCCCACAACTCGCGGTGCATCTGGCGTGTGAAACTGTTGAGGGCGTCCGGGCGGTTGAGCGTGACAAGGGCGACGGCGCCACGCTCTTCATAGAGCACGGTGCTGCCCGCGGCGGGTGCGTTCATGGGTGTCTGTCTCCTGGCGCCGTCGTTCCGCAGCGCTGGTGGTGGGATGGGAACGGCAATCTACCATTAACCGACCCATCGGTCGGTTAATGTTTTCCCTTGGGTGGCCCGGTATCGGACGGCCCGCTATAGTTGACGTTTACGTCAATCATCACACACCACCCGAGGAAACACCATGAGCGAAACCGCCACCCCCGAACTGATCACCGTGCGCACCGAAGGCCGCGTGGGCGTCATCACCCTGAACCGCCCCAAGCAGCTCAACGCGCTGAACGACCAGCTGATGACCGAGCTGGGCGCCGCGCTCCAGGCGTTTGATGCCGACGAAGGCATCGGCTGCATGATCATCACCGGCAGCGAAAAGGCCTTTGCCGCGGGTGCCGACATCGGCGCCATGGCCACCTACACCTTCGCCGACGTCTACAAGGGCGACTACATCACCCGCAACTGGGAAACCATCCGCAGCGTGCGCAAGCCGGTGATCGCCGCGGTCAGCGGTTTCGCCCTGGGTGGCGGCTGTGAGCTGGCCATGATGTGCGACTTCATCATCGCCGCCGACAACGCCAGGTTCGGCCAGCCCGAGATCAAGCTCGGCATCATCCCCGGCGCTGGTGGCACGCAGCGCCTGCCGCGCGCCGTGGGCAAGGCCAAGGCCATGGACATGGCCCTGACCGGCCGCATGATGGACGCCACCGAGGCCGAACGCGCCGGGCTGGTGAGCCGCGTGGTGCCGCTGGACAAGCTGATGGACGAGGCCCTGGGCGCCGCGCTCATGATCTGCGAGTTCTCGCAGCCCAGCGTGATGGCCGCCAAGGAGTGCGTGAACCGCGCTTTTGAGGGTGGACTGGCCGATGGCGTGATGTTCGAGCGCCGTCTGTTCCATGCGCTGTTCGCCACCGCCGACCAGAAAGAAGGCATGGACGCCTTCGTGAACAAACGCAAGGCGGTGTTCCAGCACCAGTGAGCGCCTTGTTGGGACTCACACAGGCTGTAACAAAGCACCCGGTGGCACAGGCGTATAAAAGGTTTCGGCCCCACGTCTCTGGCAAGCGATGACCGTTGTGGTCTGAGCCCGGCGGGCGTGGATCGCGCCGATCCACTCCAGGAGACCCCCATGACCACACGCCGACGTTTCATTTTCATGATTCCCGCCTCCGGGGCCGTGTTGGCAGCGGCCTGCTCGGACCAGGCAACACCACCCCCCGCTGCAGCGCCCGAGGCGGCTCCCGCCGCGGCCCCGATGGCCGCCCCACCCGCACCCGAACCCGCCGCTCCACCGGCGGCGCCACAAGCCAGTGGCAGCGCCCCCATGCTTGACGAGGCGGACCCCGCTGCCGTGGCCCTCGGTTATGTCGCGGACACAACCCGGGCCGACAAGACCAAATACCCCAACCACGCCGACAGCCAGTCCTGCGCCAATTGCGGTCTGTACCAGGGCACCGCGGGCGCGGACGCCGGTCCTTGCCCGCTGTTCGCGGGCAAGCAGGTGGCGGCCCAGGGCTGGTGCGCCTCGTACGTGAAAAAGCCGGCCTGATCGCGCGTTGCGCTGGCCGCGCTCTTTTTCGGGGTTTGAATTGGGCTACAATGCCGACCGCGTTGGCGATATAGCTCAGTTGGTTAGAGCGCAGCATTCATAATGCTGATGTCGGTGGTTCAAGTCCACCTATCGCCACCAAAGTTTCAAAAAGCGGACCCCGGCGACGGTGTCCGCTTTTTTCTTGCCCGGCCCATTTCCCCACCGTCCATGGCCATCAAATCCACCATCTTCAAGGCGAACCTGCAGATCGCAGACATCGACCACGGCTACTACGCCGACCACGCGCTCACGCTCGCCCGCCATCCCAGCGAGACCGATGAACGCATGATGGTGCGGCTGGTGGCGCTGGCCATTCACGCCCACGAGCTGCAGGACACCTGCCACGGCGACGGCACGCTGGCCTTTGGCGCCGGCCTGTCCGACCCGGAAGACCCCGATGTGTCGCTGACCGACTTCACCGGTCGCAAACGCATCTGGATCGAGGTCGGCCAGCCCGAAGACAAGCCCATGGCCAAGGCCTGCAGCAAGGCCGACGCGGTCTTCGTCTACGCCTTCGGTTCGGCGGCCGATGTGTGGTGGCGCGGCATCGAGACCAAGCTGACCCGGCTCGACAAGCTGCAGGTCTGGCGCCTGCCGACCGAGGCCGCCCCGGCCCTGGCGGCGCTGGCCGAACGCAGCATGCAGCTGCAGGCCACGATCCAGGAGGGCGAGATCACGCTCTCCAGCACGCAGGGCAGCGTGCACATCGTCCCGCTGCGCTGGAAATAAATCGCCCTGGCAGAGCCTGTCCATGCGCTGCCCGGTCTGTGAACACGACGCCGCGCACCCCTTCCAGACGGTGGGCCCGCGAGCCTACTGGCGCTGCCCCACCTGCAGCAGCACCTTTCTGCAACCCGACCAGCGGCCCGGCCCGGCGGCGGAGCAGGCCGAGTACCGGCTGCACCAGAACCACCCCGGCGATGCGGGCTACCGCCGCCATCTGGAGCAGCTGACCGGCCCGCTGCTGCAGCGCCTGCCCCCGGCCCAGTCGGGCCTGGACTTCGGCTGCGGACCGGGCCCGGTGCTGCCCGACCTGCTGCGCGACGCCGGACACGCGGTGGCGCTGTACGACCCGTTTTTCCACCCCGACAACACCGCGCTGGCCAAGCGCTACGACTTCGTCACCTGCACCGAAGTGGTCGAGCACTTCCACCACCCGGCCGATGAGTTCCGGCGCCTGCAGGGGCTGCTGAAGCCCGGCGGCTGGCTCGGCGTGATGACCCGCTTCCAGACCGACGACGCGCGTTTTGCCCAGTGGCACTACCGCCGCGATCCGACGCATGTGGTGTTCTACCGGGAAACCACGCTGCGCTGGCTGGCGCAGCACCACGGCTGGTTGTGTGAAATTCCCGGCCCCAACGTCGCGTTGCTGCACAAACCGGTGGACTGACCCCAACAGTGTTCAACCACCGTGTTTGCCCGGCGTCCAGCCCTGGTCGCCCAGCGCCTGCTGCGCCAGCTGCTGCGGCGCGGCCTCCAGCGGCGTGGCCAGCGTGTCGTTCCAGCGGTTGAGGAAAGCGAACATCGCGATCACGCCCAGCATTTCGACGATTTCGCCCTCGCTCCAGTGCCGCTGCAGCGCCGCGAACTGTTCGTCGGTCACCGCGTTGGGCTGGGCGGCTGCGGCCAGCGCAAAGTCCAGCGCCAGGCGCTCGCGCTCGTTGTAGTGCGGGCTGCTGGCGTACTGCCAGATGTCGGCCAGCTTGGCATCGCTCACGCCAAAGTTCTTCGCGCCCAGCAGCGTGTGGGCCTGGCAGTAGCGGCAGCCCGAGACCTGGCTCACCACGTGGCCGATGAGGCGGCGAAAGCCCAGGTCCACGTCACCCGCCGGGTCCATCACGGCGGCGTTCATCACCGCCAGCGCCTGGGCCAGTTTGGGCCGGCGCTGCATGGTCAACACACTGTTGGGCGTGAAGCCCAGCGTGCCCAGGAAGAAGTCGAAGTGTGGCTGGAGTTCGGGCGTGGTTTCGGGCGGCAGGGGTTGCAGGCGGGCCATGGTGTCTCCGGGCAAACAGGTTTTTTCCACTGTACGCGAACGACCGGCTGCGTGAGACAATCGCAGCCCCACCCGTTCCGGGTTTTCCCTTGTCACAGCCTCTGGATCTAAACCATGAACCGCTGCCTTGCCTCCCGCTTCCGCGCCACCCGCCGCGCCGCTGCCCTTGCACTTGGCCTGCTGGCCTTCGGTCTGGCGCCTGCGGCCCTGGCCCAGAACCAGCCGCGCCCCTTTCCGGCCAACGCCCTGCGCGGCGCACTGGTCGTGGTACAGCCCCCCGTGATCCAGCTGGACGGCAAGTCCGCACAGCTCTCGCCCGGCGCCCGCATCCGGGGCACCAACAACATGCTGTTGATGTCGGGCAGCCTGTTGAACCAGGAACTGCTCGTGAACTACACCGTGGAGCCCAACGGCCTGGTGCACGACGTCTGGATCCTGACCGAGGCCGAAGCCGCCCTGAAACGGCCCACGGCCGCACAAGCCGCCGCCGGCAACTGACGGCCCCACGAGGTCCGGTCCCAGGCCCCCTGGCCGCGGCGACCGCCGCTGCTTTTTTACCGATACCCCATCCGGCGCAGGCCCTGCCACCAGTGCGTTCGCCCCGACGATCATGAGCAAAAAAGTCTTTATCAAAACCTTCGGCTGCCAGATGAACGAGTACGACTCGGACAAGATGGCCGACGTGATGAACGCGGCCGAAGGCTACGAGCCCACGCAGGACGTCAACGAGGCCGACCTGATCCTGTTCAACACCTGCTCGGTGCGCGAGAAAGCACAGGAAAAAGTGTTCTCCGACCTCGGCCGCGTGCAGCACCTGAAGAAAAAGGGCGTGCTGATCGGCGTCGGTGGCTGCGTGGCCAGCCAGGAGGGCGCCGAGATCATCAAGCGCGCGCCCTATGTGGACGTGGTGTTCGGTCCGCAGACCCTGCACCGCCTGCCCGAACTGCTGGCCCGGCGCGAGCGCCAGTCGCGGCCTCAGGTCGACATCAGCTTCCCCGAGATCGAGAAGTTCGACCACCTGCCGCCCGCGCGCGTGGACGGCTGCAGCGCCTTCGTGTCCATCATGGAAGGTTGCTCCAAATACTGCAGCTACTGCGTCGTGCCCTACACCCGCGGCGACGAGGTGAGCCGCCCGTTTGAGGACGTGCTGGTGGAGATCGCCGGTCTGGCCGACCAGGGCGTGCGCGAGGTCAACCTGCTGGGCCAGAACGTCAACGCCTACCGCGGCAAGATGGGTGACACGGCCGAGATCGCCGACTTCGCGCTGCTGCTCGAATACGTGGCCGACATCCCCGGCATCGAGCGCATCCGCTACACCACCAGCCATCCCAACGAATTCACGCCGCGCCTGATCGAGGCCTACGCGAAAATCCCGAAACTGGTGAACCACCTGCACCTGCCGGTGCAGCATGGATCGGACCGCATCCTGATGGCCATGAAGCGCGGCTACACCGCCATGGAATACAAGAGCACGGTGCGCAAGCTGCGAGCGATCCGCCCCGACCTGGCCATGAGCAGCGACTTCATCGTCGGCTTCCCCGGCGAAACCGAAGAAGACTTCAACAAGCTGATGAAGCTGATCGACGACATCGGCTTCGACATCAGCTTCAGCTTCATCTTCAGCCCGCGCCCCGGCACACCGGCCGCCAACCTGCCGGACGACACGCCCCACGCCGAGAAGCTCCGGCGCCTGCAGCACCTGCAGGCCGTGATCGAAGCCAACGTGGCGCGCATCAGCGCCAGCCGGCAAGACACGGTGCAGCGCATCCTGGTCGAAGGGCCGTCGCGCAAATCCACGCCCGAGGTGCCCGAGCTCATGGGTCGCACCGAATGCAACCGCGTGGTCAATTTCGCCGCCGGACCGAACGCCGCCCGTCTGGTGGGCCAGATGATCGACGTGCGCATCACCGAAACCTTTGCGCATTCGCTGCGCGGTGAAGTGATGGTGCGCGAAACCGCATGAGCGCAGCGCCGGGCCGCTCCCAAGCCAGCTCGTACCGCCGTGTGGAGCACGGAGGTTTCAACATGACCGCTCCCTCGACCCGGGGCGCCCTGTGTTGAAAGCCTCGCTGCGGTTTTCCTTCCCCCAGTTGCTGCTGGTGGCTTTCGTGCTCATCGGCGCGCTGCTGGGCGCGGCCGCCGTGCGCACGCTGTTTTCGCTCGACACGATCATGGCGCAGAGCCGGGAGAGCACCACCCAGGCGATCGCGCTGAGCACCGCGGCCCAGTCGCTCAGCGAGCGCAGCCTGACCATGGAGCGGGCCGCCCGCCAGGCGCTGGTGCTGGGCGACCGCCAGCTGCGGCAGCGTTTTGAAGAAGCGGCCGGCCACGCCAGGGACATCCTGCGCCGGCTCGAAAGCAACGAACTGCCGCCCGAGTTCTCGCGCCAGTGGCTGCAACAGCTGAGCGACGTCGAAGCGCTGCTGGACGGTTCACCGGAAACCGCGCTCGACCGCGAGCGTGCCGTGGCCCGCGCCTTCCGCGAGCTGGACGGCCACAGCGCGGCGATTGCCCAGCAGGTCCAGGCCATCATCGGCAACCGCAACGACGCGCTGCAGGACCGGGTCGAGAAAAGCCGCCGGCAGCTGACGCAGCAGGTACTGGGCTCCATCGCCCTGGCTGCCGTGATGGCGCTGGGTTTCGGCGTCTGGCTGGCCCGGCCGTTCCAGCGGCTGGAGAAAGCCATCGTGGGTCTGGGCGAGAACCGGCTCGACCTGCCGATCGACATCCCCGGTCCGCCCGATGTGCGGCGGGTCAGCCAGCAGCTGGAGTGGCTGCGCCTGCGGCTCACCGAGCTGGACGCTGACAAGGCCCGCTTCCTGCGGCATGTTTCGCACGAGCTCAAGACGCCGCTGGCCTCGCTGCACGAGGGCGTGGCGGTGCTGGGCGACGGTGTGGCCGGGCCGCTCAGCCCCAGCCAGGCCGAGGTGGTGAGCATCCTGCAGCACAACACCCAGTTGCTGCAACACCAGATCGAGGCGCTGCTGCGCTTCAACGCCGCGGCTTTTGAAGCCCGCCAGCTCAGGCGCGAACCCACCGACCTGCTGGCCCTGGTGGAAGAACAGATCGAGACCCAACGCCTGCGCTGGCAGTCGCACCAGCTCAGCGTGCGCGCCGAAGGTCCGTCGATGGTGTTGCCCGTGGATCGCGAGAAGATGGCCTCGGCCATCGGCAACCTGCTGTCGAATGCGATCCGTTTTTCCCCCCAGGGCGGACTGGTCCGCCTGGTGCTGCAGGACGACGCCGGCCGGGCCTGTCTCGATGTGATCGACCAGGGACCGGGCGTGGCCGAGGCCGACCGCGACCGCGTTTTTGAACCGTTTTACCGGGGTGAACGCCAGCCCACGGACACGGTCCGAGGCACCGGTATCGGTCTGTCCATCGTGCACGAGTACATTGGAGCGCACGGCGGCCGAGTCCAGCTGCTGCCCGCGCGCAACGGCGCCCATTTCCGCATCGAATTGCCCCATGCCAGTTGATACCTTCCAGCGAGCGTTCCGCCGCGTCCACCTGAAGACCCGGTCTCGTCGCGTCGCCCTGTGCCTGAGCGCTGCCGTGTGCCTGAGCGCCTGCGCCACACCGGAACCCGCACCCGTGGCACCCGTGGCACCCACGCTCCCCGCCATCGATCAGCCCACAGCACCCGCCACAACGGCGGAGACCACCCCGCCGGCGCCAATGCCCCCCGCGCTGGCCGCCGGGGACCGGGGCAGCCCGCCGGCCGGGGACGCCTTCGCGCCGCCGCCCCTGGAGTCGATGCTCGCCTACGCCGACCGCCTGCGGAGTCTGCCGGCGAACGAGCTGGCTCTGGAGCAGGCCGCACTCGGCGATCCTGGCAACCTGCCAACGCGCCAGTTCCAGCTCGCGCTGGTGTTGATGCACAGCCACCAGCCGGCCGACACAGCTCGCGCGCTCGGCCTGCTGCAGCGGGTCATGGCCCACCCGGCCCCGGAGAGTGCGCCCCTCAAGCCGCTGGCCCGTCTGCTGGCCGCCCGCCTGCTCGATCAGCGTCGCCTGGAAGACGGCGTGGAACGGCAGTCGCAGCAGCTGCGCGACAGTCAGCGCCGCATCGAGGTGCTGAACGAACGGCTCGAAGCCATGCGCGCCATCGAACGCAGCCTGACACCGCGCGGTGCCGGGCGCCCGACGAGTCCATGAACACGCCGGTCAGCCCGTCATCCCCGATGCCTGCCGCGGCACGCGCCCGCCTGCTGGTGGTGGACGACGACGCCGACATGCTGCGCCTGCTGTCGATGCGGCTGGGCGCGGCAGGTTACCAGGTCACGGCGGTCGGCTCGGCCGAAGCCGCGCTGAGCCAGCTCGACATTGAGCGCCCGCAGCTGGTCCTGTCGGACGTGCGCCTGCCCGGGCGCGACGGCCTGGCCCTGTTCGACGAGATCCGGGCGCGCCACCCTTCGCTGCCGGTGATCCTGCTCACGGCGCACGGCACCATCCCGGATGCGGTGGAGGCCACGGCGCGGGGTGTCTACGGCTATCTGACCAAGCCCTACGAAGCCCGGGAACTGCTGGAAAAAATCGCCCAGGCCCTGGCCCTGAGCGCACCGGCAAGCCCCAGCCACCCCGCCGACGAACAGTGGCGTGCCGAGATCGTCAGCCGCTCCAACCGCATGGCCGATCTGCTGGCCGAGGCCCGCATGGTCGCCCAGTCCGACGCCAGCGTGCTGCTGCGCGGCGACAGCGGCACCGGCAAGGAAGTGCTGGCACGGGCGATCCACCGGGCCAGCCCGCGCGCCAGGCGCCCGTTCATCGCGGTCAACTGCGGCGCCATCCCCGAGGCCTTGCTCGAATCCGAGCTCTTCGGCCACATGAAGGGCGCCTTCACCGACGCAGTGGCCAACCACAAGGGCCTGTTCCAGGCCGCCGACGGCGGCACGCTGCTGCTGGACGAGATCGGTGACATGCCACCGGCCCTGCAGGTCAAGCTGCTGCGCGTGCTGCAGGAGCGCGCGGTGCGGCCCCTCGGGTCCAGCCAGTCGGTGCCGGTGGACGTGCGCATCATCTCGGCCACGCACCGCGACCTCGAAGCCGCCATGGCCATGGGCCAGTTCCGTGAAGACCTTTACTACCGGCTCAACGTCGTCACGCTGACCCTGCCCACCCTGGCCGAGCGGCGCGAAGACATCGCCCTGCTGGCCAACCACTTCCTGGCCAAACTGGCCGCCAAATACGGCAAGCGCAGCTCCGGCTTCGCCCCCGAGGCGCTCAAGGCGCTGACGATGTCCGCCTGGCCGGGCAATGTGCGCCAGCTCTACAACGTGGTCGAACAGGTCTGCGCCCTGTCCACCACGCCCCTGGTGTCGCTGGCGCTGGTGCAGCGCGCCCTGCGCACACCCTCGGCCGAGGTGCTGAGCTTTGCCGACGCGCGTCAACGCTTCGAGCGCGAATACCTGGTCGGGCTGCTCAAAATGACCGACGGCAACGTGGCCGATGCGGCCCGGCTGGCCCAGCGCAACCGCACCGAGTTCTACCGCCTGCTGCAAAAACACGCGCTCACGCCGGGTCTGTTCAAGAGCGATGCCGGCGCCGGAGCGGGCGCCGAACCCAGCGACCCTGTCGCCGATGTGTGACAACAAAAAACCGTTGATCTGAAACGGCTTTTTCTCCAACACCCGCCTACCTGTCGCTGATCGACGACAAAAACAGGCCTCCTGGGCCGCCCCAGTGACGCCCAACCGACCGCCCACATCAAAATCAATTCACAACCAGTTGATTTAAAAGGACTTTTCAGAGCTGGCACAGGGTTTGCCCTTATCAAGGCATGCCCACCCCTTTTCAACCGTTTCCAGCGCCCCGCATCCCGCGCAGCCGATCCCTGCTGATCGCCCTGCTGGCCATGCTGGCCGCGGCTTCCGCGCAAGCCCAGGGTTTTGACTGGAACACCCTCAGCCAGCTGGCCCGGACCCGCGCACAGGCGCCCTACAGCGCAAACAGCGACAAACTCCCCGCGGACCTCGCCGCCCTCGACTACGACCAGGTGCGCGACATCCGCTTCCGCCCCGAGCAGTCGCTCTGGCGCGCGGAAAAGCGGTCTTTCGAGACCCAGTTCTTCCATCTCGGCCTGTACCAGACACAACCCGTTCGCATCCACGAAATCACGCCCGAGGGCGTGCGGCACCTGCCCTACCGCGGCACCGATTTCGATTTTGGCCGCAACACCGTGGACGCCAAGGCCTGGGGGGACCTGGGCCATGCCGGCTTCCGCCTGCACCATCCGCTGAACGCCGCGGCCTACAAGGACGAGCTCGTGGCCTTCCTCGGTGCGAGCTACTTCCGGGCGCTCGGCGCCGGCCAGCAATACGGCCTGTCGGCCCGTGGCCTCGCGATCGACACCGTGGGCGGCAGCGGCGAAGAGTTCCCGCGTTTCACCGAGTTCTGGCTGGAACGCCCGGCGGCGGACGCGAAGCAGATCACGGTCTACGCCCTGCTGGAATCGCCGCGCAGCACCGGCGCCTATCGATTCGTGCTGCACCCGGGTGCCCAGACCACCGTCACCGTGCACGCCCGGGTCTACCTGCGCCCGGGGTCGGCGCCAGTGAACACACTCGGTCTGGCACCGCTGACCAGCATGTTCCTCTTTGGCGAGAACCAGCGCAGCGCCACCGACTTCCGCCCGGAAGTCCACGACTCGGACGGCCTGATGATGGTCACCGGGGACGGCGAGTGGCTGTGGCGCCCGCTGCAGAACCCGCGCCAGCTGGTGGTGAGTTCGTTCGCCATGCAACAGCCGCGCGGCTTCGGTCTGATGCAGCGCGACCGCAGCTTCGCCAACTACGAAGACGTGGAAGCCCGCTACGAACGCCGCCCCAGCGCCTGGATCCAGCCGCTGGGCAACTGGGGTGCCGGCCGCGTGGAACTGGTGCAGTTGCCCACGCCCGACGAGACCCACGACAACATCGTCGCCTACTGGGTGCCCGCCACCCTGCCCACGCCCGGCGAACCCTTTGAGTACGCCTACGAGCTGGCCTGGCAGGGCGACACGCAACAGCGCCCTCCGGCGGCCTGGGTCACCCAGAGTCGCCGCGGCTATGGCTACACCAAGCTCAGCCCCGACGAACAAGCGCGCCAGCCCCAGTACGTGCTGGACTTTGCCGGTCCGGCGCTGGAGGCCCTGCCCCCCGGTGCCCCGGTGCGCGCGGTGGTGAGCGCCGACGCCAATGGCCGGGTCCTCGAAGCCCTGGCCTACCCCAATCCGGCCACGCGCACCTGGCGCGTGACCCTGCGCGTGGAACGCATCGACCCGAGCCGCCCGGTCGAACTGCGCGCCTTTCTCCAACACCAGAACGACACCCTGAGCGAAACATGGACACAACTACTCCTGCCCGAGTGACCGCCCCCTTGAGTGGCCGCAGCCTGCTGCGTGAAGAGCGCCACCCGAACGCGGTGACGGCCCCGCCGGTCAACCGCGGGTCCATGGCGCCGCGCCCCTGGCGGGGCTTCTGGAACAGCATCGGCACCGCCGTGCTGGCCAGCGCCAGCCGGTTGCTGCCACCGCGCACGCCCAAGTTGCGCCCCAGCGGCCTCCCGAAACCACAGGCCTGGGAAATCGCAGCCAACCGGCGCCGCACGGCGTTCGTGATGTTGACGCTGCTGAGCACGGTGCTGGCCGCCAGCCTGTACATCAGCGCCCAGCCGGAAGATGAACACACCTGGCTGCAATCGGCCCAGCTGGTGCTGTTCGCCGTGTTGTCCGCCTGGGTCGTCACCGGGTTTGTGACCGCGCTCATGGGTTTCTGGGTGCTGCTGCGCGGCGACCGCCACACGCTCACCGCAGCCTCGGTGCGCGATCACGCGCTCAACCCCGACGCACGCACCGCCATCATCATGCCCATCTGCAACGAAGATGTGGCCACCGTGTTCGCCGGTCTGCGCGCCACCTGCGAATCGTTGATCGGCACCAGCCACGCCAAGCAGTTCGACGTCTTCGTGCTGTCCGACAGCTACGACCCCGCCATCGCCGCCGCCGAGCGCCGCGCCTGGGAAGAGCTTCGCTCGGCCCTGGCCGAGCAGCCCGGCCATCCGCCGATCGAGGTGTATTACCGCCTGCGCGAGCGCCGCACCCACCGCAAGGCGGGCAACGTGGCCGACTTCTGCCGCCGCTGGGGCAAGGACTACGACTACATGGTGGTGCTCGACGCCGACAGCGTCATGAGCGGCAGCTGCCTGGTGTCCATGGTCAAGCTGATGGACGCGAATCCGAGCGCCGGCATCATCCAGACCGCCACCCAGGCCATCGGTCACGCCACGCTGCACGCGCGCGCACAACAGTTCGGTTCGCGCGTCACGGGCCGTCTGTTCACCCTCGGCATGCAGTTCTGGCAGCTCGGTGAATCGCACTACTGGGGCCACAACGCCATCATCCGTGTCGAACCCTTCATGCAGCACTGCGCGCTGGCCCCGATCAAGGGCACCGGCGGCATGTCCGGCGGCATCATGTCGCACGATTTCGTTGAAGCGGCCCTGATGCGCCGCGCCGGCTACCACGTGTGGCTGGTGTCCGACCTCACCGGCAGCTACGAGCAGCAGCCGCCCGATCTGCTGAGCGAGCTGCAGCGCGACCGCCGCTGGTGCCAGGGCAACCTGCAGAACTCGCGCCTGATGGCCGAACCCGGCATCCACCGCGTGCACCGTTCCATGTTCGCCATCGGCGCCATGTCCTACCTCTCGGCGCCGATGTGGCTGGCTTTCCTGGCCTTCGGCACCGCCCTTTGTGTGGCCGACCCGAGCCAGCTGCCGGGCTGGTACGACACGTCCAGCGAACGCCTGGGTCTCTGGATCTGGACCCTGTGCCTGCTGTTCCTGCCCCGCGTGCTGGGCTTGCTGGCGGTGTTCCTCAAGGGCGAACAAAAAGGCTTCGGCGGCGCCGGCATCCTGCTGTCCAGCGCCTTGCTGGAGAGTGCCCTGGCCCTGCTTCAGGCGCCCATCCGCATGGTGGCGCACTCGCTGTTCGTGCTGGTCGCCGTCACGGGCATCAAGCTCGACTGGAAGTCCCCGCCCCGGGAAGCGGTCGGCGTGGCCTGGCGCGGCGCGTTCGCCCAGCTGGCTCCGATCGCAGCCGTCATCGGCGTGCTGGTGTTCGGTGTGGCCTCGTTGAACATCGAAGCCCTGGTCTGGATGCTGCCGGTGACCCTGCCGCTGCTCCTGGCGGTGCCGTTCACTGTGGCCACCGGTCACGTCGCGCTCGGGTCCTGGATGCGCGCCCGAGGCGCCTTGCTGATCCCGGAAGAGTCGTGGTCACCGGCCGTGCTGCGCCGGGCCTGGCGCCACGCCTCGCGCCTGTCGCTGCTCAAGGCCGCCTGATCGCGGGCGGCGAGCCGGGCGGAAGGCCCGGCCGGCGTTCAGGGCTTCGGTGATTTGAGATAACGCTCGTCGGACCAGGTTGCCAGCCATTGCGGCGCGAAGGCCACGAAGATGGCGCTGAACATGCCCGTCAGAAAGGCATCACCCCAGGCCATGAGCCAGCGCGCCACCAGCGCCTGCTCGTGTGGGGCACCGCCGGCCCACTGCTGGGCAGTTTCCAGCAACACGCCCGAAAGAAACACCGCCGCGGCGGTGCCGATAAAGCCCCGCCCCAGGGTGTAGACAAAAGGATTGGGCGGCAGCCAGCGGCGCAACAGCGCACCGATACCCAGCGCCAGCGTGGCTGGCACCAGACCGATCCAGACCCATTGGGACAGCGCGGCAGCAGGATCCGAGTGGCCCAGCAGCCACACGGCCAGCACCACGCCCGAGAGCACCAGCACCGCCAGCGGCCAGCCCAGCATCAGGACCAGCAGACAGGCCCCCGAGAGCTGCACCTGAAGGCCTTGCGGCATCTTCTGAGGCAACAGCCAGAGCCAGGGCAACAGGGCGAGCGCAGCCAGCGCGGGCGTGAGCAAGGGGCCCGCCAGCATGCGCCAGGGGCGGAACCACAAGGCCATCACCATGCAGGCCAAAGCCAGCGCCATTTCGATACCAGTCAGCATGGGCAGGGAGTATGGGCCGCTGACCATGCCCCTCACTTGACTTCGGTCAACCCATACCGGGCATCTTGGGCATGCCTTTCATGCCACCCATGCGCTTCATCATCTTCATCAGGCCGCCGCCCTTCATCTTTTTCATCATGCCCTGCATCTGCTCGAACTCCTTGAGCAGGCGGTTGACTTCCTGCACCTGCACGCCGGCACCGGCGGCAATGCGGCGCTTGCGCGTGGCCTTGATCAGCTCGGGCCTGCTGCGCTCCCTGAGCGTCATGCTGCAGATGATGCCTTCCTTGCGCTTGATGTCTTTTTCAGCGCGGTCCATGTCCACCTGACCCGCCTTGGCGGTCATGGCGCTGGGCAGCTTGTCCATCAGACTGGAAAGCCCGCCCATCTGTTTCATCTGGCGGATCTGGTCAAGAAAATCGTTGAGGTCAAAGCCCTCGCCGCTCTTGACCTTGGCGGCCAGCTTCTGCGCCGCGGCCATGTCCACACCGGCCGTGACCTGCTCGACCAGGGCCAGGATGTCGCCCATGCCCAGGATGCGGCCGGCGTGGCGCTCGGCGTCGAACACCTCCAGGCCATCGATCTTCTCGGACACACCGGCGAACTTGATCGGCACGCCGGTGACGCTGCGCACCGACAACGCCGCGCCGCCGCGCGAATCGCCGTCGAGCTTGGTGAGGACGATGCCGGTCAGCGGCAGCGCATCCTTGAAGGCCTTGGCGGTGTTGATCGCGTCCTGTCCCTGCATGGCGTCCACCACGAAGAGCGTTTCCACCGGGTTGAGCACCGCGTGCAGTTCCTGGATCTCGCGCATCAGCGCTTCGTCGATCGCCAGGCGGCCGGCCGTGTCGACCAGCAGCACATCAAAGTAGTGCCGGCGCGCGTAGTCGATGGCGGCGCGCGCGATGTCCACCGGTTTCTGGTCGGGCGTGCTCGGGAACCACTCGGCGCCGGCCTGCGCGGTCACGGTCTTCAGCTGTTCGATGGCCGCCGGGCGGTAGATGTCACCCGAGACCGTGAGCACCTTCTTCTTGCGCTTCTCGATCAGGTGTTTGGCCAGCTTGGCGGTGGTCGTCGTTTTACCGGCACCCTGCAGGCCGGCCATCAGGATCACCGCCGGCGGCTGGGCCGCGAGGTTGATGTCCGACACGCCCTCGCCCATGGTGGCGGCCAGTTCGCGGTTGACGATGCTCACCAGCGCCTGCCCCGGCGAGAGCGAACCGATCACCTCCTGGCCCAGCGCCTTTTCTTTCACCCGGGCGATGAAGTCGCGCACCACCGGCAGCGCCACGTCGGCCTCCAGCAGGGCCATGCGCACCTCGCGCAGCATGTCGGCGACGTTGCCTTCGGTGATGCGGGCCTGGCCGCGCATTTCCTTGACGATGCGTGAGAGGCGGTCTGAGAGGGCTGATGCCATGGTGTGCTCGGGTGTGCTGGTGGGCGCCGGGAAGGGCGGCGACGGGTCGGACGGGAGGCCTGCGCGTCCCGGATGGACTGGCCGGTGCCCGGCGAACTCGGTCGGGGCAAGACCGTTAAACTGTGCGGATGATTTTAGCCGTGCCCTGTGGCGCCTGCTGCGTACCGCGCTGAACCAATGAACCTGTTGCCCACCCTGTCGACAAACCCGCCCGCCGCCCTGCTGTCCGCGGTGGCGGCGCTGTCGTACGCCGTGCTGGCCTGGGCCCACCCGCGCCTGACGGCAGCGCAGACTCGCGGCGTGCTGGCCATTGCCTGGCTGCTGCACCTGCTCGTGCTCGCATCGGGCCTGCTCGAACACCCGCCCCGCTTTGGCTTCGCGCCCGCGCTCTCGGTCACCGCCTGGCTGGTCCTGACGGTGTATCTGGTGGAGACACGGCTGTATCCCCAGATGCGCGCACGCTGGACGCTGGCCGTGCTGGGCACGGCGGCGGTGCTGCTGGCCCTGGTCTTTCCCGGCTCGCCCTACCCGGCCCTGCGGTCGAGCTGGCTGCCACTGCACTGGGCACTGGGCATCGCCTCCTACGGACTCATCGCCGCGGCCGTGGTGCACGCCTGGATGATGCAGCGGGCAGAGAAGTCCATGCGCCTGGGCGCCTCGGCCGACACCTCCCTGCCGCTGCTGACCCTGGAACGGCTGACCTTCCGCTTCGTGGCGGCCGGTTTTGCGCTGCTGAGCGCCACGCTGCTGGCCGGCTGGTGGTTCTCGGGGACGCTCAACCACGGCTGGGTCTGGGACCACAAGACAGCCTTCTCGGTGCTGGCCTGGCTGACCATGGGCGTCTTGCTCGTCGGCCGCTGGCGGCTGGGCTGGCGGGGCCGCGCCGCGGTGCGCACCCTCTACGTCGGCGCAGGCTTTCTGCTGCTCGGGTACGTCGGCTCCCGCTTCGTGCTCGAAGTCGTGCTGCAGAGAGCCTAGGATGAAACACCCCCCGCGCCGCTTCGCGTCACCCCCCTCAAGGGGAGCGGCACTGGCCGTCCGGCAAAGCCGGCCCGGCGGTGCCTCTGGGTTGAACCGATTCATGCGATGCGGATGGCGCTTCGGCGCCGTGAAAAACTGACATGAAATTCCTGCTCGTACTGGCGGTGGTCCTGGTGGCGTTCTGGGTCTGGCGCAACAACCGCTCGCAGGACCTTGACCGTGGCCAAGCCCCGGCGCCACGAAAACCCCTCGCGCCCGTGGCCATGGTCGCCTGCCTGCAGTGTGGCGCGCACCTGCCCGAGAACGAGGCCATCAAAGGTCCACGAGGGGCCTACTGCTGCGCCGAACACCGCGCGCTGCACGAGCGCCAGGGCAGCTGATCCGGGCCTGTGCGTCAGGCAAGAACACCCATGGCCCAGGACCACCACCCCAGTTTCGCGCCCTCCTGGTTCTCCACCTTTGAGGACCACGGATCGCTGGGGCGCGAACAGCGGCGCCACGCCTTCGAGCGCCTGTGGCGCGCCTTCATGCGGGCCAGGGCCTTCATTGCCGCTGTCTTGCTGGCCTTGCAGGTGTTCGAGCTGCTCAACCACAGCGGCGGCCCGAACTGGCTGGTGCTGGTCAGCGCCCTGCACCTCACCGCCGCGCTGGCCGTGATGTTCTGGTGGCCGGTGGCCAACCCGGGGAAAGCCGGCGGCCTGCAGTGGCCGCTGACCATCGGCGTTGACCTGCTGGTGTTCGCCCTGCTGCAGTTCTTCCAGCAGGGCGGCCTCAACTACACGCCCCTGTTTGCCTTGCCGGTGCTGCTGGCGGCGGTCCTGGGGTCGATGACTCTGGCACTTGCCACGGCAGCGAGCGTCACGCTGTTCCTGCTCGGTGAAGCGGCCGCGAGCGCGGCGTTGCTGAGCGAAGTCTCCGCCTCGCGCTTCCTGCAGGCGGGTCTGACGGGCACCGGTTTCTTCATCATTGCCCTGCTGGCCAACCAGCTCGCCGTGAGGCTGGCGCGCGAAGAGGTGCTGGCCCAGAGCAGCCAGGCCGCCGCCCGCGCGCAGGCCCAGGTCAACGAACTGGTGATCGAGAGCCTGAGCGAAGGCGTGCTGGTGGTCGACCCGCACGGCGTGGTGCGCAACGCCAATCCGGCGGCCAAGTCCATGCTCATGGGCGAGCACTACCCGCACGCCGCCAAGCTGTTGCTGTCGGCGCGCCACGGGTGGGAGGGGCTGTCCCATCTGGTGAACGAAAGCTTCGCGCTCGGACAGCCCATGGAGTCCGAGGTTCGCATCGACCTCGACGAATTCACCTCGCACCGGTTTTTCGCCCGCACCCGGCTCACGCGCACCCAGGGCCAGGCGCAGGCCGCCCTGTGCGTGCTGTTCCTGGAGGACCTGCGTGAAGTCGAGGCCCGCGTGCGCACCGAGAAGCTGGCCTCCATGGGTCGCATGTCGGCGGCCGTGGCACACGAAATCCGCAACCCGCTGTCGGCCATCACCCAGGCCAACGCGCTGCTCGACGAAGAAGTGGTGGAACCCGGGCAAAAGCGGCTCACACGCATGATCGAGCAGAACGCCCAGCGGCTCTCACGCATCGTGGACGACATCCTCAATGTGGCGCGTGTCCAACCCCACCAGGACGGGGCGTACGCGGCGGCGCTGCCACTGGATCCGACGGTGCGCCAGATCACGCACGAGTGGAACCGCCAGAACCAGCTCCAGGGCATTATGGGTGTGCACCTGCACGCGCCACAAGCCCATGTGAGTTTCGACCCCGAGCACCTGCGGCGCCTGCTGATCAACCTGCTGGACAACGCCCTGCGCCACGCCAGTGGCACGCCCTCTTCCATCCGCGTCATCACGCAGCCCGGCGGCACAGACCGCGTGCGCCTGTCGGTCTGGAGCGATGGCGCACCGCTGGAAGCCAGCGTGTTGCGCCACCTGTTCGAACCCTTCTTTTCTTCTGAGAGCCGCTCCAGCGGCCTGGGCCTGTACATCTGCCGGGAGCTGTGCGAGCGCTACGGGGCACAGATCGCCTACCAGCGCAGCCGGCTCGACCAGCGTGAGGGCAACGAGTTCTTTGTGCTTCTGTCCGGCGCCACAGCGGGCAGCCCGCCCGCACAGCAAAGCCTGGCCTATCCCATGGGAGACTCGGTGCCCGGTCTGACCCGCCCTGGCCCCTCCCAGGCGGACCCGCCGGCCCTGTCCACACTGTGACCCCCACCACCGATCGATGACCGCATCCACTCCCACGTCCATCCTGGTCGTCGACGACGAGCCGGACCTGCGCACCCTCTACGAGTTGACGCTGCTGCGCGAAGGCCACGAAGTGGTGTCCGCTCCCGACCTCACCCAGGCCCGCGAGTGGCTTGCGCAACGCCACTTTGACGTGCTGATCACCGACATGCGACTGCCCGACGGGCTGGGCCTGGAATTGCTGCGCGAACTGGGCGCCGATCAGCGCACCGAAAAGAGCATCGTCATCACAGCCTACGGTTCGGCCGAGAACGCGGTCGAAGCGCTCAAGACCGGCGCCTTCGACTACCTCACCAAACCGGTGGACCTCAAGCAGCTGCGCGCCGCGGTGACGGCCGCGCTGCAAAGCCAGCGGTACCCGTCCGCGATGCGGCCGCCTTCAGGCGACGCCGTGTTGCGCAGCGCACCACCGCCTCCGGCCGGTGTACAGGCCCTGGCGCGCATCGTCGGTACCTCGGGTTGCATGGTGCAGATCCGCAACCGCATTGAAAAAGTGGCGACCAGCATGGCGCCCGTGCTCATCCTGGGCGAATCGGGCACCGGCAAGGAACTGGTCGCGCGCGCGGTGCACGAATGCAGCCACCGGGCCAGTGGCCCCTTCGTCGCGGTCAACTGCGGCGCGATCCCTGAAAACCTGATCGAGGCCGAATTTTTCGGTGCCCGCAAGGGCGCCTTCACGGGCGCCACCCAGGACCGCGAAGGCTATTTCCTGGCGGCCAAGGGCGGCACCCTGTTCCTCGACGAAATCGGCGACCTGCCGCTCCAGATGCAGGCCAAGCTGCTGCGCGTGATCCAGGAGCGCCGCGTGCGCCCGCTGGGCGGCGTGCAGGAAGAAGCGGTGGACGTTCGCCTGGTCAGCGCCACGCACCGCGATCTGGCCGCACTCGTCAAAAGTGGCGAGTTCCGGCAAGACCTGTTCTACCGGCTGAATGTGATCAGCCTGCGCACACCCGCCCTGCGCGAACGGCGCGAAGACCTGTCCGAACTGGCCCACGCCCTGCTGCAGCGCATCTGCAGCGAATCGGGCCAGCCGGTGCCCGAATTGTCCGACACGGCTCTGGCCTGGTTGCAGGCCTGCGAGTTGCCCGGCAATGTGCGTGAACTGGAAAACCTGCTGCAACGCGCGCTCGCACTCAGCAGCGGTGCGGTGCTGCAGGCTGACGATTTCGGTGACACGAGCGACACGGCGATGCGCCCCGAGAGCCCGTCAACGACAGCCGCGTTCGCGGTGCCCACCCCGGCACCGGACCCGGCCGCGGGCATACCGCCCGACCTGCAGACCTACCTGGACGACCAGGAGCGCCAGGTCCTGCTCAAGGCACTGAAGGAAACCGATTTCAACCGCACCGCCGCCGCAGCACGCCTGGGTCTGAACCTGCGCCAGATGCGCTACCGCATCCAGCGGCTGGGCATTGCCACACCCGCGGACGGTGACGATGAAACCTGAAGCTGGCGATCGGCCCGTGTCGCCAACCACCTGGGAGGGCGGCTGGTTCGGTGCCGCCCGCCACTGCGCATCGCCCAATTTCGGTCCGCGCCCCGAGGGTGCACGGATCGACCTGATCGTGATCCACTCCATCAGCCTGCCGCCCGGTGTCTACGGCGGCCCGGAAGTGGAACAGCTCTTCACCAACCAACTCGACTGGGACGCCCATCCCTACTTCCAGCAGATCCGTGGCATGGAAGTCTCGGCGCATTTTTTAATCCGCCGCGTTGGCGAGCTGGTGCAGTTTGTGGATGCCGACGCACGCGCCTGGCACGCCGGCAGTTCCTGCTGGCGTGGTCGCAGCAACTGCAACGACGACTCCATCGGCATCGAGCTGGAGGGCCTGGAAGGCGATTCCTTCACCAGCGCGCAATACGACAGCCTGACCCGCCTGTGCGCCGGCCTCGGCGTGCGTTACCCGATCGCCTACGTGGCAGGCCACGAGCACATCGCTCCCGGCCGCAAGCAGGACCCCGGCAGCGGGTTCGACTGGACGCGTCTACAACAAAGTCTGGGCTGGGCCCATGCGTGTTTTCCTGGCGACACGCCTCCGAAAACCGACGTTGCGGCCTGAAGCCTGCCGGACCTTAAAGCCCGCAGTGGACACAGCGCGCCATTGACGCCGCTTTCAACGACAAAACCGCTGGCAGCCCGCATCGATGCTGCAAAAAAAAAGCAACAGCAAGGCACATTGCGCGGTCACAACACATCCTTTGACATTGAAGCAGCACGGGAAATCCCCAACCTTTTTGGCTGCAAAAATGGACACATCGCGCGGGATGAAGATTTTGTACAAACACTACCGGTAGTGGCTTGAACACCCGTCACACACCAGATATAGTGTGCCCTGCGCGTTGCGGTCGCCCGGTCACATGGCTTGAAACCCTCCCATGACACGCTTGCGCAGATCCGGTCAAGCCATCGGATCTGCCCTGGACCCGGCCTCCCCACCCCGCTGCCATCCGACACCGCGCGCCTTCGCCGCCGACACAAAACAAACGAAAGAGGAACCATGCTGACAGCCCAATCCCCCACCTCCGCCACCGCGTCCGCGATGCATTCCGCTGCTGCCACCAGCGCGGCCATGCCCGACAGCGCCAGCTCGGTTTTTGCCCAGTACCAGATCATCCGCCGCAACGGCGCGGTCGTGCCTTTTGAGCCGAGCAAGATCGCGGTGGCGCTGATGAAAGCCTTTCTGGCGGTGCATGGCACCCAGGGCGCGGCCTCGGCCAGCGTGCGCGAAACGGTGGACGCCCTGACGCAGAACGTGGTGCGCGCGCTGATGCGCTCGCGCCCCGCCGGCGGCACCTTTCATATTGAAGACGTGCAGGACCAGGTCGAACTCGGCCTGATGCGCAGCGGTCACCACGAAGTGGCCCGTGCCTACGTGCTGTACCGCGAACGCCGCACGCAGGAGCGTGCCCACCAGGCCGAGCAAGCCAAACCCGCCGAATCCCTGCTGCACGTGATGGACGGCGGTCAGCGCGTGCCGCTGGACCTGAACCGCCTGCAGCACCTGATCGAAGACGCCTGCAAGGGCCTGGGCAAAGACGTCAAGGCCGACCCCATCGTCGCCGAGACCAAGCGCAACCTGTACGACGGCGTGCCGATCGAAGAGGTCTACAAGGCCTCCATCCTGGCGGCGCGCACCCTGATCGAAAAAGACCCGGACTACACCTACGCAACCGCCCGCCTGCTGCTGCACACCATCGTCAAGGAAGTGATCGGCGAAGAAGTCCCGTCCAGCGAGATGGGTGCGCGCTACGCCGACTACTTCCCGCATTTCATCAAGAAGGGCGTGCAGAACGAGCTGCTCGACGAGAAGCTGCAGCAGTTCGACCTGGCCCGCCTGGGTGCCGCTCTCAAGCCCGAGCGTGACCTGCAGTTCGACTACCTCGGCCTGCAGACCCTGTACGACCGCTACTTCCTGCACGTGCGCAAGACCCGCATCGAACTGCCGCAGGCTTTCTTCATGCGCGTGGCCATGGGCCTCTCGCTCAACGAGATCGATCGCGAAGCCCGCGCCATCGAGTTCTACGAGGTGCTGTCCTCGTTCGACTTCATGTCGTCCACGCCCACGCTGTTCAACAGCGGCACCCGCCGATCGCAACTCTCCAGCTGCTACCTGACCACCGTGCCCGACGACCTGGACGGCATCTATGAGTCCATCAAGGAAAACGCGCTGCTGTCCAAGTTCGCTGGTGGCCTGGGCAACGACTGGACCCGCGTGCGCGCCCTGGGCGCCCACATCAAGGGCACCAACGGCGAATCGCAAGGCGTGGTGCCGTTCCTGAAAGTGGTGAACGACACCGCCGTCGCGGTGAACCAGGGCGGCAAGCGCAAGGGCGCGGTCTGCACCTACCTGGAAACCTGGCACCTGGACATCGAAGAATTCCTGGAGCTGCGCAAGAACACCGGCGACGACCGCCGCCGCACGCACGACATGAACACGGCGAACTGGATTCCCGACCTGTTCATGAAGCGCGTGATGGAGAAAGGTGAGTGGAGCCTGTTCTCGCCCAACGACGTGCCCGACCTGCACGACCTGTTTGGCGCCGACTTTGAAAAAGCCTACGCCGCCTACGAAGAAAAGGCCGCGCGCGGCGAGATCAAGCCCTACCGCAAGCTGGCCGCCACCGACATGTGGCGCAAGATGCTCTCGATGCTGTTCGAGACCGGCCACCCCTGGATCACCTTCAAGGACGCCTGCAACGTCCGCTCACCGCAGCAACACGCCGGCGTGGTGCACAGCTCCAACCTCTGCACCGAGATCACGCTCAACACCAGCGACACCGAAACCGCGGTCTGCAACCTGGGTTCGGTCAACCTGCTCAACCACATCAAGCGCACCGACGACGGCGCCAAGGTGCTCGACCACGACAAGCTGCAGGTCACCATCAAGACCGCGATGCGCATGCTCGACAACGTGATCGACATCAACTACTACGCCGTCAAAAAGGCGCGCGACTCCAACATGCGCCACCGCCCGGTCGGGCTCGGCATCATGGGCTTCCAGGACGCCCTGTACGAACTGCGCATCCCCTACGCGTCCAACGACGCGGTGGAGTTCGCCGACAGATCGATGGAAGCGGTCTGTTACCACGCCTACTGGGCCTCCACCGAACTGGCCCGCGAGCGCGGCCGTTACGCCAGCTACAAGGGCTCGCTGTGGGACCAAGGCATCCTGCCGCCCGACACGCTGGACCTGTTGGCGCAAGAACGCGGGGGTTATGTGGACGTGGACCGCAGCAGCAGCCTGGACTGGGACGCTCTGCGCCAGAAGATCGCCACCGACGGCATGCGCAACTCCAACTGTGTGGCGATCGCGCCGACCGCGACCATCTCCAACATCATCGGCGTGGACGCTTCGATCGAGCCCTGCTTCGGCAACCTCTCGGTCAAGTCCAACCTGTCGGGCGAGTTCACCGTCATCAACGGCTACCTGGTGAAAGACCTGAAGCGGCTGGGCCTGTGGGACGACGTGATGGTCATGGACCTCAAACACTTCGACGGTTCGCTGCGTTCCATCGACCGCGTGCCGCAGGAAGTGAAGGCGCTGTACGCCACCGCCTTCGAAGTGGAACCGCTGTGGCTGGTGGAAGCCGCAGCGCGCCGCCAGAAGTGGATAGACCAGGCGCAGAGTCTGAACATCTACATGGCCGGCGCCTCGGGCAAGAAGCTCGACGACACCTACAAGCTCGCGTGGTTGCGAGGCCTCAAGACCACCTACTACCTGCGCACCACCTCGGCCACACAAGCCGAAAAATCCACCGGTCGCACCGGTCAGCTCAACGCGGTCTCGGTGCACGGCAATGATGCTTCCATGAGTGCAACTGCGGCGACTGCGGTGGCTGATGAACCTGCGACCGACATCAAGTTTTGCGCGATCGATGACCCCGGTTGCGAAGCCTGCCAATGACCTTTGCATGTGTTGTGTGTGCGTGTTGTGGTGCTGAACGTCGCGCATTCGATGCGACACCGCAACACAAAACATTCATCACACGCATGAGTCCTTTGCATTTCATGCAGACACTTCGATAATCCACCGAATTGGACACACCTATGTTGACCTGGGACGATCAAGTTACTCCCTCCTCGAAGCCCGCATCGATTCCCCTGCCACCTCACATGCCGGGTGTGCAAGCGTCACTGTCCTCCGCGACAAATCCCTCCCCCGCTTTCACTGCACCCAAGGCCACGCCGAGTGCACACCGCGTCAACGCGGCCGACAAGCGCATCATCAACGGCAAGACCGACGTCAACCAACTGGTGCCGTTCAAATACAAATGGGCTTGGGAGAAATACCTCGCCACCTGCGCCAACCACTGGATGCCGCAGGAAGTGAACATGAGCCGCGACATCGCGCTCTGGAAAGACCCGAACGGCCTGACCGAAGACGAGCGCCGCATCGTCAAGCGCAACCTCGGCTTCTTCACCACCGCCGATTCGCTGGCCGCCAACAACATCGTGCTCGGTACCTACCGCCACATCACCGCGCCCGAGTGTCGCCAGTTCCTGCTGCGCCAGGCCTTTGAAGAAGCGATCCACACGCACGCCTACCAATACATCGTGGAGTCGCTGGGCCTGGACGAATCCGAGATCTTCAACGCCTACAACGAAGTGCAGTCGATCCGCGACAAGGATGAGTTCCTGATCCCCTTCATCGAAGCGATCATGGACCCGGCCTTCGCCACCGGTTCGCCCGAGAACGACCAGACCCTGCTGAAAAGTCTGATCGTCTTCGCCTGCCTGATGGAAGGCCTGTTTTTCTATGTTGGCTTCACACAGATCCTCGCGCTGGGTCGCCAGAACAAGATGACCGGCGCCGCCGAGCAGTACCAGTACATCCTGCGCGACGAGTCCATGCATTGCAATTTCGGCATCGATCTGATCAACGCGATCAAGATGGAGAACCCGATGCTCTGGACGGCTGAGTTCAAGGCCGAGATCAAGGCGCTCTTCATGAAGGCGGTTGAACTGGAGTACCGCTACGCCGAAGACACCATGCCGCGTGGCGTGCTCGGCCTCAACGCTTCCATGTTCAAAGGCTATCTGCGCTACATCGCCAACCGGCGCGCCACACAGATCGGTCTGGAGCCCATGTTCCCGAACGAAGAAAACCCGTTCCCCTGGATGAGCGAAATGATCGACCTCAAAAAGGAACGCAATTTCTTCGAAACCCGCGTGATCGAATACCAGTCTGGCGGAGCGCTTTCCTGGGACTGACACAGTCACCACCCGGGGCCGCAACCATTCATCACATGTTTTTTGAACATTCAGAACCCTGCTCCCTGCGCCCTGGCGTTGGGGTCAGGGTTTTGTCACAGGATTCAACGCCTTGGGGTCAGCCGTGGATGCATCCGCACGACCCCAGGGCCTTGAATCACTTCATCGGCACAAAGACCGACTGAAGTGCTCTTTGCAACTTGATCAAGGAGAAAACAATGGCAACTGCGAAAAAAGCCCCGGCCAAAAAGGCCGCTCCGGCAACGAAAGCCGCTCCGGCTAAAAAGGCCGCTCCGGCCAAGAAAGCCGTCGTGAAGAAGGCCGCCCCGGCCAAGAAAGCTGCACCGGCCAAAAAAGCCGTCGTGAAAAAGGCAGCCCCAGCGAAGAAGGCCGCTCCGGCCAAAAAAGCCGTCGTGAAAAAGGCAGCCCCAGCGAAGAAGGCCGCTCCGGCCAAGAAAGCTGCACCGGCCAAAAAAGCCGTCGTGAAAAAGGCAGCCCCCGCAAAAAAAGCTGAGCCGGCCAAGAAGCCGGCAGCCCCTGCGGCACCAGCAGCTCAAACCAAGCTGAACCCTCAGGCTGCCTGGCCGTTCCCGACGTCCAGCAAGCCCTGAAGTCGTCCCTGCGATGACTTGACAAGCCCGGCGTGAAAGCGCCGGGCTTTTTCATTTGTGGTGCGCGGCGATCAGTCCGCCAGCGTGTAGTTCTGTCCACCGCGGCTGGCGATCTTGGCCGAGCCGATGCGGTTGCCCAGCTCGGCACAGCGTGGCAGCGACCAGCCTTGTGCCAGACCGTGCAGCAATGCCGCGCGGAAGGCATCACCACACCCCGTGGGGTCGAGCACCTCGGTCGCTTTCACACCGGGCACCTGGGTCTTGCTGCCCTGCTCCCAGACCTCACACCCCAGCTCGCCGAGGGTCACGATCAGTCCCTTGACCCGTGCCGCGATGGCCTCAAAGCTCAGACCGGTGCGGTCGCTGAGCATCTTGCCCTCGTAATCGTTCACGGTGACCCAGGTCGCGAGCTCGACAAACTGCGCCAGCTCTTCGCCGTTGAACATGGGCAGACCCTGACCCGGATCGAACACGAACGGGATACCCGCGGCGTGCAGTTGCTGCGCGTGCTGCAACATGGCGTCTCGGCCATCGGGCGAGACGATGGCCAGCCGAATGCCCGCATCGGTCGGTACCGCGTTCGCATGGGCCTCGGACATCGCGCCCGGGTGAAAGGCCGTGATCTGGTTGTTGTCACGGTCGGTCATGATCATGGCCTGGGCGGTGTAGTTGTCCGAGGTCGTGCCGATGAAACGCGTGTCCACACCCAACCCTTGCAGGCGCCCCAGGTAGTCCTGCGCGTCGTTGCCCACCATGGCCAGCGGCACAGCCGGTGAGCCCAGCTGCCTCAAGCCATAGGCGATGTTGCCGGCACAGCCACCGTATTCGCGCCGCAGGCCCGGCACCAGGAAGGAAACGTTCAGGATGTGCAACTGGCTGGGCAGGATCTGCTCGGCGAAGCGGCCCTCAAACGTCATGATGGTGTCGAAGGCGAGCGAGCCGCAGATGAGGATGGACATGGTGGGAGTGGGAGGGTTCAGGGATAAAAAACGAGTGCACGGTAACCCGCCATGGCGCTCGCCCCGCCCTCGGCGAGCGAGAGACGCAGGCTGACCGCCTGCGTGCTCTGGGCGGGCAAGACGGCTGGCGCACCGGGCAACTCTTCCGCCAGAAAAACGCGGCGCGTTATCACGGCGTCGGCGGTGTCGGTGAGGCTGAGCTCCAGCGCCGGCATGGCCACCGGTGTGGAGGCGCTGTTCTTGAGCACCAGGTCGAAAGAGTAGAAGTTGCCCAGACGGCGGACCAGGGTCGAGCTGTCGATCACCACCGCATCGATGTTGCGTGGCGCCTGCAGCACGCACCCCGAGGGTTCGCACAACAGGTTCAGCAGGGGTACCAGAGAAGGTTGCCGGGCGGCGAGTTGATCGCGCTCCTGCACAGCCCACTGCGCCGCAAGCAACGCCGCCAAAGTCACCGCCAGCAACAGCAGCGCCGAGCGCATGCCCGGGGAACGCCAGAAGGCCTGTCGCCGGGCCTGCAGCACAAAGCCGGGCTCGACTTCCTGCACAGCCTGATCGTCTTCCAGCGAGACCCTTTCGGGTTGGGGCACAGGCGCAGATGGAGGAACAGGTGCAGGTGGTGGCGGTGCCGTTTTGACTTCGGCCTCAACGGCCCGGGAAGCGCCGGCCGCAGCGGCAGCGAACCGTTTCAGTTCCGCCTGAAAGTCCGCACCGTCATCCCGGCTCGCCACCGCCGGCGACTCCGGCTGGTTGGCCAGCTCCAGCTGGCCTTCGAAGTCCAGTGGCCCGGATTCGGCCAGCGCGTGCACGGCCTCCAGCGGCGCGAAGGGCGACTCAAACGGTGGGTCGACGGGCGCCTGCAGTGCCTGCCAGTCAGCAGCATCTTGTGCTTCCTGCTGCGGCGACCATTCTTCTGCGGGCGGCGCGAGAAGCCAGTCACCGTCGTCGATATCGGACGACGCCAACCACCCGTTTTGGGGCGTTTGACCGGACAGTTCGTTGGCATCCTCGATGACCGCGTCGCTGGGGTCCCAGACCCCTGTGGCTTGCGGGATGGCCTCTTTGATGGCAGGGGCCAACAGCGCCTGGGTCGGAAGGTCGTTCGCTGTCTCCGATGGCACCGAGGCTGGCGCCGTGCCGGACGGTTGGGGTGATTCGGATGCCGCTGCCGGGGCCGCCGCGGGTACCAGCTGGGGTTCGGGTGCTGGCGCCTCCCAGGTCTGCAGGTACAGCGTGGCGTCGAACACATCGGCGCAGTGGCCACAACGCACCCAACCGTCGGAGATCTTCAACTGGTCGGGCACGACCTTGAACATCGTTCCGCAAGCCGGACAACGGGTGGTGAAACTCATGCCAAGATTATTGCAGGCCGGCAGTGCCCGACCGGCCCGCCGGCCACGTCGCTGGCATCAGGCATTGCGACGCGTCAAGGCTTCAGGCCTTGACCGCGGTCATCAGGATCCAGCCATCCTCTTCGTCGCTGACGGACAGAGTCACCCAGGGGGCATAGGCCTCCCTCAGTTCATCGGCCTGCCGCGCCAGAATGCCGGCCAGCACCAGGTGCCCACCGGCGCGCACATGGCTGCAAAGCAGCGGCGCCAGCACCTTCAGCGGCGTGGCCAGGATGTTGGCCAGCACCAGGTCGTATTCGCCCAGTGCCCGGTCGGGCAGACCCGCATTCAGCTGGGCGTGATTGGCCGCGGCGTTGAGCCGCGTGGCTTCGACCGCAGCGGGGTCGATGTCGACCGCGTCGATCTCGCGCGCCCCGTGCTTGGCCGCACCGATGGCCAGGATGCCCGAACCACAACCGTAGTCGAGCACCCGCTGCCCCTGCGCACCCTGTCGCGCCGTCCAGCGCAGACACATGCGCGTCGTCGGATGGGTCCCTGTGCCGAACGCCAGGCCCGGATCGAGCCGGATCACCTGCTGCGCCGCGGCGGGCGGTTCGTGCCAGCTCGGCACGATCCAGAAGGTGGGCGTGATCTCCACCGGGTCGAACTGCGACTGGGTCAGACGCACCCAATCCTGCTCGACCACAGCCTGCACACCCAGCACCTCACAGCCTTCAAAAAAGTCCTGCACGATCAACAACGCCGCCGCTTCGCGCGCTTCGGCTTCGGTCTGGAACAGCGCCACCACGCGCGAGCGGTTCCAGCCGGCCTTGGGCGCCGGCATGCCCGGCTCGCCAAACAGCGCCTGCTCGGACGGCGTCAGGGCATCGGCGTCCTCCACCGAGACGCTCAAGGCGTCCAGCGCCACCAAGGCATCGCTGACCATCTCTACCGCGGCTTCAGGGGCCAGCAAGACCAACTCATACAGGGAGGACATGGGGTGAATTTCGAACAGTCAACGAAACCTCAACAAATGAGGAGAGATTTCCCGAGCACACCGCGGAACCGGCTTTGCCGGGCCGCAGGTGTTTCCCCCTGAGGGGAAGGCGCCGAAGGCCCTTCGGGGGAGAGGCTTACCTCTCACGCTGGGACAACCACTCTTCAAGGTAGTGGATGTTGGTGCCACCGGTCACAAAACTGGCGTCGACCATCAGTTCGCGGTGCAGCGGGATGTTGGTCTTGATGCCTTCGATCACGGTTTCGGCCAGCGCTGTGCGCATGCGCGCCAAGGCCTGTTCACGCGTATCGCCGTGCACGATGATCTTGCCGATCATCGAATCGTAGTTCGGCGGCACGAAGTAGTTGGCGTAGGCGTGCGAGTCGACACGCACCCCCGGCCCTCCGGGCATGTGCCAGGTGGTGATGCGGCCCGGCGAGGGCGTGAACTTGTAGGCGTCTTCGGCGTTGATCCGGACCTCGATGGCGTGGCCGCGCAACTGGATCTGGCGCTGCGTGAAGGGCAGCTTCTCGCCAGCCGCCACCGCGATCTGGGTGCGCACGATGTCCACGCCCGTGATCCATTCGGTCACCGGGTGTTCCACCTGCACGCGGGTGTTCATCTCGATGAAATAGAACTCGCCGTTTTCAAACAGGAACTCGAAGGTGCCCGCACCCCGGTAGCCGATTTTCTTGCAGGCGGCCGCGCAGCGCTCACCGATCTTTTCGATCAGGCGACGAGGGATGCCGGGCGCCGGCGCTTCTTCGATCACCTTCTGGTGGCGCCGCTGCATGGAACAGTCGCGCTCGCCGAGGTACACCGCGTTGCGGTGCGTGTCCGCCATCACCTGGATCTCGATGTGGCGCGGGTTCTGGAGAAACTTCTCCATGTACACCTCGGGGTTGCCGAAAGCAGCCCCGGCTTCGGCCTTGGTGGTCTGCACCGCGTGCAGCAGCGCCGCCTCGGTGTGCACAACGCGCATGCCGCGACCGCCACCACCACCCGCCGCCTTGATGATGACCGGGTAGCCCACCGCCTTGGCGGTGCGCTTGATGATGACCGGATCATCGGGCAAGGCGCCGTCCGAACCGGGCACGCAAGGCACGCCGGCGCGGATCATGGCCTGTTTGGCCGAAACCTTGTCGCCCATCAGGCGAATCGATTCGGGTGACGGACCGATGAAGGTGAACCCGCTCTGCTCGACCCTTTCGGCGAAATCGGCGTTCTCCGACAGGAATCCGTAGCCGGGGTGAATGGCTTCGGCGTCGGTCACCTCGGCCGCGGAGATGATGGCGGGCATGCTGAGGTAACTCTGCCCCGAAGCCGCCGGCCCGATACAGACCGACTCATCCGCCAGGCGCACATACTTGGCATCGCGATCGGCTTCGGAATAGACCATCACCGCCTTGATGCCCATCTCACGGCAAGCGCGCTGGACCCGCAAGGCAATTTCACCCCGGTTGGCGATCAGGATTTTTTTGAACATGGGCCGACCACTTATTCGATGACAAACAGGGGCTGGCCGTATTCGACGGCCTGACCGTTGTCCACCAGGATCTGCTTGACGGTGCCACTCTTGTCGGCCTCGATCTCGTTGAGGATCTTCATGGCCTCGACGATGCAGATGGTCTCGCCTTCCTTGATCGTGTCGCCGACTTCAACAAATGCCTTCGCGCCAGGGCTGGACGAGCGGTAGAAGGTGCCGACCATGGGCGATTTGACGGTGTGCCCGGCAGGCTCGGCCGCCACGATGGCGGGCGCTGCCGCCACCTCGACCGCCGGCGTTGTTGCTGCCACGGAGGGCGCCGGAACAGCCGGGGCCATGGTGTAGGTCACCGGGGCATGCATGCCGACCGGCGCGCTCTTGACGATGCGAACCTTGCCTTCGGCCTCCGTGATTTCCAGCTCGGACACGTTCGACTCGGACACCAGGTCAATCAGTGTCTTCAGTTTTCTCAGATCCATGATTACTCCAACGAAAATCTGTCAAATCCAACCATTTGCACTCAAGTTCCTTGAACATGCATGCAGCCGGCCAAATGGGGTGCCGCAGTGTACACGAAGCGACCCATTCCAGACCTCATGGAACGCAGGCGCATGACACCATGGACAAACTGAAGAAACGACCGTTTCGCGGCAATTTATGCGACTTTATCCCTTTTTCCGCCAGATTTGAGCCGTCATGACCAACGGCATGTGTGCCTGTTTTTTGGAGCGGAAGTATCCCCGTCCCGCGCCATCTGTCAAGCCAGCTGCGCCCACAAATCCAGATCGGTCTGGCTGACTTTGCCCACCTTTTGATGCAGCACCACGCCCGATCGATCGAACACGACGGTGTAGGGCAGGCCACCACCGGGATTGCCCAGGATCCGGCTGAGCTCGGTACCGGCAAAGCCAACCATGCCCACCGGAAATGCCAGCGGCAATTTCTGAAGGAAGCTGCGCACCGCAGGCAGCTGGTCGACGGCCAGTCCCACCACCTGCCATCCCCGCGCCTGGTGCTCGCGGTAGAACGCATTCAGCATCGGCAATTCCTCGACGCAGGGCGGACACCAGGTGGCCCAGAAGTTCACCAGCAAAGGGCGACCGCGAAAGCGCTCCAGCGCCAGCGGCTGGCCGTCGGGGTCTTCAAAACGCGAAGCCCAGAACTCGGCCTCGGCGTCGGACAACACCGGCTGCGGCTGGTGACGCCACAGCGCCAGCCCGGCCCCGGCGGCGCCTGCGGCCGCCGCCACGCCCAACATCCACGCGGTTCGTCGATTCATGCTCATGCGGAATTTTCCTCGGTTCCCTGGGTCATCAAATCGCGCAAGGCCTGTGCGTCTCCGCGCGGCTTGCGGCCCTGCCCGTCCGGTTTGAGCGCCCCACGCAGATCGTCCAGGTCGTGCACCAGAAGATGGATCAGCACCCATTGCCCCAGTTCCTCACTGCGCACGCGCAAGGTCAACACGTCCACCGGCTCGCCGCGCCAGCCCATGACCGTGCCCGGGCGGTAATCCACCCGGCGATCGAGCAAGGCCCATTCGGCCGCCTTGGGATCGTCGCAGAACAGCTGGATATGGATGTCGCTGTGCCGGGTCGCGGTGCCGTGCCAGACAGCGCCGCTCAAATGCGGCCTGAAATCCGCCAGCCGGTCCAGCCAGATCAGGGCCTCCCGCCGCAACACCTGCAACTCGATCGCCTGGGTGTCGGCGCAAAAAATGGCGATGTGCTCGCGCACCGCTGCGTCCAGCGTCGCGTTGTCGGGCCAGAGCCCGCGCGATGACAAGCCGAGCTGCTTGCCGGCATGGCGCTTGGCCGCCGCGTATTCGAGCCCTTCTTCCACCACGAGGCGCGCAGCCACGGCGGCAATTTCTGCGGTGGGACCGGTCCGATCAACTTGCATCGAGGCATTTTGCCTGCTGGCCCGCGCCCATGCCGCCAAGGACAGCTTTGGTCTGCCGGCCAGCAGGGTTGGTCCCCCTAGAATCACACGATGCATATTCATATCCTCGGCATTTGTGGCACGTTCATGGGCGGTCTGGCCGCGCTCGCCCGCGAGGCCGGCCACCGCGTCACCGGTTGTGACGCCGGCGTCTACCCCCCCATGAGCGACCAGCTCCAGGCGCTGGGCATCGACCTGATCGAAGGCTTTGGTGCTGACCAGATGGCGCTGGCACCCGACATGTTCGTGGTCGGCAACGTGGTGAGCCGGGGACGACTGCCCGATGGAAGCCCGAAGTTTCCGCTGATGGAGGCCATCCTGGACGCTGGCGCTGCGTACACCAGCGGTCCGCAGTGGCTGGCCGAACACGTGTTGCAAGGTCGTCATGTGCTGGCGGTGGCCGGCACCCACGGAAAGACCACCACCACGGCCATGCTGACCTGGATCCTGGAGGCCAACGGCCTGAACCCGGGCTTTCTGGTCGGCGGTGTGCCGATGAACTTCGGCGTCTCGGCACGTTTAGGCCAATCGGTGGCCAGCAGTGCCCGTTTTGCCGCCGGGCCCCCCCAAGGCAAAACAGCCCCCTGGGGGGGCAGCGACCCGCGCAGCGGCGGAGCGTGGGGGCCCACATTCGTCATCGAAGCCGACGAATACGACACCGCGTTCTTCGACAAGCGCAGCAAGTTCGTGCACTACCGCCCGCGCACGGCCATCCTGAACAACCTTGAATTCGACCACGCGGACATCTTCGACGACCTCAAGGCCATCGAGCGCCAGTTCCACCACCTCGTGCGCACGGTACCGGGCTCGGGCCGGGTGGTGGTCAATGGACTCGAAGAAAGCCTGGACCGGGTGCTGCACCAGGGCCTGTGGAGCGAAGTGCGCAGCTTTGGCGCCGCGGTCAGCGACTTCACTGCGGTTGGCGAACCCCATGCCTTTGATGTGCTGGAACGGGGTCAAACCGTGGCCCGGGTGGAGTGGGCACTCACCGGCGTGCACAACCAGCTCAACGCACTCGCCGCCATCGCTGCCGCGCAGCATGTGGGCGTTGCGCCGGACGCCGCAGCCCATGCGCTGGGCCGGTTCGAGAATGTGCGCCGCCGCATGGAGGTGCGTGGCACCGTCGCCCGTCCGGGCGGCGCCATCACGGTGTACGACGATTTTGCCCACCACCCGACCGCCATTCGCACCACGCTGGACGGTCTGAGGCGCCGCCTGGATCAGAAGCTCACATCGGGCGGTCGCATCCTCGCGGTGTTCGAGCCGCGCAGCAACACCATGAAGCTGGGCACCATGAAGTCACAACTGCCCTGGAGCCTGCATGCGGCCGATCTGGCGTTCTGCCACGCCGGCGGCCTTGACTGGGATGCAGTGGAAGCCCTTCAACCCATGGGCGAACGTGCCCAGGTGGCCCGCTCCATCGATGAACTGGTGGCTCAAGTGGTGGCCGCCGCGCGCGACGGAGACCACGTGGTCTGCATGAGCAATGGTGGTTTTGGCGGCATCCACGCCCGCCTGCTGTCAGCCCTCGGGACGGCCTGAATCGGCGCGGTGCTTCAGTAGCCGAGCGACTGCGTCACCAGATCCACAGACACCACCGGCTTGGCCAGCGCGGCGCTGGTGGCACGGGCGAACGTCATGGCCCATTCGCGGTGGGCCGCTTCGCGAAAGTGCGCTTCACCTGCGGCCTGCGCCACACACAACACCTTGTCGGCCGTCAGCACCTTGCCGGTCAGGCGGATCGGCTCACACCCCAGTGTGGTGAACTGTTCGTCGAGCCAGGATCGGGCCTGGTCGTGCGGCATGGGCTGCACCTCCTCCAGGTCAAAGCGGTAGGTGGATGTTTCACCCCAGGTCACGGTGACTTGGCTGCGCATACGGACAACTCCTCGGTGTGGATCTTGGTCAGATCTTGATTGTGCCTTGGCGCGTCGGGACTGACCAGCAACCGCCCCCGTCAGGAGCGCAGCGTTGAAGGTGGCGACGCCTCCCCGGGTGCAACGGACGCGGTCGAGACACGCAAAGGCGAGTGCGGTGCCTCGCGCAGAATGCTGGAGGGTGGCATCTGCTCGGTCAGTCCCACGCGCGAACGCAGGTCGCTCTCGTGATCGCCCTGGTCAAACTGCAGCGCCGTCATCGCGCGCCGCGCAGCGGGCTCGGCCCGGCGCGCGCTGTCGGCGTCCGTGGTCAGACCACCCGCGTGGTAGAGCACCGCCAGATGGTGCGCCAACTCGGATGCTTCGACGCCGGTGCGCTCGCGCAACTGGTCAAAGCAGGTCGGGGTCACCAGCAGCTCGCGCATGAGGAGCAGGTGCACCTCGTCAAACCAGCGCGCCGGGACATGCGGAACCCGCCGCAAATAGACCGTCTTTTCGCGGTAACGCTCCGGCAACACATCCAGGCGTGTGCGCACGGCGTAGGTCCACATGACCCGGTGCAATGGCAACCGGATGAAGGATGAAGGAATCTCGCGCGACAACCCGGGACGCTGCACCCACTCGGCCATGGCCAGATCCACCGGACGGGCCGGGATCAGCAAACCGGCCTGCCAGCGCTCGAAATCGATCACCGCCAGCAGCTTGCCTTCATGCACGATGTGCACCACGCCTTTGAAGAGCCCGTTGCGCTTCACCACCTCGGCCCCGAGTGCAAACTGGCTGCGCAGCGGTCGCAGCCAGGCTTCAAAACGCTGCAGGCGCTGGCGCACGCTGAGTTCGTCGTCCGCCTCGAAAAACTCGGCCGACGCGAAACCCTCGGGCAAGGGCGTGGCGAAGGCGAGCGGTCGATCCACCTCGGCGCGGTTGAGCGTCAGGCGCTCGCCACTCCCGAACGGGTGGCGGATGACAACCTCGTCCCGACCCAGCACGTCGACCGACGCGCCATTGATCATCCAGGCGTCGGCCAGATGGGGGTCGCAGCTTCGCCACTGCGGCCAGCCTTCATGCACCTGGGCGGCCCAGGCTTGCAGCCTCAGACCCGCCGGATCGGCAAACCCCAACAGTCCCAGACGCAATACCGGTTGCTCCACTCCAACTCCCGACAACTCTGGCCTCCCTGTCCGCGAGGCGCGCGGACGCCAGAAGGCTCTACCGCTTTCCTATCGGCACGAAGGCCAGAATATCAAGGGCCTTGAACCGAGACAACGTGCCCTGGCGTGCAAACTTCACGGTTCTGCCCGGTTCGACACAGGACTTGCCCCGCACGGGGGCAACACTGTCGCACACCCATTCGACATCAAGGCTTCCGCTGGCGCGCGCCCTGCACGGCAGCAGAGAGCACCTCCAACGCCTCCAGCGAATCGGACCAGCCCAGACAGGCGTCGGTGATGCTCTGACCGTAGGCCAGCTTGCTGACATCGTCTTTGCCAGGGGTGAACTTCTGTGCGCCCGCTTCAATGTGACTTTCGATCATCACGCCGAACACGCTGCGCGAGCCGCCTGCGATCTGTGCCGCGATATCGCGCGATACATCGAGCTGCTTTTCGTGCTGTTTGCTGCTGTTGGCGTGGCTGCAGTCCACCATCAGGCGCGGGGCGAGCTTGGCGGCTTCGAGCTCCTTGACCGCCGCAGCCACGTGGCCGGCATCGTAGTTGGGCGCCTTGCCTCCTCGCAGGATCACGTGGCAGTCCTTGTTGCCGTTGGTCTGCACGATCGCGACCTGGCCGTTCTTGTGCACCGAGAGGAAGTGGTGGCCACGCGCGGCGGCCTGAATCGCGTCGGTCGCGATGCGGATGTTGCCGTCGGTGCCGTTCTTGAAGCCGATCGGTGCCGACAGGCCCGAGGCCAGTTCGCGGTGCACCTGGCTCTCGGTGGTGCGCGCGCCGATGGCGCCCCAGCTGATGAGGTCACCGATGTACTGCGGTGAGATCACGTCGAGGAACTCGCTGCCGGCCGGCAGGCCCAGGCGGTTGATCTCGATCAGCAACTGGCGCGCGATGCGCAGGCCTTCGTCGATGCGGAAGCTCTGATCCAGGTAGGGGTCGTTGATCAGCCCCTTCCAGCCCACCGTGGTGCGTGGCTTCTCGAAATACACGCGCATCACGATCTCCAGCGTGTCGGCGTACTTCTCGCGCAGCGGTTTGAGGCGGCGCGCGTAGTCCAGCGCAGCGGCCGGGTCGTGGATCGAGCACGGGCCAATCACCACCAGCAGGCGGTCGTCCTGCCCGTGCAGCATGTTGTGAATGGACTTGCGCGTCTGGCTGATGAGGGCCTCCACCGGCGTGCCGCCGATGGGGAAAAAGCGGATCAGGTGTTCGGGAGGCGGGAGCACGGTGATGTCCTTGATGCGTTCGTCGTCGGTCTGACTGGTCTTGTCGGCGGGACGCGAATGCCAGGCATCGGCTCTGGCGGGGGTGGCTTTGGCGTTCATCAGGGAGCTCCTCGGTGGGGGTTGCGGAGAAAACGGAAGAAGAAAAACAGGGGCCAAAAAAAACCGCCGGGCTTGTGGCTCCGGCGGTTTTGTCGAGATTCGGTGATGCGCTTACAGCTTCGCCTCTCGTCCGCCGGGGACTGAGAACCAAAAATAAAAGCCGAAAGCGAAGCGCTGTTGCATAAGTTTGGAATGTAGCACAGGCGGCTTGACACGCGTCTTACACCCCGCCGCCGACTTCAGGCCCAGACGACGCCGCGCAGCGCCCAACCCATCAACGCGCAGGCCACGATGACGCGGATCACACCCTGCTGGAACCGGATCAGCGCCAACGCAGCCACCGCCACCAGAACCAGCGCCACCCAGTCCGGTCGCCTCCAGCCGTTCGCGGCGACGCCCGCCGGGTAGGCCACATGGGCCAGGAAGAACAGCGCCAGGCTGGCGATCACACCCACCACGGCCGCGGTGATCGCGGTCAGCGGCGCGGTGAAATGCAGCTTGCCGTGCGTGCGCTCCACCAGCGGGCCGCCCGCCAGGATGAAGACGAACGAAGGCAGAAAGGTGAACCAGGTGACCACCACCGCAGCCAGGGCTGCGCCGAGGAACAGCGCGTCCGGCCCCAGCACCTGCTGACCCCAGCCGCCCAGAAAGCCCACGAAGGCCACCACCATGATGAGCGGCCCCGGCGTGGTTTCCCCCAGCGCCAGACCGTCGATCATCTGCGGCCCGAGCAACCAGCCGTGCTCCACCACCGCGCCCTGGTACACATAAGGCAACACCGCATAGGCGCCGCCGAAGGTCAGCAGCGCCGCCTTGGTGAAAAACCAGCCCATGACAGCCAACGTGCCGCTCCAGCCTTGCCAGGCCACCAGTGCGCCCATGGGCAGCGTCCACAGAGCCGCGCCCGTCAGCAGCACGCGGACCAGCCGCGCGCGGCTGAAGCGCGCATGTGCGGGGGTGGGCGTGTGGTCGTCGATGACCGCCGGCAGGTGGACGCCATCGGTCACCGCGGCGGTGTGCCCGCTGCCGGCGCGCGCAAACTGCGCCGGCGCCCAGCGCCCGCCCAGCCAGCCCAACGCCAGTGCCGCAAGCACCACGGCCGGAAAGGGCACCGAAAACACCGCGATGGCCACAAAGCTGCCCACGGCAATGGCCCACAGCAGCGGCGCGCGCCGGGGATGCCGCAGCGTCTTGCCGCCCATGCGGTGCACCGCCTGCAGCACCAGCGCCGCCACCGCCGGCTTGATGCCATAGAGCAGGCCCGCCACCCACGCCACCTGGCCGTACACCACATAGACCCAGCCCAGGCTGATCAGGATCAGCAGCGAGGGCAACACGAACAGCACGCCGGCCACCACACCACCCCAGCTGCGGTGCAGCAGCCAGCCGATGTAGGTGGCGAGCTGCTGCGCCTCCGGCCCGGGCAGCAGCATGCAGTAGTTGAGCGCGTGCAGGAACCGCTGCTCGCTGATCCAGCGCTTTTCCTCCACCAGCTCGCGGTGCATGACGGCGATCTGCCCCGCCGGCCCGCCAAAACTGATGAAACCCAGCTTGAACCAGAAACGCAAGGCCTCCCGGAAATTCACGGTGCGCGCGGTGTTCATGCCGGTCTCCAGTTGTGGGTTTCTGCGTTGCCGCCCAGTTGATCGCAGCACCACGCGTAGAGCGCGTCGTACACCGGGATCATGGCCGCCAGCAGGGCATGGTCGTTGTCGGCGTGGCGGCGCGACATGCCCAGCGATACCGCCAGCAAGCCCGCTGCGGGAGCGGCCAGATCCAGCCGGTCGGTGTCGGCTCCGCGCACGATGTGGGCCAGGCGTTGAAGCGCCGGCAGCTCCAGACCAAACGCGCCCAGCAAACTGTCGAAGCTGCAACGTTCGCCCTCGTGCGAAATGGGCGCACCGGGCAGGTCGAAGGCGATGGCGTTCAGGCGCCCGGCCTGCTCCAGCACCTCGCCCGTGGGTGCAAAGAAAAACTCGGCCTCGCGGTCGATGAAACGGCGGATCAGCCAGGGACAGGCGATGCGGTCGATCTTGGGGCGCTCGCGCGTGATCCATCGCGAACGGCCAACGCCGGTGACACCCAGATCCGGACGCTGGCGCAGCCGCGGTGCTGGCGTGGCCTGCCAGCTGGTCAGCAGGTCCGGGTCATCCACCCCGGGCTCACCGCCTTCGATGCCCCCCAGCAGGTAGCGCGCGTCCCAGCCCGCAGCGCGCAACCGCGCCGCGGCGTTCTGGCTGACTTCGTGGCCGTACACGCAATACAGCACCACGGCCTGTGGCGTTCTGTGCCGCATCCAGCCGACCAGCGCATCCGGTGCCACATGCTGGGACAGCGGCAGCCGGTGCAGGCTCTGTGCGAAGCGTTCTGGGCGCCGCACGTCGAGAATCAAGGGGGTGTCGGGTTGCCCGAGCAGCGCCGCCAACGCGGCTGGGCTGACAGCGTGTGAGGAATTTGTGTCGACGGTTTCCATGGTTGGCACTCCACATCAGGTGGTGGCCAGCACTTGGACGAAAACCGTCTATTCCGCAAGGAACTCGGGAGGCTGTTTTCCCGATGGACAAATGATATCAAAGCGGCCGCAGCGGGGCCAGCGAGGCAGGCTGGGAAACCCGCCCAGCCTCCGCAGGTTCAGGCGGTGCCGCCGACGGTCAACCCGTCGATGCGCAAGGTGGGCTGGCCCACGCCCACTGGCACGCTCTGGCCTTCCTTGCCGCAGGTGCCCACGCCGCTGTCCAGCCGCATGTCGTTGCCGATCATGCTGATCTTCTTGAGCGATTCCGGGCCACTGCCGACCAGCGTGGCGCCCTTGACCGGGTACTGGATCTGGCCGTTTTCCACCCAGTAGGCCTGGCTGGCGGAGAACACGAACTTGCCGCTGGTGATGTCGACCTGACCACCGCCGAAGTTGGTGGCGTACAGGCCCTTCTTGATGCTGGCCACGATTTCTTCGGGGCTCTTGTCGCCGCCCAGCATGTAGGTGTTGGTCATGCGCGGCATGGGCACATGGGCGTAGCTTTCGCGCCGACCATTGCCGGTGGGCTTCAGGCCCATCAGGCGTGCGTTCATCGCGTCCTGGATGTAGCCGCGCAGGATGCCGTCTTCGATCAGCACGTTTTTCTGCGTCGGGCAGCCTTCGTCGTCCACGTTGAGCGAGCCGCGGCGGTCGGCCATGGTGCCGTCGTCGAGCACGGTCACGCCCTTGGCCGCCACGCGCTGGCCGACGCGGCCGGAAAACGCGCTGGAGCCCTTGCGGTTGAAGTCGCCTTCGAGCCCGTGGCCCACCGCCTCGTGCAGCAACACGCCCGGCCAGCCCGAACCCAGCACCACGGTCATTTCACCCGCGGGCGCGGGCCGCGCGTCAAGGTTGGTGAGCGCTGCGTCCACGGCTTCGTCCACGTAAGACTGGACCATGGCGTCGTCAAAATACGCCAGACCGAAGCGGCCACCGCCACCCGAAGAACCGACTTCGCGCCGGCCCTTCTGTTCGGCAATCACCGTGACCGACAGGCGGATCAGCGGGCGCACGTCGGCGGCCATGGTGCCGTCGGCACGCGCCACCAGCACCACGTCGTGCTCGGCCGCCAGGCCCGCCATGACCTGCACCACGCGCGGGTCCTTGGCCTTGGCGAGTTTTTCAACCTTCTCCAGCAGCGCAACCTTGGCGGTGCTGTCAAGCGTACCGATCGGATCCAGGCCGGGGTAGAGCGAACGCGATTTCGCGACCTTGGTGGCCGGCGTGCGCACCTTGCGATCCTGGCCCTGGGCCGTGATCGTGCGCACGGTGTGCGCCGCATCCAGCAAAGAGGCCCAGGAAAGGTCGTCCGAATACGCGAAAGCGGTCTTTTCACCACTGACGGCTCTCACGCCCACGCCCTGGTCGATGCTGAAGCTGCCGGTCTTGACGATGCCTTCTTCCAGGCTCCAACCCTCGCTGCGCGTGGTCTGGAAATAGAGGTCGGCGTCGTCCGCGCCACGCGACATGATTTCACCCAGTGCGCGCTGCAAATGGGAGGGGGTCAAACCAAAGGGATCGAGCAAGAGGCTCTGGGCGCTGGACAAACGGGCCAAGGTGGGTTCGCGTGCAATCATGGGGCCATTGTAAGAAGGACAGCGTTCGCACGCTGGCGGCGTGGTCTTGCCAGGCGCTGCACGCCTCAGGATCGCGCGCCGCGCAAGAGCTGCAGCAGCGCCGCGTCGTCCAGATCGGCCATGCCGGCGGCATGCGCCTGCTCGAACACACCGGCAACACGCTCGCCCAGCGGCCCGGCAAAACCGGCCGCGCGCGCGGCCTGCACCGCCAGCCGGGTGTCTTTTTCCAGCAGGGTCACGTGGGCACGCGGCGCCAGGTCGCCCGCAATGGCGCGGCGCATGCGGTCCGAGCCGATCCAGCTCTGGCCGCTGGATTGTTCGATCACGTCCAGCGTCGTCGACAAGTCCAGCCCCAGGCGTTCGGCCAGCGCGAGCACCTCGGCGGCACCCACCAGGTTGATGCCGGCGAGCAGGTTGTTGACCAGCTTGGTGCGGGCGCCATCGCCAACACGCTCGCTGATGCGAAACACCTTGGTGGACAGGGCGGCGAGCAGCGGCGCATGGCGCTCCAGCACCCCATCGGGCGCAGCCACGATCAGGCTCATGCGTCCGTCGCGAGCCCGCACCGGTCCGCCGGACATGGGCGCATCGATGCAGTCCAGCCCCTGCGCCCACAGCACTTCGGCCAGCGCTTCGGCGTCCTGGGGTGCGATGGTCGGGCACAGCATCACGGCCTGGCCGCTGTGCAGGGAAGCAGCGGCGCCGCCAGCACCGAAGAGCACGTCATGCGACTGCGCTGCGTCCACCACGCAGACGATCAACACGCCGTCGGCCACCAGCGCACGGGCTGCCGTCTCAGGGGTGTCGGCGAGGCAGGCGCCGGCTTCCAGCGCCTGTTGCTGGCGCACGGGGTCAATGTCGCACACCACCACCGACCAGCCCAGTTCACACAGGCGCGCGACCATGGCGCCACCCATGTTCCCGGCGCCCACGATCGCCACCCGGCAAGCAGGCAGGTGCATGGCGACGCCTTCGCCCACTGGCGACGGGATGCGAACCCCTCGCATGGGGCTCATGACTGCATCAGGCGTTTGGACTTGGCCACCGACATCAGAATGCCCAGACAGACGCCCAGCGTCACCATCGCCGTGCCCCCGTAACTGATGAACGGCAAAGGCACCCCCACCACCGGCAGGATGCCGCTCACCATGCCCATGTTGACGAAGGCGTAGACGAAGAAGTTGGCGGTCATGGCAGCGGCCACCAGGCGCGAAAACAGGGTTGGTGCCTCCACCGCGATGATCAACCCGCGGATCAGCAGGAAGAGAAAGGCCGCCATCAGCGCCAGCGTCCCCACCAGACCGAATTCCTCGGAAAACGCCGCGAAGATGAAGTCGGTGGTGCGCTCGGGAATGAACTCCAGGTGGGTCTGCGTGCCCTGCATGAAGCCTTTGCCCCAGACGCCGCCGGAGCCGATGGCGATCATGCCCTGGATGATGTGGAACCCCTTGCCCAGCGGATCCTTGAACGGATCGAGCAGCGTGCACACGCGCTGGCGCTGGTATTCGTGCAGGACGCGCCAGTCCACATCGGGCGCGCACCACTGGGGTTCCATCGCGATCAGCGTGACCACCCCCACCAGTCCCAGCAGCACCGGCGGAATGATCAGCTTCCAGCTCAGCCCGGCAAAGAAGATGACCGCCAGGCCGGAGGCCATCACCAGCAAGGTGGTGCCCAGGTCGGGCTGCTTGAGGATGAGCGCCGCCGGTATCGCCAGCAACAAGCCCGCCACCACAAAATCCAGCGGCTTGAGCTGGCCCTCGCGGCGCTGGAACCACCAGGCCAGCATCAAGGGCATGGCCACCTTCATGAGTTCACTGGGCTGGATCACCACGCCCACATTGAGCCAGCGCTGGGCCCCCTTTTTCTGTATGCCAAACAGGAACACCGCCAGCAGCAAGGCCACCCCGACCACGTACATCGGGACTGCCAGCGCCATCAGGCGCTGCGGCGACACCTGGGACACCAGAAAAAGCACCCCGGCAGCGAGCATCATGTTGCGGCCGTGGCTGGTGAAGCGCGAGCCGTGATCGAAACCCACCGAATACATGGTCATCAGGCCCGCGCACGCGAGCAGCAGGATGGCAAAAACCAGCGGCACATCAAACCCCTGAAAGATCGGGGCGATGCGCTGCAGCAGGGTGGGTTTGTCAAAGACGACGGCCATGGGCACCGATTATCCTTCGGCAATGAACCCCGTCACCACCCTGCCGCCAGAGACCACCCACCTGCTCTACCTGCACGGCTTCCGCTCGTCACCCCGATCGGTGAAAGCGCAAAAGGTGGCGACTCGGGTGCACACCCGACATCCGCACGTCACCTGGTGGTGCCCGCAACTGCCGCCTTCGCCCGCGGCCGCCACCGCCCTGATCCGGCAAGGCACCGCCAGTTGGCCGCGCGGACAGATGGCCGTGGTGGGCTCGTCATTGGGCGGCTTTTACGCCCGCTGGCTGGCCCTTCAGACCGGCTGCCGCGCGGTGCTGCTCAACCCGGCCGTGCACCCGTCGCGCGATCTGTCTAAATACATCGGTGAACAGACGGCCTGGCACGATCCGCAGGAGCGCTTCTTTTTTGAACCCGCCTTTGTGGACGAGCTGCGCGCGCTGGAGGCCGACATCCAGCGTCTGGCGCCACGGCACCCGGCCACGCCGCAGCGCCAGTTCGCCATCGTGGCGCAGGGCGACGAAGTGCTGGACTGGCGGGAAATGACGGCTTTCTGTGCCGGCGGTGCGCTGCGCCTGCTGCCCGGCAGCGACCACGCCATCAGCGACTTCGACGACCACATCGACGCCATCTTTGAGTTTCTCTGGCCCTCACACTCCGCCGCTGCGCGGGTCGCTGCCCCCCGAGGGGGCTGACCCGCCTTGGGGCGGCCCGGCGGCGGGTCGATCCTCTTGGGCATGGGACAATCAGGCCCATGCACATTCTGTTCGACGACGCCGGCAAACTGCTGACCGGCCGCCTCCTGTCCGAAGCCGAAAGTTCCCTGCAGGTGGAGCTGGATTCGGGCAAACGGGTCAAAGTCAAGTCCGCCAACGCGCTGCTGCGCTTTGACAAGCCCGCCCCCGCCCAGCTGATGCCCGCGGCCACCGCGCTGGCCGAGACCATGGAGCTGGAGCTGGCCTACGAATTCGCCCCCGAAGGGGAGTTCGGGTTTGCCGAACTGGCGCAGGAATATTTCAGCGCCAGCGCCGGCACCGAACAGCAGGTGGCGGCCCTGCTCTGCCTGCAGGGCGCCCCCCACTATTTCCGGCGCGCCGGCAAGGGCCGCTACAAGAAAGCGCCGCCCGAGATCCTGGCGCAGGCGCTGGCCGGCATCGAAAAGAAGAAACAGATGCAGGCCCAGATCGAGGCCTGGGCGGCCGAGCTGGCCAGCGGGCAATGCCCCGAGCCGGTGCGCCAGCAGCTCTACAAGATCCTGTTCAAGCCGGACAAGAACGCGCCCGAGTACAAGGCCGTGGTGGAAGCGGCGCGCAACAGCCACACCGCGCCGCTCACCCTGCTGCAAAACGCCGGCGCCATCGCCAGCGCCTACCAGTTCCACTGGCAGCGATTCCTGTTCGACCAGTTCCCCAAAGGCACCGGCTTCCCAGCGTTGCAAGCCCCCGCCATCGCCGACGAGCTGCCGCTGGCCACCGTACAGGCCTTCTCCATCGACGATTCGCACACCACCGAAATCGACGACGCGCTTTCGTTGCAGGGGCTGGGCAGTGGCACGGTCACGCTGGGCATCCACATCGCGGCGCCCGGCCTCGCGGTGCTGCCCGACAGCCCCATCGACCAGGTGGCACGCAACCGCCTGTCCACGGTCTACATGCCGGGCCACAAGATCACCATGCTGCCCGACGAGGTGGTGCAGGCCTACACGCTGATGGCCGGGCGCGACTGCCCCGCCGTGTCGCTCTACGTCAGCTTCGACGAGGCCACACTGGAGCCCAAGGACAGCCGCACCGTGCTGGAGCGCGTGCCGATCGCGCACAACCTGCGCCACGACCAGCTCGACACCGTGATCACCGAGGACTGGCTGACCGGCCAGGCGCCGGCCAGCGCCGCGATCGTCGAAGCCCATATTGAAGCGCTGCAGCCGCAGCTGGCCTTCATCTTCCGCCTGGCGCGCCACCTGAAGGCGCAGCGCGAGGTGGTGCGTGGCAAACCGGAAAACTTCAACCGGCCGGACTACACCTTCCGCCTCGAAGGCGTGACGGGCAGCGAGCCCGCGGGCGACGAAACCGTGGTGATCGGCACACGCCAGCGCGGCGCGCCGCTCGACCTGATGGTGGCCGAGGCCATGATCCTGGCCAACAGCACCTGGGGCAACTGGCTCGCCGACTGCGGCGTGCCCGGCATCTACCGCAGCCAGGCCAGCCTGGCGCCCGGCGTGAAAGTGCGCATGGGCACCAAGGCGCAGCCGCACGCGGGCATCGGCGTCAAGAGCTACGCCTGGAGCACCTCGCCCCTGCGCCGTTACGTGGACATGGTCAACCAGTGGCAGATCATTGCCTGCGCGCGCCACGGCAAGACCGCCGCGCTCGCCGCGCCGTTCAAGCCCAAAGACGCCAACCTGTTCGCCATCATCAGCGGCTTCGATGCCGCCTACACCGCCTACAACGGCTTCCAGAACGGCATGGAACGTTACTGGACGCTCAAACACCTGCAGCAGGCCGGCATCTCCGAACTCACCGCCACGCTGTTCAAGGACAACCTGGTGCGAGCCGACAGCCTGCCGCTGGTGTTGCCGGTCATGGGCGCCGAAGGCCTGCCGCGCGGCGCGCACGTGCGGGTGCGGCTGGGCGCCATCGATCACATCACGCTGGACGTGCACGGCACGGTCATCGAGCGACTCGACCTGCCGGTCGACAGCGTGGATGACAGCAGCGAGTCGGAGGACGGCGAAGACGACGAACTGGCCGCACCGCTGGCGCTGGCCATTGACGTCGACGAAACGCAGGTCGATGCCCCGGAAACCACCGCCGAAACAGCGGTCGAGGCGCCCGGGCTGTGAGCCACCAGCACCGATAATGCTCGCGTGAAACCGGTCCTGGCCTTCCTCAAACAACTGAGCACCCTGCAGCTGGCGCTGGGGGTGTCGGTCGCCGTGCACGCTGCGCTGCTGACGGTGCGTTTTGTCGATCCCGAGAACTTCAACCGCGTGTTCCAGGACACGCCACTTGAAGTCATTCTGGTCAATGCCAAGAGCGACGAGCGTCCCGAGAAGGCCAAGGCCATTGCGCAGGCTTCGCTGGCCGGTGGCGGCGAGCGGGAAAAGGGGCGTGCCACCTCGCCCCTGCCGCCCAACCCCACGGTCCGCATCGGCGACACCCCCGAAGAAGACGAGCGCATGATCGAAGCGCTCAAGGAACAGCAAAAGCAGATCCTGGCCCAGGTGCGCAAGCAACTGGCCAACATGCCTCCGCCGGACCTGCAGGCCGTCAACCCCAGCCAGGAGGCCGTTGAGCGCGAACGCAAGCGCCGGGCGCTGGTGAAGGTGCTGGCCGAGATCGAAAAGCGCATCAGCGAAGAAAACGCCCGGCCGCGCAAACGCTACATCAGCCCGGCCACGCGCGAAGAGGTCTACGCGATCTACTACGACGAACTGCGCCGCAAGATCGAAGATCGGGGGACCACCAACTTCCCCGAGGCCGCCGGTCGCAAGCTCTATGGCGAGCTCACCATGGTCATCACGGTGAACCACACCGGCGCCGTGCTGGACACCGAGGTGGTGCAGACCTCGGGCAACACCACGCTGGACCGGCGTGCCCAGGCGATCGTGCGCGGCCTCGGATTTGGCCGCTTCAACGACGCCATGCGCCAGCGGGCCGACCAGATCGTGGTGGTGTCGCGGTTCCGTTTCACCCGCGACGCCACGTTGCAGACACAAATGTCCAGCCAGTGATGAAATCGATCGGTCGATGGCTGTTGTGGGTGGTGCTGGCTGGCCTGGCGCTGCAACTGTTTTTTGTCTTGCGTGTCGCGCTGATGGTGGTGGTCGACCCGCAAAGCACCGCCTTCATGCGCTCCGAGGCCTGGCGGGTTGCGGGCCAGAGCCTCCGGTCCGACAAGGACTGGCGCTGGTCCGCCCAATGGGTGGACTACGACGAGATCAGCCCGCACCTCAAGCGCGCCGTGATGGCGTCCGAGGACGCGGGCTTTGCCGAGCACGACGGCGTGGACTGGAGCGCCATCGAAGCGGCCTGGGTCAAGAACGAAAGACGCCAGGAGCTGGTCGAGAAGCGGACCGCACAGCTCGAACGCAAGCTCGCCAAAAAGCCCGAAGCGGCCGAAGCCGCCATCAAGGCGATCAAGCCGCCCAAGGTGATCGGCGGCTCCACCATCACCCAGCAACTGGCCAAGAACCTGCTGCTCTCGGGTGAACGCAACCTGCTGCGCAAGGGCCAGGAGCTGATGCTCGCGCTCACGCTGGACGCGTTGCTCAGCAAGCAGCGCATTCTGGAGATCTACCTCAACAGCGTGGAGTGGGGTGAAGGGGTCTTCGGCGCCGAAGCCGCGGCCCAGCGCTATTTCCAGAAGCCCGCCGCCAAGCTGAGCGCCTACGAGGCGGCCCGACTGGCCGTGATGCTGCCCAGCCCCAAGTTCTTCGAAACCCGGCAGGGCTCGGCCTACCTCGCTCGCCGCACCGGCACCATCGTGGCGCGCATGGGCGCAGTTCAGGCGCCGTGAGGACACGAACATGAACTGGCGTGCCCAGGCCATGAGCACCTTCCTGCTCGGCCTGGTGCGCCTGCTCACCGGCGCCCAGGCCCGCTGGTACGGTTGCCCGCCCAAGGCGGAGCAGCGCATCTATTTCGCCAACCACCAGAGCCACGCCGACCTGGTGTTGATCTGGGCGGCCCTGCCCCAGGAACTGCGCAGCATCACCCGGCCGATTGCCGCGCGCGACTACTGGACGGCATCGAATTTCAAGCGCTGGATCACCACCGAGGTGTTCAACGCGGTCTATGTCGAGCGCGAAAAGAAGGGCGATGAGGACCCGTTGCAACCCCTCATCGATGCCCTGGAGAGTGGCGACTCGCTGATCCTCTTTCCCGAAGGCACCCGCGGTCACGCGGAAGATCCGCAGGCCTTCAAGTCGGGGATCTACAACCTGGCCCGGCGCTTTCCCCACGTGGTGCTGGTGCCCGCGTGGATCCACAACGTGCAGCGGGTGATGCCCAAGGGCGAGGTGATTCCTGTGCCGGTGCTGTGCTCGGTGACGTTCGGGGAGCCAGTGGCGCTGGGTGCCGACGAAGCACGCGCCGATTTCCTGCAACGCGCACGCAGCGCCGTCATGGCCTTGCGGGAGGTCTGATGGGCTCCTTCCTGCGCAGCCTCTCCCCCGAACAGCAGGTCAGCCTGATGTTCGTGCTGCTGTTTGGCCTGCTGCTGATCGCCAGCGGCGCGGGCGTGCTGCTCTCCCTGCGCGAACGCCAGCACGCCGACGACCACACCGGCGACCGCGCCCAGCGGCTGCACGACTACCAGGCCCTGCTGCGCAACTCGTGGCTGATGACGCTGGTGTTCTGGGTCGGCTGGGCCGCGGGCGAAAGCGTGGCCATCGTGCTGTTCGGCCTGGTCTCGTTTTTCATCCTGCGCGAATTCATCAGCCTTTCGCCCACCCGGCGCGGTGACCACCGCAGCCTCGTGCTGGCGTTTTTCATCGTGCTGCCACTGCAATACGCCCTGGTCTGGAACCAGCACTTCAACCTGTTCACGGTGTTCATCCCGGTCTACGTGTTCCTGGCCATCCCCGTGGTGAGCGCGCTGGGCAACGACCCGCAACGCTTTCTGGAGCGCAACGCCAAGCTGCAGTGGGGCATCATGGTCTGCGTCTACGGCATGAGCCATGTGCCGGCGCTGCTGTTGCTCAACTTCCCGCGCTTTGCCGGCAAGACCGCGTTCCTCGTGCTGTTCCTGGTGCTGGTGGTGCAAACCTGCATGCTGGTCCAGCACCTCGTGGCCCGGCGCTTGCGCGACCCGGTGGCACCGGCCATCAGCGCCAGCTTCCACTGGCGCAGCTGGCTGGCGGGCCTGGCCGCCGGTGGCCTGCTCGGCGTCGCCCTGGCCGGGCTCACGCCCTTCAAACCGCTGCAGGCCCTGGCGATGGCGCTGGTGGCCTGCGTGGCCGGCTCGTTCGGACACCTGGTCATGAAAGCCATCAAACGCGACCGCGGCGTGACCCACTGGGGTTCGGCCGGCCGCTCGGTCACCGGGGCCAGCGGCCTGCTCGACCGCGTGGACGCGCTGTGTTTCGCCGCGCCGGTGTTCTTCCACTCCGTGCGCTGGACCTTCAACCTCTGAACGCTGAAACGGCCCCCCCCATGCGCATCCTCGGCATCGATCCCGGCCTGCAGTGCACCGGCTTTGGCGTCATCGACACCGAGGGCGCCGCGCTGCACTACGTGGCCAGCGGCACCATCCAGACCAGCCCGAAAGACGGCGCCTTGCTGCCCGAGCGGCTGAAGATCCTGTTTGACGGCATCAGCGAGGTGGTGAAGCGCTACCAGCCCGAAGCCTCGGTCTGCGAGATCGTGTTCGTCAACGTCAACCCGCAGGCCACGTTGCTGCTGGGCCAGGCCCGCGGTTGCTGCCTCACGGCGCTGGTGGCCAACGGCCTGCCGGTGGCCGAGTACACCGCTCTGCAGCTGAAGAAGGCTGTGGTCGGTTATGGCCGCGCCGACAAGGCGCAGATGCAGGAAATGGTCAAACGCCTGCTGCAGTTGCCCGGCCTGCCCGGCAAGGACGCGGCCGACGCCCTGGGCCTGGCCATCACCCATGCGCAGGTCAGCCGCACGATGCAGGCCATCAACAAGGTGTCCCCCTTGCAGGCACGTACCCATGCGGCCTACAAAGGCGGCCGGAACTACTGAAAACAGGGGACAGGCCGTCAGCGGCCAGATGGTGCGTGGTTGTTACGAACCGTACATGGACGTAACAACAGTATCTGCACGCCCCAGAGCATCCCCCATTTGAGGGATGGAAACAACAGCTTCATTGGGGTTTTCCCCCTGAAGACCCCCTTTTGTACAAATTGATAAATATCAATGACAGCGGGACCAACCGTTGCATCTGCGCACAGATGACCACGACCCGGATAGGCACATTAGCGGCCAAGGCTTCGATGCAAACTTCCGTCGGGCCCCGGAGCCCGTTTCTGTCGGGACAGTCCTTGACCCTTCACCCGGATACCTCACATGGAACTTGAATTTTCACGAATGGCCCTCGTCTACGCCCACCTGATCGCCTGTTGCGCGGCCATCGGGTTGATCCTCATGAGCGACATTGCCATGGTCAAACAGCTCATCTCAGGCGACCCCCATGAACGCATGGACCCGAAACACCTGCAGGATTTGCAGAACACCGTGGCCCTGGCCCTGGCCGCACTCTGGGCCACCGGCGCCGGCATCATCGCGCTGGACACATCGGTCAAAGGCCTGGAGTACTTCGCCAACCCCAAGCTGCAGGCCAAGATCACCGTCGTCGCCCTGCTGACACTCAATGGCATCCTGCTGCACCACCGCGTCCTGCCGCTGATGAAGAAAGCCGGCACCCTGCTGAACATGTCGTTCTCGCAACGCAGCTTCGCCGTGTTTGCGGGTTCGGTGTCGGCGGTGTCGTGGTTCTACGCCGCCTTGCTGGGCGTTGGCCGTCCGCTGTCGTGGAAGTACCCCCTGACCCAGATCCTCGCCGCCTATCCGGTGCTGATCGCCGGTGGTTTTGCCGCGCTGATGCTGATGGTGGCCTGGGCGCAGTACCGCACCAGCGGTGAGTCGCGTTCGTTCGAAGGCACCCGCTTCGTCGGCGCCCACTGAATCCGGCTCCCACCTGAAAGCCAAAGGCCATCCTTCGGGATGGCCTTTGGCTTTTCAGCGCATCAGAGAAGGCGCTCCAGCACCAGCACACCAAAAAAGCCCAGCGCCGCGATGACCGTCCATTTCAGGATCACGATCCCGTACTGGCGAAACCGCGCCTGCCCCGTGCCGATGTAGAAGGCGAACGACACGCCGGCCGCCAGCAGGAGCATGAAGATGGTCCAGCGAAACAGCAGCATGGCTTGTTTTTCGGTGAAGCCCCGGGCGCCGGCTGGCGCTTACCAGGCGGGAGCGAGTTGCGCGAAGCCAGTGGGCGCTTCACGCTCCTGCTCAAAGCTCACGATCTCGTACGCATCGGGCCGGGCCAGCAGCGCACGCAGCAGCTGGTTGTTCATGGCGTGACCCGAGCGGAAGGCGCTGTAGGCGGCCAGCAGTGGCTTGCCGATGATGTAGAGATCGCCGATGGCGTCGAGGATCTTGTGCTTGACGAACTCGTCCTGGTAACGCAGGCCATCGGCGTTGAGCACCTTCACATCGTCCATGACGATGGCGTTGTCCAGGCCACCGCCCAGCGCCAGGCCATGGGAACGCATCATCTCCACGTCGCGCGTGAAGCCGAAGGTGCGGGCCCGGGCGATCTCGCGCGCGTAGCGGCCGCTGCCCATGTCGAACTCGACCCGCTGGCCGCTGGAATTCACCGCCGGGTGGTTGAACTCGATCTCGAAGCTCAGCTTGTAGCCGTGGTACGGGTCCAGCCGCGCCCACTTGAGGTTGCTGCCCTCCCCTTCGCGCACCTCCACCGGTTTGGTCACCCGGATGAAGCGCTTGGGCGCCTTCTGCGTCACGATGCCCGCGCTCTGCAGCAGGTAAACGAACGAGGCCGAAGAGCCGTCCAGGATCGGCACTTCTTCGGCCGTGATGTCCACATACAGGTTGTCCAGCCCCAGGCCCGCGGCGGCACTCATCAGGTGCTCGATGGTGTGCACCTTGGCGCCGCCCTTGGCGATGGTCGACGCCAGACGCGTGTCGGACACGGCATCGGCGTTCACCGGAATCTCCACCGGCTCGGGCAGGTCCACGCGGCGGAACACAATGCCGGTGTCCGGTGCGGCCGGGCGCAGCGTCAGCTCGACCCGCTGGCCGCTGTGCAGGCCGACGCCGACCGCCTTGGTGAGAGATTTCAGGGTTCGTTGGGCAAGCATCGGATGATTTTAGTTTTCCGAACGAATATGTGCTGGCAGGAAAACCTATGCCCGGGATAGGAGCCGAAAACAAAGGTCTCCTTTGATGGGTCGAAAAGCGTAGCGAGCGGCCCGAGGTGGCGTTGAAGCGCGGAGCCGTACTCTCGTACGGCGAGCACCGCAGACGCCAGATCGGGCCGCGCAGTAGCTTTGTGGCCCGTCAAAGTCAGTCGGCTTGCTTACGAAGAAAAGCCGGAATCTCGAAATCGTCCATGCCGCCCGAGGCCAGCGCATCCACCTTGGCCGCCGCCTGTGTGCGGTTGGTGCGCCAGACACTGGGCACCGCCATGGAGTTGTAATCCGGTTGCCCAGCACCCGGGCCACCCACCGCGGTGTTCACCGTCGGGATGTTGAACGCCACGTTGTCGGTGCCGGTGCGCAGCACCTGCAGCGGCGGCGCGGTGCGGCGGGCGCCCTGGCGGGACAGGCCCGTGGCCACGACGGTGACGCGCATCTCGTCGCCCAGGCTGTCGTCGTAGGCAGCGCCGTAGATGACGTGGGCATCGGGCGAAGCGTAGGCGCGGATGGTGTTCATCGCCAGCTTGGACTCGGACAGCTTGAGCGAACCCTTGGCAGCCGTGACCAGCACCAGCACGCCCTTGGCGCCCGAGAGGTCGATGCCTTCGAGCAGCGGGCAGGCCACGGCCTCTTCGGCAGCGATGCGGGCGCGGTCCGGGCCGGCGGCAACCGCCGTGCCCATCATGGCCTTGCCGGGCTCGCCCATCACGGTGCGCACGTCTTCGAAGTCGACGTTGACGTTGCCGTACTCGTTGATGATCTCGGCGATGCCGCCGACGGCGTTCTTCAGCACGTCGTTGGCGTGGGCAAAGGCTTCGTCCTGCGTCACGTCGTCGCCCAGCACTTCGAGCAGCTTCTCGTTCAGTATCACGATCAGCGAGTCCACATTGGCCTCGAGCTCGGCCAGGCCGCTGTCGGCGTTGGTCATGCGGCGGCCGCCCTCCCAGTCGAACGGCTTGGTGACCACGCCCACGGTGAGGATGCCCATTTCCTTGGCCACGCGCGCGATCACGGGCGCAGCGCCGGTGCCGGTGCCGCCGCCCATGCCGGCGGTGATGAACAGCATGTGCGCGCCCTCGATGGCGGAGCGGATCTCGTCGATCGCCAGTTCGGCCGCATCACGGCCCTTTTCCGGCTTGCTGCCGGCGCCCAGGCCGCTGGTGCCGAGCTGGATGGTGCGGCTGGTGGCGCTGCGGGCCAAGGCCTGCGCGTCGGTGTTGGCGCAGATGAATTCCACCCCCTGCACGCCGCGGGTGATCATGTGTTCCACGGCGTTGCCGCCGCCACCGCCCACGCCGATGACCTTGATCTGGGTGCCCTGGTTGAACTCTTCCACTTCAATCATTTCGATGCTCATTTTTCTCTCCTGTTGTTGCCCTGAACCTGCGGCACCGGGCGTTGTTTCAATAAAAAATCGTTGTGTTCATCAAGGGGGTGGCCGCTGCGCGGCCCCGGCATCACCCAGGCGGCCCGGTGCATTCCGTACATCGGTGCACCGGGTAGTGGCCCACGGCGCCATGGCGCGCGGGGAAGACAGGGGATCCGAACAAACCGCTCATCGTGTGTGTGTGATTCATGATCAGAAAGTCCCCACAAACCAGTTTTTCATGCGTTCCAGCGCGCCCTGCATGGAGCCCGCCTTCTGCGCCACCTTGTGGCCCCGGACGCGCGCCAAGCGCGCTTCTTCCAGCAGGCCCATGACCGTGGCCGCACGCGGCTGGGCCACCATGTCCGACAAGGCCGACGCGTAGTGCGGGATGCCGCGGCGCACCGGCTTCAGGAAGATGTCTTCGCCCAGCTCGACCATGCCGTGCATGACGGCGCTGCCGCCCGTGAGCACGATGCCCGAAGACAGGACTTCTTCGAACCCGGAATCGCGCACCACCTGCTGCACCAGCGCAAAAATCTCTTCCACCCGCGGCTCGATCACGCCGGCCAGCGCCTGGCGGCCGAGCAGACGCGGACCGCGGTCGCCCAGACCGGGCACCTCGACCTGGGTGTCGGGGTCGGCCAGCAACTGCTTGGCACATCCGTATTCGACCTTGATGTCTTCGGCGTCCTTGGTGGGCGTGCGCAACGCCATGGCGATGTCGCTGGTGATCAGGTCGCCCGCGATCGGGATCACCGCGGTGTGGCGGATCGCCCCGCCCGCGAAGATGGCCACGTCGGTGGTGCCGGCGCCGATGTCGACCAAGGCCACGCCGAGTTCCTTCTCGTCATCGGTCAGCACGGCCTGGCTGGAGGCCAGCGGGTTGAGCATGAGCTGGTCGACTTCCAGCCCGCAGCGGCGCACGCACTTGATGATGTTTTCGGCCGCGCTCTGGGCGCCGGTCACGATGTGCACCTTGGCTTCGAGCCGGATGCCGCTCATGCCGATCGGCTCTTTCACTTCCTGGCCGTCGATCACGAACTCCTGCGGCTCCACCAGCAGCAGGCGCTGGTCGGTCGAGATGTTGATGGCCTTGGCGGTTTCGATCACGCGCGCCACGTCGGCCGGCGTGACCTCGCGGTCCTTGATGGCCACCATGCCGCTGGAGTTGATGCCGCGGATGTGGCTGCCGGTGATGCCGGTGTAGACGCGGGCGATGCGGCAGTCGGCCATCAGCTCGGCCTCTTTCAGGGCCTGCTGGATGCTCTGCACCGTGGCGTCGATGTTGACCACCACGCCGCGCTTCAGGCCGTGGCTGGCCGACACACCCAGGCCAGCGAGCTTGAGTTCGCCGTTGGCCTGGACCTCGGCCACCACCACCATGATTTTGGCGGTGCCGATGTCGAGTCCAACCACCAGATCTTTGTATTCCTTGGCCATGATGATTTCTTGATTACCGGGTGTTGTTCGCGGGTTTCGCGTCTTCTTCGTTGACGGTGGTGACGCCGCGCATGCGCAGGGCGTAACCATTGGGGTAGCGCAGGTCGACGGACTGCACCGCACCGGGGTAGCGTTCGGCGAGTTGGCTCACGGTGGCGGTGAAGCGGCGCGCACGCGCCAGCAGTTCCTCGGGAGTGCCGCGCCCCAGCTCCATGCTGGCGCCGTTGTCCAGCGTCGCGCGCCAGCTGCCGCGTTCGCTGAGTTCGAGCCGTTCGATGCCGAGGTCCAGCCGCTCCAGCTCGGCATCGAGCAACTGGTACAGGGCCCAGACTTCGGCCACCCGCGCGGTCGGTCCGGCCAGCTCGGGCAGGCCGTCGCCGTCGTCCGGACTGGCATCAAAGATCTCCCCCAGGTGGTTGACCAGCTGACCGCCGCCGGCCTGCCCCCACCAGGCCACGGCCTGGTGTTCTTCGAGGGTGACGCGCAGCCGGTTGGGAAACTCACGCTGCACCAGCGCACGACGCACCCAGGGCACGGCCTCGAACATCTGCCGCACCGGCTGCAGGTCCATGGCCAGCAGGCCACCGGACAGCCGGCTCCTCATCTGGGTTGCGAGCTGGGCGCGCAGGCCCACCGCGTTCTGGTGGTCCACCTCGCCGTGCACCGCGATCGCCCGCACCGCCCAGACCGGGTGGCGCAGCACCCAGTTGGCCAACGCGCCCAGACACAGCACGGCAAACACCATCACCAGGGCGTGGGTCACCATGGTCATGAGCTTGACGTCCAGGGGCAGGTCGGTCTGTGCCATGGCGGGTCTTTCAGCCTTGTCCGTTTGCCGGGTTGTCCAGCGCCGCAGTGGCCAGCAGCGTCAGGCACAGGTCTTCGTACGAAAGCCCGGTGGCGCGCGCCGACATCGGCACCAGCGAATGCCCGGTCATGCCCGGCGAGGTGTTGATTTCCAGCAGGTACGGCTTGCGCGTCCTTGCGTCGATCATCACGTCGGCCCGGGCCCAGCCGCGGCAGTCCAGCGTCCGGAAGGCCTTGAGCACCAGCGCCTGGATGGCGGCCTCTTCGCCTTCGGGCAGGCCGCAGGGCACGAGGTATTTCGTGTCGTCGGTGAAGTACTTGTGCTGGTAGTCGTAGTTGCCGTCGGGCGCCACGATGCGGATCACCGGCAGCGCGCGGGCCTCGGCGCCCGTGCCCAGCACCGGGATGGTGACTTCGTCGCCGGCGATGAACTGTTCGCACATCACCATCGGGTCCTGGCCCGAAGCCAGCGCGTAGGCGGCGTCGCATTCCGCCAGCGTCAGGACCTTGCTCAGACCGATGGTGGAACCCTCGCGCACCGGCTTCACGATCATGGGAGAACCCAGGGCCGCGAAGGCGGCGCGGGTCTCTTCGGCGCTGTGCACCTGGCGCCAGGCCGGCGTGGACAGGCCTTCGGCCAGCCAGATGCGCTTGGTCATGAGCTTGTCCATGGCCACCGCCGAGGCCATCACGCCCGGACCGGTGTAGGGAATGCCCAGCAGTTCCAGCGCGCCCTGCACCGTGCCGTCTTCGCCGAAGCGACCGTGCAGCGCGATGAAGCAACGCGCAAAACCTTCGCGCTTGAGATCACCCAGATCGCGTTCGGCCGGGTCGAAGGCATGCGCATCCACGCCCTTGGACTTCAGCGCGGCCAGCACGCCCGTGCCCGACATGAGCGACACCTCGCGCTCGGCCGAACGCCCCCCCATGAGCACGGCCACCTTGCCCAGTGCCTTGACGTCGATATTCACGGTCTTCACCCCTGCGTTCATGTCCTGTCCTTCTGCGCCAGCTCAACCACCTGTCCGGCCACCGCTCCAATGGAGCCCGCGCCCATGCAGAGCACCACGTCGCCGTCGCGCGCGTTGTCCAGCACGGCCTGCGGCATGGCGGCGATGTCGTCCACAAACACCGGCTCCAGCTTGCCCGCCACCCGCAAGGCACGCGCCAGCGAACGACCGTCGGCAGCCACGATGGGCGCCTCGCCCGCGGCGTACACCTCGGCCAGCAGCACGGCGTCGGCCTGGTTGATCACTTTCACGAAATCTTCGAAACAGTCGCGCGTGCGGCTGTAGCGGTGCGGCTGGAAGGCCAGCACCAGGCGACGGTCCGGGAAGGCGCCACGCGCCGCGGACAACGTGGCCGCCATCTCCACGGGGTGGTGGCCGTAGTCGTCCACCAGGGTGCAGCTGCCACCCGAGGGCAGGGCCGCTTCGCCGTAGCGCTGGAAGCGCCGGCCCACGCCCTTGAACTCGGCCAGAGCCTGCTGCACCGCCGCGTCGGCGACCCCCAGCTCGACCGCGATACCGATCGCGGCCAGCGCATTGAGCACGTTATGGTTCCCGGGCAGGTTGAGCACCACGTCCAGGTCGGGCATCTGGGTGCCGTTCTTGCGCTGCACAGTGAAGTGCATCTGACCACCCACCGCACGCACGTTCACCGCACGCACCTGGGCGTCTTCCGAGAAGCCGTAGCTGGTGATGGGACGGGCGATCTGCGGCAGGATCTCGCGGATCGACGGGTCGTCCACGCACACCACGGCGGTGCCGTAGAACGGCATCTTGTGCAGGAACTCGATGAACGCGCCCTTGAGCCGGCCGAAGTCGTGGCCATAGGTGTCCATGTGGTCGGCGTCGATGTTGGTGACGACCGAGAGCACCGGCAGCAGGTTCAGGAACGAGGCGTCGGATTCGTCGGCCTCGACCACGATGTATTCACCCGAACCCAGTTGCGCGTTGGCGCCCGCGCTGTTGAGGCGGCCGCCGATCACGAAGGTCGGGTCCAGGTTCGCGGCGGCGAGCACGCTGGCCACCAGGCTGGTGGTGGTGGTCTTGCCGTGCGTGCCGGCGATCGCCACGCCTTTTTTCATGCGCATCAGCTCGGCCAGCATCACGGCGCGTGGCACCACCGGCACCAGCTTGGCGTGCGCGGCGATCACCTCGGGGTTGTCGTCTTTCACCGCGGTGGAGGTGACGATGGCGTCGGCCCCGCCGATGTGGGCCGCATCGTGGCCGATGAACACCTCGGCGCCCAGCGCCACCAGCCGGCGCGTGACCGTGCTCTCGCCCAGGTCGCTGCCGGAGATGCGGTAACCCTGGTTGAGCAGCACCTCGGCGATGCCGCTCATGCCGCTGCCGCCGATGCCGACGAAGTGAATATGGCGAATGGCGTGTTTCATGACGGTTGTACTTTCGCGAGTTGCTCGCAGGCGGACACCACGGCCGCCACGGCTTCTGTCTTTTCCATCTGCTTGGCCTTGCCGGCCATCTCCATCAGTTGTTCGCGCTGCAGCGTCTGCAGCTTCATCGCCAGCGAGGCCGGCGTGAGTTCGGTCTGTTGCACCAGCCAGGCGCCACCGGCATCCGTCAGGAAGCGGGCGTTGGTGGTCTGGTGGTCGTCCACCGCATGGGGAAAGGGCACGAACAGCGCCGCCGCGCCCACGGCGGCGATCTCGGTGACGGTGCTGGCGCCGGCCCGGCAGACGATCAGGTCGGCGTCGGCAAAAGCCTGTGCCGTGTCATCGATGAAGGGCGTGAGTTCGGCCAGCACACCGGCGGCCGTGTAGTTGGCACGCAGCGCCTCGATCTGCTTTTCGCCGCTCTGGTGAATGACCTGCGGACGCTGCGCCGAGGGAATGAGCGCGAGGGCCTGCGGCACCGTGTCGTTGAGGGCCTTGGCGCCCAGGCTTCCACCCACCACCAGCAGGCGCAGCGGGCCGCTGCGGCCGGCAAATCGCTCGGCGGGCACCGGCTGGCGCAGGAATTCGGCGCGCAGCGGGTTGCCCACCCATTCGGCTTTCTTGAAGACGTTGGGAAAAGCGGTGAACACCCGGTCGGCGATGCCGGTGAGCACCTTGTTGGCCATGCCGGCCACCGAGTTCTGCTCGTGTAGCACCAGCGGCTTGCCGAGCAGCGTGCCCATCATGCCGCCGGGGAAGGTGATGTAGCCGCCCAGGCCGACCAGCACGTCGGGCTGGACGCGGCGAACCACCTGCAGCGCCTGCCAGAAAGCGCGCAACAGGCGCAGCGGCAGCAGGAACAGCGTTTTCACACCTTTGCCACGCACGCCGCCGAAATCGACCAGCTCCAGCGGGAAACCGCGCGGCGGCACCAGCCGGCTCTCCATGCTGCCGGGAGCGCCCAGCCAGTGCACGCGCCAGCCGCGCTCACGCAGGGCTTCGGCCACAGCCAGACCGGGGAAGATGTGGCCTCCGGTGCCACCGGCCATGATGAGGGCGCATGGGGTCTTGTTCATGACCGCCCACCTTTCATGAGCGATGCGTTCCGCATCTCCAGCCGCTGCGCGCCTGTCTGGCGATTTTTATGAAACCGCTTGCCGCTCATGACCGCCCACCTTTCATGAGCTGGCGGTTTTCATAGTCCACCCGCAGCACGATGGCCAGGGCGGTGAGTTCGAGCAGGATGGCAGACCCGCCGTAGCTCATCAGCGGCAAGGTCAGTCCCTTGGTCGGCAAGGCTCCAAGGTTCACGCCGATGTTGATGAAGGCCTGGAAACCCATCCACAGGCCCACGCCCTGCGCCACGAGGCCGGCGAACACCTGGTCGAGCGCGATGGCCTGGCGCCCGATGTGCATGATGCGGCGCGTGAGCCAGAGGAACAGGCCGATCACGACCAACACCCCGATCAGGCCAAACTCTTCGCCGATCACCGCGAGCAGGAAGTCGGTGTGGGCCTCGGGCAGCCAGTGCAGCTTCTCGACGCTGCCGCCCAGACCGACGCCAAAGATCTCGCCACGCCCAAAGGCGATCAGCGAGTGCGAGAGCTGGTAACCCTTGCCCAGCGCATGCTCCATGCTCCAGGGGTCGAGGTAGGCAAACACCCGCTGGCGCCGGAACTCGCTGGTCATGACCATGACCGCAAACGCGCCCACCACCACCAGCGCCATCAGGAAGAACATGCGCGCGTTGACGCCGCCGAGGAACAGGATGCCCATGGCGATCACCACGATCACCATGAACGCGCCCATGTCGGGCTCGGCCAGCAGCAACATGCCAACCACGCCCACGGCCACCGCCATCGGCGCCACGGCGCGGAAGAAGCGCTCCTTGACCTCCATCTTGCGCACCATGTAGTCGGCGGCGTAGAGCAGCACCGCGAGCTTGGCCAGCTCGGAGGGCTGGAAATTCATGATGCCCAGCGGGATCCAGCGCCGGGCGCCGTTCACACCCTTGCCGATGACGGGGATCAGCACCAGCACCAGCAGCAGCAGCGCCACGGCGAACAGCCAGGGGGCGAGCTTTTCCCAGGTGCGCAGCGGGAACTGGAACGCCATCAGCGCGGTCACGAGGCCGATGAGGATGGAGAAGCCGTGGCGCACCACGAAGTGCGTGTGCGCGTAGTTGGCGAAGCGCGGGTTGTCGGGCAAGGCGATCGAGGCCGAATACACCATCACCAGCCCCCAGGCCATCAGCGCCACCGCGACCCAGAGCAGCGGCTGATCGAACCCGAGTTCACGCACCGGACCCTGGCGCGTGCCCGCGTAAGTGCGGTTGGACAGGCGCACCGGCAGACCATCGCCGCCCGCCGGGCCCAGGCCCACCAGACGCGGCAGCAGTCCGCCCATGGCGGCGCGCAGGCTGCTCAAGGTGTTGTGCAGGCGATGGCTCACAGCCCGCCCTCCAGTTCCACGCCCTGTTCATGGGCCAGCTCGGCCACCGCCTCGACGAAGACCGCGGCGCGGTGCTTGTAGTCCTTGAACATGTCCAGGCTGGCGCAGGCGGGTGACAGCAGCACCGCATCGCCCGACAACGCCTGCTGGGCCGCCAGCGCGACGGCCCCGGGCAGGCTGCTGGCGTCCAGCAGGGGAATGCCGGCTTCTTCGACGGCCTGCGCCACCTGGTCACGGAGGGTCGCCGCGTCGCGACCGATCAGCAGCACGGCGCGGGCGTGGCGAGCCAGTGGCGCAGCCAGAGGCGAAAAATCCTGACCCTTGCCGTCACCCCCGAGGATCACGACCAGGCGCCGGTCGGCACCCAGGCCGTTGATGGCGGCCAGCGTCGCGCCCACGTTGGTGCCCTTGCTGTCGTCGAAGTACTCGACCCCGTTGATGATGGCCACCGGCTCCACGCGGTGCGGCTCGCCGCGGTACTCGCGCAGGCCGTGCAGCATCGGACCCAGCGGCGCACCGGTGGAGGTGGCCAGCGCGAGCGCGGCCAGCGCGTTGGCCGCGTTGTGGCGGCCACGGATGCGCAGGGCGTCCACCGGCATCAGGCGCTGGAAGTAGATCTCATCGTCCTCGTCCGCCGCACGGCCCCGTTTGCGGGTTTCGTCCAGCGCGAGCGCGCGCACCAGCCAGGTCATGCCGTTGACCGACTCGATGCCCCAGTCGCCGGGGCGTGTGGGCACCCCCAGGCCGAAGGTGGCATAAGGCCGGGCCGGCTGCTGGCGGTTGCGGCCGCCGACCTTCACGGTGACGTTGCCCGGCTTCATGGCCATGACCTGGGCGTCGTCGCGGTTCAGCAGCATCAGCGCCTGCGCGCCGTACACCGCGGCCTTGGCCTGCGCATAGGCGGCCAAACAACCGTGCCAGTCCAGGTGGTCTTCGGTGATGTTGAGCACAGTGGCTGCCGTGGGCACGTTGTCCCAGGCACCCCCGGCGGTGCCGTCAAGCTGGAAACTGGAGAGTTCAAGCACCCAGACCACGGGCAGGTGCGGGGGCGCCGGCGGTTCGATGGGCGGTGGCACCAGCATCAACGGCGCGTCGTCCTCTTCGCCCGGAACCGACAAGGGCTCTTCTGCGTCAGCGGGCAACAGTTCGTCCTGGTTTTCCAGCAAGGGACGGGCACCTTCTTCGACGGGCGCTGGCTCAGAAACGTCCCCGGCAGGCGACAGCGCCAACGGTTCGGCGGCGGGCTGTGCGTCCAGCCTGTCCTGCTCGGCCTGTTGTGCCGCTTCGGCTTCCGCCCGTTCGGCGGCCTCGGCCTGCGCCTCGGCGTCCAGCGCCGCGCCCAGCACATCCAGCAGCGCCGGGCCGATGTTGCCGGCCACAGCGACGTTCAGGCCACAGCGCTGCAGCAGCAGGCCGGTGAGCGAGGTCACGGTGGTCTTGCCGTTGGTGCCGGTGATGGCCAGCACCTGGGGCTTGTAGGGCAGGCGCTCGCGCGCCGACAGGTCCTGCAGGGCTTGCGCAAACAGGTCAAGTTCGCCGACGAAGGCGGCACCGTGCTGCTGCGCCCAGGCGCGTGCCGGTGCCAGCTGTTCGGGCGGCAGGCCGGGGCTGCGCGCGATCACGTTCCAGGGCTGGCGCACCAGCAGGCTGTCGTCAAAAGGGCCGGCGACAAAAGCCGCCTGCGGACACTCGGCGCGCAAGGCCGCCAGCGAAGGCGGGTTCTCGCGCGTGTCGGCCACCGTCACCACCGCCCCGTGGCGCACGCACCAGCGCGCCATCGCCAGGCCGGAGATGCCCAGGCCCAGGATGAGAACGTGTTGATCCTTCAGATGGTTCATCGCAGTTTCAGGGTCGAGAGGCCCACCAGGCACAGCAGCATGGTGATGATCCAGAAACGGACCACGACCTGCGTCTCCTTCCAGCCCTTTTTCTCGAAGTGGTGGTGCAGCGGCGCCATCTGGAACAGGCGGCGACCCTGGCCGAAGCGGCGCTTGGTGTATTTGAAATAGCTCACCTGCAGCATCACCGACAGCGCCTCCACCACGAAGATGCCGCCCATGATGGCGAGCACGATTTCCTGGCGCACGATGACGGCGATGGTGCCCAGCGCGCCACCCAGCGCGAGCGCGCCCACGTCGCCCATGAAGACCTGCGCGGGGTGGGTGTTGAACCACAGGAAGGCCAGACCGGCACCGGCCATGGCGGCGCAGAAAATCAGCAGTTCGCCAGCCCCGGGAATGTGCGGCAGCAGCAGGTAGCGCGAGAACACGGCGCTGCCGGTCACGTAGGCGAACACCCCGAGCGCCGATCCCACCATCACCACCGGCATGATCGCCAGGCCGTCCAGTCCGTCGGTGAGGTTCACCGCGTTGCTCGACCCCACGATCACCAGGTAGGTCATGACCACGAAGCCGAACACACCCAGCGGGTAGGCCACTTCCTTGAAGAAGGGCACCATCAGGCCGGCACGCGGCGGCAGTTCGAGGGTGAAGCCCGAGGCCACCCAGTTGAAGAACAGCTGCAGCACGCGCAGGTTGCTGGTTTCGGCCACGCTGAAGGCCAGGTAGAACGCGGCCACCAGACCGATCACCGACTGCCAGAAATACTTCTCGCGCGAGCGCATGCCCTCGGGGTCCTTGTGGACGACCTTGCGCCAGTCGTCCACCCAGCCGATGGCGCCGAAGCCCAGCGTCACCAGCAGCACGATCCAAGTGAAGCGGTTGGACCAGTCGAACCACAGCAGCGTGGACAGGGCGATTGCAAACAGGATCAGCACACCACCCATGGTGGGCGTGCCGCCCTTGCTGATGTGGCTCTGCATCGCGTATTCGCGGATCGGCTGACCGATCTTGAGTGCAGCGAGGCGGCGGATGAAAAACGGACCCGCCACCAGACCGACGATGAGCGCGGTGAGCGCGGCCATCACGGCGCGGAAGGTCAGGTACTGAAAGACCCGCAGGAACCCGAATTCGGGTCCGAGGCTCTGCAGCCATTGGGTCAGGCTAAGCAGCATGGGTGGAATCCTTTTGTTCTTGTTGCGCGGGCGCGGTCAGGGCCAACAGGTCCTGCACCACGCGCTCCATGCGCATGAATCGAGAGCCCTTCACCAGCACGCTGCGCACCGCGGGCGCAGGCGTGGCCGCGACCAGGGCGCTCGCATGCACGGCCAGTGCGGGCACGTCGCTCCAGTGGGTGGGGGCGTTTTCACCGGCGGCCTTCAGGGCGGCAACAGCCTGCTGCATCCAGTCGCCCGCACAGTGCACGGCCTCGATGCCACTGGCCTGCGCCAGCCGCAGCACTTCCAGATGAAAGGCGAGCCCCTGCTCACCCACCTCGCCCATGTCGCCCAGCACCAGCAGGCGCGGGCCGGGCAGTTCGGCCAGCACCTGAATGGCCGCGACCACGGAATCGGGGTTGGCGTTGTAGGTGTCGTCGATCAGGGTGACATGGCGGTCCGGCAGCGCCAGCGAGAGCGCGCGCGAGCGGCCACCCACGGGTTCGAACGCATCCAGCCCGCGACCGATGTCCGCGAGCGACACACCCGCCGCCAGCGCACAGGCCGCCGCCGCCAGGGCGTTGCGAACGTTGTGCCGGCCGGCGATGCGCAGGCGGCAAGCCTGCTCGCCCGACGGCGTGGTGAAGCGCAAGGCCCAGGCACCGTCCAACCAGTCGGCGCTGAGCGCGCGCACATCGGCGGCCGCATCGCGGTCGCTGAAGGTCAGCACGCGCTGCCCCGCGGCCAGTTCGCGCCAGACCCAGGTGTATTCGTCGTCGCTGGGGAAGACGGCCGCACCGCCGCTGCGCAGGGCCGTGATCACCTGCCCGTTTTCGCGCGCCACGGCTTCGACCGTGCCCATGAACTCCTGGTGTTCGCGCTGGGCGTTGTTGACCAGGGCCACCGTGGGCTGGGTCAGCCCGGCCAGGTAGGCGATTTCGCCCGGGTGGTTCATGCCCAGCTCGATCACCGCCAGCCGGTGCGTCTCGCGCAGGCGCAGCAGCGTGAGCGGCACGCCGATGTCGTTGTTCAGATTGCCTTGCGTGGCGTGGGCAGCGTCGCCGGCCGCGGCACGCAGGATGGCCGCGACCATCTGCGTCACCGTGGTCTTGCCGTTGCTGCCGGTCACGGCGATCAGCGGCAGGCTGAACTGCTCGCGCCACAGGCGGGCCAGCTCGCCCAGCGCCAGGCGCGTATCGGGCACCTCGACGCCGGGCAGGCCGGCAGCCGCCAGGCCACTGTGAGCGATGGCGGCCACGGCACCGGCCGCGCGCGCCTGTGGCAGGAAATCGTGCGCATCGAAGCGCTCGCCTTTGAGGGCCACAAACAGGTCGCCCGGCTGCAGGCTGCGGGTGTCGGTGTGCACGCGCAGGACGGCCGCATCGGGCGCTCCCACGGCACGGGCGCCACCGATTTGCAGCATCAGCTGGTTCAAGCTCTTCATGCGGAAGCTCCCGGCGCTGCGGCGCGCTGGGCAAGCGCCTCGCGCGCCTGCACCAGGTCGGAGAACGGCTTTTTCACACCCATCACGTCCTGGTAGTCCTCGTGGCCCTTGCCCGCGATCAGCACCACGTCCCCCGCATCGGCGCGCTGCACCGCCAGCGTGATGGCCGCGGCCCGGTCGGCTTCGACCAGCGCTTGGGCGGGGTCGCTCAGTCCGGCCACCATCTGTTTCAGGATGACCTGCGGGTCTTCGGTGCGGGGGTTGTCGCTGGTCAACACCACGTGTTGCGCCTCGCGCTCGGCCACGGCGGCCATGAGCGGGCGCTTGCCGGCATCGCGGTCGCCACCGCAACCCGCCACCGCCCAGAGGGCCCCGCCGCGTTGCTGCGCCAGCGGCTGCAACGCCTGCAAGGCTTTTTCCAGCGCATCCGGCGTGTGGGCGTAGTCCACCAGCACCAGCGGCTGGCCCGCCGCGGCCGCCACCTGCTCCATGCGGCCAGGCACCGGCGTGAGCGCGTCACAGGCGCGCACCGCATCGGCCAGCGACACTCCGAGCGCGCGGGCCGAGGCCAGCACACCCAACAGGTTGGACACGTTGTACAGCCCGACCAGCGGCAGGCTCAACCCGTGGGATTCGATCTCACCACCCGTTGCGTCACGCTCCCCCACGGTCAAGCGCATGCCGTGGTCGGTGAAGCCAATGTCGCGCGCGAAAACCCGCGGGGCGTTTGAAGCGCCCAAGGCCTCGATGCCCACCGTCCAGAGGTCCAGACCCCTGCGCCGCAGCAAGGACGCCAGCGAGGCGCCCTGCGGATCGTCGAGATTCAGCACCGCATGGGCCAGGCCCGGCCAGTCGAACAGGGCGGCCTTGGCGGCCCAGTAGTCGGCCATGCTGCCGTGGAAATCCAGGTGGTCCTGCGTGAAATTGGTGAAGACCGCGACGCGGATCTGGGTCGCGTTGAGGCGGCCCTCGATCAGGCCGATGGACGAGGCTTCGATGGCGCAGGCTTTCAGTCCCGCGTCCACCATGCCCCGCAGGCGCGCCTGCAGCAGCACCGGGTCGGGCGTGGTCAGGCCGGTGGGCACCAGGGCATGACCCTCGTCGCCCGCCAGCGGCGGCTGGCCAATGCCCAGGGTACCCACCACCGCGCAGGGCCGGCCCACGGCCGACAGCAGCTGGGCCATCCACCAGGCGCTGGAGGTCTTGCCGTTGGTGCCGGTGAAAGCCACCACGTCGAGCACCGCGCTGGGTTCGGCATAAAACGCACTCGCGATCGGACCCGCCTGCGCCTTGAGCCCGGGCACCGCCGCCACACGCTCGTCATCGAAGTCGAAGGCTTCCACGCCTTCGCGCTCGACCAGCACCGCCGCCGCACCCGCCTGCAGCGCCCCCGCCACATAACGGCGCCCGTCGGTGGCGGCACCGGGCCAGGCCACGAAGCCATCGCCCGGCTGCACACGACGGCTGTCGCAATCCAGATGACCGCGCACGCGCTCGCGCAGCCAACCGGCCACGGCCTGGGGATGCTGGATCGTCTGCATCAGAACGACTCCTCCACGATCTCGGTCACGATCTGCGGCTTCACGTTCATGTCGGGCTGCACGCCCAGGATGCGCAGGGTCTGCTGCACGGTTTCGCTGAACACCGGGGCGGCCACCAAGCCGCCGTAGTACTGACCGTTGCTGGGTTCGTCCACCATCACCGCCACCACGATGCGAGGCGCTTCCACAGGCGCCAGGCCGACAAAGAAGCTGCGGTACTTCTTGGCCGCATAGCCCTTGCCTTCCTGCTTGTGGGCCGTGCCGGTCTTGCCACCGACCGAATACCCCATGGTCTGCGCCTGGGTGGCCGTGCCGCCGGGGCTGGTGGCCATGCCCAGCATCTTGCGCACCGCGATCGCGTTTTTCTCGCTGAAGACCCGCACGCCCGTCGCAGGCGTTTCTGCCTTGAGCAGCGTGACCGGGATCAGCTCGCCATCGCGCGAGAAGATGGTGTAGGCCTGCGCCAGCTGGAACAACGACACCGAGAGCCCGTAGCCGTAGCTCATGGTCGCCTGCTCGATCGGGCGCCAGGTCTTGTAAGGGCGCAGGCGTCCACTCACCGCCCCAGGGAAAGGCACATGGGGTTTCTGGCCGAAACCCGCCTGGGCAAAAATTTCCCACATCTCGCGCGGATGCATCTGCATGGCCATCTTGACCGTGCCCACATTGCTCGATTTCTGGATGATCTCGTTGACCGTCAGGATGCCGTGCGGGTGGGCGTCGCCGATGCTGGAGCCACCGATCATGATGCGGCCGGGCGCGGTCTGTATCTGGGTCTCCGGCCGGACCAGCCCCTTGTCCAGCGCCAACGCGGCGATGAAAGGCTTCATCGTGGAGCCGGGTTCAAAGCTGTCGGTCAGCACGCGGTTGCGCAACTGTTCGCCGCTGAGCTTGGCGCGCCGGTTCGGGTCGTAGCTCGGGTAGTTCGCCAGTGCCAGGATTTCACCGGTCTGGGTGTCCAGCACCACCACGCTGCCGGCCTTGGCCTTGTGCGCGAGCACCGCGTCACGCAGCTTCTGGTAGGCGAAATACTGCACCTTGCTGTCGATGGAGAGCTGCAGGTCGGGACCGTCCACCGGCGGCACCACATCGCGCACGTCCTCGACCACGCGGCCCAGACGGTCCTTGATCACCCGGCGCGAACCGTTGCGGCCCGACAGCTGCTTGTTGAAGGCCAGCTCCACGCCCTCCTGCCCCCGGTCTTCCACGTTGGTGAAACCCACCACGTGGGCCGCGGCCTCGCCTTCGGGATACTGGCGCTTGTATTCGCGGGTCTGGTAAATGCCTTTGATGCCCAGCGCGGCGATTTCCTTGGCCAGGGGCTCGTCCACCTGGCGCTGGACCCAGACAAAAGTCTTGTCCTCGTTGGCCAGTTTTTTCTTCAGCTCGGAAAAGGGCAGACCCAGCAGCTTGGCCAGGGTCTTGAGCTTCGGGTCGGCCTTGTCCACATCCTCGGGAATGGCCCAGAGGCTCTGCGCCACCACGCTGGTCGCCAGGATCAGGCCGTTGCGATCGAGCACGCGGCCCCGGTTGGCCGGCAGTTCCAGTGTGCGCGCGAACCGCACCTCGCCCTGGCGCTGGAAAAAGTCGTTGCCGAACACCTGCACATACGCCGCGCGAGCCCCCAGGCCGACGAACGCCAAAGCCAGCGCCGCGACGATGAACTTGCTGCGCCAGACCGGCGTCTTGCTCGCCAGCAGGGGACTGGCGCTGTAGTTGATGCTGCGGCTGCCGCGCGGGCTCATGGGCGACCCTCCTGCCCTGCCGCGACCGCGGGGGCCTCATGCAAGCTCACGTACTCCGTGATGCCGGGGTTGACCGGCCGCATCTTCAGCTGCCGTGTGGCGATCTGCTGCACGCGCGCCGAGGTGGCCTGCGCCTGCTTCTGCACACGCAGCTGTTCGTGGTCGGCTTCGAGCCTGCGCGACTGCGACTGGGCGCGGTCCACCGCGGTGTAGAGCCGGCGAAACTCGTACTGGGTGTGCACCAGATAAAAGGCGCTCACCATCACCGCGGCCAGCAGCATCAGGTTCAGGCGGATCATGCCGGCGCCTCCGTGCGTTCGGCCACGCGCATCACGGCGCTGCGCGAACGCGGGTTGCCCTGCACTTCGGCGGCCGAAGGCATCACGCGGCGCACCCGGACCAGCTGCATCTCGGCCGGCTCGGCGAAGGGCACGCGGCGGTCCACCACGGCGCGCGAGCGGCGCGCCATGAACTGCTTGACCATGCGGTCTTCCAGCGAATGGAAGCTGATCACCACCAGTTGACCTCCGGGACGCAAGACATGCAGGCTGGCCTCTAGCGCTTGTTGCAGCTCTTCAAGCTCGGCGTTGATGAAAATCCGAAAAGCCTGAAATGTGCGCGTTGCAGGGTCCTTGCCCGGCTCG